>Ga0208244_101589_pt1 | contig 11292 bp, 12 predicted proteins | sample SubbioCR12Aug_5A_FD_184828 | JGI IMG/M metagenome (GOLD analysis project Ga0208244, IMG submission 184828) | Serpentinite rock and fluid subsurface biosphere microbial communities from McLaughlin Reserve, California, USA - CR12Aug_5A (SPAdes) | ecosystem: Environmental > Terrestrial > Deep... | reverse complement strand
CAGCGCGTCGAACCAGGCCACCGGCAGCAGGCGCAGCGGGAAGGCCCAGCGCACGAACCAGGGCAGGATCAGCCGCGCCTCGTCGCGCTCGATGGCGCGCACGATGCGCTCGGCCACCGCCTCCGGCTTCAGGATCGGCAGCAGCAGCGGGAAGCGCGTGCGCACGCCCTCGAACATGCCGGTGGCGATGTAGAAGGGGCAGACGACGGTGGTCTTCACCGGCGCGCCGTCGTGCTTGAGTTCGAGGCGCAGCGATTCGTCGAAGGCGATGGCGGCGGCCTTGCTGGCGGAATAGTCGGCCAGGCGCGGCACGGCGGCGATGCCCGAAGCCGAGGCGATGGTGACGATGTGCCCCCGGCCCTGCCCCAGCATGCCGGGCAGGAAGGCGCGCACCGTGCGGAAGGCCGCCAGCGTGTTCACCGCGAAGGTGCGCACGATCTCCTCGTCGGTGGCCTCCAGCAGCCGCTTGCCGTCCACGATGCCGGCGTTGTTGATGAGGATGTCGACCGCGCCGTGATCCTGCAGCGTGCGCGCAGCGGCGGCTTCGATGGCCGCGCGCTCGGCGAGGTCGCAGGCATAAACCGACGCCTGCCCGCCGGCGGCGGCGATCTCGCCGGCAACGGCCGCCAGGTGCGCCTCGTCCACATCCCACAGGATCAGCCGCCCGCCCCGCGCCGCGATGCGCAGCGCCAGCAGGTGGCCGATGCCGCTGGCGGCGCCGGTGATCAGCACCTTGCGATTCCCGAAGTCGGTCATGTCGCCTCCTTGTCCAGCGTGCATTATGGCGCAGGCCGGAGCGGCCGCCGTGCCGTGGAGACTGACTTTTGCGGAAGCGCTGAGCAGCTGGCAGCACGGCCACGCTCCCCAGATATTGGCGTTGTTTTACGTAGATAGGGGAAACGGAACTCATTGCCCAACAAGTGATTACGGTGGCATTATGGTGTCCGATTCAAGAAAGAAAATCCGGCCTCCGGAGTCCGTTTACTACTCAAGAATCAGCGTGATAACAATACATTGCATATTATGTCGACAATACCGGTCAGTCCAATAAACAGTTTACTGTCAATTTTGATATCTACTTAACGTTGGGCGTCACAACCAATCTACCAAGCCGACTGGAGCCTTGCCAAATGCTCAGCCAAATGATTAGCCTTGAATTCCTTATTACCTCTCTTATTGTGGTGCTCATTCCGGGCACGGGCGTCGTCTACACCGTTTCGACCGGCCTCGTCCAAGGTCGAAAGGCAAGCGTGTTCGCCGCGCTCGGATGCACGGCTGGGATCATCCCTCACCTTATGGCTACAGTTCTTGGTTTGGCGGCTGTCATGCACACAAGCGCCATCGCATTCCAAGCTCTCAAATATGCTGGCGTTGCTTACTTGTTCTACGTCGCCTACGCTACTTGGCGTGACAAATCAGCTTTTGTCGTTGATGAAAACCTGTCCAGAGGTTCAGCATCCGGTTTGATCGTAAAGGCGTTCCTTCTGAACATCCTCAACCCGAAACTGACTATCTTCTTCTTGGCCTTTCTGCCGCAATTTGTTCAGTCCAGTTCGACGGAACCGCTCCTCCAACTTCTTCTATTGAGCGCCGTTTTCATGGCTATGACTTTTGTCGTATTTGTAATCTATGGCTTTCTCGCGCATGTTTTTCGCAAGACTGTTATCGAATCGCAGCGGGTTCAATCCTGGCTTCGCCGTGGCTTTGCGGCCGCATTTGCGGGTCTTGGCGCAAACCTCGCATTTACTGAAAAATGACGCCCAACCCGGCAGTCCACGCGGACGCTGCGCGATAAAGCCGCGCAGCGCCGGTGACCTCAAACGTTGGACAATGCGAAAGACTGCGGATCAAAGCAATCTTCGAGGGCGATAACGTATGAAAGCAATTGTGTATGAAAGGTATGGGCCGCCCGAGGTTCTTCAATTGAAGGAGGTCGAAAAGCCCACGCCCAAGGACAATGAAGTCCTGATAAAAACACATGCGACAACGGTCACATCAGGCGACTGGAGGGTGCGAAGTCTCAATGTGCCTGCCGGCTTCGGGCTCATCATGCGTTTGGTATTTGGTATCTCGAAACCCAAGCAACCCATACTAGGGTCGGAGTTGGCCGGGGTCGTTGAGTCGGTCGGCAAAGACGTCAGGAATTTCAAAATCGGCGACCAGGTTTTTGCGTTCAGCGATGCCAGCATGGGTTGTCATGCCGAGTACAAATGCATGCCGCAAGACGGTGCGGTGGTACTCAAGCCGCCCAGCCTGTCCTACGACGAAGCCGCCGCGCTATCTTTTGGCGGAACAACGGCATTGGATTTCTTGCGAAGAGGAAAACTTCAGCGTGGGGAAAGCGTGCTTGTCAATGGCGCTTCCGGAGCGGTTGGCACAGCCGCGGTGCAGCTCGCCAAGCACTTCGGGGCAGACGTGACCGGGGTGTGCAGTACCGCGAACGTGGCATTGGTGAGATCTCTGGGCGCCAGTCATGTCATCGACTACACCAAAGAGGACTTCACGCGGAATGGTGAAACCTATGATGTCATTGTCGATACCGTCGGCACGGCCCCTTTCTCTCGGAGCAGCGCTTCGCTGAAGGACGGCGGCCGCCTCCTCATGGTTCTGGGCAGGTTGCCCGACATGCTTCAGATTCCATGGGTGGCACTGACGAGCGGCAAGAAGGTCATCGCTGGCCCAGCAGCCGGGCGCGCTGAAGATTTGCGTTTTCTCGCGGGTCTGGCTGAGGCGGGAGAATTCAAACCGGTCATTGATCGGCGCTATCCATTCGAGCAGATTGCGGAGGCTCACCGTTACGTCGACACCGGGCGCAAGAAAGGAAATGTCATCGTAACTCTGGAGCATGACGATTGAACCTTGGGCACCGATCACGTATGCGACTATCTGAGAAGGCGTTGTCCAACATGGCGTTCGAGAGGGACGCGCCAAAAGCGGCGCGCCCCTCAACTTTACGTTAGGCTTTTCTTTACCATCGGAGCAGAACATGAATAAAGCAATTGCAATTGTTATTTCAACTACGATCGTAATTTCTGGATGCGCTACGGTTAAACCAGCTACTCTAAACGATGGCAGTAAGGGCTTTGTCACCACTTGTAACGGAACAGCAATAACGTGGTCAACATGCCATGAAAAAGCCGCAGAGTCGTGCCCAAGCGGGTTTGTGACCATCGACAAAGAGCAGTTTGTCCACGAGGGCTTTGTAACACGAAACTTGTATTTTTCGTGCAAGTGACAAGAAAGTTGCTAAGGTTTTTTTGAAAAGTCGGCGTTGGCAAGACGGCGAGTGCAGAGTAGTGATTGTTGCCTAACACTGCGCTCCAAAGGACGCTGCGCGATAAAACCGCGCAGCGCCTCTGAGCTTGGACGTTAGCCGTCACCAAGTTCATCCGCCGTAAAGTTCGACTGAATCAACTTGGCCGCATCGAAAATGTCCATCTTCTCTTCGTCCGTTCCTCTCCTTGGGTACGCAATCTGCCGTAGCAGGTCGGCATATCTGGCGTTGAGTGCATCCGCCTTGTTGGCCGCAATCACCAAACCGTCAAAATCTTCCTTGTACCGCTTGGAGGTCATAGAGTCGTGTTCATGTTCCATCACTTCTTCCTTTTCACAAACGCACCCGTCTGGTTTGCGGGCGCAGGTTGCACTTGTCCTGCCAAGCCACTTTGCACAGGCAATCATGGCTAACCAGGCAGTCCACTCGGACTCGCCGATAAGGCCGGCGAGCCGGTGACTTTTGCGTTAGGCGCTGCGGCGATGCCTTTGAATCGCCGCGTTACAAGAGGGGAACCACAGATGGAAAATGTAGCAACTGCTGAAAACGAAAAGTCTGGAAAAACGCTCACGACGATTATTTATGCACTTTATGCCGCGTCATTTTTGGTGGGCATCACAGCCATCGTCGCAATCATCATGAATTACGTAAAAAAAGAAGATGTTGCTGGCACATTCCTTGAGAGTCATTTCCGCTGGCAAATCAGAACATTCTGGTTTGGGCTTCTTTGGGGTGTAGTTGGTGCAATCACATTCCTAATCGCTATCGGGTGGTTCGTTCTCATCGCCAACGGCATATGGATAATTTACCGTATCGTCAAAGGCTGGCTGCGCCTCAATGACAACAAACCGATGTACACCGCCTAACACTGCGCTCCAAGGGACGCTTCACTCGCAACGCAGAAGGTGAAGTTGTTTTGCTCACGCTGTACGCGAAGTCGAAAACTGACAACCTCACCGGCCCCAAGTTGAAGGAGATTCGCCGTGTCCTCGAAGAGTAAGCCCCTAACCAAGTCCGAAATGGCAGTCCATGAAGCTAAACGCGACCTTGCTGCTGACCTGTTGCAGTCAGTGCGCGAAATGAAGGCCGGTCAGGTTCGTGTCGTTACATCGCCCGTCATTGAGGCGCGTAAGAAAACTGGCCTGTCGCAGTCCCAGTTTGCCGCGCTTATTGGTGTTTCTGTTCGCACCTTGCAAGGCTGGGAGCAAGGCCGCAAACAGCCGAGCGGTGCCGCCCGAACTTTGCTGGCTATCGCGAGCACAAATCCCAAAGCAGTATTGGCTGTTGCAGGCAGGTAGCGTCGCGTGCGCCAGGGGCCGAACCCGGCGTTGCAGGGGATCTGCGCAATAAGTCCTGCGCAGCCCCTGCACTTGGACGTTCGACCCCACGAGACATTCCCTGCCCATCAGCGAATATTCATGCTGAAGGAGTTTTGACATGCGTACTGTTTCCCCTGTTTCTCCCGGCGAAATGCTGGATGAAGAGTTCTTGAAGCCGCTTGGTTTGACGAAGTATCGCTTGGCCAAGGACATCGGCGTGCCCCCGCAACGAATCGGCGATATCGTGGCAGGCAAGCGGGCCATCACCGCAGACACGGATCTACGACTGTGCCGGTACTTTGGTCTCAGCGATGGATGGTGGCTTCGCGGGCAGGCCAACTACGACACCGCGATCGCACGCGAAAACATGGGCGAAGTCCTCTCGCGCATTCCCCGTTGTCAATTGTTGGCGGCCTGAACGAAGTCCGTGCAGATAGTAGGGTCGAACACTTCGTTCCAGGGGACGCTGCGCGATGATGCCGCGCACCGCCCCGAAACTTGAACATTGAAGCTGTAGAAAAACTCAAAACCGAAAAAACACGCATGCACGCTCAACAAAATCGACCTCATAAAGCGGCCTCTACGCGGCGATCGGAGGCTTGGGAGGGGTTGAGTGACTCCCAGAAACAGATCTTGGCAACCCCTCGAGTAGTTTTCCTACAGCGTCGTTAGCCCGCAAACCGTGACACACGGTGCTCCGGTGAAGTATGACGATCTGCTGGCCGCCTACGAGTGGGTCAGCTCGTCGCCCGAAGACAGCGACGCTTTCGTGTCCCGTGTCACTGGAAATGTTCATTGGTCATCAAGCACGATGGCACTCGACGACGAGCTTCCCGAAGACATTGAAGACGGAAGCATTTACATTGCTGTGCCGAATAAGCATGACCTGAATCTTGGGAAGAACCTCGCCCTCACTTTTGCTGAAGAACACCTCGCAGACTCATATCAATCCATTGCAACCTTCTTTCGCCAGCGCGGCGCCTATGGACGGTTCAAGGATTTTCTGGAACGAAAGGGTTGCTTGGAAGCTTGGTACAACTATGAGGCCAAGGCCACTGAACTGGCTCTGCGTGAGTGGGCTGCTGAGGAAGGACTTTTTATTGTGGCGGGGTCTCGTCAAAATGCGGGCTAACAGGCTGTTGAAAAACACCCCGGTGCTTCGATACGGCGGCAAAGCCGCCTACTCAGCACGAACGGAATCAGTAGGTTACCGTTCGCCCTGAGTAGCGCGAAGCGCCCTTCGACAGGCTTCCTTCGTCCCATTCCGCCCGGTGCTGGGCGCCGAGGTAGTCGCGCGTGCGCATCTCGACGAGGCGGCTGACGGTGCGGTGGAACTCGCCCGCCTGGGTGCCTTCGCGATAGAGCTCGCCGGCCTCGCACTCGGCGGTCATGACAAGCTTGACCTTGTGGTCATAGAAGATGTCGACCAGCCATGTGAAGCGGCGCGCCTCGGAGGCCTGGTCGCGGCCCATGCGCGGCACACCGGAGAGGAGCACGGTGTGATAGCGGCGCGCGATCTCGAGGTAGTCGTTCTGCGAGCGCGGCCCCATGCACAGGGTGGCGAAATCGAACCAGATGACGCCGATGGCGCGGCGCTGCACCGGCAGCTCGCGCTCGAGGATGCTCACCGGCCGCCGGTGGCCCTCGCCGCCGGAGATCTCGCGGAAGGCGGCCTCCATCTTCGACTCGCCTTCGGCGTCGGCCGGGACGTGGTAGACCTCGACCTTCTCCAGGGCGCGCAGGCGGTAGTCGATGCCGCCGTCGACTTCCAGCACGTCGAGTTTGTCCTTGAGGAGCCGGATCGTGGGCAGGAAGTTGTGCCGCTGCAGGCCGTTCGGGTAGAGGCCGTCGGGCGGGTAGTTGGAAGTGAGGCAGAACACCACGCCGCGCTCGAAGAGGGCTTCCATCAGGCGGCCGAGGATCATGGCGTCGGCGATGTCGGAGACGTGGAATTCGTCGAAGCACATCAGCCGCGTCTCGCGGGCGATTTTGTCGGCGACCTTGAGCAGCGGATCTTCCTCGGCCTTTAGCGCGCGCAGGCGCTCGTGCACCTCGCGCATGAAGGCGTGGAAATGCACGCGCCGCTTGCGCTGATAGGGCACGGTGTCGAAGAAGCTGTCCATCAGCAGGCTCTTGCCGCGGCCTACGCCGCCCCACAGGTACGTTCCGCGCGGCAGCGGCGGGTTGACGATGAGCTTGCGCAGCTTCGTGCGGCGCTGGTGCTTGAAGGCGACGAGTTCGTCGTAGAGGCGCTGCAGGCGCTCGGCGGCGGCCTGCTGGGCGGCGTCGGGGACGATGTGGCGCGACTGGAACTGGGCCTCCAGGGCGCGCAGCATGCCTTGCCGGGGGGAGCGGGTTGCGGCGAGCGTCATGGTGACGTGATTTTACCGTCCACGCATGGGATTACGTTCGCCCTTCGCCCTTCGACAAGCTCAGGGCGAACGGGTAGTTTGCCTCTCATCTCCGTTCGCCCTGAGCTTGTCGAAGGGCCTCCTGTCCAAGAGAAAACGGCTTACTGCTGCCGCGGATTCCTGCTCCGCGCCAGGCGCGACACCTCATTCCAGTCGCCCCGCATCATGGCTTCCTTCTTTTTCCGGTTCCAGCCCTTGACCTGTCGTTCGGCAGTCAAAGCCTCTTCGCGCGTGGCGCAGGGTTGGGAAAAGACCAGTTGCAGGGGCTTTCGGGTGGCGGTGTAACCGCCCAGTTCGCCGCTGTGATGCTGTGCAATCCGTAGTTCGAGGTTGTCGGTGTGGCCGGTGTAGTAGGAACCGTCGGCGCAGCGGAGGATGTAGACCCAGAAGGTCATTGTGGTGCAGTGCGGTTCCGTACGCGATTCGACAGGCTCAGGCCCTTCGACAAGCTCAGGGCGAACGGAATGGGTTGCCGTTCGTGGTGAGCCTGTCGAACCACGAAGGGAGCGGATTGCCGTTCGTGGTGAGCCTGTCGAACCACGAAGGGGGCGGATTGCCGTTCGTGGTGAGCCTGTCGAACCACGAACGGAAACCCACTCAGAAGTGCAGCGGGCGCTTGTCGACGGCCAGCGCCGTCTCGTGCATGACTTCGGAGAGCGTCGGGTGGGCGTGCACGATGCGCGCGATGTCCTCGGCGCTGGCGTGGAACTCCATCGCCACGACGGCTTCGGAGATCAGCTCGGAGGCATTGGTGCCGATGATGTGCACACCGAGGATGCGGTCGGTCTTGGCATCGGCCAGCATCTTGACGAAGCCGGTGGTGTCGCCCTGCCCGAGGGCGCGGCCGTTGGCAGCGAAGGGGATCTGGCCGGCACGGTAGGCGATGCCGGCGCTCTTCAATTGCTGCTCGGTCTTGCCGACCCAGGCGATCTCGGGATGGGTGTAGATGACCCACGGCACGGCGTCGTAGTTGCAGTGGCCGGCCTGGCCGGCGATGAGTTCGGCAACCATGACGCCCTCTTCCATGCCCTTGTGCGCCAGCATGGGGCCGCGCACGACGTCGCCCACCGCCCAGACGTTGGGCAGGTTGCTGCGGCAGTGGTCGTCGACATCGACGCGGCCGCGCTCGTCGAGCTTGAGGCCGACGGCCTCGCAGCCGAGCCCTTCGGTGTTCGGCACGCGGCCGACGGAGACGATGAGCTTGTCGCATTCGAGGACGCGGTTTTCGTCGCCCGCCTCGTATTCCACCGTGACACCCTTCTTGCCGGCCTTGACCGAGGTGATGTTCGCGCCGAGCTGGATGTCGAGGCCCTGCTTCTGGGTGAACACCTTCCAGGCCTCCCTGGCGACGGCGGCATCGGCCGCGGCAAGGAAGTCCGGCATGGCTTCGAGAATGGTGACCTGGGCGCCGAGACGCTTCCAGACGCTGCCCAGTTCGAGGCCGATGACGCCGGCGCCGATGACGCCGAGGCGCTTGGGCACGGCATCGAAGGCCAGCGCGCCGGTGTTGTCGCATATGAGCTTGTTGTCGACCGGCACGCCGTCGAGGTGGCGCGGCCGCGAGCCGGTGGCGACGATGACATGCTTCGCCGTGACGGCTTCGCCGGCGACGTCGATCTCCCAGGCATCTTCGCCGCCGCCGGTAAATTTGCCGTGGCCGGACAGCAACGTCACCTTGTTCTTCTTGAACAGGCCCTTGATGCCGCCGGTGAGCTGGGTGACGATGTTGTCCTTGCGCTTGACCATCGTCTTGACGTCGATCCTGACGTCGTCGGCGGTGATGCCGTGCATGACGAAGCCGTGGCGGGCGTTGTCGTAATGCTCGGAGGACTGCAGCAAGGCCTTGGAGGGAATGCAGCCGACGTTGAGGCAGGTGCCGCCGAGGCGCACCTCGCCCTTCGGGTCGTCGTAGGCTTCGGATTCGCAGCAGGCGGTGGAAAAGCCGAGCTGCGCGGCGCGGATGGCGGCCACGTAGCCGCCGGGGCCGCCGCCGATGACTACGATATCGAATTGCTTGGACATGGTTCGCTAACCTCTCTTAACGCGAAGATCGCAAAGACGCAAAGGGCGCAAAGAAATACAAAAGAAAACCCTTTGCGTTCTTTGCGTCCTTTGCGTTGAAAGCGTTTATCAGATTTCCAGCAGCAGGCGCGCCGGGTCTTCCAGCGCTTCCTTCATCGTCACCAGGCCGAGCACAGCCTCGCGGCCGTCGATGATGCGGTGGTCGTAGGACAGCGCCAGGTAGTTGATCGGGCGGATGACGATCTGGCCGTTTTCCACCACCGGGCGGTCCTTGGTGGCGTGGATGCCGAGGATGGCCGATTGCGGCGGGTTGATGATGGGCGTCGACAGCATCGAGCCGAACACGCCCCCATTCGAGATGGAGAAGGTGCCGCCGGTGAGCTCCTCGATGGAGAGCTTGCCGTCCTTGGCCTTGGCGCCGAACTCGGCGATCTTCTTTTCGATGTCGGCGAGCGACATCTGGTCGGCGTCGCGCAGAATGGGCACGACCAGGCCGCGCGGGCTGCCGACGGCAATGCCGACGTCGAAGTAGCCGTGATAGACGATGTCGTTGCCGTCGATGGAGGCGTTGATCACCGGGTACTTCTTCAGCGCGGCGACGGCCGCCTTGACGAAGAAGGACATGAAGCCGAGCTTGGCGCCGTGCTCCTTCTCGAACTTGTCCTTGTACTTGTTGCGCAGCTCCATCACCGGCGCCATGTTCACCTCGTTGAAGGTGGTGAGGATGGCGGCGGTCGATTGCGACTGCACGAGGCGCTCGGCGACGCGGGCGCGCAGGCGGCTCATCGGCACGCGCTGCTCGGTGCGCTCGCCGACGATGGTGTCGACATTCACCGGCGCGGCGGGCTGGGCCAGGGCGGGACGCGGCGGCGCGGAGGAAGAAATCCCCCCCGGCCCCCCTTTGCCAAAGGGGGGAGGTGAGGCCGGGCGCTGGCCGGCTTCCATCACATCGGCCTTGGTGACGCGGCCGCCGCGACCGGAGCCTTCGACGCCGGCGGCATCGAGGCCCTTCTCGGCCATCAGCTTGCGGGCGGCGGGGCCGGCCGGGGCGGCGGCAGGCGCCGGAGCGGTCGCTCCCCCCTTTGGCAAAGGGGGGCTGGGGGGGATTTTTTCCGCTTTCGCTTCCGTGTCGAGCTGGGCGATGACCTCCCCGGCAACGACGGTTTCGCCATTGCCCTTGAGGATTTTCACCAGCACGCCGTCGTCGGGGGCCGGCAGTTCAAGCACCACCTTGTCGGTTTCGATGTCGATGAGGTTCTCGTCACGGGCAACGGCCTGGCCTTCCTGCTTGTGCCAGGAGACCAGCGTCGCTTCGGCAACGGATTCGGACAGTTGGGGGATTTTGACGTCAATCAGCATTTTTTTCTCCGTATTACCGTAGGTCGGCCTTCAGGCCGACAATGACCGCCGATGTCGGGCTGAAGCCCGACCTACACCTTTCCGAGGGCCTCGTCGATGAGGGCCTTCTGCTGTTCCATGTGCTTCGATGCGTAACCCACCGCCGGCGAGGCCGAGGCCGGCCGCGAGACCACCTGCAGTTCCTGGCCCTTGCGCAGGACGCTGACCAGGCGATGCGCCTTGGCGTACCAGGCGCCCTGGTTGAGCGGCTCTTCCTGGCACCAGACGAGTTCTTTCGCATTCGGATAGAGCTTGAGCTCTTCGGCGAAGCGCCGGTCGTCGAAGGGATAGAGCTGCTCGACGCGCAGCAGCGCGACGTTGCCGATCTTGCGCTCGCGGCGTGCCGCGAGGAGGTCGAAATAGACCTTGCCGGCGCAGGCGACGACGCGCGTCACCTTCTTCAACTCGAGCGCGTCGGCCTCCCCGATGACGGTGTTGAAGGTGTCGCCGGCGATGTCCTCGAGCGTCGTCGTGGCATCCTTGTGGCGCAGCAGGGACTTGGGGGTGAACACGATGAGCGGCTTGCGCTGTTTCCGCAGCATCTGCCGGCGCAGCAGGTGGTACATCTGGCCGGCGCTCGACGGCATGCAGACTTCCCAGTTGAACTCGGCCGATAGCTGCATGTAGCGCTCGATGCGCGCCGAGGAGTGCTCCGGCCCCTGGCCCTCGTAGCCGTGCGGCAGCAACAACACGAGGCCGCAGCCGCGCCCCCACTTTGCCTCGCCCGAGGAAAGAAACTGGTCGATGACGACCTGCGCCCCATTGGCGAAATCGCCGAACTGCGCCTCCCAGACGACGAGTTCGTTGGGGCTGGCGGTGGCGAAGCCGTACTCGAAGGCCAGCACGGCCTCCTCGGAGAGCACCGAGT
>Ga0208244_101588_pt1 | contig 11295 bp, 10 predicted proteins | sample SubbioCR12Aug_5A_FD_184828 | JGI IMG/M metagenome (GOLD analysis project Ga0208244, IMG submission 184828) | Serpentinite rock and fluid subsurface biosphere microbial communities from McLaughlin Reserve, California, USA - CR12Aug_5A (SPAdes) | ecosystem: Environmental > Terrestrial > Deep... | reverse complement strand
CCGCCAGCACGTCCCGGCAATTTAACCGCTAAAAATGCTAACAATCCTCTGCTTTCTACGTCATCAGGCACGTCGATCCCGGACTCTTCCAGTCAGGTCGGTCTGCCTGCAACAAAACGGGAAATGCCACTGCCTGAAGTGACAGATCAACCGATGAAATTGACTGGAGCCAACTGGGAAGCCATTTATGAACAACTGAAATACGCCATTATTCGAACAAGACTTTGCAAGCCTACCGCGCTATTGGCTACAGCAGTTTCAAACCTTTACCAAGAGCAAGGATACCGGCTTGTTGGGCATGGACGATGTCAAAGGCTTTTTGAGTCATCTCGCCGTGAACAAACAGGTGTCTGCCTCGAGTCAGAATCAGGCGTTTAAAGCTCTGTTGTTTGTATACAAACACGTGCTAAAAAATGAGTTCGGTGAAATCAAAGGTGTTGCTAGGGCAAAACGCCGCCTTTACATTCCGATGCTACTGTCCCGCGAAGAAATCGAATTGATTTTCGAGCATCTCGATGAACAAGTGATCCTTATTGCCAAGTTATTATACGGCTGCTGTTTATGGCAAAGAGGATCGCAAACCTGGTTATCAGTTTTGAAGATATGTCGAGTCTTCGAAATATCGGGCTATCTGTCTGGTTTAGAACGCCAATGACTATCAGCCTCGCATGATTACCAATCTCCCAAGAAAACCCCTAATGATATGGAGAGTGCACTCTCCTTATCTTGCATCGATAAACCACACTGTTCATTGATGCGTTTTTGATATTTTTGGAGCTCCTAATGTTTGACAACTACGAAACAAATCCCGACTATGACCGCAATGGTGAAAACGGCAAAGATAAATTTGCCAAGCTAAATGCCATGGCAGCAGGCGAGTTAACAGTACAACAGCCTCTTCATTGGCATCACGAGGAACACAAACCGCTGATCGGCACGATCAAAGGCTTTGGTGAATTTATTCATGACCGGTACGGCCTACAGAAAACGATCATCGTCGAACGAGAGAACGGCGAGGTGGTTTCGGCATTCATGAATGCCTACATCGCCAACGGCATGGAAAGATCACATGCACAGCCCGGCGACAGGGTCTTGATCCAGTTGCTGGGTAAAGCCAAAAGCCAGGATGGCAATCAGTACAATCAATTCCAAGTGTATGTAGAAAAAGCTAACTATTAAGCGGCACACAAGGCACTGGCATTAAGCCAGTGCCTTGTTAATGGTGTTTTTTGGTGCTCGGAATAGCTTCTTTGGTTTAGTTGACTGCTGGCTAAGACCCACTTAAGCGACAGTTAAACATATAAATTAAGAGACCGGTTTGGGTTGCTATGTTAAGCTCAACATAGCCACCCATAACTGCTATTTGACCGATCACCGTGAACTTCTGCAATACGGCATAAGCAGACTTTCACTTGCGATCAAGGACGGTTTAGCGACCCGTTTCGTCTGGTTCCACCTCATTCTAACCCAACTAAAGGCTCGAAACACATGCTCCCAAGACTTGACGCCATTTCTCTTTTCCTTGAATGTTTTTTCTCCGCTTAGAGAAATATGGCTATGCATGAACTCACACTAGCTTGTAAATGTGTCAAGCCATCTAATTTCACTGCAGTGCATCTCAGCCCAAGCACTATAATACTTCCATTTTGTGGGCGTACTTGTGCAAAGCGCCATATGACTTTGTACTTATTCAAATAACTTCTTAAGTGCGGAGATAACCTTGGCAAATCTAGAATGTATTTCAGCGGAATTCGAAGAGATTAATTCACACGTTATCTTTTTCCACGGTTTAAACGGTGATCTTCATAAAACTTGGCAATCTTCAGCAAATCCGCCAGTATTTTGGCCCCAATGGCTCGCTGAAGATATTACGGGCTTAGCGGTCTGGAGCGTTGGCTACGAAGCGGCATTTTCAAAGTGGAAAGGCACGGCAATGCATTTGCCAGATAGAGCAATGAATGTTCTTGAAAGAATTCTTCTGGAGCCTAGATTAAAAACAGGAGAAATCATCTTAGTTGGACATAGTCTTGGTGGATTACTTATAAAGCAACTGTTGAGATCTGCTGAGTCAATTGCTAAGCAACGTGGAGATGCGGCTGAATTCGTAGAGAGGGTTCGTCGAGTAGCATTCTTAGCAACCCCACATTTTGGTGCCGACTTGGCTTCATGGGGAGACCGACTGAGAATTTTTATTTTGCCATCGGCTTCAACTGCTTGTCTTGTACGCAATGATCCAAATCTCAGGGATTTGAATTATTGGTATCGTGAATGGGCTAGCCAAAACAGCGGTATTTCGCATCTCGTGCTGACTGAAACGCAACCGACTAAAAAGTTTTTTATTGTAGTTAAGCCTGATAGTAGTGATCCAGGTTTGCCAGTTCGTCCAATACCTATTGATGCTGACCACTGCAGTATATGCGCACCTATTGACCGTTCCTCAGAAACATATCTTTATATTCTAAGATTGGTTGACTTAAATAAGCCAGAAATAGAAATTGATATCGCTCAAAAAAAAACACTGAATGGTTGAAAGATGGCTTCTCCGACCAAAGACGTGCACGAAACCAATTCGGCCAGCCACTATCTCCTGGTGACATATCGTCAATAAAGACACTAACTCGATTGGCTCTTATCAACGAATTACAGCCTTATCTCGCTGAATCTCCCAACGAAAAAGTCGTCTTTGTTCTGGGCGGTGAAGGTTGTGGCAAATCCTGGATCGTCGCTCAAAGTTGGCTGGAACTTGATCAAAAGCCCTTGATGATTATTTTGACGCCTGAGGCACTTAATGAATCAGCCGCACAAAACGATATTAACGAACTTTTGATTATCAAGCTCATTGAGCAAACCGACAACGAACTAACAGACGTAAAGAGAAAGTTTTGGCAGAGGAATTTGAATCAGTGGCGGCGCAATCCCGCCGTCAGTGTTCCAAGGCTTATCATCACCATCGACGGCATCAATCAGAAGCCGAACTTTGATTGGGGGCGAATCATCGATAATGTCGCAGCTGCTCTGGAGAAAATTGGTGGCCGCTTGATTATTACCTCTCGTACGCACTATTTTCGAGATCGCGTAGAAAAGCGGTCAACAGTGCCAAGAATTGAAATCAATGTGCCGGAATGGACACTATCAGAACGCGATAAAATTCTGACAAATTACGGTATACGTCCGACTACACTTCACGCAGCCGTAGCTAAATCATTACTTAATCCTAGACTATTGGGGATCACCGTTGAATTATTTCATAGGGATAAAATCGCAGCTTTAGAAGAGCTAAGCGTTAGCCGTCTGCTCTTTGAGCATATCCGTGCAACTGAAATCAATGCGCCAACCCCACAACCGGCTGTTGCTTTTGTTCGTCAACTTAGGGAGCATGCTCAGAAAATTCTCAAGCGCAAACAACAAAGCCAAAGAGATGACCTAAATATTTTTGAAACTGATACCCTTGCTGTTGCCGATGGACGATTTTTCCAGCCCGTTGAAGGAGACCCGGAGAAATATCAGCTAATGGATGATGGACTGACTCTAGCTCTTGGCTTTTCTGTCGTTGACATATTAAGAAGCGCGAAACGGAATAACCACGATCTCGATGTCACTTTGACCACGCTTCTTGAACCAATCAGCGCACTTGATTCTTCAGCTGATGTTGTCTTGGCTGCATTGACTGTAACTATAGTAGATGATGATCAGTACATACCGGATATCGCCGTTGCTTTAATTAAAGGATTTGTTGAGCTGCAAAATCCGGATCAAACCAAATTTCCTCCGTTCGCAGGATTAACGAAAAGAAAACCGTTAGCGTTCATGAATGCGGCGCATGATCTTTGCCTCGGCGGTGCTGAACAACATAACTTTGATTGGGTAAAGTTTTCAATTATAGAAGCTAGTAAAGTTACCCGTATATGGCCCGAAATTGCTAGTCAAATTGAACTCTGGCTATCTGCATATTCATCTTCACCAGAACTGGGAATGCGTTCTCATCACTCGCGTGAATCGAACGAACAAGTGCAGGCGGTGCTTGATCAAAATCAGCAAGTCATTGATGAGAAGGTAGCCGCTCTTTCCGACGACGAACGGAACATCTTAAATCGTCTGCACCAAAAAGACGGCGATATTAACGCTCTTACCCGTTTTGGACTATTCGTATTGGCTGGCAAGCCGCTGGCACCTTTCGCAGACTACTTCGTAAATTGGAGTTTTTCTACTTCACTAAATTCTGATTATTCTGCGCCTCGAAAAGATTTTAGGCATCTTATCAGCTTGAACCAGGTGGACTGGCAAAAAACACGAACAGCTTTACTAAAATCCTGTGCTTTCTTGCGTGGCAGTCATGTTTCTAGTTGTGGAAAGTGGGCATTGGTTACAATCCTTAGTGCTACAGGTGACGAACACGATGATAAAGAGGCGCGAGCACTTGTTAATGAGCTTTGGGAAAATCAGTCGAATTTTAAGGATTGGAGGCGGGTTGAAAATTACTGTGCTACCGATCCCTGCGACCCGGCTTCGACAGAGCCGGAGAATATCAATCTAACAGCCGAGCAATACCAAGCAATCGACGTAAACCAGTTAAGGGGAACGTTGGGGGTCACATCTGAAAACGATTTCTTCGTTGTTGCTCTGCCGGGCATGGCGCGTTTTAAGCCTGAAGTGGCGATTTCAAAGTACTGTGCGTTTGCAGAGAACGTTCTTACCCGCAAAGGTTTTCCTTTACGTCAGGGACTTTTTGAACTGCACAAACACAATGTGTTATTGACCAGCATACAGGCACAAGCTTTGGTATCTCGATGGCGGGAAGCAAAATCCGATGGTACCCTGGAAAATATGACAGTTAAGGATAGTTGGATTGTTTCGCAATATCTTTTGCTTCTCGCGTTCCCGTTTTTGAATGCCAATCAACAAACTGAAATACTGCTATCTATTGATGAGAGTGAGCCGGTACTTCTCGATTTGATTAAATCGATGAATATGCTTGACGAATCGTCGTTCGAACGATGGCTCGTCGAGGCCTACATCAACGCAGATGAATTCAAGCATTATCTGCTTTTGGCGATAGCAAAATCAACGAACACGCCACTGTCGCCAAAAACCCGACAGCACATTCCGGCTCTTATAAAAGCCGATTCAGAACGCCTACGTGCCGAGGCACTTGGAATTATAGCTAGAAGTGGCGACAAAGATATGCTGGCTTGTGTTGTTCAAAGCGGTTGGAAGGCCGCTAATGCACAGTCAAACAATGGATTCGAGGAATGGTACGGGTCGTTAGCGCTTTTAGAAGCGGCTGTAAAGGATTTAATCGATCATCTCGAAGTGTTAGATCGGATTTCACCAAAGCTATATGGCCGAGCTGGAGCAATGTTAAACGCCGCCGCCAGACGCGAAATTGCACGGCGTATTGATGTTTCAATTAGGCTTGCAATAGGACTGGGAAGTGGCCTAATCACGCCTGACATCCAGCTTGATGTTTGGTGGGATACCGCCTATGGGCCAAACCGTTTCATCTTAAACGAAAAAACGCCGCAGACTCAAGATATAACGGAAACATTAAAGCGATTCAATGAAAACAGCTGTGATTTTGAGGAGCGCCAACAGCGTTGTCATGACATCTTTCTCGAATTTGAAAATACGCTGACAAAAGCAAACGCCTACATTATTTTAAATGATCTCAAATTAGACGAATTTGCTTCCATAGTAGCCGCAGACGAGGAAATTGCCGATGAATGGTACAAGCTTTTTCTTGAACTTCCCGATTCAAATTTGTCTGCTGTCTATAATTTAATACTCTTACTTGCATATGCGCAAAGTAGCAAAGATCCTAATAAGGCTGTTAGGCTATTCCAAAAAGTCCGGGACCACAATCCGACTGTAAGATTTACGTTTGGTCCAGTCGGCATTGAACTTGATGCAATGGCAACATGGGGGGCTGAAAGTAGTGCTGCTATGGATGAACAACTTACCATTCGTTTGGATCAGGCAGCAACCGATCACGATATATCTTTAGAAGTGCTTGCAGGTTTGATTAATGGTCGACATGAATATCTGTCACGGTATGTAGACGAGAAATTAAAGAGTGATGAACCAGCGAAAATTGCTCGAGGAATCATGGTAATAGGATTTTCTGATTTTAGTGATTTAAATACCGAAACCCTGTCGAGCTATGAAAACACTGCTGGATTAATAGGATCAGCTTACAAGGCTGCAAAATATGCCTATGAACGCAATTGTTGGGCGCGGCATTGGTTTAAACAGATATGCGAAGCATCAGAGCCCATAGATTACTGGAGAAGCGCGATACTTTTCCACAAAATTGTAGACGGTCGATTTGCCACTTGGAACAGCGAATATCCACAAAAAGGTAAGCTGATACATAGTTTCGGGCAAAGCACATTTGGAAGCTTAAAAAATCGATATGATCGTTGGAAACAACATCGAAAGAAGAAGCTTTTTGGCATAGATGCCCCAGACAGAATATTCTTGCAGGATTCTGAATATGGGAGCTAACTTAAACGGCTGATTTCAATTTCACACCTGACACTGGCCGGAGACTCTTGATTGTCGCAAAGTGGCCGTTATGCAAAGCTTTGCATAACGGCCAAAACCGGTCGGCCGGGTCACTGTCCAATTTCACACGTTAAGGTATACTTTGACCCAGTTGACTGTCCGGTTTACGGCGAACAATTTGACATTATCACTGAGTCATTACGGCCATAACCGGCCGTTGAGGATGCAGGCGTAATTTTCTATACCCAAGTCGAGCGAATGGCAGCTTTTTGGCAAGCAATTTTGCGTTCTCTTTGGCTCGATCCGGCCATATGCTGACACAGAACAGTCGTTTGTCAATGACTACAAACTGGCTCATTGCCGCCAATGGTTTGGTTTGCTTAAAAAAAGTCCAGCTAATACCAAAGCTGCTTTTAAAAAATCGCGGCGTTGCTGATCTTGAATATTGCGCTTTCAAAGCTGTATTTCGAACGCCTGATTGATAGATATGGAAACGATCAACATCACAACCTCAAATTTCGGCTCTCCCAGATTTCCCGTGGTTGATCACAAACAGTGGTGCTCTAAACGACACTCAGTCACTACATATAGTAGCGACCACGGCAATTCCTGAAGAGTCCAAATTTTAGCTATTAAAACAGTTCGATAATGTAGGGAAGGAAAAACATCCTTGCAGTTCGCAAATTATTGTCGCAACTTAGTTTTTGTGGTAAACATATAGTTAGCAGTTTAATGACTTGTTGTACATCACCAATCGTACTCACAAGGAGGGTACATGAAACTAAAAGCTGCATTCGGTTTTTTCACGGTAGCAACCTTTTTCTCTTCACCTCTATACGCGCAACAATATTGCTCAGTTGGTTCTGAACAATGGGTTGCCGGATGCGAAGCAAGTTGTACAGACAGTTGGAATGGTGGTGATTGCCCTCGTTCATGTAGTGCAACTCCACCACCCGGTTTCGTCATTATAGATCACAGGGGTCAGAACATCAGCCAAAGTAATGGCGGTCACGATATATCTCGAATTGCTGCTGGGCAAACGTTTGATTACAAACGTCGTGTGGAACGAGCTTACAAATATGCCCTTGACCTCGCTGGAAATGCCAATAACAAATCAGCAGAAGCAAAAATCAAACAAGACATGAATCTTGCAATCGCCGAAGCAGAAAATTTCAGTTCTTCCCATCAAATGGTAAGGCTCAATGTGTCGGCTTCAAAACATGGCAGTTTCATTGATCGTAAGCGTGGGTGGAGCAACCATAAAGTCGAACTATTGGTTAAATGTATCGTTCCTGAAAACCTTGAGAATCAGCTTATGCAGAAATACGCGCTGCAATAAAAAATATGCAAAGAACATTAAGATAGAAAACGAGCGTTAGATTAAAAAGGAGACAAAAAATGTATTCATCATCATTATTACCCAAAATTATTTTGACTGTTTTTGCAATTTTAATCCCCGTTATTGCAACTGGTGGGGAAACATCAACATCTACAACAACATATGGTTCTAGTGCCGCATCTCAAACTTCCTCTTTACCTGTTTATCAAAGCAAAGGCGGAACGACCTTTAATTTACAAAGCACGACAACAGTTAATGGGGGCTATCAACACAGCGGAAGTGGGAATATCGTTCCATCTAATAACCCAAACAGCCAATCAAACACGTCTTATGGCGTTGGAGTCACAATTCCGTTCTCAACTGGAAATAGATAAAACCAATCATCAGTCGGCATAACCCGGCGGCGCTCCAGTCCAACGGTGCAACGTAGCAGAAGCTGTCGTCTTAGCTCTGGGTTTGGTCAAGCAGTTAATTAAGTGTATGTTAAGAGAAATCGCAGCCGTAGTATTATTTTCGTTACCTTTTGTTGTCACTGCTTGGGGATCCGATAGGTGACATTACCCATCCAGAGCGAATAGTGGAAAATGTAAAAAGGGAAACAAATAATGCCGTCATTAACAGCCGTGGACAGTGTGAGGACGGTAATAAACTTGCCGCTGCCTTTGGGAGTTATAGCGGCGGGGAGCTTGTTGGTGTTGTAACTGAGACATGTGGCCGGTTCATTTGTGAAACAGTGTTTCCTTAACCATTAAGGCAGAAATTATTTGAGATTCTGACGATAATGACTATGACTTTGCCTGACCCAACGCTAAAGCCGACCTGCTAATCTCCAGCGGTCGGCTTTGTTTTAAATTGAATGGCAGTTCATAGAATTCCTGCAGACATTGAGTGCAAGGCTTCGAATGTCGACTAGGGGTCGCTTTAACACAGTGACGAACGGCCTCTTTCGGGTATCGGAATTCAATGACAGCTTTCGGGCGATGAATCTGAAGAGCCGACGGTCGCCAGGCGACCCATTTTTGCCAGTCGCGCTTCTCCAAAGCGGCCAGTCGGCCGAAACCAAATTCTGGGGACTGGATAGCCAGAAAGCAGCCATTGGAGACCTTACCCAATCGGCCCTTTGCCTCCACAGAATACCCCTTGCTCAATGACAGCAAATTGGCTCATTGCTGCCAATGATTATCCGCTTCAAATTCAAAATCAAATTTAAGCCACCTCTAAAAAGCGCGGCGTTTAAAATCCAGAATATTGCGCTGATTGAGCTGCGCCTCAAATGCCTGACTAAGGGATATGGGAAAGGCCATCATTGCAACCTCCAAAAGCAATTTTTAGCGCAGTTTGGATGATATTCAGAGAGGGGAAATCTTTGTTTATCTGAACTCAACGAGTCCAAGAACGTTATAGTGGGCGTTGCGGGTGTTATGCGCTTTACCGGACTATTTTGCTTAGCAAAGCATCCCGAATGTTACGTAAGATTGGCTGAACTTCAGTCATCCTAACGCGCGACTTAAATCTAGCCACAGAAATGCACTTCGTAAGCTTCGGCCAGTCGTTGACGGAGAAACTAAAGTCGATATTAAACTAATCGTTAGTGATAATGATTCGGCTGCCAGTGCAGCCAATGCCGGATCGAGAATCACCCGACAGCTAAACTATCAAATTGCTGAACTTTTCCAGACTGGCAAACTAAAAATCGTGTGGAGTAAATTCGAAAGTTCATCAGCAACCGGGAGGACCGCCATTCTTCAGTCACTCTTCGCAGGTTTGTCGATTTGATAGCAGAACGGTTGAGAGCAGCGTTGGCGTTAAAGTGACAGACAAGTTTTAGCTTCGCCGAAATAATCCGGGTGATACACCAAAGTGACGCTTAAACGCTTTGCTAAAGGCCGGCACCGAGTCATAACCGCTCCTTTCCGCCACGCGCTCCACGCTCATGTTCGGCTCCATTAACCAGTGGGCGGCGATTTGCAGACGCCAAAATGTCAGATATTCAATGGGAGAATGGCCGATCAATGTGGAAAATTTCTCAGACATTACCGACTTGGAAACGCCTGCTTGAGTACATAACTCGTTAAGTGTCCAGCTATGCCAGGGATGCTCATGAATCAAGCTGAGTGCCTTAGCCAAGCGCTTATCCTGCATCGCAGCAAACACACCTTCACGAACAAGACCTTCCTCGATACAGTGACGAATCACCAGCACGAATAAGCCGTCGCACAAACGTTCGATAACTGACTCATAACCGAAGCGTTGCGCGGAGGTTTCGCCGATGACCAGTTCAATCAAGCGGGGCAGAATGTTCCCTGCCAAGCTCTGCCGGATCACAACTTCAGCAGGCAAGGCCTGCCACAACGTCGATTTAGGTGCAGCCAGCTCGATTTTGCCGCACACAAAGGCTGCTTCGCCATCCAGCCAGGGTGTCAAACGCGTATCTTGATCATTCTCCGGCAAATGTTTCGGGCTGTACGACAAAAAATGTCTGGCCGCGTGAGGCAGAAACATGATCAGATCGCCCGTATTCAGCGCCAACGGGGTTGGCCAGCGCGATGAATGAACAAAGCCCTGTCCCTTGCTGACCAGATGAAACCACACCGATGTTTCGGAATTGTGATCCATCAGCCAGCGTCCACACACGCCTCCGGAATACACCAATTGGGCATGCAGATTCAAACTGTTGATCAACGGGGTTAATGCATCCATTGTTCACTCCCGGAAAATCGGACAACTGCGCCGGAAGAACAGGCATGGGATGACCGGTCCGATGAGTTTATTCTGTCCCCGTCGCAACGAGAACCGAAATGAACGGCATCGCCGGCAAACCAGTTGTAATTTTTCAACCTCATAGGAAGACACCATGTCCCAATTCAAAATACATTCTATCCAGACGGCACCAGCCGCTGCTCAACCGTTGTTGGAAGGCTCACTAAAAAAATACGGTTTTATACCTAATCTGCACGGCGGCCTGGCTGAGGCTCCGGCAGCATTGGCGGCTTATATCGAGTTGACCGCGTTGTTCGATCAAACCTCGTTAAGCCCAACGGAAAGACAAGTCGTACTGCTGGTCGTCAGTGCCGAGAACCATTGCACATACTGTGTTGCTGCGCATTCAATGATTGCCAAACACATGGTGAAAGCCGATCCAGCTATCATCGATGCCATCAGAAACTTACAGCCATTGCCGGATAAAAAGCTGGATGCCCTGGCAAACTTTACCCGTAACGTGCTGAAAAACCGTGGCACGGTTTGCAGCAAAACCCTTGATAACTTTATCACTTCCGGTTTCAGCCGGGCCCAAGTATTGGAAGTGGTACTGGGTGTAACCTTTAAACCTAAAAAGAGCGGTTGAATCCACTAAGCAGGCGCTGGCAGGCATTCCGGCGGCTGCAATTGACGCCCCTTGAGGTACTTAACCAGCGCTAAACTCAAGATTCGGTACCAGCGCTGGATCGCGGTCA
>Ga0208244_101587_pt1 | contig 11302 bp, 15 predicted proteins | sample SubbioCR12Aug_5A_FD_184828 | JGI IMG/M metagenome (GOLD analysis project Ga0208244, IMG submission 184828) | Serpentinite rock and fluid subsurface biosphere microbial communities from McLaughlin Reserve, California, USA - CR12Aug_5A (SPAdes) | ecosystem: Environmental > Terrestrial > Deep... | reverse complement strand
CCGATTCCAGGCGTCAAGGGTGCGCTGCGCCGGGCTGCGATACCCCCGCAGCCCGCCCTTGACCCCCGGCCTCGGGCTACCAGCGTCACGCACCATTACCCACTCGAAATTCAAAAGAGGCTTTGTTCTCCTTTACGAAACAGCTTCGGGATTGGCGGCACTGCGCTCGCACTCGACCTGGGTCGTGTAGCCCTGATTGCCGAGCCGATGCTCAACGCGCTTGATGCGCCAGTCATTGGGGATGCCGGCTCTGAGATGGAGGGACAATCGCCCTTCAGCGGCCAGGCGCGGATCACCCGGCAGGCTGAAACTCAACTCACCCTGCCCGCGTTCGCCACAGTTCTTCTTGGCGGCGGCGGCCGCCTTGGCCTCGGCCTCGGTGGCATGCACATAGCGGATTTCTTCAAATGGCGGCTGGCCAGTCGTCACCTCCCGGCGTTCGCCCTTCGCGAAGTCCCACCAATAGGCCTTGGTGCCACCAGTGGCGGTAGTCGGCGGCGCTTGGGTGCTGGCTTCCTTGGTTGTGCCACTGCCCCCCGGCTTGCGCGCCGCGTGTCGGTAGCGCCACTCGGCCAGATCGCTGGCAGTCAAGGTGATCGTCGGCATCGCCATCCCGGTGATGGTCTTGGCGGCCCCTTGCCTGGCCAGCACCAGGAAGCCGGCCACGGGTTTCGCCACGGCATCGTGCATGCTGGCCAGACGGGTGAGCAGCGCCATATCGCTTTCTTCGGTCTGATCCAGATGCGCGATGGCGATGCGGCCGAGTTCGGGATCGAGCTTTGGCGTGTAGCGGTGCTCGCCGACAATCTTCTCGACAATCTTGCCCAGGGTGGTCGCATCCCAGGAGCGGGTCTTGGGGCTGCGAAACGGCCCGACCATGTCGGCGGCCTTGGCCGAGACCGTCAGCGTTGCCGGTGGCGAGCGAATCTCCACCTCGTCGACGATGAAGCGTCCCAGTGACACCAGCCGGGTTTCGGCATAGCCAATGGAGACTGTCAGCACCGTGCCAATGTGCGGCAGTTCGGCAAGCGCGCCATCTTCGCGACAACGGTCGTCCAGCGTCAGCTTCAGTTCATCGGACTGGATGCCCGCTTCATCGGTGACGGCCAGCTCGATCAGCCGGTCGCGGATGGCGGCGGTAATCTCCACGCGGTCGGCGTAGATGCGGAATACAGGTTGCATCTTCGCCTCCTCGTAACGTCCTCACGACCACAGCCGGATCACCGGCGCTTCAACGGGTAATGGCAAATCCGGTAGTTCGATCACCAATCCCGCTTCGAGGACCGGGGGCAACTGGGCCAGATGCGGATTGGCCGCGAGCACGGCGGCGATCACGTCGCTGCGTCCATAGTGCTGCCAGACCAGGTCGTCGAGCACATCGCCATCACGGGTAAGTCGCCTCGTCATGACTGATCCTCCCCGTAGGCCTTGAGCTTGATGCGGAATTCCAGCTTGCGGGGCTGGCCATCGTCGGCGAACACGGTGCGGGTGTCGCCGATCTCCGTGATCACCCAGGCACCCCAGATGCGCCCCAGGCCGTCGACCAGCTGTAGCGGTTTGCCGGCATCGGCCAGCGCACGCATCGCTTCGATCTGGCCCAGGCCACCCTTGAAGCTCGGGTAGATGACACCGTCGAGTTCGGGTGCCGTGCCGACCGAGGGGCGTGGCACAGCCAGCGAAGACGCACTACCCAGCGCTGCTGGACGCGAGGACGTCGGTGCCGTGGATGTCGGCACAGCCTGCTTCTCGCCCCCGAAGAGCGAACCGAACCAGTCGCCGACCTGCTTGCCGGCGTTCATCACCCAGCCGATCTTGTCGGCAATCCATTCGATGGCCTGGCCCACGGTAGCGGTGATGCCCCACCAGAGACCGGTCATGAAATCCGCCACTGGCTGCCAGGCCGCGCTGATCAAGGCCAAGGGGGAGAAGGACACCAGTGCGGTAAAGCCCTCGATCACCCAGCCCACCAGAGTGCCGACCGCCCGGATCGGCAAGGTCAGCACCGTAAAAGCCGTGCTCAACACACCACCGATCACCGCCCCGAGCGATTGGCCCGAGGCCGACAGGCTGTCGAACTCGTCCTGGCTCAGCGTGACCGGCGCGAGCAACTGCCCGATCCAGTCCACCACCCGGCTCACGCTGTCGGCAATGAAGCCGAACACGGAGGCTACCGCCTGCCCGATGGACGCGAGCGGTACCAGTGCCGTGGAGAGACTCGTGATGGCCGGCTGCATGGCCGAGCGAATGCCCTCGAACACTCCGCCGACGTAGGCAGCGATGGGGTCCCAGTACTTGCGGATCACCAGCGCCAGGCCAGCGACAGCAGCACCAATCCCCGCCACGATCCAGGTGATCGGGTTGGCCAGCAGCGCCGCCGTGGTGGCCCCGATGGCGGGCAGCATGGCCCAGAAAGCCAGTGCTGCCGACTTGATCGGGGTGATCAGACCCAGGGCACTGGTCTGAATGCGGGTCCAGGCCAGTGACAGTAGTCCGGCACTCGCACCGGTCGCAGCTGCCTGCACTTGCAGCAGCGCCAATCCGGCCCGTGCCGACTGAAATGCCACCTGTGCGCCAAGGATCGGCCCCTTCACAAAAGTCCAGGCATAACCCAGCGCAATCGTCGCCACTTTTAAACCGAGCACAGCACCGACCGTGCCCACCACCACTTGCGTGACGATGGGAAACCGTTCTGCCAGTGCCGTCAGCCCTTCGATGGGCTTCATGAGCGCCCCGACCAGACTGTTCAAGGCCGGCAACAGTGCATTGCCCACCGTGACGCCCAGACGGCTCATCTGGTTCTTGAGCAATTGCAGGTTGTTGGCGGTGGTGGCCGAACGCGCTTCGTACTCGGCCTGCATCGAGCCGGCATACCGGGTTTCCTCGGCGACCAGACCCAGGGCGCCCTTGTAGGTGTCGAGCGATCCGACCAGCTTGGCGATATCGTCGGCGTATTCCGCCCCGAAAAGATCGGCCAGCGTGCCCATCACATCCGGGGCGGATTTGACCTGCTCCAGGAAGGTGACGATGGCCCCCTGCGCATCCTCGGCGATCATCTTCTTCATCACTTCGGCGCTCATGCCAATGCTGAACAGCCCCTCCTGAAACTTCGCACCCTGCTTGTCGGCGGTGGCGAGCTTCATCAGTAGCGCATTGATGCCGGTGGCCGCGACCTCCGGTTTGGTCTTCAAGGCCAGAAAGGAAGCGCCCAAGGCATTCAACTGGGCGCCGGACAGTCCGAAGAGCTTGGCTGTCGAGCCGGCCCGGTTGGCGATGTTCAACAAGTCGGATGCCTTGGCATCCATATTGTTGGACAGATGGTTGATGGCGTCCCCGAGCTTGACCACCTCGTCCTGCGTGAGTCCGAAGATGGAACGCAGGCCGGTCATGGCGGCACCACCGCGCCCGTCTGCGCCACACCCTGGTCACGCAAATCGTCGTCGAGAAAGTTGTCGACGAACAGCCCCTTCTTGGCGGCCGGCTCGTTGATGTTGGCATCGATGCGCAGGCGTTCCAGGGCCATCAGATCATAGAGATCGCCAATCTGCGTTTGCATGGCGGCAAGTTCCGAAACCTTGATGGTGCGAATCGCCACATTGCGGACAGCTGGCACTGTGGTGCTGGACCAGTCGTAGCGGATTTCCGCAATAGCCAATCGTCCGGCCGGCGCAGTGGGTGCCAGCGGGTTGATCACCTGCGCGATGCCCTTGATGCACTCGACCTGTCCGTCAGGGGTGAGCGCCAGGAGATCGATACGCGGCAGCTTCCAGTCGTAGTCGATGTACATGGTGGTGCCGGGCACAACATCGGCCACCGTGCATCCGCTATCGGTGAGGTCGGTCGGGGTGATGCTGGCGATGTGCTGGTAGGTCACCTGGTAGCTGGAGCCGGGGGCGGGTTCGGCACCGGCAGGTGTCCAGTCGACCTTGTCGGCGGTGAGCTTGTAGTCGGTGCCGGCGGCGTAAGTGGTGCCCCCCTGTTTCACTTCGGTGATCGCCACCCCGGTCGGCTTGCCGAGCAGATCCTGCGCACCGGTGAAGGCACCGTGGATGACGGTCTCGGTACGGGTCTGGGTGACACGCACGTCCACGACCTGGGCGAGCGGTGTGCGATTGATAGTGACCCCCATCGTGCCATTGCCCGCGTCGGTAAAAATGTGCGGCTCGGAAGCGACGCGCTGCAGGTCGGGATCAATGGGCAGCCGCAGGCGCTGCGACTGGCTGCGCTCGACCTTGAAGCCATTGATGTTGGCACGGCCCTCCGAAATCGAAAAAACGTGCTCGGCGGTCTCCGTGTCTTTGGCCAGAAAGCGCGTGTTGAGGCCTTCGGTGACATAGTGGCCGTTGGCATCGAAGTCGTAGCGGGCGAGGCTGGCAATCACGCCATCCAATGCCGGTGGCTGGCGGCGGTTCTCGAGAATGCCGTTGTCGAGCGCATAGACGGCGTGGAAGTCACCCGGCTGGCCATCACTGGTGCCGGCCCCCGCCCAGCCCCAGACGAGGGTTTCCTGCAGGCGCCCGGCACCGGGCTCCTGGTAGTTGCGCACGCCGACGGCAGGTTCGCGCAGGTTGGGGTCTTCGAGTTCGGTAACGGTGCGCGCCACAAAGCGCACACCGATGGCAATGCGACTGTCGACGGGAACGGTGAAGCTGGCGGCCGATACCGTGCGCACGGCACCGCGCAGATAGATGCGCCCGGCCTCAATCGTGACCGCACCGGTGTCGGCATTGACCGTGAGCTCACCACCGGCGATGACATCGCCGTCTTTGAGCAGGGCATCGGCAACGCCCTGGATGCGGTGCATCAGGGTGGCCTGGATTTCATTCAATTCCCGCGACTGCAGGCCATCGCCGGCGCGGAACAGGAGTTGCTCGTAATGCTTCTGCGGGTCAAACAGGTTGTAGTAACGCTCGATCATGGAGAGCCTCGCAAAATAGGGGTTCAGAAGGTGACGACGAATTCGAAGGTCTCGCGCGTACTGGGTTGGCGCACGATGGGCACCGAGTGCTGCAGCACCAGCAAGATGCCGGGATCAGTGATCTGACTGGGCAAGAAGAATTTCTGACCAACCGGCAGGCCCGGGTCGGTGGTGCAGCCGACGAACAGCCCCTGCTCGCGCACCACGCTGGTGGCGGCATCCTCGAAATCGAAACGCACCCGGATGAAGAGGTGGTGGGTCGGCTCGCTACTCAGCCGGTAGCGCCCGGTGGGCACGACGATCTCGCCCTCGGGGTCACTCGCCACAAAATGCACTTCATCGACGCTACGGCGACCGACTTCGGCTAGCAGCGCGACCTGGGCAATGGCTTCGGGCGGGTGCTCGATCTTGAAGCTGACGGTCACTTCGGCGTCTATCGGGAGGGTGCTGGCGGGCAGGCGGGTGAGGATGCCCTCACGGGCGTTGGCGCTGTAGTCGCCATCGCGTTCATAAACGGTATTGCCGTCCAGCGAAGTGACGCGGATGTCGGCGAGATGCGCAAAGCCCAGGTCGATCACACCATCGGCAGCGAAGGCGGCGGTGATACTCTTCTGGGTATCCCACAGGGGGTCGCCTGCGCCCAGGGCAAGGTGCAAGGTTTGCTGCTTGATCGCGGCGGCAAGAGCCGCGCGACCGCTGGTGGTCAGAATGGCCATCGGGTGCTCCAATCGGGTTGTAGAGACGTTTGTTGATACTTGGAAAGGAATCGCCTACACTGCATCCGTATCTACATTTGTTTCTACGGAGGTTCTCATGGCGCTTCAGCTTGTTAAAAAATGGGGCAACAGCCCGGCGATCCGCTTGCCGGCAGCAGTCATGGAGGCGGCACAGCTGTCGCTAGAGCAGGCGGTCGAAGTTCGCGCCGAGAACGGTCGTATCGTTATCGAGCCCGCCGCCCCGGCCTACAACCTGGACGAGCTGCTGGCCGGAATCACCGCCAAAAATCGGCACGGCGAGCAGGACTTCGGGGTGCCGCAAGGTCAGGAGTTGCTCTGATGGCGATCTACGTCCCGGACGAAGGCGATATCGTCTGGTTGAACTTCACGCCACAAAGCGGTCATGAACAGGCCGGTCGGCGGCCAGCGGTCGTCTTGAGTCCGAAGGCTTATAACCAGCGCTCGGGGCTGCTTGTCTGCGTGCCGATCACCAACCAGATCAAGGGCTACCCTTTCGAGGTTGTGCTCAATGGCAGCGGCGCCACCGGCGCGGCCTTATCTGACCAGGTCAAGAATCTCGACTGGAAATCCCGCCAGGCCGAACGCAAGGGAGCGGCCACACCCGCAGAACTGGCCGAGATCAAGGCCAAGATCAAGACGCTGCTGAAACTCTCCTGAGCTGACGGCTTTCAGGTCGTCGAATGCGTCGCCACGATCAGCTCGCGCACGGCGTGCCAGGTGTCCGTGGGCCAGGTCACACCCGTCCAGGTCTGGCCGCGCCAGGCTGCGCTGTTGATTCGGGAGAGGTCGCGTAGCGAAACAACCACAGCCCTCTGGCCGGTCTCACCCAAGCGCAGAACGCCCAGCGGCACGCCATGCAGCACGGCGTGGCGCAGCAAGCGGTGGCGCTCGACGTAGGGGGCAGATATTGCATAGGGCGTGGGCGTCGTGAGTGCCGATGTGCAAATTTGCATATCGGTCAGCGCCCTCCACTCGATCTCTGCGGCATCCCCCAGGGCAAGTTCGCCGAGTCTGGGTACCGGCTTGGTGCGATGGATTGCCCGTCGGGGTGTGCGACTGTTCTCCCAGCCTAGGCGCACCTCCGAGAGCACGATCTGCGCTTTGCAGAAGCGACGCTCGGGCAGGAAACCGGCTTGTGCCGTTGCTTCGGGCTCGCGCCACAGATCGCGCCAGCGTGCGGCGGGCCAGGCCAGTTGATCAACCCAACGTCGGCCGAGCAGGTTGTTGAGCGCAGACAGGCGTGCCATGGCCGCGCGCTGGCCCGGCTGTGCTGCGGTATCGCCCAGGGACAGATGGCCCAGTTGCCAGTCACTGTGGACCGCCGCACGGCGCGCATGCCGACTCAAGCGCGCTGCCCGCGAACTCAGACCCGGCACCAGAGCACTGGCAGGGTGTGCGGCATAAAAACGCGCCAGCACTTCCACCCGGCGCAGGCGATGATCCGATTCGGACAAGCTGCCCTTACCGAGTCCGAATGGTTCGCCTTGTTCCTCCCAGACAAACCTCGGCAGGTTGGCATTGATGTCGCCCAGCGCCGCGCTGTCGGACAACACCACCATCGCTTTGCAGAACTTGCGCTCAGGGCGCATCCCGAGGGGCTCGGGAAGGGCCAGCGGATTGCCGAAGGTGAACAAATGCGCGTGCAGCATCTCTTCGTTGCGGGTATGCCCCGGATCGCCCAGTGCGGAGAAATCGAGCAGATAGCGGTCGATCAGGCGGGCCACCGCGAAGCGATGGGCGGTGATGGCCGGCACGACGCGGATGGTCTGTTGAGGATGCGCAAATTTACGCACCCTGCCAAACGACAACTTGCTCTGTCCATCGGTCCAGAACACGCCGCTGTGGTCCGACAGCAAGGCCTCGCCCAGCCGGCTCTCGTCCAGCACGACCCGGCGCAGGTCCCAGCCGTGGTAGAGGCGTGACAGGCGGCTCCGTGCCGGCGCGGACAATTTGGCAATCGCAATGAGATCGGCAATCAGGCGGTCGTCGTCGAGCACCAGGCCAGGGTCGATCTGGAATTCCGCAAAGTGCACGCCCGGTACTTCGGGCTCGACGAACACGTGATCGGCGCCAATCCACCTGAGCGCAATCGCGAGTGCTTTGGGCGTGCCGCGCAGGCGTTGCCAGAGGATGCCCTCGGCGATGGCGCGGCGTGGTTCGGGTAGGTAGGGCAGCAGTTCCCCCAGGCCATACTCCCAGATCAACCAAGGTAGCAGCGGGTCAGATGGATCGGTTTTGAACTGGCGGATCGCGTCCGCCGGCAGTGCCAGTCGGGAAAGTGCATCCGTTGAGAGGGAGAGCGCCTGCTCCAGCGGTGTGGCGTTGGCGGGCAGCAGATGATTCGGGGTCATGCGCCCTCCGTATTTCCATGACGAGCGTCAGCGATCCCGCCCGGCAAATTCCAGATTCAGATGGATCAGGCGTACCGCCTGGTTGGCGTTGGCGCGAATGTCTGTGGTCGGCGACAACAACTCCACCTTGTGCACGCCCGGGCGCTGCAGCTGGCCAATGACCCAGGAGCGGGTCAGATCCCAGCCGAGACCGGCGTGGGCGGCGAGTGTCGGAACGAACACGTCCTGGATGGACTTGACCGTCTCCAAGGGGGCGTCCGGGTAGAGCCAGAGGCGGGCGGTAACGGTGACCGGAATCAGTTCGGCCGGCACCACCTCGACGGTGTCGGTGAGCACCCGGATGTCGTCGCGCAGGACGACCGCACGGACGGCAGCGAGCACCGTTTCAGGCACGGTTGTGCCTTCGGCTTGAACGCCTTCCTTGGCCAGGACGCTGATACGCACTCGCCCCGGTGCCGGGCTATCGACTTCGACATCGGCCACGTCCGGTGAGGCGGAAAGCGCCCAGTAGCGGTAATGCGCCGCCCCACCGGCATTGGCGAAGCCGATGATGCGTTGGCGGGTACGCAGGCGCAGGGCCTCGTCAAGTTCATTGTCCAGACGCGTCACACCGTAAAAGGCGGCCAGATGATCGAGATCGCTGCCGGTGGCAAAGGCCAGGAGTGACGCTTTGGCGGCGGCATTGATACGGTTCCGGAGCAGCACTTCCCGGTAGGCCGCGACTTCGAGCAGTTTGACGGCGGGGTCGGAGGCGAGCAGTGCGGAGTAGTCCGGGTAGCGCGATTGAAACTCGGTCTGCAGTGCCGAGAAGATCGTCTCGAAAGACAAGGTCTCGATGACTGCCGGGGTGGGCAGGCTGCTCAGATCCGATAGCGTGCTCATTCACACCTCCAGTCCGGTGAGTACCGTGGCCTTGCCATAGGGCAAGTAGATGCCTTCAAGATCGAGTACCACCTGCCCGACTGTGGCCGACACAATCCGCACGCGGCTAAGCTTGAAACGCGGTTCCCAACGGGCGAGCGCTTCGGCGGTGGCCGAGTAGAGTTCCATGGCCAAACGCGGCGTCATTGGATTGTCGACCAGCGCCGGCAGGCGCGAGCCATAGTCACGGCGCATCACGCGGGTGCCGATGCGGGTGGTGAGGATGTCGCGGATGCTCTGGCGCAGGTGGTCAATGCCCGACAAGGGCTGGCCGGTTTGGGCGTTGATTCCGAGCATCGTTGATTACCCTGCATAGACATTGGGCGAGCCTTCAACCACGCTCGAACCACAGGCCACCGGATCACCAATACGTCCGACCGCCTGCCCCTCGGCAAACACAGTAGAACTGCCTTCTGCCAGCACGCTGGCGTGACAGGCCGGCCCACAGCAGTGCGTGGCCCAGGCATCCCCGACACGATGCACCGCAATGCCATTGACGAACACCGAGGCCGCAGCGGAAGTGCTGGGGCGAGCGGGGAAACAGCCGTGGCCGGTACATTGATCACCCAGGCGTGTGACAGTCGGCATGGCGACTTCCTTCAGTTCAGATCAATCCGAGGTGCAGTAAGCCGTGCGCCCTGATCGGTGAGCTCCAGTTGGGTCGGCCCAATCTCCAGCACGATCTTGCCGCCAGCCGGCACGGACAATCGCCAGTGGTGCTGGGCACGGTCGTACTCCATCACCGCACCGTCCTTGAACAGGGTGCGCGAGACATCAGCGGAATCAGCCGGTGCGGGATGCTCGGCGCGGTAGATCGAGCCCACCACCACGCCCTGGTTGAGATCACCGCCGGGGGCGACCAGCAACACCTGCTCGCCCGGCTCTGGCGGATGCCAGGTCCGATCCTGTCCGGCACGCACCGTCGCAAACGGCAACCAGCCGGTGGTGATGGGGCCGGCCTGTACCCGCACGCGAGCGCGAGCGGTATCCAGTGCGACCACCTGGCCCATCAAGGCGACATTGCTGATGCGCCGCTCGGCTTCGGTCATGTCTTGATGAAGATTGCGTTCAGTCATGGACTGGATTCCCGATAGTGCGTGCCGACCGGCGCATAGCTGTGCTCATGGTCGTTGCCGATCTCCGGCACCCAACTCACCAGCACCTGCAACGGTAATTGCTCTTCGGAGGCTTCGATGGGTTGAGTCCAGTAGCTGACCTCGAACGACATTCGCGCAGCCAGCACCGGCGTCTCACCATCGCCACCCTGATCCACCTCGGTGCGTGTCAGCCGCGTGCCTTCCACCAGCAGCCCGAGGGTTTCGTCACCATCGAGAATGGCTTCCACTGCCAAGGCCAACACATCCGCCTCCTCGGCAGCGGCCTCACCGCTGGCGATGATCTCCACCGACAGTTCGAGTTTGCGATAGCGCAGCCCCGGATCGGCATTGGGCTGATCCTCGATACGCTCATCCCGGGTGTAGATCAGGATGGCCGGCAGCTTGGCCTGAAACAGCGGTGTGCTGCGGTGGATACTGATGCGTGCCGGGGTGATGCGCGGATCAAGCTTCGGCAACTGCGCGACCAGTCGTTCCTTGACTGCCTCACGGATCAAGGTGCGCGGATGTTTCATGACCGCCCCCTTTGTGCAGCATCAGTTTCAGAAACCCATGACCATCGGGTCGCACATCGACAATCAGGTAGAGCACACCTTGGACGCTGACCGCATCGCCTTCGGTCGGCGAAGCGGGCAGGTCGGCCTGCCGCACTTCCAGCACCGGCTGCACCATGGACACCGCCACGCCCGTGCTGGCATCCACCTCTTGATGCGCGGCGGTAAAAACGCCCGTGCCGTCGAGCGGGGCTGCCTGCCCCTCGAGGTGAAACACCACCGGCTCGCCGAAGGTGGCAAGCACGGTGGCGGACAGCGCTTTGCTCAGGTCCGCAAAGACGGTCATCGCTTCCCCATTGGTGTCACCAGCCATTGCTCGAGTGCAGTCGCACGGTCAGTGCCGGACGCTTCACAATCGGCAGCGGGTTGGACTGGGTGTAGATGTCGATGCCGGTGCCGTTGGGACGCGCCAACTGGTAGGCATAGAGTTCCTGCCCGTAGGTGCCGACCGCATCCATCAGGTTGGCCGGGGCGAAGTAGGTACGGAAGGTATCGAAGGTACCGAGCGGAAACACGATGCCTTCCTTCTCGGGAATCAGCCGTACCGTTTGTCCGGTCGACAGCGTGACCGTCCCGAAATACGCCTCTTTTGAATTTCGAGTGGGTAATGGTGCGTGACGCTGGTAGCCCGAGGCCGGGGGTCAAGGGCGGGCTGCGGGGGTATCGCAGCCCGGCGCAGCGCACCCTTGACGCCTGGAATCGGGCGATA
>Ga0208244_101586_pt1 | contig 11311 bp, 8 predicted proteins | sample SubbioCR12Aug_5A_FD_184828 | JGI IMG/M metagenome (GOLD analysis project Ga0208244, IMG submission 184828) | Serpentinite rock and fluid subsurface biosphere microbial communities from McLaughlin Reserve, California, USA - CR12Aug_5A (SPAdes) | ecosystem: Environmental > Terrestrial > Deep... | reverse complement strand
GTGAGTGGAGTGGTGCCCGGACAGTCACGTTGACATTGACTGACTAAGAATAACAAGTCTGGGGATAAGCCCCCAGTAGGATCTGTCCAAAAGCGGCGTCGATCGAAAGTTCGACGCCGCTTTGCTTTGTACCATTGCGCTATTTGGATCCGAGAAGAGTGGAATTTCGTTGGTAACCAGGTTGTTGATTCAGTCTGTTCTTTGCCCGCTGGAAGGCACGATTCGACGATCACAATCAAGATCAAACCGACACAACATAATCACAAAACCTAACGCTCTTGCACGTCCTGCTACGTTTCTAAAAATCTTCCGCGATCTTTCATCAAAATTCCCACAACGACACACAAATCTCATATAGAGACACGCGGTCGTTCGCGATCACCCATTTTCATCCAAAACAGTTGAAATCGACTTTGGCACGGTGTTTGGGGATAGGCTACCAGAAGAATGAACCCTACATCAACAATATTAACATCAGGAGATACAGCAATGAAACGGATGACTTTTGTTCTCGCAATGTTCGCCCTTAGCCTTCTGGTTGCCAGCACAGCATTTGCGCAGGTTACGGCGACACACACACTGAATTTGGCAGTAAACGCAGTTACCAAGATTTCCACATCAGCAGCCCCGATCTCGCTGACGATAGTTGACGGCGTCGCCGGTGTCGACGATCTGACCAGTGTCAATGGTTCCGGTACCTATAGCATCACGCATAACAAGAACACCAACATGAAGATCACGGCGCAAATCGATGCAAACATGCCTACCGACATCACGTTGAAGACAAACCTTGTCAGCACCAAAGGATCCTCAGAAGGTGTAAAGACACTGAGCACAACAGCAGTCGACGTTGTCACAGGCATAGTCAAGGGTGCAGATGCCACGAGAAATGCGGCCTATACGCTGGAAGCTTTGGCAAGCGCAGGTGAGTGGAGTGGTGCCCGGACAGTCACGTTGACATTGACTGACTAAGAATAACAAGTCTGGGGATAAGCCCCCAGTAGGATCTGTCCAAAAGCGGCGTCGATCGAAAGTTCGACGCCGCTTTGCTTGAGGGGACAGCCAGTTTGACCCGATGACAACGGCCGAAGACCTCAATGCCTCAGTATCGTACGTATTGCTATTTCAGTTATGACTGCTGAAGCTTCAGCGAAAACATACAAATTTGATTGAAATGCCCAACATGATACACAAATCTCATTTAGTAACAAGGAGTGATTTGCATTGGTTCGTTTTTGTTCAAATTAGCCACAAATCGCCTTGGCATGTTATTTGAAGTATAGCTTCCAGAATAATGAGAATATCAGAGCCATATTATAACAAGGAGGTAGCAAAGATGAAGAAGACCACGCTGTTCCTCACCGTCGTTCTGGGGGTGGCATTGTTGAGTGGGTCGCTCCAAGCCCAGACCTCCAACCAGACGATCAATCTAACAATTGATCCGGTAATGCTGGTTGCAACGGATGCAGCTTCACACTCCCTTTCGATCACCTCAGGCACGGTCGATCAGATTGCCCTGGATCCGGTCATGGCTCCCGGGACGTATCGTTGGGTCACAAACCAGAACGCAACAAAGATCACAGCAGAAATTGAAAGCGACATGCCGGCTGGTGCAAGCCTTGAGTTGAGAGTGGGAGCCGGATCCTATTTTCCGCTGGTCTCCACTCCAGCCGACATTCGAACGGGTATGGGCAGAGGTGCCGGCAACGAGGCATACACATTCCGATTCAGTGCGAATGCCACAGTTGATCCCGCCACTGTTCCCGCTTCGAAGACCGTCACCTGGACAATTACGAACTAGGAGGGGATTCGCAAGAAGAGCCAACACTCCTGGTATACACAGAGGCGGCGTCAATCGTGAATTGGCGCCGCCGTTGTTTTGTACACCATTGATAGAGTCGCGTAAAACGGAGTGGATCGGGGGGTTACGTCTTCTGCTGTTTCTTCCTTGCGGCGGGGAAGAGCACATTGTTGAGGATCAGTCGATACCCGGGAGAGTTCTTGTGGAGAGAGAGATCAGTTGGGGGATCCCCGACGGCATGCTGATAGTCTTCCGGATCGTGTCCGCCGTACCATGTAAATGTCCCACGGCCAAAGTTTCCATGAACATACTTGACCTCTTCGGTCCCTTCACGCTCTGCAAGTCGAACAACTGTTCGCTTCAGAAGATCTTTCCTGAAGGCCGTGGTCTGTCCCATGAATCCCTTGATGATGGCGACATGGTTCTGTGTGAGCATCGTCGGGACGGGATCGTATTTTGCTGAAAACTCAAACAAGGAAAAATAGTCGGTATTGGGATCACGCAGAGCCGGCGGATCGCTGGGAGGAATGTCGATATCCGAATACTCGTACCGCAGCGGATTCATGTCCAGTGCAAAATTCTCGAAGGCAAAGGTCCGACTGAAATCCAGCTTCCTTTGCGCGTCGCGGTCAGGCGGATCGCCATCAAACATTATGTCACAGATATCGACCTCTTCCGCCGCCAGAGCGATGTCGTAGCTGTCGGTCGCTGAACACATTGCGAACATGAATCCCCCGCTCCCAACGAAGTCCTTGATCGACCGAGCCACCGCCTTCTTGGTATCGGAGACCTTTCGGAATCCGAGTCGCTTCGCCTCCCGCTCGAAAAGGGCTTGCTGTTCGATGTACCACGGAGCGAACCGATAGCTTGCATAGAATTTGCCATACTGACCGGTGAAGTCTTCGTGATGGAGATGGAGCCAGTCATATTCCGAGAGCTTGCCCGTGAGAACTTCTTCATCCCATACTTTTGTATAGGGGATCTCCGCATACTCCAGCGCAAGCGTAACCGCATCGTCCCACGGTTTGAAATTCGGAGGAACATAGACGGCAATCTTCGGCGACTTTTCGAGGCGTACGATATCCATGTTGTTGTCTTCACGCTGAATGTCAGCGTACAATGAGACGGCGCGGACGGCGCTTATTCCTTCGAACGACACTCCCCGCACCCGGCACTCGCGGGCAATCACTTCGCTGAATTCCATCAGGAAGGAGCCGCCGCGATAATTCAGAAGCCACTCGACCTCACCGCCGCGTTCAAGAACCCAAAACGTGATGCCGTAGGACTTCAAGTGGTTAGTCTGCTGCAAATCCATTGGAATCAGAAGCTTCGATTGGGTGTGCGCAGATTGGAAGAAGGATGCCAACAAAAACATCGCAATTACTACAGCCAAAATTGCTGTTTGCGTGACAGATCTGCCAATCACAGGGAGTCCCCTCTCAAGGCGCGAATTCTCTGGCGTGCCTCTTCCACGTGCACCGAACTTGGAAACTTCACGAGTATCTGCTCGTACGCTCCGATGGCCCTCTGCGGGTCCCTCTTCTGCAGTTCAAAAATCTGCCCAAGCGCCATGAGAGCCTTGTCCCGCAAAATACTCTCCGTATGATCATCTGCAACCGATTGATAGGTCGTGATGGCATCGTCGAGCCTGCCGAGGATCGTGAGGAGTTCGCCGATCTGCATCAATGCATCGTCCCGCAACAGCGCCATGGGGTACTGCTTGGTGACGTGATTGAACAGTTCCAACGCTTCCGCGTATTTTTGTTGCCGGACAAGCAGGTCGGCCCGGGCATATTCCTTAAGTCCGGCGACGGAAGGGGATTGGTTTTCCTGAACAAAATACAACAAGTGGAGTGCGTCGTTGGCAAGATCTTTGTTCGGATTGGCTGACAGGGGTTGCAGTGTTGCACGGGCGGAGTCAAACTCTCCCTGATAGTATTGGAGCCGTCCGATCTGGTAGGAGACGTTATCGCGAAGGTTTTCCAGAGGGGCCTGACGAAGTCCTTCATATTCACGGCGAGCATCCGCAAGCATATTCTTCTGTACGAAAACCTCGGCAATGCGGATCGTTGCTTCGGTGGCAAGGGACGGGGAGTACGGAAGCGATCGGACCCGTTCGAAGGCGTCGCGAGCCATGTCGAGCTCGAACAATCGATCATGCCTGATGACCCCGACACGGTACAGGGCCTGTGCGGCAACTTCGGTGTTCGGGTAGTCGCGGATAATGGCTTCATATTGAGCGATCAGGGTAGCTGCCTCAGATTGAGATTCGGCGGCGCGGGCAGTTTGAGACTTGCCGCGCGGCTCCTGAGGGATTGCTGCAGAAACTTTTCCGGTTTCTTCCAGCGCCCGGAGGTAACCGAATCGCGCATAAGGAAAGAGTTCGTTTGCAGGATACCGATCGATGAATTCCCTGAATGCTCTTGCGGCGATGGAGAACACCTGTTCCTGCGAGGCTCGTTGGGCAAAGTTGAAGATTTCCTGACCGTTCGCGCGAGTCAATCGATCAATCGCACGGTACTCTTCGTACGCAGCTGCAAACTCTTTCTTTTCCATATAAAGCCAGGCCAGCAGCGTCTTGAGGGGTACGCTTTCCGAGTGTCGTGTCGCAACCTCGCTCGTGGCTCCCAGTACTTCCTCCAAACCTTCCGGTCGGAAAACAAAACCGGATAACCGTGATTGAACATAGGAGAGCTGTTGCGGGTTTGCGAGGAGAATGCCGATATATTCCCTTGTGGCATTCCCATACTGCATCAGCGCGCCATACAGGACAGCGATCTCATCGGCAAATAGAAGCGGTTGCCCGCTCACAGTACGTGCCTTTTGATAGATGCTGATTGCTTCTTCGTAAAGACGCATCTCCATCATTTGAGAAGCGACAAGCCGGTAAAGATTCGCGTTCCCGGGCTGAGTCGAGACAGCCAGACTCCAGATTGAATCGGCGCTGGACTTCTCCCCTTTTTGATAATAGAGCCCGCCAAGAGAGGAGAGGAGGACCGGATCCTGTGGGTTCAGGAGGAGTCGGTCGTTCACGAGTTTCATTGCCCGATCATATTCTTTCAATTGGACGTAACATCGGCGGAGTCCATCGAACAGCATGTAGTTCTGCGGATCGGCAGCGTAGAGAGGTTCATAAATCGAGGTAGCACGCTCCCAATCCCCGGCCTGTTCAAAACTCTGGGCCAGCCGGAACTTCAACTGCATATCGTCCACCTGGGCCAATCCCGATTGTGACGCAAACAGCACAAGTCCGATGAGAAAGGGGAAGAAACAATGTTTGGCGCTTCGACTCATTGAGTGTTTCCTCGTTTCCCCGTTGTTCGTTCGAACACCAGGACGCTCCAGAGAAAGCTTGCATTTTCATAACGCAGAACAAATCCTCTTGAGAGGATCGTTGTCCGCAGAGCGCCCCAATCGTGCCAGTAGGGAAAAAACGCAGAGCGAAAAAGTCGCGCGAAGAATATCTGGGTTTTATAGACTGGTTTGATCAGGATGCTGTCGCGGGGATGGCTCACGGCGTAGAGGGTTGTGGTCTTTTCGAGTGACGCGTGAAGAAGGGATTCCACGTCATCGTAGCAGCAGACGACCTTGTCGAGAAGGGTAATGTCTGATTGCTCAACCTGATCGGCCACCTGGACGAAGTCCCCCTCTATGTATTGAGTCTGATGGCTCAGGTTGTTCTCGGTCGATAGCTTGCGCGCCTCTGCGAGCATACCGTTCGAAACGTCAATGCCGGTGGCCCGGCCGGCCCCCTGTTTTAACAATGTGAGATGAAGGGATCCCACACCGCAGCCGATGTCAAGAACATGGCGGGAAGATGACCCACGAGCGCCGATGCCTTCGAGGATCATCTTCTGGATCTTATCCGGTCCCTTCTTTCGGAATTGTCTGGCGTAACGTCTTGACCAGCGCGTGAAGAAACGATTCGCCCCCTCGCAAAACTGAGACCGACAGCACTCCATTTCTACCTCTCCTTATCCGTTTCAGTCTCAACCCACCACCAGGAATAACAAAACAACACTCAGTGCGTAACAGCGAACGTGCGGGTGAGATCGGGCCATCCAACAGTTCATTCAGCGCCAGCGCGTGAGCGAGATGTTCCCAGCACGAAGTCGATCTCATAAAACTGATAATCCGATTTCGACATTCTGAGCCGCTCATAGGTCTGCTTCGCACGAGCATTTGCACGATCAACGTAGAGCCGGATTCCGCACACATCCGGCAGATCCTTTGCACGCTGAAGCACATGTTCATGGAGTCTCCGGTAGATACCCTTCCTGCGAAACTTCTCGCGTACGTACACGCTCTGGATCCACCAGAATGTCCCGTTGCGCCAATCGCTCCATTCGTACGTGATCATCAACTGACCGACGATCTCCCCGTTGGATTCCGCCACGTAGTACACTCCCTTGGATGGATCAGAGAAAACGGCTTCCACTCCGAGTCGAAGCGTCGCGGGGTTGAGACTCTTTCCTTCCGTCTCCTTTGCCATCAACATGTTGAACTCGGCGATCGTCGGAGCGTCCGATGCCAATGCTTTCCGGATCGTCAGGGCATCCATTATTGATACCCGGCCTTGTTCAGGTCATCAAGCGATTTGAACGGGAAGGGGGGCTTCAGGTACGTGGCGAGAAACTTGTATACTTTCAACCGGATTTCCCGTGCAGATTTGATATCAATCCGTTCCAAGCTGTGTCCGCCGGGTGCGTCCTTGAAGATCTCGTACTCGAATTTCTTCCCCGCTGCTTTCAGCGCACGGATGAGATGCTCCACTTCGAGGACATTCACGTCGTCGTCATTCGTTGTGGTGTGGATGAGCAGAGGAGTCTTCAGTTTTTCCGCATGATTGACAGGCGATCGTTTTCTGTATTCTTCGACATTATCTCTCGCCGTTTTTCCGATATGGTAATCGGCGGAGAACAACCGTCGGTATGCGTCGTCATGGTACCCCATTCTTGCCACCAGATCGCTGACCGGAACACCGGCATACGCGACCTTATAATCATCGGGGTACTGAAACACATTAAAGAGAACAATCATTCCGCCATGACTCCATCCCGCAATTCCCACACGGTCTTTATCGATGAAGTCGTAATTCTCAATCACGTGGTTTCTGCTGGCATAGACATCCTCGTTTTCCAGTGCGCCGTAGTCGATCAATTCCATGAAGGAACGGCCATAGCCGGTGCTTCCGCGATACTCCGGAGCGATCACAACATATCCCTGCGCGACGAGTTCGCGGATCATATGGGTATGGTACGTCGAGAAATCTCCGTGGACGCCCCCATGGGGGAAAACGATAAGCGGATATTTCTTCGAGCGATCGAGCTTACGCGGGATGAAGACGTATGTCCAGAACTTCACCGGGTTATCAACCCCCATAGCGGTGGGATTGGGCTTCTTGGCCTTTGGCGGACCTGTGATGTAGATCTTGTCAACGAGGGCCACGTCTCCGACTCGATGAAACCAGAGAACATCGTCGATCAGTTTTTCGAGGCGGTCGAATCGGGCGCCCATCGATTCAAGCTGGCGCTCAAGACGCTGAGTGTCGGTTGGCTGTGTCTGTTGTGCGCTGGCAGGACGAACAACAACGTTTACAAAAAGCATTACGCAACATACGGCGAGAGAGGTCAAGTTTTTCATAGTGGCACCTTCGAGCGAATGAAATTATTTGGTGACTCCCATTTCTTTGAGTAGATGATGCGCCTCCGCGAATTTCTCCGTTACCCACAGCACATACCGGATATCAACGGCAATCGAGCGGCTGTACGACTCGCTCCAAGCGAAATCGTTGATCGTGGCTTCCCATGCACGATCGAAATTCACACCGACCAATTCGCCACGCGCATTGATCACGGGACTTCCGGAATTTCCCCCCGTGGTGTCCGTATTATAGAGGATTGCCACCGGGACGTCGTTGAGTTTCGGATTTTTGTATCGGCCGTAGTCCCTGGCCTTTGCCAAGTCAACAACCTTTGACGGAGTGTCAAACGGCTCTTCGCCGGTGGTCTTCTCCAGGACTCCCTTGAGGGTTGTGATCGGGTTATAGTAGGTGGCATCAGCCGGAGTGTATCCGCGAATATAGCCGAACGTCAGCCGAAGGGTGCGATTGGCATCGGGGATGAATGCTGTCTTAAGGTACTGTTCTTTCACATCGACGAGGAGAGCGGAAAGCTTTGACAACGCTCCTTCTCGCCGTTGACGCGTCTCTTTCAATTGTTGATACGTCGGATAGAGGGCTCTCGCAAGCTTCAGGAACGGATCGTTGATCGCGTCCAATTCTTCTTTGCTCTTAGAGAGAAGTTCGAGAACATACCGCTCATTGTTGAGTTTTGTCGCCGGATACGATTTGTCAATAAATGAAGCAACGTCCCTCTCTACATTTCCGGTTGAGAGCAATGCGTCAACCGCCGGAACTCGCTGGCTCATCGAAAGTCCCCCCGCTTGCAGCAGCATTTCCTGGAGAAACACACGATCAGTTTGCCCATGGAAGTCCGCAAGGGAGCGTTGCATCGCTTCCTTCGTGCGGGCGAAATTCCGATCCATGTAGGCAGACTCTCTCTCGAGGTCCGGTTTCTGTCGTTCAATCGATGCTTCGTAGACGCGATATGCCATGGCAAGCATCGTTGAGCTGGACGCGAGGTAGTCGAGAATGATCTCAGACTCGGCCCGGCTGGTCATCTCTTCGTAGACTTTTCCAATTTCGTTCAGCACAGTTCCATAGACGGCCTTTCGTTTGGGATCGGATTCGATGAATCGTTGAAGGTCTTGCTCCTCCATCCGTTTCTTCTCGACGAGATCAAGCCGATCGAGGCCCTTTAATTGTCCACGAAATCGCTTCATCACATTGGCCAGACTCTTGATGCGCGCGGCATGCTTGATAGCGACCTCGCGATCTTTGTCCCCGATTTCCTTCATCACCGAAATCTGCCAATCGTAGAGGTTCGCGATATACGGCATTCTGAACTGTTCTTCATACTGCATGAAGTGTGATGTCCGGTGACGGTTTGTGCGACCCGGATAGCCGAGAAGGAAGACAAAGTCTCCTTCGTCAACACCGGCCGGCTGGACTTTCAGGATTTTCTTCGGCTTGTAGGGGACGTTGTTGGGAGAATAATCTGCGGGAGATCCGTCCGGGGCGACATAGACGCGCATGAACGAGAAATCTCCCGTGTGACGCGGCCACACCCAGTTGTCTACTTCCCCTCCAAACTCTCCGATGCCACGGGGCGGAACATAGACCATCCGCACATCCCGAAGATAGGTATAGATGAACAAGACATAGGTCCGACCGGCGAACATCTCGGAAACCTCGGCTCGCTTGCCGGGCTGCTGCTTTTCTGCCTCAGCGGCCAGCTCCTTCATCTTGCGGTCGATTGCCTTTGTGCGCTCGGCAAGCTCCATTCCTACCGTAACCGCACCGAGGACATCGCGTGAAACGTCGCGATACGATTCGGTAATACGCACAGTGTAGCCGGTCGCCGGCACTTCTTCTGCCCGTGTCCTTGCCAGAAATCCATTGGTGATATAGTCATTTTCCTTTGTGCTCGCGGCCTGGGCTGCGCCAAAGGCACAGTGGTGATTCGTGAGAATTAGTGCGTCGGGAGAGACAAAGGAACCGGTGCATCCTCCAACCATGACAATGGCATCGATAAGGCTGACGCCGTCGGGGTTGTAGAGCTCCTTGGGATCGATCTTAAGTCCCTTCGCCTTCAAATTGAGCTTGTGAATCTCGCTGATCGGATACATCCCCTCGTCTGCAAGAGAGAGATTGATTACGAGGGCGAGGAGAAGAATGAAAAAGGAAATGCGGGTGATCATGACTTGCCTCGTTGTCAGGTGATAGATGGAATACCAAAAGTGTATCGAAAATTTGAGAGAAAAACCATTGGAAGAAGAGTTCAGGGAATACCTGATATTCCCGATGGGGTAAGATGTTGATACGCATTTGAGGGAAGGAATCCCGATCCAGAAATCGAAATCAATGTACAGCTTGAAGAGCGACGAAAAGGCGGGAGGAACGCTGCCGATTCGAAACCGACGGCTACTTCGTCACCGACCGCATGACTTTTCCGACCAACTCACTGAGCTTCGGCGTGTCGATCCACCACACAACGATTGCGAGATCGTGCTCCGGCACCGAGTCCTCGATTACCTTTTCTTTCTAAGTTAGATTTTCCTACATTTTCCCACTCAGTTGTCCCTATCGTGCCAGCACCAACCGAAATACACGCCCTCCTTCAGCGGTTCGAGCAGAACCGTGAAGCGTACACCTCCGGCGACTACAACGAAACTCAACTCCGCCGCGAGTTCCTCGATCCTTTCTTTGTCGCCCTCGGCTGGGATATCGAGAACAAACAAGGATACGCCGAAGCCTACAAAGACGTCGTCCATGAAGACGCGATCAAGATTGGCACGGCAACCAAGGCGCCCGACTACAGCTTCCGCATTGGCGGCGCACGAAAATTCTTCGTTGAAGCCAAGAAGCCTTCCGTCAATCTCAAAGAAGATATCAGTCCCGCGTATCAAGTTCGGCGTTACGCATGGTCGGCGAAATTGCCGTTGAGCATCTTAACCGACTTCGAAGAATTCGCCGTGTACGACTGTCGCATTAAGCCCCTCCCTGACGACAAATCATCGGTCGGACGCGTTCTCTATTTTAAGCACTCCCAATACCTCGAACAGTGGGATGAAATTGCCTCCATCTTTTCCCGAGAGGCTGTGCTCAGGGGATCATTCGACAAGTACGTTGAGAGTTCGAAAGGAAAGAAGGGGACGGCAGAGGTTGACGATGCGTTTCTCAAAGAAATTGAATCGTGGCGTGAATCGCTTGCCAGGAACATTGCCCTCCGTAACGCAAAGCTGAGTGTACGCGATCTGAACTTTGCCGTGCAGCGAATCATCGATCGGATCATCTTCCTGCGCATCTGCGAAGATCGCGGCATCGAAATTTATGGTTCGCTCCTTGCGCTCACCAATGGAACGCGAATCTACAAGCGGCTCTGCGATCTCTTTTATCGCGCCGACGAGAAGTACAACTCCGGGCTCTTCCATTTCCAGAAAGAGAAACACCGTCCCGAACCTCCCGATGAGTTCACTCCGCATCTGGATGTTGACGACAAGCCGCTCTACGAGATCATCAAGAACCTGTACTATCCCGATAGTTCGTACGAGTTCTCCGTGCTTCCCGCGGATATTCTCGGACAGGTGTACGAGCAATTTCTTGGCAAAGTCATTCGCCTTACCGCGGGGCATCAGGCGAAGATTGAAGACAAGCCCGAGGTGAAGAAGGCCGGCGGCGTGTATTATACGCCGACGTACATTGTGGACTACATTGTGAAGAACACGGTGGGGAAATTATTGGGGTACGGGGGTCAGGGTATAGGGTACGGGGGTCAGGGTATGGGGGATGGGGTGCAAAACAACGGAGGTTCTGATGGCGCTCAAATCGTTTCGGGAACTGGAAGTATGGAAGAAGGCGATGGAACTCGTGGAGGAAGTGCACAAGGT
>Ga0208244_101585_pt1 | contig 11319 bp, 10 predicted proteins | sample SubbioCR12Aug_5A_FD_184828 | JGI IMG/M metagenome (GOLD analysis project Ga0208244, IMG submission 184828) | Serpentinite rock and fluid subsurface biosphere microbial communities from McLaughlin Reserve, California, USA - CR12Aug_5A (SPAdes) | ecosystem: Environmental > Terrestrial > Deep... | reverse complement strand
CCCGCCGGTCACGGCATCGAACCCGGTCGCCAGGACAAGCATATCGAGCTCAACCAACCCATCCGACGTAAGCACTCCTTCGGGAACTATTTCCACGATCGGCATCTCGCGCACATCGACCAAGCTGACGTTGTCCTGATTGAACGCTTCGTAGTACCACTGCTCCAGCGAGGGGCGCTTGACGCCGAAGGGATGCGGCGGCTCCATCGGTGCGAGTTTGTCTGCCAATGCCGGATTCTTGATCCGGGCGCGGGTCTTGTCGCGCCAGAAATCGTACATGGTACGATTTGCTTCCTCATTCGTCAGGATGTCGGAAAATCCACCAATCCAATAGTGGAAGCCACCTTTTTGCCAGAGCTTTTCATAAAGCGCGCAGCGCTCTTCCGGCGGCACTTCCAGCGCGGACCTTTCGTCCCTCAGAATGTCGAATCCGCCAAACGTCTCCCGCCGTATACGGAATATCTCCGGATAATCAGCCTTCATCCGCTGCTGCGTCTCGACGTCGAGCTTGCGCTGCTGCATCGGCAGAGCGAGGATCGGCGTGCGTTGGAACACCGTCAGATGCGCCGCATCCTTGCTGGCTTCCTGCACCACCTGAACGCCGCTCGCTCCGGTTCCCACGACGCCAACCCGCTTGCCCGTGAAACTGGCGCCTTCCTGGGGCCACAATCCCGTGTGAAATGATTCTCCAGCGAAGCTTTCAAGACCCTTGTAGTTCGGAATATAGGGTTTCGACGCAAAACCTGTGCAAAGGATAAAGAACCGGGCGCGCACGACGGTGCCATCGGTCGTGCGAATGACCCATTGATCGCGCGCTTCGTCGAATTCTGCCGCGCTGACGCGCATGCCAAATCTTATGTCACGGCTGAGATCGAGTTTTTTGTCGACGTAGTGGAAGTAGCGGCGCAGTTCATCCCAAGCCGGAAACCTCTCGGTCCAGTTCCAGTCGCGCCATAACTCCTCGATCGAAAATTCATAAATCGGGATATGAGAATCGACCCGCGCGCCAGGATAGCAGTTCCAGTACCAGATGCCCCCCATGTCGGCACCGGCCTCAAACAGGCGCACTTTGAAACCTTCTTGCCGCAAGCGGTGAAGCTGATAGATGCCATTGAATCCCGCTCCGACAATGAGGGCATCAAATACTTCGGCATCGTCATTTTTTTGCGTCTGGCTGGATTGTACCGAACTCATGGAAACAGCTTCCCTTCATATCCCAGCCACGAAACGGTGGGTGTCGTTCCGGAATTTACCTCATCGAAACCATATTCGGTCGCCGAGCAATCTTCCTCGCAGCGCCGGGAGGGGAGCTGCGTTGCCTAAGCGGGCTTTGGATCGCGAATGAGAACGGTGCCCTGGGCCGCACAACAGGCGCGGCCCTCGTTCGTCACATCTATACGAACCACCGCAGTCGATTTTGTCATCGCGATCAATTCGGCCACTGCTATCACCTTGCCCGACGATACCGGCGCCAGCAGATTGAGCTTGAATTCCGTCGTGGCCGCCCACTGTCCTTTCCGCATATGCGGATAGCAAACGCAGCCGAGAACATGGTCGCACATCGCAGCCAGCACCCCACCATGCATGTTTCCGATCGGCGTCAACAGCCGGTCGGAGACTTCCATCTCGGCAGTGAGCTTGCCCGGCTCGATATGCGTGATGCGGACCCCCAGAAACTCGGGCAACCCTTTCATTGAATTGCTGGCGTTTATGAAGCCCTGTGCGATTTCCTGGTTGAACTCCGGCAGTTTTGCAACAATTGTCATTTCGTTTTCTCCGAACCTTCAATGATCCCCAAGGCGCGCAGCCGAGGCTTACAGATAGGTGTTTGCGCTGCTCAACGAGTTTTCGGCGCTTTTCACGAGATCGGCCATGACTTCCGCAGCCGGCCTTACCTTGTGAATGAGACCCATGCCCTGCCCTGCGAAACCGGGAGCGATATCTTTCCGCTTTACCGCCGCCGCCGCCGCCAGCACCGGCATCGCAACCATGGGTTGGAAGGGCATGGGCAACGGCTCCAGACCCGCCTCGACAAAAGCCTCGGACCACTTGTTGCGAATGATCCGGGCCGGCTTTCCGGTGACGGTTCGAGAAACCAGTGTGTCACCGTCACCCGACTCGACAATCGCTTCCTTCTGGAAGTCCTCGATGCCCGCCTCTTCGGTGGCGAGAAACGCCGTACCGATCCAGGCACCTTCGGCGCCGAGCATCATTGCAGCCGCGATGCCGCGCCCATCGGAAATGCCGCCCGCACCAAGCACTGGAATGCGGCCAGCGATCGCATCGACAACCTGCGGAATGAGCGCCATCGTTCCGACGGGTGAATTGTGCCCGCCCCCGTCATGGCCTTGCGCAACGATCAGATCGATGCCGGAATTGACTACCTGCAGCGCATGCTTTACCGCGCCGACGACTGCCATCACCTTGGTGCCGTTGGCATGGAGCCGATCAAGCCAGGGCCCCGGATTGCCGAGACCCGCCGCATAGACAGGAACCCGCTCCTCAACAACGACTTCCATTTGCGCTTCGAAGAATTCCTTGGAAAACAGCGGCGCGTTCGATTTTGACGACCGGTGAGCTTCCTCGGATTCCCGCGCCCTGGATTTCAGCGGCGGAATGTTTTCCTTCTTCAGAAAATCTTGCGCGAATTTTTGGTACTCAGGCAGCATATCCATCGGAGACGGACCCGCCTTGCCCTTGTAGGCTTCCCTACGCACGGAGGCTGGCAGCAGGGTGTCAACACCAAATGGCTTGTCCGTCAGCGATCGCGTTTCCCGAATCCATTCGCGCAACTGATCGGGAGAGCAAGCAGCCGCGCCAAGCACACCGAGGCCACCCGCATTCGATACCGCCGCCGCAAGCCGCGGAACGCTCGCGCCGCCCATACCGGCCAGCAAGATCGGGTATTTAATACCTAGAATATCACATACTCGGCTATGCAGAGTCATAGCTAACCTCCCATGGGGCGACTTCATTGGCCGCGCTATTTATGATCATAAATTAGCGACACCCGGGGAGCGGCGCAAGTGCTGCAAAAACGACATCGCAATCGCGAACACTCGCCTAGCGTTTCCGTCGGGGAACCCGCGGCACGCTCAGGTCGTCCGCATCCTGCCAACGCACGATTTTGGACATGATGTCGGGATATCGAGCTTCCAGATACTTGTCCGATCGGCTTATGAACCGGGACATTTCGGTGAAAGCGAGGTCTGGGTTGCGATCTTCAATCGCCTTGAGAAGCCGTCCGTACGCCTTGATCTGATAGTCACGCTCACCCTCCGTATAAATTATACCGACTTCCGACGCATTCGTGATGTTGTGAAGCGAACCGATTAGGAATCCGATCAAGGGATTGCCAGACGCCCATGCAAGCACGTCGTGGAAACGCCTGTTCTCCTCCGCATAGGAGTCGCAAGATACGGACAGCGTCTTCAAAGTGGCCAATGACGTATTCAGCTTGTCGATATCCTCATCGGACGCACGCTCCGCCGCAAGCGCCGCCATGGTCGGGCCGACCGCTTGTCTCACTTCAATCAGCGAACGGAACGTGGTGCCGAGAAACTGCAGCAGCAACGCCATTGTACTGGCAAAATCTTTCGGTCGGGGCTCCTGAACGATCGGCCCACCGCCAGGGCCGGGCCGCAGAAAAATGATGCCCTGCAGTTCCAGAAACCTGAGGGCCTCCCGCAAAGTCGCGCGGGCCACCCCATACCGTACGAGCATCTCCTGTTCTGGCAGCAAGCGATCTCCGACCTCGGCACCTTGCTGCTCGATGTCCTCGACAATCTGCCTTGCAACTGTGAGGGCACGCTTGCCGGACCCTTTCGGAAATCGGTTGACTCGTGAAACGGACGCGATCGCTTTCATTTCAGATACCCGCATACTTCATTGTTTTTAAGATCAATCGCCCCTGATCAGGGAACGGTTGGAAGAACCCGACTACAACACCGTCGTCCGTGTTTGCAACGCCCTGTTAATTCATCATAATGGATTTCGGCCTTTGAATACACATATGAAAACATGGAAAAAAGCGTTTGATGTCAGCAAACCGGACCTTGTTCATCCTTGCCCAAAATCTCAAAATCGCGGCGGACGCATTCGGCCCCGACCAGGCGCGTCCGGTTATGCTCGCCCATGGCGGCGGGCAGACACGCCATGCTTGGCAAGCCTGCGGTAGAAGGTTGGGGGAAAACGGGTATTACGCCCTCTCCGTCGATTTGCGCGGGCACGGCGAAAGCGACTGGTCTCCGGACGGAGACTACAGGATGGAGCGTTTCGCGGAGGATCTCCTCGACGTCGCGGACGGCTTCTCCGTGCCTCCTGTCCTGGTCGGCGCATCTCTGGGCGGCATCGCGGGCATGATCGCGCAGGGAGAATACGCAAAGGCCGGACGGCGCGGGTTTGCGGCGCTGGTCCTTGTCGACATCACCCCTCAGATGAACATGGAGGGGGTTCAAAAAATCCTCGGATTCATGGCGTCAAATCTGGAAGAAGGCTTCGCCTCGCTTGAGGAAGCAGCCGATACGATCTCGCGCTACATGCCCGGTCGGCCTCGCCCCAAAAACCTGAGCGGACTGGCGAAGAACCTTCGCCTCAGGGAAAACGGCCGCTACTACTGGCATTGGGATCCACGTTTCATCACCGGCACACAAAAGCCGCAAGGCAGCCGCGAACCCGAACGCCTCCAAATGGCGGCACGTTCCCTGAAAATACCGACGCTCCTTGTCCGGGGCCGCGACAGCGACCTCGTGACGGTCGAAGCGGCGCGGCAATTCGCCGAAATTGTTCCTCATTCCGAGTTTATCGATGTCGCAAATGCGGGCCATATGGTAGCGGGCGACAAGAACGACATATTTACAAGCGCCGTTCTGGATTTTCTGACGCGAATGGCGCCTGCCGCGAGCACATCGTAGCCCCACGGGTGGATTCATTCACGCGTGTACGTCTTCGACAGATGAAGACAACCCAAACAAATAAAAATCGAGAAGAAGAAGGGAGAAAGCCGATGTCGAATCTGGTTCTTCGCAAGGACAGCGGGCGTATTTGTACGCTGACGCTCAACCGTCCAGAAACCTTGAACGCGCTCAATGTCTCGCTGTTCGAGGAACTGCGCGAGCATGTGGATGCGCTTCGTGGACAGGTTCACGAGGTGGCATGCGTCATCATCACGGGCGCGGGCAAGGCTTTTTCAGCCGGCCACGATCTGAAGGACATCCAGAAGGGCGAGCGCCCGCCGGAACCGCATTTCCAGGCGAAGACCATTCAGGCGCTGGCCGAACTGCCGCAACCGGTCGTCGCCTGCATCCGCGGGCATTGCTATACTGGCGGACTGGAGCTTGCGCTCGCGGCAGACATCATCATCGCCGCGCGCTCCGCCAAGTTCGGCGACACGCATAGCAAGTGGGGACTGAGCCCGCTCTGGGGCATGACGCAAAGACTGCCGCGTCGCGTCGGGCTGTCGAAGGCCAAGCAGATGATGTTTACCTCCGATATTTTCGCGGCGGAGGCGGCGGAGCGTATGGGGCTGGTCGACATTTGTGTCGACGATGTCGAACTGGAACAGGCGACAAACGACCTTGCTCAGCGTATCGCCGCCAATTCAACCTACAGCAACCAGGTCAACAAAGGTCTGCTGAGCGCGACCGACGGCATGACCGCCCAAGCGGGGATGGCCTACGAACTCGCGCATAGCCCCGGTGCCTGTTACGACGCGCGCGAACGGGTCGCCTCATTCGGAAAAAAATGACGGCGGGCCACGCGCCGCGCCGCCTTCGACCTTATGTGGCGGGTGGAAGTTTTCCACCCGCCTCCTCCAGGTTCAGCCCGGGATTCTTACCGGCAATGCCTCATAGCCCTTGATGAAGTTGGAAAAGACCCGCTTTGGTTCATCGACCACTTCGATCGGCTTGTCGGGCCAGCGCTTCAGGATTTCTTCCCAGACAATGCGGAGTTGCATTTCCGCCAAGCGGTTGCCGACGCAGCGATGAATGCCGAAGCCGAAGGAGAGATGCTGACGCGGCCTTGCACGATCGATGATGAAACGGTTCGGCTCGTCGATCGCCTCCTCGTCCCGGTTACCCGAGACGTACCACATGACAACCCTGTCACCCTTCTTGATCCGCTTGCCGGCCAACTCGGTATCCTGTAGCGCGGTGCGGCGCATGTGGGTGAGCGGCGTCTGCCAGCGGATGATTTCCGGTATCATGGTTTCAACGAGCGCCGGATTTTCGCGCAGCTTCCTGTACTGATCCGGGTTCTCGTGGAGCGCGAGCAAGCCGCCGGTGAGCGAATTGCGGGTCGTGTCGTTACCGCCGACGATCAGCAGAATGACATTTCCCAAATACTCCGCCGGACTCATGTTCTTGGTGGACTCACCCTGGGCTAGCATGGTGATAAGATCGCCGCCCGGTTCGGTCGCGTTGACGCGCTGATTCCACAACTCGGTAAAATAGGCGGCGCATTCGAGAAGCTCTGCTTCGCGGGCTGCCTCGCCTTCCGGTGTCTTGAAGGCTTCCTCCGAGGTTGCGACGTCGGACCAGCGGGTGAGTTTCCGGCGCTCTTCCCAGGGGAAGTCGAACAGGGTGGCGAGCATCTGCGTCGTCAGCTCAATCGACACGCGATCGACCCAGTTGAACGTCTCGTTCACCGGAAGCGAATCGAGAATCTTGCCGGCGCGCTCGCGGATCGTGCCTTCGAGTTTGGCCAGATTGGCCGGAGCGACGATCGGGCTCACCACCTTCCGCTGCGCGTCGTGCTTCGGGGGGTCCATTGCGATGAACATCGGAAGCTTCAGACCCGCATTATTGTCGCGAATCGTAATCCCCCCTGCTCGACGTCGGACGAATAGACGCCATGATTGGTCTCGACATGCATGATGTCCTTGTATTTTGTCACGGACCAGAAAGGTCCATAAGCGCTTTCCGCACAATAATGCACGGGATCCTCGCGACGCAGCCTTTCGAAATACGGCCACATCCGATTGGACCTGAAGAGCTCCGGATCGCTGACATTGAGTTTGTCGAGCGGAATGGCATATGGATCGTCCAAGGACTGGACGCGTTCGGCTACGTTCATGCTGCTCATGATCTTATCCTCGTTTGTGGACGAATATTCACCGGCGCAACCACTCCTATTCGGCGGCGATTGTCACGCGACCGCGCATGCCGCCGACACTTCCATTGACTTCCTGACGCTTCAGACGCGGTAAAACCTTTTCCGCGAAAAGTTTCATGTTTTTGGTGGAAAGTTCCTGCGGCATGCCGCCATAGCTGAAAATGGAAATCAGCCCCGCCGCATCGACGCGCTTTTGGTTTTCCATGATCTGCTCGTAGACCTGATCCGGCGTGCCCCAGACCTGAAGCTTCGCCAGAAAATCGACAAACTCGTCGACTCCGTGCTTTTCGATATTCCGGGCGAGCGCTCCGTAATACTCATAGCCCTTGATGTCCGCGAGCCCCTTGTTATGAAATTCGTAATGGTTCAGGGCCGAACGGCTGTATCCCCTTATGTATTTTTCGTATATCTCCTGAGCGACCGATGCGTCCTCATGACAGGCGATGAAACTGGCGATGATCGGCTTGGGCGCCTCGGTACTGTTTATCTCCCTGTAGATTTCCCGGTAGTTGTTGAGTTCGGCGACCGTCGTTTCCCAAGGCTTCTGAGCGATGATCAGAATGCCAATGCCGAGCCGCGCCATGATGCGCGCCGACTCCGGCGAAACCGCCGCCGCATAGGTCCGGCCGCGGAAACTCTGGAACGGGAACGGCCTGATGGCCGTTCGGGGCTGTTTGTAAAACTTCCCGTTCGCCTCGATATAGCCCGTTTCGAAGGCGTTCAGAATTGCCTCCGCATATTCGACGAAGCGTTCGCGGGATTCACCCATATTGATGCGGAAGCCCTCGAACTCGATCCGGCCGAGGCCGCGGCCAACGCCCAGAATGGCGCGGCCTTTCGAAACATGGTCGAGCACCAGCACTTCTTCCGCGAGCCGGACGGGATCGTGCCAAGGCAGCACCATCACCATCGAGCCGAGACCGACCCTATTGGTACGGCCAGCCATATAAGTGAGAAACTGCGCCACGTTCGGGCACATGGTGTATTCGTCGAAATGGTGCTCGGCCGCCCATATAGAATCGAAGCCGAGCGGCTCGGCCATGTCGGCCATCGCGATTTCATGGGCGTAGACCTCCTGGTCGGTATAACCGCCAGCGAGGTTCTGAAAGAACGTACTCATGCCGACATGCATGGGAATCTCCTTTTTGTTCAATTCCGCTTCACACGGCGTTTATCCCCAGCGTCTTTTTTATCGACCGGTGGAAGTATGCAAGAGCCGGCTCGTTGGCGCCGAAAGTCACAAAATCTTGTGCACCCGAGTGAAAATCACGCTGGATATTTTCCGCCAGCGGAAAATCTTCCTGCTGCACGGTCGCCATCAGCAAGTCCATGTTCTTGGTCCAGTACTTTCTGGCCTTGTCGGTCACGGCGGGTTCGGGCGTATAGAGAGAGACGTGCATTTTTGATTCATCCACGCTGTCGCCCGGATAAACCCTCCACGTCTCCAGATGATCGCCCTGCATGATGAAGACCGTATTCGGAAAGAGCACGTATACAAGCGCGGAGTGGCGGACCAGATCCCACTCGCTTTCCGGCCTCTGGCGCAACGCGTCGATCGTCTTGCGGGCGCCAATCATGCGCAGATTTCGTGCCATGCCGTCGAACGTGCCGAGGTTCGAGTGCAGGATCGGCGCGATCGTATTCTTGTGAAGTGTGCTCAGATGGTAGGTTTCGAGAAACGTGTCGATCACGAGCTTCCAGTTGAGGCGGGCCCGGAGCACGCGTGTCTCGTAGTGGCTGTAACTCGCAAGGCCGAACGCGACGAGATCGTCCGCCATCCCCGCAAGATGGCCGTCGATGTCGATCGACCCGCCGGGCGTCGGCATGACCCAGATCATGCCGTATTTCTCCACCACCGGCAGAGGCCGCAAGCCGTTGCTCGTCTTGTCGACGCTCTCGAAGCCCTGCTCGAACGGTATCGACCTCAGCCTGCCGCTCCGGTCGTAGGTCCATGCGTGATAGGGACAACTGAACACGGTCTTGCCGCTGCCGCAGCCCGACGCAACGCGCGCGCCACGGTGGCGGCAGACATTGATGAAGGCATTGACCTGCCCCGCTTCATTCCGCACCACCAGGATCGGAACGCCCGAAAAATCGTCGGTTACATAGTCGCCGGGATTGGGCAATTCGCAGCTCAATCCGATCAGGAGTGGCTCATGCCGGAACAGCATCTCCCGTTCTCGGCCAGCCTGATCCGGACTGGTGTAGTCACTGACATGATGACGATACACGGCATCGCCCATCGCGGTCTCACCCGCGTCGAGATAGCCGAAGATCTTCCGCAACTGCTCGACCTGGGCTTCGTGTTTCATGATCGCACTTCTCCCGAAGAGGTCCCTTGATTATCCGTCAGCGGAATAATGGTTCCCGGCGCTCCCGGAACGCCGCCAGACCTTCCGAAACATTTTCGCCCATCAGCGCGTCCACGACTGCGCTCCGTTCCATATCCAGACCTTCCTGGAGCGATCCGTCGAGCCCGTTTCTGCAAAGCTGCTTCATGGCGGCAAGACCGCCCGGATTCTTTTTGGCGAGGTCGGCACAATAGGCTTCCGCCTTGCCGGCAAGCGCGCTGTCGTCAACGATATGGTTCACAAGCCCCCAGGCCAGCGCCTCGTCTACCTTGAGCCAGCGGCCGCTGAACATCAGATCAAGGGCACGCCGCGAACCGACGATGCGCGCGAGACGCTGCGTGCCGCCCCAACCCGGCACGAGCCCGTAGCGGGCATGCTGGCATCCCATCTGCGCCGACTGCCCCGCAAAAACCACGTCACATGCCATCATCAATTCCAGCCCGCCCGCAAGACACAGACCGTTCACCGCGGCGACAATCGGCAGAGGTGAGACCTCAAGACGGCGCAGGACGCGATGACCGCCCGTGATAAACGCTTCCAGCCGACCCCGCTCCCTGCGAGCGTCGAGGACCTCGTCAAGATCGGCACCGGTGCAGAAGTGCTTGCCACGCGCGAGCAACAGAACGGCACGAACCTTCCTGTCTCCCTCGAACATTGCGAGAGCCTCGTCGAGACCGGCCATGACAACCGACGAGAGGCAATTGAACTTGTCAGGCCTGTTGAGCGCCACGATTCCGACGCCGTCTCGCATCTCGGTCTGGACCGGGGCTTCCGCGGCGCTAGTCATATCGCCTCCCTCACGCATAAGGCACGGCCACCCGGCCGACTTTCTCGCGCGAAATGATCATCTTCTGGATTTGCTCGGTGCCGTCGCCGATCTGAAGCCCCATCACGTCGCGCAATCTCTGCTGATGAGGCAGATCAGTGCTGTAACCGCCATGTCCGTGCGTGAGCAGGCAACGGTGGATGACCTGGAAAGCCGTCTTGGGTGCCCACCATTTGCACATTGCGGCTTCGGCGGTATGCGGCAAATCATTGTCGCGGAGCCAAAGCGTCTTGTAGCAAAGCAGACGCGCCGCCTCGAGCAGCGTCTGGGCTTCGGCCAGCGGTTCCGTGACACCCTGATATTTGGCCAGCGGATTGCCGAAGGCAACGCGCTCGGTCACATACTTCCAGGTCTCTTCCAGCGATGCGAAGGCGGGAGCCAGACATTGCAGGCCGATCAGCGCGCGGGAATAATCGAACCCCTGCATGACCTTCCGGAAACCTTCGCCCTCCGGGCCGACCATGTAGCGCGACGACACATTAACATTGTCGAAGAATACCGAACCGCGGCCGACCGCTTTCGAACCTACATCATCGAAGCTCGAACAGGTGATACCCGGCGCGTCGAGCGGCACCAGAAAAGCCGACACACCGCCAGCGCCCGGATTGCTTTCATCCGTGCGCGCGAGCACAAGAATGTAATCAGCCTGCTCGGCCATCGAGATCGAGGTTTTCTCGCCCGACAGGACGTAGCCGTCGCCATCGGCGCGCGCTTTCGTCTGCAGATGCGCTGCGTCGGAGCCGCCTCGCGGCTCCGTCAGACCGAGCGCGACGATCGCCTCGCCCGAGCAAATCTTCGGAACGATTTCATCGGCGACTTCAGGCCTTGCATGCGCGGCGACGATCGATCCCATCAGCGAACCCAGGAGCTGGACATAACCGACGCTAATGTCGCCGCGTGATATTTCCTCGATAATAATGCCGGTCGTAACGCTATCGAGTCCCGGCGCCCCGAATTTTTCGGGCAAATCGGCGCCGACGAGGCCAAGCTCGCCCATATCCCGGACGAGCTGTCGATCGATCGCTCCGG
>Ga0208244_101584_pt1 | contig 11322 bp, 7 predicted proteins | sample SubbioCR12Aug_5A_FD_184828 | JGI IMG/M metagenome (GOLD analysis project Ga0208244, IMG submission 184828) | Serpentinite rock and fluid subsurface biosphere microbial communities from McLaughlin Reserve, California, USA - CR12Aug_5A (SPAdes) | ecosystem: Environmental > Terrestrial > Deep... | reverse complement strand
GAGCCGCTGCTGGAGTTCGACTACGCGGCGCGTCCTTACCGGCTGGTGCCGGGGCTGGCGGAGGCGTTGCCGGATGTGCAGTCCAACGGGCTGGTGTATGTGGTGCGGGTGCATCCGGAGGCGCGTTTTCAGGCGGACCGGTGTTTCGGGACGGACGCGGCGGGGCAGCCGCGCGGGCGGGCGGTGACGGCGGAGGACGTGGTGTTCTCTCTCAAACGGTTGGCAGACCGGCGGGTGGCGTCGCCGGGGGCGTGGCTGGTGGAGGACGCGGTCGCCGGGATGCGGGCGTTCGCGGAGGCGAGCGGGCGGGGCCGGGCGACGGATTACGCGGCGGAGGTGCGGGGGCTGAAGGCGCTGGACGGGCGGACGGTGCGGATCGAGCTGGAGCGGCCGATGCACCAGTTCGTGTGGTATCTGGCGATGGCGTACACGGCGGTGGTGCCGCGCGAGGCGGTGGAGCTGTACGGCGAGGATTTCGGGAGCCACGCGGTGGGCACGGGGGCGTACCGGCTGGCGGCGTGGCGGCGCAACCACGAGATGGCGTTCGCGCGCGACGCGTCGTGGCGCGGCTGGCGCGAGGGGCCTGCGGCGGCGGGGGGCGGGGCGCCGTTCGACCGCGTGGTGTACCGGGTGATCGACGACGTGTCCACGCAGTGGCTCTGCTTTCTGGCGGGGGAGACGGATTTTCTGGGCGAGGTGGCGCGCGACAACTGGGACGCGGTGATCGACCCTTCGGGCGGGCTGACGGAGCCGCTGCGGCGGCGGGGCGTGCGGCTCTATTCGATGCCGACGCTGGAGGTGGCGTACGTCGGCATCAACATGGATGACCCCGTGCTGGGGCCGAACCGGGCGTTGCGGCAGGCGTTGAACTGCGCGTTCGACAGCGGGGCGTGGGTGCGGTTCTTCAACAACCGCGCGGTGGTGTGCGACGGGCCGGTGCCGCCGGGGACGGCGGGGCGGCTGGAGGAGCCGTTCCCGCACGGGTTCGACCTCGGGCGGGCGCGGGCGCTGCTGCGCGAGGCGGGGTATCCTGACGGGATCGACCCCAAGACGGGGCGGCGGCTGGAGCTGACGCTGGATCTGGGGCGGACCTCGCAGGACATCCGCGAGTCGACGGAGCTGATGGTGTCGTTCATGGCGCGGGCGGGGATCGCGCTGAGGCCGCAGTACCACAACTGGCCGACGTTCCTCAAGCGGGTGTCGGGGCGGCAGAGCCAGATGTTCCGGATCGGGTGGGTGGGGGACTATCCGGACGCGGAGAACTTCCTGCAGCTTTTCTACAGCAAGAACGTGTCGCCGGGGCCGAACCGCACGAACTTCGTCAGCCCGGCGTTCGACGCGCTCTACGAGGCGGCGTGCGCGGCGGCAGGCGAGGAGGAGCGCAACGGACACTGGCGGCAGGCGCAGGCGCTGGTGCGCGAGGAGTGCCCGTGGATCTTCCTGCATTTCCAGAAGGCGTACAGCCTGTGCCACGCGCGGGTGCTGAACTACGTGCCGTCGGATTTCCCCTACGGGTCGGAGAAATACCTGCGGGCGGCGGGGGAATAGCGGCGGCGGGGGGGGGTGAAAAAATCAACCAAATGGTGGACATGACGGGCGCGTGATTTTTTGCTGTAATGGCGACACTGAAATGGGTGGAAGGCCCGTGAGCGGGCGGATAAAGCGGGGAGAGCCATGCATATTGTCGTTTGTGTCAAACAGGTCCCGGATACGGCGAACGTCCGTATCAACCCAGAGACCAACACGTTGATGCGCGAGGGGGTCGAGAGCATCATGAACCCCTTCGACGAGTACGCGCTGGAGGAGGCGCTGAGGCTGAAGGACGCGCACGGCGCGCGCGTGACGGTCATCACGATGGGGCCGCCGCAGGCGGACGTGGTGCTGCGCGAGGCGATGGCGCGCGGCGCGGACGACGCGGTGCTGCTGACGGACCGGGCGTTCGCGGGGGCGGACACGCTGGCGACGTCGTACGCGATCGCGCAGGCGATCAAGAAGGTGAACGCGCGGCCGGATCTGGTGCTGTTCGGGAAGCAGGCGATCGACGGGGACACGGCGCAGGTGGGGCCGGGCGTCTCGGAATTCCTGAACATGCCGCTGGTGACGTACGTGCGGGCGATGACGGTGAAGGACGGGGTGTTCACGGTCGAGACGATGATGGACGAGGGCGTGGACGTGATCGAGGGGCGGCTGCCCGCGGTGATGACGGTGGTGAAGGAGGCGGCGACGCCGCGCTTCGGGAGCCTGAGCGGGTGGATGGCGGCCAAGAAGACGGATATCCCGCGCTGGGGGGCCAAGGACGTGGGGGCCGAGGCGGCGATGTGCGGCTTGGACGGCTCGCCGACGAAGGTGGTGAAGATTTTCGCGCCGCCGACGAAGACGGGGGGCATCAAGATGGACGGCCGCGAGGAGCCTGAGGCGGCGGTCGAGGCGATTGTGAAGCTGTTGCAAGAGAAGGGGGTTGCATAAGTTATGGCCGACGCACCGATTTTCATTGATCCCGAGAAGTGCAAGGGGTGCAAGAAGTGCATCACCGCTTGCCCGTTCGACGCGCTTTACATGGAGGGCAAGCTGGCGGTGGTGAAGCCGGACGAGTGCCGCGCCTGCAACGCCTGCATCAAGGCGTGCCCGTTCAAGGCGATCTCCTCGACGGCCAAGGCCGAGACGAAGAAGGCCGGGCTGGCGGATTTCAAGGGCGTCTGGGTGTTCGCGGAGCAGCACCACGGCAAGGTGCAGGAGGTGGCGTACGAGCTGCTGGCCACCGGGCGGCGGCTGGCGAACGACCGGGGCTGCGAGCTGGCGGCGGTGGTGCTGGGGCACGGCGTGTCGGATTCGGCCAGCCACCTGATCGCGGCGGGCGCGGACAAGGTCTACATCGTGGATCAGCCGGAGCTGGCGGAGTATGAGGCGGACGTGTACACGGACGCGCTGAACCAGTTGATCGCCAAGTACAAGCCGGAGGTGATTCTGGCCGGCGCGACGGCGGTGGGGCGCGCGTTCTTCGCCAAGGTGGCGGTGCGGGCGCGCACGGGCCTGACGGCGGACTGCACGGCGTTGTCGATCGACAAGGAGACGTACCTGCTGCACCAGACGCGCCCGGCGTTCGGCGGGAACATCATGGCGACGATCATGACGCCGAACCACCGCCCGCAGATGGCGACGGTGCGGCCCAAGGTGTTCAAGATGGCGCCGCCGGACCCGAAGCGCAAGGGCGAGACGCTGATTGAGGCGCTCAAGCTGGTGGCGGCGGGAACGAAGCTCGTGAAGTCCGAGCGGAACGCCTCGAACGTGAACATCGCGGAAGCGGAGATCATCGTGGCGGGCGGACGCGGCCTGAAGAAGGCGGAGAACCTTGAGCAGCTCAAGCGGCTGGCGGAACTGCTCGGCGGCGTGGTGGGCGTGTCGCGCGCCTGCGTGGACGCCGGGTGGATCTCCGCGGCGCATCAGGTGGGGCAGACGGGCAAGACGGTGTGCCCGAAGATTTATCTGGCGTTCGGCATCTCCGGGGCGATCCAGCATCTGGAGGGCATGCGGGCGTCGGACACGATCATCGCGGTCAACAGCGACCCGAACGCGCCGATCTTCGGCATTTCGGATCTGGGGATCGTGGGCGACCTGTTCGAGATCCTGCCGATGATGATCGGGGCGCTCGAAGGTCGGAAGCACTAGGCAGCGGGGAAACGGATTTTCAGGGGGCGGACATATGGCGAACAAGACAAAACAGCCGATTCACACCGACATTCTTTGCGTGGGCGCGGGCGTGGCCTCGCTGGCGACGGCGCTGGCGCTGCTGCGCGCGCTCAAGGCGCAGGGCAAGCAGCCTCTGCCGCGCGTGACGGTCATCGACAAAGGGCGCAACGTGGGCAGCCACGTGCTGTCCGGCGCGGTGATCGACCCGAGCGGCTTCAAGGGGCTGCTGACGGACGCGGAATGCGAGAAGATGCCGATCGAGGCGCGGGTCAGCAAAGAGTCGTTCCACATGCTCTTCAACGCGACGAAGGCGATGCAGATCCCGTGGGTGCCGCCGATGATGCAGGCGCACGGCTATCCGGTGGGGTCGCTGACGAAGCTGACGCAGTACTTCGCGCAGCTCTGCGAGAAAGAGGGCGCGGAGGTCTACACCGGGTTCGCCGTGACGGAGCTGATCGAGGACGCCAAGGGGCGCGTGGTCGGCGTGCGGACGGGCGACAAGGGCGTGGACCGCGACGGCAAGCCCAAAAGCAACTTCACGCCGGGCGAGGAGATCTTCGCGAAGGTGGTGGTGCTGGGCGAGGGCGCGTGCGGCATCCTGACGGACAAGCTGATCAAGCGCAAGGGGCTTGAGGGGCGGCGCGAGCAGTCCTACGCGGTGGGCATCAAAGAGGTTGTCGAGGTGCCTGCCGACGAGACGCGGGTGGGCGAGATCGCGCACACGTTCGGGTATCCGTCCGACTGGAGCACGTACGGCGGCGGGTTCGTGTATCACGTGTCGCCGACGCAGGTGATGATTTGCTTCGCGTACGCGCTGGACTACGCGCGTCCGGAGACCGACCCGCACATGCTGTTCCGCAAGTTCAAGGCGCAGCCCGCGGTGGCCGAGCACATCAAGGGCGGCAAGTCCGTGGCGTACGGCGCGAAGGTGATCCCCGAGGGCGGGTACTATTCGGTGCCGCAGGTGGTGGCGGACGGCGCACTGATCGTGGGCGACGGCGCGGGGCTGGTGGACACGCTGCGCATCAAGGGCGTGCACATCGCGATCCAGTCCGGGCGCGCGGCGGCGGAGACGCTGGCCGAGTGCTGGAACAAGGGCGATTTCTCGCTGGAGGCGCTCAAGCCTTACGGCGAGCGGCTGCGGCAGACCGAGGGCTGGCGGCAGCTCAAGCGCGTCAAGAACGTGCGCGCGCCGTTCTCGACCAATCTGATTCTGGGCGTGATGAGCGCGGGGTGCGCGTGGGCGACGTTCGGCAAGCTCCCGTTCTGGCAGGTGCCGATGGCACCGGACCACGAGGAGATGCTGCCGCTCAAGGGCGGGCGGCTGCCCGAACCGGAGACGATGGACGCGACGCCGACCTCGCCGGACCGCCTGACGGACGTGTTCATGTCCGGCACGATCCACGACGAGGATCAGCCGTGCCACCTCAAAATTCTTGATCGCGCGAAATGCGCCGAATGTATTAAACTGTACGGCGCACCCTGTCAAAGGTTCTGTCCGGCGGAAGTGTACCGGCTGGAGGATGGCCACATCCACGTGGACTTCTCCAACTGCCTGCACTGCAAGACGTGCCAGATCAAGGATCCGTTCCTGAACATCGAGTGGACCTTCCCGCAGGGAGGCGACGGGCCACGTTACACGCGTATGTAAGAGAACCGAAAGAATCGCAGTTAAACAGTAGCTAAGGAAACGACTATGGACATGACATTCAATCGCAGAGAGTTCCTCAAGAGCACCGCCGCTGCCGCCGCTGTGCTGCCGACCTTCAACATCCTGAGTCAGGAGTCGAAGACGATCGGTCCGGATGACGATCAGGTCAACGTTGCCGTGATCGGTTACGGGGCTGAGGGGCAGATTCTGACCGACGCCGCGATGAAGATTCCCGGCGTGCGTTTCACGGCGGTCTGCGACATCTGGGCGTTCCACCGGCAGAAGGCGAGAGGCGTCCTCAAGTCCATGGGTCACGAGGTCAACGTCTACGAAGACTACCGCGAGATGCTGGAGAAAGAGGACAAGAACATCGACTGCGTGATCATCGCGACGCCCGACTGGATGCACGCCGAGCACACGGTGGCGTGCCTGCGCGCGGGCAAGCATGTGTACTGCGAGAAGGAGATGTCGAACCGGCTGGAGAAGGCCCGTGAGATGGTGCTGGGGCAGCGCGAGACGGGCAAGATCCTCCAGATCGGCCACCAGCGCCGCTCGAACCCGCGCTACATGCACGCGATCAACCGCGTGATCCGCGAGTCGAAGATGCTGGGCCGCGTGACGCACGCCTACGGCCAGTGGAACCGCTCGGTGGCGCCGTTCCTGACGGTGCGCGAGCGCCTGAACATCCCGACCGAGACGCTGCAGAAGTACGGCTACGAGAACATGGAGCAGTTCCTCAACTGGCGCTGGTTCGCGAAGTACGGCGGGGGCCCGATGGTGGACCTCGGCTCGCACCAGATCGACCTCTTCTTCTGGGCGTGGGACTGCGCGCCGATCTCGGTGACGGCGGTGGGCGGCAACGACTACTACAAGCGCGAGATGAACGACAACGTGATGGCGATCTACGAGTTCAAGACGAAGGAGGGGCTGATCAACCGCGCCTACTATCAGGTGCTGACGACCTCCAGCCGCGGCGGATTCTACGAGCAGTTCATGGGCGAGAACGGCTCGCTCACCATCTCCGAGATCGCGGCGCGCGGCAACGCGGTGCAGCGCGAGGTGCGCGAGGGCGTGCCCAACTGGGAGCCGTTCGCCAAGATGGGGCTGGTGCTGCCGGTCAAGAAGCCTGTCGCCGCCACGGTGACGAGCAACGCGGCGCTCGACGTGCGCGTGACCGCCGAGGCGGACGGCTGGCCGCTGCCGGTGGATCTGCTGAAGCCCGCGCACATGCCGCACTTGGAGAACTTCTTCCTCGCGGTGCGCCGCAACAAGCCCGAGCTGCTGACCTGCCCTGCCGAGCTGGCGTACGAGTCGGCGGTGGCGGTGCTGGCGGCCAACCGCTCGGTGGCGGAAGGCAAGACGATCCACTTCAAGCCGGAAGATTTCCACGCTTAATGTTTTTGCGAAAGTCTGACAGGTCGGACGCGTCTGACAGGTCTGGCGGATAGGAATGTGACGATGAAAAGACTTTTGACAATGATGTTGGCGCTTTCGGCAGGCGTGGCCTGCGCGGGGGTGGCCTCGCACTGGGATGGCGGCCGGAACACGCCGGTGCACCGTCTGGTGCTGAACGACGAGTTTGGCGACCCGATCATCCCCGACGCGCCGGGCGCGTTGCCGATGAGCACGCGCAAGACGTGCGGTCAGTGCCATGACTATGACACGATCGCTTCCGGCTGGCATTTCAACATGTCGTCGGGAATGGATGCGGGGCGTCCGTCGGAGCCCTGGTTCCTGATCGACCCGCTGAGCGGCTCTCAGATTCCGATGAGCCTGCGTGAGTGGCAGGGGACGTACAAGCCGGCCGAGTTGGGGATGACCAACTGGGAGTGGGTGTACGCGTTCGGGCGGCATCTGCCCGGCGGCGACGTGGCCGATCCTGCGGACCTCTACGCCGAGGGCGGGGCGCACGCGCGCTGGGAGGTCTCCGGGCCGATGGAGATCAACTGCTTCGCCTGCCACAGCCAGAGCAAGGAGTACGATCACAGCGAGTGGGTGCGGCTGGTGTTGCGGCAGAACTACCGCTGGGCGGCGACCGGGGCGCTGGGCCTTGGCGAGATCCGCGGCATGGGGTCGCGCGTGGCGGATTACTGGGGACTGCTGCGCGGGCTGAACCGCGACGACTCGGTGTATGCCGTGCCGCCGCATGTGGTTTATGACACGCGCCAGTTCGACGCGAAGAACCGCGCCGTGCTGGACGTGGGCGCGCCGCGCAAAGAGAACTGCCTGAACTGCCATTCGGCGACGCAGGCGGGGATGCCCAACAAGGACATCGACGGCGACGTGCATCTGCGCGCGGGCATGTCCTGCACGGACTGCCACGGCAACGGCGAGTCGCACGCGATCGCCCGCGGCTGCGAGTCCGAGACCGCCTGCCACATGGACAAGGTGCTGGCGACGTCGAGCTGCGTGGGCTGCCACATGGGGACGGACAAGGTGCGCGCGGGGCGTCACGGTGCGCCGCTGCCGAAGCATGTGGGCATCCCGACGAGCCACTTCAAGGATCTGAGCTGCACGGCGTGCCATTCGGGCGTCACGGAGAACGGCGAGCTGGCGCAGGTGCGGACCTCCAAGGCGAACCGCATGGGCGTTTACGGGCGCGCGCGCTGGGTGACAGAGCAGCCGTTCATCCTTGAGCCGGTGTTCGTGCGCAACGCGCAGGGCAAGATCGAGCCGCGCCGCATGGCGTGGCCCGCGTTCTGGGGCACGCGCGACGAGAAGGACGCCTCGAAGCTGAATCCCGTGCGGCCTGAGACGGTGGCGTCGGCGTGCGAGGGGCTTCTGGATGTGCGCGAGCAGGTCGGCAAGGCGCTGGCCACGCTGGCGACGGATCCGAACAACCCGGGGACGCCGGTGCTGGTCGTGCAGGGCGCCGCGTTCAAGAAGAATGTGGATGGGCGTGCCGAGCCTGCGGGCGAGGCGGCGGTCGCGGACGGGTTCTACTACATGACGCCGTCCAATCACGTCGCGGTGATGGCGGCTGCCTTCGATCCGGATGCGGATGTCGAGAAGCTGACGGAAGAGCAGGCGTTGGAGCAAGAGGCGAACCGTCGCAAGTTCGCGAACCTGCTGCAGACGCTGGACGCGGCTTCGGCGGCGGCGGGCAAGGGCTTCGGCGCTGTGGTGCTCGCGGGCAAGGTGTATTACCGGGGCGGGGACGATGACGCGGTGATCCATGCGGAGGCCCCCGCGCAGGTTGCGCCGGGCACGCTGGGATGGTTCACGGGCGGCGCGTTCGAGCCGCTGGTCTCGGACTACACGGTCCGCAACGTGAAGACGCTGGCGGACAGCGCGTGCTCGCTGACGGAGGAGATGGTCGCGGCCGGGCTCAAGCGTCTGGCGGCGGCAGGCGAGAAGCGCGCGGTGTATGTGGCGCACGGGCAGGTCTGGGAACTCGGCGCGGACGGCACGCTGGCCGCGAAGGAAGAGAAGGCGGCGGAGGCGGTCTCGTGGGCGGTCGGCCACGATGTGCGCCCGGCGCGGATGGCGCGTGGCGCGAAGCCGGTGAAGTGCGCCGACTGCCACACGGTCGACTCGGCGTTCTTCTTCGGCAAGGTGGAGTCCACCGGGCCGCTGCTGACGGCGCGCAAGCTGGTGCGGGCGCAGCACAACTTCATGGCGCTGAGCGGAAGCTACAACAAGGTGTTCGGGACGACGTTCCTGATGCGCCCGGTCTTCAAGATCTTCCTCTGGGTGGTCTTCGCGCTCGTGACGCTGGTGTCGGTCGCCTTCGTGGCGGCGGCGGTGCCTGCGGTGCTGGCGAAGGGCGAGATCCCGTACGGCAAGCCGAACGAGAAGCTGATGGTGACGGCGGACAAGCTGGCGGCGGCAGGGCTCTGCGCGGCCTCCGTTTATCTGGGCGCGTCGGGGCTGGCGGGCTGGTTCTTCCACCTGATGACCGGCTACGTGCTGATCTTCCACATGGTGGCAGGCGGTCTGTTCGCGACGTGCCTCGTGGCGCTGATCTGGTTCCGCGGCTCGAAGCGGCTGGCGAACGTGAAGCGCAGCGGGCTGTGGATGGTGGTGCTGCTGTTGGGCGCGGCGGTGGTTTTCTCGGCGGTCGCGCCGATGATGACGTGGTTCGGCACGGGCTGGCAGGTCGTCATGACGTGGATCCACCGGTGTAGCTCGATGGCGTTCATCGCCGTCTCGGCGTGGATGCTGCTGAGCGGTGGCCGCAAGGAGTAGGCGGCCTGCGGATTGTTCTATGACAGACAAAGTCCACCGGTATGAGCATCAGGCGATGTCGACGGTGTTCGAGCTGATGATCGTCACGGACGAGACGCGGCTCGCGCAGAGTGCGGCGCACACGGTGTTTCAGAAGGTGGACAAGCTGGAGGAGCTGTTCAGCCGTTTCCTCGACGTGAGCGAGGTGGCGCTGATCGGCAGGCTCGCGCCGGGCGAGACGTTCCGGGTGTCGCCGGAGACGATGGATCTGCTGCTGACCGCGACGCAGGTGTGCGCGGCGACGGGCGGCGGGTTCGACGTGACGGTGGGCACGGTGATGGACGCGCTGCGCGGGGTGAAGCACCGCTGGCAGGCGCTGACGCCGCAGGAACGCGACGCGGCGCTCGCCGCGTGCGGGATGAACCGGCTGGTGATCGACACGCAGAACCTGCTGGTGGCGGTGAAGCCCGACCGCATGGGACGCGCGAGCCCGCTGGAGCTGGACTTCGGGGCGATCGCCAAGGGCTACGCGCTGGACGTGGCATGCGGGATGCTTGTGGACGATTGGGACTTCACGGATTTCCTGATGCACGGCGGAACGAGCACGGTGGCGGCGCGCGGCTCGATGGGCGACGGGAAGGACGGCTGGCCGGTGGGCGTCGGCGGCGACTGGCAGACGCGGGCTGGGCTGGAAGCGGTGCGGCTGAAGGACGGCGCGCTGAGCGGCTCCGGATTCGATGTGAAGGGTGCGCACGTCGTGGACGTGCGCAAGGGCGTGGCGGCGGCGCGGCACGCGGCGTCGTGGGCGTACGCGCCGACGGCGGCGGTGGCGGACGCGCTCTCGACGGCCTGCCTCGGCCTGAGCTGGCGGGAGATCGAGGCCGCGTGCGCGGCGCTCCCGGGAAGCGGGGCGCTGGTGGCGCGGGAGCAGCCGAAGTGGATGGACCGGGTGCGTTGCCCGGTGCGCATGTGCGGGGCGTTCCCGCGCGGGGAGTAGGCAGAGGATTTTTGGTTGGCGGACGGGTCAGACAACACGGACGTGTCGGACAACCGGTAACCTGTAACGAAAACGGCTTCAGAGGAAGCCAGACAAGGAGAGAAACATGAAACGTAATGCGACGATGCTGATGGCCGTTGTGGCCGGGCTTGCCGTTGTGGCAGGCGCACAGGAGGCGGGCAAGATTCAGCTCAAGATCGAGCTGCCGAAGCCTCAGTTCACGGGAACGCCGAAGGACATCCGTTCCCCGAACCTTGAGCCGCCGCGCGGCGGAAAGCCGCGTCCTCCGATCGAGGTCCCGGTCGGAGCCGACAAGGTGCTCTCGCGTGACTGCAAGGTGACGTCGAGCGACCCGGAGCCGATCATCGGCGAGCTGTCGTTCATCACGGACGGCGACAAGGAGCACGACGCCGCGACGTATGTCGAGTTGGGCCCCGGCACGCAGTGGGTGCAGATCGACCTGGGTGCGGAGAAAGAGATCCACGCGGCATGCGTGTGGCACTATCACGGCGAGGCGCGCGTGTATCGCGACGTGATCTGCCAGATCTCCAACGATCCGGACTTCATCGACGGCGTGGTGACGGTGTTCAACAACGACCACGACAACAGCTCCAAGCTCGGCGAGGGCAAGGACAAGGAGTACGTCGAGGACAACATGGGCCGTCCGTTCTCGGTTGCCGGCGTGAAGGGGCGCTATGTGCGCTTCTACAGCCGCGGCAACACCTCGAACGAGATGAACCACTACACCGAGATCGAAGTCTACGGCAAAGAATAGAGCGATCGGACTTTGATGCCGGATGATGTGGCGGCGCGGCGGGCA
>Ga0208244_101583_pt1 | contig 11323 bp, 8 predicted proteins | sample SubbioCR12Aug_5A_FD_184828 | JGI IMG/M metagenome (GOLD analysis project Ga0208244, IMG submission 184828) | Serpentinite rock and fluid subsurface biosphere microbial communities from McLaughlin Reserve, California, USA - CR12Aug_5A (SPAdes) | ecosystem: Environmental > Terrestrial > Deep... | reverse complement strand
TTTTCCATCAGGTCGCATTCAAACGCCTGAAGGATCGAGTACCCGAATTCGAGTTTCGTCTTTGTGGATTCCCCATGCGCCTCGTGCATACGGAGAATGAGGTCATCACTATCTTCGGCCTTCTTCACGGAATCAATGATGATATTGGAGGCTGAAGCTGTAACGAGTGCCGAAAATGGTGTCAGACTTGTGTTCTTCAGAACCATCAGAGGGACGTTGAATTCCCGAGCCCGCCGCGTTGTCTCCCCGGATCTCCAATCTCCCTTGTGCGGATAAATCGCGTAACTGAATTCGTGTTCACCTTGATCGGTGAAGCGATCGTCGACGCGTTCAGCCGGGTCGGTCTGATGAGCAAAGTGCGGAGAACGAACAAGAGTGAGCCGAAGGGTCGATTCTCTGGCATCATATCCGTATTTACAGTTGTTGAGTAAACTGATTCCGTATTTTGACTCGGAGAGATCTGCCCATTGCTGAGCGGGGACTTCGAACTTCGCCAGATCTTCGGGTGATCGCGGTTTCGTGGAGCGCTGAACGCTGCCGAATTGTGTCTCGTATGTTGCAGAAGCCGATTTGATGTTTGTCGGAAACGCGACCTTGAGCAGAGTCTGTTTCTCAGCCCACGTGAGATGTGTTCGGAAATCAATTCGTGGCATCTTGTGATAAAGAATCATGTCTTGGGTCAGCAGGGATCTGCCCGCGGATTTGTATACAAGCCGGAGAATACAGCTCAAAGGCCCGCTCTGAATGACCTTCGCAGACTTGAATTTCAGCACATCGGTTCGCTTCGATTCGTATCCCGCGTCGATATCCCAAGCCTCATACTCTTTGGGTTTGTCCGCATAGGTATGGAGGAAATTTCCCCTCTGTCCTTTCTTCAACAGTTCCCGCCGCAGACGCTTGTCGAAAATCGAGGTTAACCGCCCGGAAGAATCCGTTCGGATTCGAAATATCGGACCCTCAATGATGCGTGCGGTGATCTTCCATTCGCTCTCCTTCGCAGGCATCTCCTCGGTTGGAGATACAATCACCGTCCTTGCTGAGTAAGGCGGGACTTCCGGGATGTAGCAAAGCAACCGAACGGAGTCCTTGGATCGGTTGAGAATCTGGCATTCGAGCGGAACACCCGTCTCATCGGAAACGGCATAGTACTTGTCGGACGACTTGACATTGAGTTCGACGTATTCACTTCTCGTCCATCCCAGAGTGTTCAGAATTGTGAATCGTTGACCCTTCGTGCCTTTGGGAGATTTACCGGTCATTCCCTTAAGAGCGCGCGCGGATATTGATGATGCTCCGCGTTTGATATCTTCGAAACCCTGTTTAACATCGTAGTACGCGTCGACGATGGCAGTACCAGCGATGATTTGGTGAGACTGATTTGTGAGGAGGCAATGCCACAGCCCTTCGATGTCACGGGAAGGATACTTCTTCGCCGCGGCAGAATTTGCATTCAATAACGCGATTGTGGAAAGGAACTCTGAGTTATAGAGAGCCGTTTCACATTCACGATGTTCGCGCTTCAGCCAACCTTGCGTCGTATAGGTTCCCCGATGTTTCTCCAAATACAGTTCGCCTTCCCACACTGGAAGCTCGCTGGCAACCCCTTCAATCTGATTGAAGAGCTCTTTTGCCGTTGACATTCGAATTCGGGCCAGTCCTGAAATCTCTTTCGGTGAAGATGATCGAAGGACCTGTGCCTTTGAGGGCCCGCATCCTCCGTCGCCGTATCCAATGGGAAGCATGACGTCGCGAGTGACATCCTTGTGGACGAAATCCTCCCACACATCCTTGATGGTCTTTGACACAAGTTGTCCGTCAAGATCTACTGGTGGCATATGTGCGAGAATAGAGGTCCCATCAATTCCGCTCCAGTGGAAAGTTTGATAAGGGAAATCGGTCGAATCATTGCAATTCAACTTCGTCGTGAAGAACCGGGTGAATCCAGACTTCTTGAGAATCTGCGGCAACGTCGCGGGGAAGCCGAATGAATCTGGAAGCCAGCAAATATCTGAGGTAACACCATATTCCGCGAGGAAGAACTTCCTTCCGTACAGAAGCTGGCGCACGAGGGACTCGCCAGACGGAATGTGGCAATCATGCTCGACCCACGACCCTCCGATGGGCATCCAACGTTCTTCCTGGATGCGCTGTTTCACCTGTTTGTGAAGGTCGGGGTACTGTTGCTTCATGAATTGGTAGAGGATCGCCTGACTCTGGGTATAGCGGAAATCCGGAAACTCTTCCATGAGTCGCAATGCCGTGGAAAAGGTGCGACCGCATGTCCGGCGAGTCTCGGCGATCGTCGAAAGCCCGGCAACGTCGATGTGAGATTGCGCGACGAGATGGAGCACACCCTCGACTGACGTTCGCACTTCCGAATCGAGTGCGCTTTCAAGGAATGACAGCGCTCGTCCAATGGCGTTTGGATATTCCTCTCCCCGGGGATCAAAATATTTGAGAAAGATCAACGCACGGCGTATGACTTCTCTCAGCTCCTTCGATTCCTGCGAAGTCGATCCAAATAGTTTTTCCAATTCGCGGAGGGTACTAAGAGCGTGATACAATTTTCGGGCAGGTGGTGAGAGAATCGCGATCTGGGCCTTGTTGAAGTGACTTACATCCTTAGACCGTCCGCTATACCCCTGAATGGCGATATGAAATTCTTCTCCCGCCCTGGCCGAGTCAGCAAGCAGCGCCTCCTGATGATTGGCATCGATCCCGTGAAACGGTTTCCCATTTACGTAGAGCAGAGCCTTGGGCAAATCGAGGAGAAGCACGATTGTTTTCCCCGCGAATTCGTCGGGAGCGACAGCAGTCTTCCTGAACCACGCCGTACGATTATACCCACCCCAGAACGACGGGACCTTGAAGTCTGGCCACGAGGCATCCTTGAGTGTCGGGGAAGATCCTTCTTCGAGATCTGCCTCTTTGATCTTCCAGACTTTGAGATCGACCGCGGCCGTGTAGATTGCATTGTATATGTAGGGAAGTATCTGATCCAGGAGGTCAATCGGCATAGAATGGACCGTCTCCGATTTAGGGGGATTCAAATTGGGGGATAATATGGATTCTTAGCGAATAGCGCAAGGTTAGGACACGAAAATTCGAGCAGAGGTTGATGACATGGCCATAACATGTTGCTCAATTGCCTTCTGATCTGGAACGACAGGCATACATCGACATGGGTATCGATTTTGTTCGAATTTCTCCGTTTCTGTTCTCGAAAACAATATAATCCTCGATGATTCCTTTTACCCTGGGCGGTGATCCTAGACCAGAGTATGAATTTTTCAGCAAAAAGGAAACGCTTGAAGAGCACAAACGTATATCCGGGGGGTGTTCGGCGGAGGAGTGGAGCAAGGAGCAGTCATTCCAGTATTCGAATTACGAAGCTGTTGGGGACTCATCACGACTGATGGACATATGGAGACAAGACTTGCTAATGGCCCATCGGATTGCTTCGCTCGCATCATATCAGCGCACTCGAATGAAGATCTTCGCGGAAACCAAACGGAAAGAAGATTCAATTTGCTAATCCTTGACGGAAAAAGTACATTAGGCAAAATTTTGTTGGTCTCAAGGATTGCACAGGGACGAGTTCCTGGTCGATAACATTCCATCTTTCCTCTGACAGAACGGGCTCACATGGTTACGATTGACTGGGTCATCATTGGAATCTACTTCACGATCACCATACTCATCGGTCTTTATTTCACCAGACGGGCGGGTTCAAACACAAGTGAGTTTTTTCTTTCAGGACGCAATCTTCCCTGGTGGCTGGCGGGCACCTCCATGGTGGCCACAACCTTTGCAGCGGATACTCCTCTGGCAGTAACAGAGCTTGTGGCAAAGAACGGAATCGCGGGAAATTGGCTCTGGTGGAATTTTCTTTTGGGGGGCATGCTTACGGTCTTTTTCTTTGCCCGACTCTGGCGCCGGGCGGGAATCATGACTGACGTCGAGTTTGTTGAACTGCGATACTCTGGAAGGCCCGCTGCGTTTCTTCGGGGGTTTCGGTCGCTCTATCTGGGCGTATTTATGAACTGCGTGATCATGGCCTGGGTCAATCTCGCGATGGCGTCGATTCTCGAAGGAATGTTTGGCATTCCAAAAGAGGAGGTGATGCTCTATGTTGCGCTTGCGCTCGTGATCACTGCGGTCTATTCGGCGCTCTCAGGCTTGTGGGGCGTCGCGGCGACCGATGTCTTTCAATTCGTATTTGCAATGGGGGGAACGATCGCGCTGGCGATTGTTGTTCTCGATCTTCCGCAGATTGGGGGCATCGAAGGTCTGAAATCACAACTTCCTGCGTGGTCCTTGAACTTCGTTCCCCGGATTGGCGATGAAGGGGTCGGGGGAATCGGAGCAACGCTGGCCCTCAGTCTCACCGGTTTCCTTGCGTTCGTCGGCGTCCAGTGGTGGTCTTCGTGGTATCCTGGAGCGGAGCCCGGCGGAGGCGGATACATTGCCCAGCGAATGATGTCGGCGAAGGATGAAAAACATTCCCTCTTTGCGACGCTCTGGTTCACCATCGCCCACTATTGTGTGCGGCCGTGGCCCTGGATCCTCGTGGGGCTGGCGACTCTTGTCCTCTATCCGGAGCTCGGTCCCGAACAGCGACGGTTGGGTTATGTCTTTGCGATGCGCGACTATTTGCCCGCGGGTCTCAAGGGAATTATGGTCGCGGCATTTTTCGCGGCCTTCATGTCGACAATCGCGACTCAACTCAATTGGGGAACGTCGTACGTTATCAATGATTTCTATAATCGATTTGTTCGCCGGGATGCCACGCAAATACACCTGGTGTTCGTCTCCAGACTCACGACAGGTCTGGTAATGATTCTTTCTCTGATCGTAACAGGTCTTCTGGATACAATCTCTGGTGCATGGACATTCATTATCGAAGCGAGTGCGGGATTGGGGTTGGTCCTCATTCTCCGTTGGTTCTGGTGGCGAGTGAACGCCTGGAGTGAAATATCGGCGATGTTCGCTCCGATTATCATTTACGGTGTTCTGAAGCTGTACACCAACATCCAGTTTCCCGAGAGTCTGTTTGTGATCGTCGGCGGGACAACAATCACGTGGCTGGCTGTAACATTTCTAACCCGGCCTACCGACGAAGAACACCTCAAGAAATTCTACATTCGTGTACATCCGGGAGGCGCTGGATGGAGCCGCATCGCGGCATTACTCCCTGACGTAAAGGGAGATAGAGGATACGGAACGCTTTTCCTCAGCTGGTTAGCGGGAATTGTGCTCGTGTATTCCACGCTGTTCGGTGTTGGTGAACTTATTCTTGGATCTGTGACTCTCGCGTTCACGTACATAGCGATTGCCCTTCTGGCTGCCGTGGTTATCTATCGGCTTATGGCTCAGAGGGGGTTTGAATCGCTAATGCGCTAACATATCTGGTGGATTGAATTGGTATATCCTCAGAAGGAAAGGAACACATGAAACCTAAGGCAAAATACTTCGTTCTGCTTCTCCTGGTCTTCGTTCTTTCTCTTTGGGTCTATTTTTTGTTCATTCGGACTGACGTAAGCACGATTTACGTCAACGCCAAAATATACACGATGGACGATAAGAATACGGTTGCGGAGGCGATGGCCGTGAACGGCGGCAAGATTGTCGGTGTCGGAACTCGGGATGAAATTGAACGAAAGTTCCGAGCGACAACAACCGTTGATCTGCAGGGCAAGCCGATGATTCCCGGCTTGATCGATGCACACGCTCATCTCTTGAGTCTCGGGATCGCAAGACTCACCCTCGATCTTGTGGGAACCGAATCGACCGATAAAGTCGCAGCGAAAGTCAAGGAGAGAATCTCGAAGCTCGAAGAAGGGGAGTGGGTGAGGGGGCGCGGATGGGATCAGAATGATTGGCCTGTCAAATCGTTTCCGACAAGCCGGATCCTGGATCGCGTCTCGCCGACAAATCCCGTCTACTTGACTCGTATTGACGGGCATGCCGCATGGGTGAATTCTATGGCTCTGGAGTTGGCCGGGGTGACGAAGACTACTCCCGATCCACCGGGTGGAAAGATTATCCGAGATGCGCGCGGTAACCCAACGGGTGTTCTCATTGATGCGGCGATGCGTCTTGTCTCGGCAAAGCTTCCGAACGTTTCTCAAGACGAGATCCAGGAAGCGCTCCAATTGGCCGTTGACGAATGTTTGAAACTGGGGATCACATCGGTTCATGATATGGGTGTGGATCTTGACGATATCCATCTCTACCAGCACGCAATCGATATTGGATTGCCAATGATTCGGATTTATGCGGCAATTGGAGGGACAGGCTCGACATGGGATCACTTTATCGCGCATGGACCGATGCTGGGATACGGAAATGGATTTCTCACTGTGCGCGCTCTGAAACTGTACATTGATGGTGCATTGGGATCAAGAGGAGCTGCCCTCATTGAACCATACACCGATGATCCAAACAACAGAGGTCTGACAATCATGGCGGAGCAGAAATTACGAACTGATGTTGAGCAGGCGCTCAACCATGGATTTCAGGTGTGTACTCATGCGATCGGGGATCGTGGAAACAATCTCGTTCTCAATGCTTACGAAACGGCCCTGAAGACAGTTCCGCGGAAGGATCACCGGCTTCGCGTCGAGCACGCTCAAGTGGTGACTCCATCCGATATTCCTCGGTTTAGCCAATTAGGTGTTTTGCCGAGCATGCAACCCACGCACTGCACCTCCGACATGTATTGGGCTGAGGCGCGTCTGGGACCGGAACGAGTGAAGGGGGCTTACGCTTGGCGATCATTTCGCGAGGCCGGGTCGATTATCCCCGGAGGATCAGATTTTCCGGTGGAGCGGCCCAATCCAATTCTAGGGATATATGCCGCTGTGACGCGACGGGATCTAAACGGCCGACCAATCGATGCGGAAGAGGTGAAACGGCATTTCCAGTTGTCTCCGGCAGGGATTTCTGATCCCACCGATTTCCAAAATGGGTGGTATGCGAAGGAAAAGCTGACGAGGGAGGAGGCGCTCCGAATGTTCACGACCTGGGCAGCCTGGAGCGAGTTTGCTGAGGGGAACAAAGGATCTCTGGAAGAGGGGAAGTATGCCGACTTTGTCGTCTTGTCAGATGATATTATGATCGTTGCGGAGGAGCAAATTCCCCGGATCACAGTGCTGATGACTGCCGTCGGGGGAAGAGTGCTACACAGCACATTCCCAACCGTTCAATAGGTTTTTGGCGCTCTTCGTGCCAAAGGCGTGTGTTGTTTTTCCATCCAAAAATTGCTACACTCTTGGTGTAGCGTTCGAATGCACCACCACTGTGGAGCAACATGCCGTATAAAGTACTCGTTGCTGATGATGATGAAGGACAGCGGAAGTCGCACGGCTTCGCCCTCGAAGTTGCGACAGCAATTCTGGAAGACGAAATCCACATCGTGGAGACAGCGACCAGTGTTGATTCGTGGGAGAGAATCAAATCCGAGTTGTTTAGCCTGATTATCCTCGACAACGATTTCAAGGACAATCACCTTAAAGGCCATCTCCCGGGTATCGCGCTGCTCCAGTTGGCAAAGAAAGAAGGAGTGAATCGTAATACCCCGATTTTCTTCTGCAGTGCAGACGCGTATGATACTCTGAAAGCCATGGTCGAACGATTTGGCGGATTCTACCTCCCAAAGGTCGGGTACGACATTGAAAAAGTGGCTGATCTCTTTGCGGGGAAAATGAAGAAGAAGTCGCAATGATTTCATTATCGGCGACGCGTCCGTTGCTGTAAGGGTCACCCCCGGTGACCTTTTTTTTTGGTATTGCGTGAAATGAAGACAAACGAGATTAAAGGCCTCCAGAAACGAAACTTCAATCTGCATCTCACCGAAGGATCGTTCTATCTCGCCAGTATGGCGTTTCTCAATGCGCAGACGGTTTTTCCCCTCCTCGTAAAACGGATGGGAGGATCTGATCTCTCTGTTGGCATGTTGCCGGTCATCATCTATGGAGCCTACTTTTTCCCTCAGCTTTTTGCCGCGAGTTACTCAATTCGCACTCCATACCGAAAGCCATGGGTACTGGTTTCCGGACTCCTTCAGCGGCTTCAAATACTGGTGTTGGTCGGGGTGGTCGGACTGTCGGGTTGGGTAAACGAGCAGCTTGGACTGCTCGCGTTCTTTGCGGTTCTCTCTTTGAATCAGATTTTTGGCGGCATCTCGGCGCCGGTCTGGTTCGACTACATTGCAAAAACGGTTGCTCCGAATGCGCGAGGCAAGCTAATGGGTTTCCGCACGTCGATTGGCGCCGCTGTTGGACTCCTGAACAGTCTCCTTCTCACACTCCTTCTTTCGGTAGTGGAATATCCGTTTAGCTTTTCCATTGCCCTGCTGATCGCGTTTGTCTTTCAAATGATCTCGTGGGGGATCTTGCGCAAAACAGTCGAGACGGTCCCTTCGGTTGTCGATCCACCGGTTCGATTTCCGCAGATTCTCTCTCACGCGAGATCTCTGCTTCAGAATGACAACGTGTTTCGTCGCTTCCTCGTTGCATCTGCAGTCTCCATTGTTGGCTCAATGCCTGTCGCATTTCTTACGGTCGCATTTATCGCGCGCTTCCAGTTGGGAGACAGCGCCATCGGGATATACACGATGATCATGGTTGGGTCGCAGATCATAAGCGCCGGCGCATTGGGATGGCTCGCTGATGCCCGGGGGCACAAACTAGTTTTACTGCTTTGCGCGGGATCGATGGTTGTAGCGACAGGCGTGGCGATGATCGCATCGTCTCCCGGATGGTCCTATGTCGTGTTTGCGTTAGTAGGATTGATTATGGGGGCCGAAACAATGGCCCGATACAATTTTGCAGTCGACTGTGCGCCGGAAAGAAATCGAGCGCAATACATTGGACTTATGAGTGCGACGCTTTCGCCATTCTACGCCGCGGGTTTTTTCGGCGGCGTTCTCAGTGAGCTCTTCAGCTACTACATCATGTTTGGAATCAGTATCTTTTTTTCGCTTGCGGGTTTGTATCTCCTCACCAAAGTTCCACAACCGGAACACTCTACGCGGTTTCATCAACTTCGCTGATCCTGATCAGCTTGCGCTTTCCTCCAAATTGTTCTACATTGATTTGGCCAGAGTGGAGGTTCGACGTCAATGTACGAGCGATGCCTTGAAGAAGCTGAGCGAGTGCTCGCGATAGACAAAGACATCATTGTGCCGGTCAAGAAGGTATGGCGGCAAGTTGCTGCCGCAGGGGGAGTGCAAGATTTTCCTGTCGCTGGGCTTGCCGATTTCGTAGCGATGATGGAGGCGGATCGTCGATTCGAGTTCTTCCCGGCTCATCGCAGCGTTGTGGATGACATCGTCGATCCCCAGCCGGAAGAGCCAGGTGAAGAGCAAAGCGACATGGAACTCCTGGGATTCTACTCAGGCGATCGGGTGAAACTGAGACGCATTCAGCTTACGCCAGATCTTCTGGGGGAGATTCTCCGTACCAAGGTTGACAGGACGATGGACGCACTGGCGAAGGTGTGGGAACACAGACCTCAGGGGGACCTCAACACTGAGGAAAAGTTATTGGATATTCTTGCCCAAGCCCAGAGCATCCAGCAAGAAGTGAAGTCGGCGTTCGCGACTGAAAAAATGAAAAATCTTTCCGAAAGCCTGAAAACAGTCGGGAAGACCCAAACCAAGAAACAAAGCAAGACCAAGCCTTCTCTCAAATCGACTAAGGGGAAAAAGAAATCGTCTCCCCGCCGGTCATCTGCCAAATCTGCAACCCGAAAGAAGAAATCTATCTCTGCCCGTCCGTCAAGGAAATCCCGGCGTGCAGACACGAAATCTCCATCGCGACGCACTCGCCAATGATGCCGAAACAGGGGGCGACATCCTGGAATGCCCGATCTCTGATGAAATTCGCCATAGATTTTCTTCAGGAGAAAGGAATCGAGGAGGCTCGGCGTAACGCAGAGTTGCTATTGGCTCACGCGTTGAAGTGCCCGCGGATTGACCTCTACACGAATCCCACGAAGAACATCTCAAAAAGAGAATTCACTCTCTACAAAGACCTCCTCGAACGGCGGATAAACCGCGAGCCTCTCCAGTATATTGTTGGAACGGCCAATTTCATGGGTCTTCTGCTGCGCGTGGACACACGGGTTCTGATCCCGCGTCCGGAAACGGAGAGCCTCGTTGAGCAGGTCATGTTGCTCTGTGGATCGATGGATCAGCAGAAGACGATTACTATCCTCGATATCGGGTCTGGGAGCGGCAATATTCCGATTGCCCTGGCAAAGTACGTAAAGAGGTGTGAAGTTATTTCGATCGACGTGAGTGAGGATGCGCTGGAAATTGCCCGGTTCAACGCATTGCTGCATGAAGTCGCGGATCGAATTGATTTCCGGAAGATAAGTGTCTTCGAGCCGATTGATCAGATTCTCCTCCAGCGGTTCAATATCCTCGTGAGCAATCCTCCATATGTCTCCTCAGAAGAATGGGATGAGTTGCAGATGGAAATTCGGAGATATGAACCGAAGCAGGCCGTGAGTGATGGTAAGGACGGATATGAATTTCACCGCCGGATTCTCGAGCTCGCTCCCTATCTCCTGCGGGCAGAAGGATGGCTCGCTCTTGAATTGGGCTTTGGACAGATTGATGAAGTTGTGAAAATGCTAAGATCGCAGAACTTTGGAAATATTGGCGTCTCAGATGACCTTGAAGGATTACCTCGGGTGGTCGTTGCTCAATGCAACCCACGTTTCCGCAACGAGCACAACAAAAACTGATAACACTCTGGTTGAAGAATGAGAGCCCTGGTTCAACGCGTCACCCGATGTAGGATACGAATCGACGGAAAGACCCACAGCGCTATCGAACAAGGTTTGCTGGTGTTACTCGGAGTAAAAGAGGGGGACGATGAGAAGGATGCGGAATACCTTGCCGAACGCTGCGCTGCGTTCAGGATCTTTGCGGATCCCGAGGGCAAGATGAATCTCTCCGTCCAGGATGTCTCAGGATCGGTGATGGTTGTATCTCAGTTCACCCTCTATGGCGACTCGAGGAAAGGAAACAGACCAAGCTATACCGAAGCCGCGCCGCCGGATGTTGCCGAGAGATTGTATGAGGTATTCATCGGTCGTTTGAAAGGGATTCTCGGCGGGCATCGTGTTGCGTCGGGAATCTTTCGGGCCATGATGGAGGTTGAGCTCATCAATGATGGCCCGGTGACACTGATGATAGAAAGCAAGAACAACGCCTAGCAGGTTGTTGAAAAACTCATAGAAAATATTTTTCGATGCGCGTCGAAAGCTCGCGACGATGTGTTATATTTGTAGCCGTTCATCACAACACAGG
>Ga0208244_101582_pt1 | contig 11329 bp, 13 predicted proteins | sample SubbioCR12Aug_5A_FD_184828 | JGI IMG/M metagenome (GOLD analysis project Ga0208244, IMG submission 184828) | Serpentinite rock and fluid subsurface biosphere microbial communities from McLaughlin Reserve, California, USA - CR12Aug_5A (SPAdes) | ecosystem: Environmental > Terrestrial > Deep... | reverse complement strand
CGTGCCGCCATCGCCCACTTCTGGTTCGTCACCCTGCACCCCTTCGACGATGGCAACGGCCGCATCGCCCGGGCGCTCACCGATCTCGCCCTGGCCCAGGGCGAGCGGCAAAGCATCCGCTTCTACGCCATGTCGGCCGCCATCCTCGCCGACCGCAAGGGCTATTACCGGCAGCTCGAGGGCGCCCAGAAGATGGCCTCGCCCGATGCGCCCCTGGACCTGACGCCCTGGCTGCGCTGGTTCCTCGCCACCTTGCAGCAGGCCATTGCCGACGCGCTGGCGCAGATCGACCGCGTGCTCGGCAAGAGCCGTTTCTGGCTGCTCCACCGCCCGCAGAGCCTCAGCCCGGAACAGATCAAGGTGCTCAACCGGCTGCTCGATGGCGATCAGCCCGAGCGCGGCGGCTTTGCCGAGGGCATCAGCGCCGCCCAGTACCAGGCTGTGGCCAAGGTCAGCAAGGCGACCGCCACGCGGCACCTGGCCGACCTCGTTGCCAAGGGCTGCCTGGTCAGGCTCCCCGGCGGCGGCCGCAACACCCGCTACCAGATCAACTGGCCCGAGCCGTGAATATCTTGTCAACTTGACTAGTTAACGATAAGGTTCGGTATTATTCAGTTTCTGGTGCACCCCATGAAATCCATACAGGTCGGAGAACTCAAGGCGCGCTTTTCCGAGGTGCTGAGCGAGGTCAGGGCGGGGAAGACGGTGGTGATCAGTTACGGCCGCAAGCACGAGAAGGTTGCCGCGCTGGTGCCTTATCCGCCCGCCGCCCTGCCGGCGGCACGCACGTTGGGCGTGCTGGCCGGGCGCGCGAAGGCGCGCTTCGCGGAGGACTTTTCCATCAGCGACGAAGAGTTGCTGGAAGCGTGAGTTTCCTGCTCGACACCCACGCCTTCATCTGGTCCGTGCTGGAGCCCGGACGACTCGGCGAAAAGTCACGCGCCGCGCTGGCCGATCCTTCCAGCGAGGTGTTCGTGAGTGCGGTGAGTTTCTGGGAGATCGCGCTGAAGGCCGGGATCGGCAAGCTGAAACTGGAAGGATGCAGCCCTGAAACACTGCTCGAAGCGGCGCAGGCGCAGACCTTTCAGCTTCTGCCGCTTTCGCCCGAGGATGCCTGCGCCTTCCACAATCTGCCCAGGACCGCCCACAAGGATCCTTTCGACCGCATGCTGATCTGGCAGGCGATACGCGGCCGGCACACCCTGATCACTCTCGACGGCGGCATCCGCCGCGCCTATCGATCGCACAAGCTCGCCACGCTCTGGTGACGCGGAGAAATTTCCGGAGCCCTCCCCTCACCCCAACCCCGCACGCGGGAAGAGGGAGCAAAAAAACGAAGGGCAGCCTGAGCTGCCCTTCGTTTTGAGCGTGCCTTGTTTCAGTGCCGCTTGCGCAGTTTCTGGATCGCGGCGAGTTGGGCGATGGCTTCGGCCAGTTCGGCCTGGGCCTTGGCGTACTCGAGTTGCGAGGTCTTGTTATGCATCGCTTCCTCGGCCTTCTTCTTGGCGTCGAGGGCCTTGGCTTCGTCGAGGTCCTTGCCGCGGATGGCGGTGTCGGCCAGCACGGTGACGAGGTTGGGCTGCACTTCGAGTATGCCGCCGGCGACGAAGACGAGCTCTTCGCTGCCGTCCTGCGTCTTGACGCGCACGACGCCCGGCTTGATGCGGGTGAGCAGCGGCGTGTGGCCGGGCATGATGCCCAGCTCGCCGGCTTCGCCCGGGAGAACGACGAACTCCGCCAGTCCGGAGAAGATGGATTCTTCCGCGCTGACGATGTCGACGTGTACTGTCATGGCCATATTGTACATCCCTCACCCCGGCCCTCTCCCGCGGGCGGGAGAGGGGGGAAACTGGTTATTGCAGCGTCTTGGCTTTCTCGAAGGCTTCGTCGATGGTGCCGACCATGTAGAAGGCCTGCTCGGGCAGCGCGTCGCACTCGCCGTTGACGATCATCTTGAAGCCGCGGATGGTTTCCTTGAGCGGCACGTACTTGCCGGGGGAGCCGGTGAACACTTCGGCGACGAAGAAGGGCTGCGAGAGGAAGCGCTGGATCTTGCGGGCGCGGCCGACGACGAGTTTGTCTTCCGGCGCCAGTTCGTCCATGCCGAGGATGGCGATGATGTCGCGCAGTTCCTTGTAGCGCTGCAGCGTCTGCTGCACGCCGCGCGTCGTGGCGTAGTGCTCCTCGCCGATGACGTTGGGGTCGATCTGGCGCGAGGTGGAGTCGAGCGGGTCCACCGCGGGGTAGATGCCCAGCGAGGCGATGTCGCGCGAGAGCACGACGGTGGCGTCGAGGTGGCCGAAGGTGGTGGCCGGCGACGGGTCGGTCAAGTCGTCGGCAGGCACGTACACGGCCTGGATCGAGGTGATCGAGCCGGTCTTGGTGGAGGTGATGCGCTCCTGCAGGCGGCCCATTTCCTCGGCCAGCGTCGGCTGGTAGCCCACGGCGGAGGGCATGCGGCCGAGCAGCGCGGACACTTCGGTGCCGGCCAGGGTGAAGCGGTAGATGTTGTCCACGAAGAACAGCACGTCGCGGCCTTCGTCGCGGAAGTGCTCGGCCATGGTGAGGCCGGTCAGCGCGACGCGCAGGCGGTTGCCGGGCGGCTCGTTCATCTGGCCGTACACCAGCGCGACCTTGTCGAGAACGCTGGAGTCCTTCATCTCGTGGTAGAAGTCGTTGCCTTCGCGGGTGCGCTCGCCGACGCCGGCGAACACGGAGTAGCCGGAGTGCTCGATGGCGATGTTGCGGATGAGCTCCATCATGTTGACCGTCTTGCCGACGCCGGCGCCGCCGAACAGGCCGACCTTGCCGCCCTTGGCGAACGGGCAGACGAGGTCGATGACCTTGATGCCGGTCTCGAGCAGTTCCTGGCTGGGGGCCAGTTCGTCGAAGGACGGCGCTTTCTGGTGGATCGAGCGGCGGTCTTCCGTGCCGATGGGACCGGCCTCGTCGATCGGGCGGCCGAGGACGTCCATGATGCGGCCCAGGGTGGCCTTGCCCACCGGCACCGAGATCGGCTTGCCGGTGTTGCTCACCTGCATGCCGCGGCGCAGGCCGTCGGAAGCGCCGAGCGCGATGGTGCGCACGACGCCGTCGCCCAGCTGCTGCTGGACTTCGAGCGTCAGTTCGGTGCCTTCCATGGCGAGGGCGTCATACACTTTCGGCATCTGGTCGCGCTTGAACTGGACGTCCACCACGGCGCCGATGCATTGAACGATTTCACCTTGACTCATCGTCTTTCCCCAAACAATAAATGCGTTATACCGCCGCCGCGCCGGCGACGATCTCGGAAATTTCCTTGGTGATCGCGGCCTGGCGGGTCTTGTTGTAGACCAGTTGCAGTTCGTTGATCACCGTGCCGGCGTTGTCGGAGGCGGCCTTCATCGCCACCATGCGCGCGCTCTGCTCGGAGGCCATGTTCTCGGCCACCGACTGGTACACCAATGCCTCGACGTAGCGCACCAGCAGGTCGTCGATGACGGCGCGGGCGTCCGGCTCGTAGATGTAGTCCCAGCCGTGCTCGGTCCGGCGCAGCTGCTCGCCGGTGAGCGGCAGCAGCTGTTCAAGCACCGGTTCCTGCTTCATGGTGTTGATGAAGCGGGTGTAGGCGACATAGACGGCATCGAGCTCGCCGGCGTGGAAGGCGTCGAGCATGACCTTCACCGGACCGATCATCTTGTCGAGGTGCGGCGTGTCGCCGAGGTGCGTGACGTTGGACACGACCTTGGCGCCGAGGCGCTGCATGAAGCCGAGGCCCTTCGAGCCGATGGCGGTGACGCGGATGTCGCCGACGCCCTTGCCTTCCCACTCCTTGAACTGGTTCAGGCAGATGCGCAGCACGTTGGTGTTGAGGCCGCCGCACAGACCCTTGTCGGTGGTGATGACAACCAGCCCGACGCGCCTGATCTCTTCCGCCTTCTTGAGGAAGGGGTGCTTGTACTCGGAGTTGGCGTGCGACAGGTTGGCGGCCAGCCGACGGATCTTCTCGCCATAGGGACGGGCGGCCTTCATGCGCTCCTGTGCCTTGCGCATCTTCGAGGCCGCGACCATCTCCATGGCCTTGGTGATCTTGCGCGTGTTTTGCACGCTCTTGATCTTGGTGCGTATTTCCTTGCCGCTTGGCATGTCAGGCCTCCCGCTGGGCCGTCCCGAGGGAGGCCTGCGCCCCCTCAGGGGGCAGCGAACGAATGTGAGCGTGGGGGCTCATTCTTGGCTCCTAGATCAGGGCGTTATGCCCAGGACTTCTTGAACTCGAGGACGGCTGCGTCGAGGATCTTTTCCGCATCGGCGTCGAGGTCCTTGGTGCTGTCGATCTTGCCCATGAGATCGGCGTGCTTCTGCCGCATGAACTGGTGCAGCGCGGATTCGAATGCCAGCGCGCGCTTCACCTCGACGTCGTCGAAGTAGCCCTTGTTGATGGTGAACAGCGTCACGGCCATTTCCGCCACCTGCATCGGCGCGTACTGGGCCTGCTTCATCAGTTCGGTCACCATGCGGCCGCGCTCGAGCTGCTTGCGGGTGGCTTCGTCCAGGTCGGAGGCGAACTGGGCGAAGGCCGCCAGTTCGCGGTACTGGGCGAGTGCCAGACGCACGCCGCCACCGAGCTTCTTGATGACCTTGGTCTGGGCGGCGCCGCCGACGCGGGACACCGAGATGCCGGCGTTGATGGCGGGACGGATGCCGGCGTTGAAAAGGTCGGTCTCGAGGAAGATCTGGCCGTCGGTAATGGAAATGACGTTGGTCGGCACGAAGGCGGTGACGTCGCCGGCCTGTGTCTCGATGACGGGCAGTGCGGTGAGCGAGCCGGTCTTGCCCTTGACTTCACCCTTGGTGAAGGCCTCGACATAGTCTTCGCTGACGCGGGCGGCACGCTCGAGCAGGCGCGAGTGCAGATAGAACACGTCGCCGGGGTAGGCTTCGCGGCCGGGCGGGCGGCGCAGCAGCAGCGATATCTGGCGATAGGCCCAGGCCTGCTTGGTCAAGTCGTCGTAAATGATCAGGGCGTCCTGGCCGCGGTCGCGGAAGTACTCGCCCATGGTGCAGCCGGAGTACGGCGCGATGTACTGCATCGCGGCGGATTCGGAAGCGGTGGCGACGACGACGACGGTGTATTCCATCGCGCCGGTTTCCTCCAGCTTGCGGATCACGTTCTTCACGGTCGAGGCCTTCTGGCCGATGGCGACGTAGACGCAGAAGAGGTCCTTGCCCTTCTGGTTGATGATGGCGTCGATGGCCACCGCCGTCTTGCCGGTCTGGCGGTCGCCGATGATCAGCTCGCGCTGACCGCGGCCGACCGGCACCATGGCGTCGATGGACTTGAGGCCGGTCTGCACCGGCTGCGACACGGACTTGCGCCAGATCACGCCCGGGGCGATCTTTTCGATCGGCTCGGAGAGCTTGGCGGCGATGGGGCCCTTGCCGTCGATGGGCTGGCCCAGCGCGTTCACCACGCGGCCGAGCAGTTCGGGGCCGACGGGCACTTCGAGAATGCGGCCCGTGCATTTCACGGTGTCGCCTTCGGAGATGTGCTCGTAGGCGCCGAGAATCACCGCGCCGACGGAATCGCGTTCGAGGTTCAACGCCAGGCCGAAGGTGTCGCCGGGGAATTCCAGCATTTCACCCTGCATGGCGTCGGCCAGGCCGTGTACGCGGCAGATGCCGTCGGTGACGGATACGACCGTGCCTTCGGTGCGCGCGGTGGCGGCGAGCTGCAGATTCTGAATCTTGCTCTTGATCAGGTCGCTGATTTCAGAGGGGTTGAGTTGCATGTTTGATGCTCCTAATTCTTAAGCGCCGTAGCCATGGCTGCGAGCTTGCCGCGTACCGAAGCGTCGATAACCTGATCGCCGACGGCGATCCGAACCCCGCCAATAAGCTCGGGGGCCATTCTGACTGTCGCCTGGATCCTGCACTTGAAGCGCGCTTCCAGTTCGGCGACGAGATTCTTCAGCGTGGCATCGTCGAGCGGGAAGGCGGAGGCGATGTCGGCCTCCTGCACGCCCTCCTGCCCGTTCTTCAGATCGACATAGAGCTCGCGGATCTCGGGAAGAACCTGCAGACGTTCGTTGTCGACGAGCAGACGGGCGAAGTTCTGCTGTTCGGCAGAAAGCGACGACCCGGCGACATCGAGGAACAACTTGGTGACCTGCGACGGCTGCAGGCGCGGATTGGCAATGCAATCCAGCATCTGCGCGTCGGCGGCAACGGCCGCCATGCGGTCAAGCGCCTGCTGCCATGGCCCCAGCGCGTTGCTCTCCCGCGCCAGCTGGAATGCGGCTTCGGCGTAGGGACGTGCGAGGGTGACGTTCTCGGCCATGGCTTACTTGAGTTCCTGTTTCAGGTTGGCGAGCAGGTCGGCGTGGACTTGGGCGTTGATTTCGCGGCGCAGGATGCGCTCGGCGCCGGCGACGGCCAGAACGGCGACCTGCTCGCGCAGGGCCTCCTTGGCACGCTGGGCGGCGACGCCGGCTTCAGCCTCGGCGGCCTGGCGGGCTTGCGCGATGATGCGGGCCGCTTCCTGGCGTGCTTCATCGACCAGTGCGACGCCCTGCTTCTCGGCACCGGCGCGCAGCTCGGTGGCCGACTCGCGGGCCTTCTTCAGTTCGTCGACGACCTTTTTCTCGGTCAGCGCCAGTTCGGATTTCGCCTTGTCCGCGGCCGATAGCCCGTCGGCAATCTTTTTTGCGCGCTCGTCGAGTGCCTTCATGATGGGCGGCCACACGAATTTCATCGTGAACCACGCCAGAATGAGGAACACAACCAGCTGGGCAAACAGCGTTGCGTTCAGATTCACGGTAATCGCTCCTTAATCAGCAGGGCCGATTACTTGATGAACGGGTTGGCGGTGGTGTACCAGAGGGCGATACCGGTGCCGATGATGAACGCGGCGTCGATCAGGCCGACCAGCAGGAACATCTTGGTCTGCAGGGTGTTCATCAGCTCGGGCTGGCGGGCCGACGACTCGAGGAAGCGGCCACCCATGATGCCGATGCCGATACAGGCGCCGGCAGCGCCCAGACCGATGATCAGGCCGGCGGCAAGAGCAACGAAGCCAACAACTTGTTCCATGACAACTCCTTTATTTCGAGGTTTAAGACAAAAACGGGGTTAGGTTAGTGACTCTCGTGCGCCTGACCGACATACACCAGGGTCAGCATCATGAAGATGAAGGCCTGCAGCGTAATGATCAGGATGTGGAAAATGGCCCAGACCGTGCCGGCGAAAATGCCGCCGATCCAGAGAAGACCGGAGCCGAAGGTGCCGGCCCAGGCCGCGCTCATCAGAGCGATCAGCATGAAAATCAGTTCGCCGGCGTACATGTTGCCGAACAGTCGCATGCCATGCGAGACGGTCTTGGCGACGTATTCGATCATCTGCATGGCGAAGTTGATGGGGTAGAGCAGCGGGTGGTTGCCGAAAGGCGCGGTGAACAGTTCGTGCATCCAGCCGCCGAAGCCCTTGATCTTGACGCTGTAATAAAGGCACAGCAGCAGGACGGCGAGCGACATGCCGAGCGTGGCGTTGAGGTCGGCCGTCGCCACGACGCGCATATAAGGTATGCCGGCGGCCTCGCCCATGCGCGGCAGCAGGTCGACCGGCACCAGGTCCATGGCGTTCATCAGGAAGATCCAGACGAACACGGTCAGCGCCAGCGGCGCGACGAACTTGCGCGACTCGGGCGAATGCACGATGCCCTTGGCCTGGTCGGCGACCATTTCGACGATGATCTCGACGGCGGCCTGGAAGCGGCCGGGCACGCCGGACGTGGCGCGGGCAGCCAGGCGGGCCATGACGAACACGGCAAGCAGGCCCAGGCTGATGGAGTAGAACAGGGTATCGAGGTGGAGCACCGACCAGTCGACCAGACCAACTTGCTTCTTGTTGGTAAGGAAGGTGAGGTGGTGGACGATGTATTCGGAAGCGGTGGGAGCGTGCTCGGTAGCCATGTTCAGAACTTTTTGCTCAAAAGTGCCAATAGATTCGCTTTAAGGACCACCACCAGACCTGCGATCAATGCGAGCCAGTGCATGTCGCGGTACAGGCTTGCGGCCGCCGCCAGCAACGCAATGGTTGCGGCGACTTTCATGAATTCCCCAACAAAGAACGAGGCGGCTGAGGCTCCACCCGGCTTTCGGCTCTCGGCAAACAGGCGCAAGGCAAAAAGCGAATTGGGCAGAACGATGGCGGCACCTCCGAGTGCCGCTGAAACCGCCGCGTTCCAGCCTGCCAGCAACCCTGCGATGGCCGCAACGACCAAGGTTGCGGCAATTTGCAACAGGACCGCCCGAAACATCAGCATGACGGCTTCACCACGCTCCGACGACACCTTGAAAAAATTGCGCGCTGCAAAACTTCAGGCTGCGCAAGGCGTGCCGCCCCTTGCAAAAGACGGCGATTTTATAGTCATATAAAAGAATTGTCAAACCCGGGAACCGCGCCAATGCTGGCATGCGGGCCGACTAAAGCTTCAGTTATCAATAAGATCGGCTCGACAGGCCGTCTGTTGCGTTGCAGCATTTCTGGCTGCCTCCGGATTCACTGAAAAAGCGATAATCGCTCCATGAAACGACGCCATTTTCTACTGACCGCCGGCATGGCAGGCTTGGGCCTGGCCGGTTTAGCCTCATGGCGGTTCTGGCCGGAACAAGGCCTGTTCAATCCCTGTCTGGCCGCGCTGCCGCGCGAACTGGCCAATCACGATCTGGTGCAATCCGCCTGGGCCGGGCTCGATCCGAAGCAGGTGTGGGACTGTCACGCCCACCTCATCGGCACAGGTGATTCGGGCAGCGGAGCCTGGATCAATCCGGCCATGGAGTCGATGATCAACCCGCTGCAGTTCGCCCAACGTCTGTTCTATCTGAATGCCGGCTGCGTCCACGAGGCACCAGGGCAGGTCGACCAGAGCTACATCGAGCGCATGCGCAACCTGCTGGAAGGCATGCAGCCGGGTGCGAAGCTGATGCTCTTCGCTTTCGATTATTTCCACCGCGAGGATGGCACGATCGACCGCCACAGCAGCGCCTTCCATGTGCCGAACGACTACACGCGGGACACGGCGCGCAGCCATCCGCGCTATTTCGAGTGGGTGGCGTCGATCCATCCCTACCGCAAGGATTGCGTCGAGGCGCTCGAGCGCGCCGCCGCCGAGGGCGCACGCGCCATCAAGTGGCTGCCGGCCGCGCAGGGCATGAACCCGGCCTCACCGCTGTGCGACCGCTTCTTTGCAGCGCTGGCAAAACTCGGCTTGCCGCTCATCACCCATGCCGGCGAGGAGCGCGCGGTGCACGGCGGCAACATGCAGCACTTCGGCAATCCACTGCTGCTGCGCCGTGCGCTGGACCACGGCGTGCGCGCGGTGGTCGCCCACTGCGGCTCGATGGGCCAGGACCGCGACATCGACAAGGGTGAGAACGGTCCCTACGTCGACAGCTTCGACCTGTTTGCCCGTCTCATGGACGATCCGCTTTATGGGCCGAAGCTCAACGGCGACATTTCGGCTGTGACGCAGCTGAACCGTGCCGGGCCGGCATTGAAGACCTTGCTTGAGCGGACCGACTGGCACAACCGCCTGCTGAATGGTTCGGACTACCCGCTGCCGGGCGTGATGCCGCTCTTCTCGGTGGACTATATGGTGCAGCTGGGGTTGCTCTCCGCCAGCGCGGCACCGGTGCTCACGGAAATCCGCAAGCACAACCCGCTGTTGTTCGACTTCGTGCTGAAGCGACACCTTGCTTCCGCCGGAAAGTCCTTCGCGTCGTCCGTCTTTGCCACCCGCCCTTTCTTCGAAAGGCGCATCGCCAAGCCGTTCTGATACGGCAGGAAGTTTTTGCCGCCGTCCCGTGGCGGCTGACTTTCAGCGCAGCTTTTCGAGAATCCCGTCGAGCTGGTCGAGACTTGCGAAGCCGATGGCGATCTGACCGGCGCCTTTGGCACCGACCTTGATCTTCACCTGTGCGCCAAGGATGTCGGCGAGTTCCTCCTCCAGGCGCGCCACATCGCGGTCTTGCGCCTTGGCTGCAGTTTTCTTCTTCGGCGGATTGAGCTCGTGCTGCACCATGCGCTCGGCTTCGCGCACCGAATAGCCCTTGGCGGCAATGCGATGGGCGAGCTGAAGCTGATTGGCCTTGGCCAGCGGCAGCAGCGCGCGGGCGTGGCCCATGTCGATGTCGCCGGCCATGAGCAGGTCCTGCACCGGCTTGGCCAGGTGCAGCAGGCGCAGCAGGTTGCTGGCGGCGGGCCGCGAGCGGCCGACGGCGTCGGCGGCCTGCTGGTGCGTCATGCCGAATTCGTCGATGAGGCGCTGGATGCCCATCGCTTCTTCCAGCGGGTTGAGGTCTTCGCGCTGGATGTTCTCGATGAGCGACATGGCCAGCGCGGAATCGTCCGGAATGTCGCGCACCAGCACTGGCACCTCGTGCAGGCCAGCGAGTTGCGACGCGCGCCAGCGCCGCTCGCCGGCGATGATCTCGTAGCGGCCGCCATCGACCGGACGCACCAGAATCGGCTGCATGACGCCCTGCGCCTTGATGGAGGCGGCCAGTTCATTGAGCGACTCCTGGTCCATGTGCGTGCGCGGCTGGTACTTGCCGGGCTGGAGGAAGTCGACGCGCAGGGTGTCCTGTCGCTGCGGTTCGCTGCTGTTGCCGGCGAGCAGTGCGTCGAGTCCGCGGCCGAGGCCTTTGTGTTTGGCTGCCATGATCATGCCTCCCGCTGGGCCGCCCCAAGGGGGGCATGCGCCCCCTCGGGGGGCAGCGAACGTATGTGAGCGTGGGGGTACATCGTTTTCTCCCTAGAACGTCCTGGCGCGCTCGATCATCTCGGCGGCGAAGGCCAGGTAGGCCTGCGCGCCTTTTGCGGCACGGTCGAAGATCACGCCGGGCAGGCCGTAGCTCGGCGCTTCCGCCAGGCGCACGTTGCGCGGCACGATGGATTTGAACACCTTGTCGCCGAAATGCTGCTCGAGCTGGGCGCTGACCTGGTTGGACAGCGTGCTGCGCGGATCGAACATGACGCGCAGCAGGCCGATGATCTTGAGGTCCGGGTTGAGGTTGGCGTGCACCTTCTTGATGGTGTTCACCAGGTCGGAGAGACCTTCCAGCGCGTAGTATTCGCACTGCATCGGGATGATGACGCCGTTGGCCGCGCACAGCCCGTTCAACGTCAGCAGGCTGAGCGATGGCGGACAGTCGATGAGGACGAAATCATATTCCTCATCGTGCAGCGCCAGCGCGTGCTTGAGCCGCGTTTCGCGGTTGTCGAGGTCGACCATTTCCACTTCGGCGCCGGCCAGGTCGCGGTTGGCCGGCAGCGTGTCGTACTTGCCCGTCTC
>Ga0208244_101581_pt1 | contig 11331 bp, 20 predicted proteins | sample SubbioCR12Aug_5A_FD_184828 | JGI IMG/M metagenome (GOLD analysis project Ga0208244, IMG submission 184828) | Serpentinite rock and fluid subsurface biosphere microbial communities from McLaughlin Reserve, California, USA - CR12Aug_5A (SPAdes) | ecosystem: Environmental > Terrestrial > Deep... | reverse complement strand
CTGGACGATGACAATGACGAACACGATCAGGGTGATGACGATCAGGGCAAACCCCAGCATGAACCAGCGGGTGGCTTCATCCGACAGGAGCGAGATAAGGTTGGCTGGGATTTGCGATACGATGCCTGCAAAAATGACCAGCGAGAGACCCTGTCCGCGGATGCCGTATTCGGAGATCAACTCACCCAGCCAGATGGCGAACATGGTTCCCGCCGTCATGGCGATCAATACCGTCCAAGAGGCGAGGGCGCTATCCGCATTGAACAAATTGAACGGCAGGATGGGCTGTCCGAGCGCCTGAATGGAAAGCGAATTGAAAATGTTGATCTGTCCGATTGCGGAAAGAGCCGCCATTGGCACGGCAAGATAGTAGGTCCATTTTTCCTGCCAGCGGCGTCCTTCGCGGGGGTCGTCCTTCATCTTCTGCTGGAGGGCTGGGATGATCGGGATGAGCAGTTGCAGAATGATCTGGGCGGTAATGTAGGGGTAAACGCCCATGGACAGGAGGGAGAAATTGGATACCGTACCGCCGGAAAGCAGGTCAAGGAAGCCGAGGAAGTTGCCCTGCCCGGCGGTCGAACTGCGGAAAATGGAGAGAATCTCATGATCCACGCCGGGGGCGGGGACGTTCGCCGCAATCCTGTAAATGGACAGGATGATGAACGTGATGATCAATTTGCGGCGGATGTCTTCCGATTTCCAAAGGTAGCGCCAGCCTGAAAAGGTGGTTTTCATGCAATGTATCCTTTGATGAGGGTTAGCCGATCAGTTCCACGGAGCCGCCAGCCTTTTCGATCTTGGCTTTGGCGCCCGCGCTGACGCGGTGGACACGGACCTTGAGGGCAACGGTCATTTCGCCGCGACCCAGAAGAACAACGGGGTTGCGTGAATCGCGCAGGAGACGCGCCTCGGCAAGGGATTCGGGGGTCACTTCCGCATCCGCTTTGAACGCCTGCGAGAGTTGGTCCAGGTTCACTTCGTTGTAAACAACCTGGTTCGGCGGGGTAAAGCCTTCACCGCGCATGAACGGGAGGCGGCGATAGAAAGGCAGGTTGCCGCCCTGACGATACAGGTTGCCGCCCTCACCGGAGCGGGCTCCGGCGCCCTTGGTTCCGCGTCCGGCGGTCTTGCCCTGCCCTGCCGAAATGCCGCGTCCCACTCGCTTCTTATTTTTCTTGGACCCGGGATTGGGTGCGAGATCGTGTAGTTTCATATCACAATACCTACTCTTCGACCTTGAGCAAGTGGATGACCTTGTTCAACATGCCGCGCAGTGCGGGGGTATCCTTATGCTCGATGGTTTGATTCAAACGGCGCAAGCCGAGCGCCTTGACAGTGGCTTTCTGGTCCTTCGAATAACCGATCGCACTGCGCACCAGCGTCACGCGCAGGGTTTTCCCGGTGGTTTCCTTTTTAGGCATATTGCTTCCTCCGTTCCCAGAAGGGAGCCAGTTCGTCCGCGCGCTTGCCGCGGCGGGCGGCTTCAATCGCGGGGGAACGCAGTGCGTCGAGGGCTTTGAAGGTAGCCATGACCACATTCAGCACGTTCGCGCTTCCCATGGACTTGGTGAGGATGTCGCGCACTCCAGCCACTTCCAGCACGGCGCGGACGCCGCCTGCGGCGATCACGCCCGTACCAGCCGAGGCGGGCTTGAGGAACACGCGCGCGCCAGCCACCTTCCCAAGAACCTCATGCGGGATGGTGGTGTCGGCGAGATTGACAACGCGCAGGTCTTTGCGGGCGCGTTCAGACGCCTTGCGCATCGCATCGGGGACGGCATTTGCCTTCCCAACGCCCATGCCGATGGTGCCTTTCTTGTCGCCGACCACAACCGTCACACGGAACTGAAAGCGGCGTCCGCCTTTTACCACTTTGGAAACGCGGGCAATTTCAATCACGCGTTCTTCAAAGGCGTCCTGCGCTTCATACTGTTGCTTGTCGAATTGATTTTCTGCCATATCTTTCTCCACGTCACAGCGGGACAAGCCCGCTGCAAATCATTAGAACTGCAAGCCGCCTTCGCGAGCGCCATCTGCCAGCGCCTTGACGCGCCCGACATAGCGGAACCCACCGCGGTCGAACACTACGGAGGAAATCCCCTTGGATTTGGCGCGCTCGGCAATGGCTTTGCCAACCGCTTTCGCCTGTTCGGTCTTCTTCATGCCCTTGGTCTGTTCGCGCAGTTCCTTGTCCACAGTGGAAGCGGACAACAAGGTGCTGCCTTGCGCGTCGTCGATGATCTGGGCATAGATCCCGTTGAGACTCTTGAAGACGTTCAAACGAGGGCGGTCAGGCGTACCGGATAAGGTCTTGCGGACCCGCGCATGACGGCGAATGCGAGCCAGTGAACGATTTTTCTTAGCCATGATTTACTTGGCTCCTTTCCCGGCCTTGCCCGCCTTGCGGCGCACACGCTCGCCAAGGTAACGCAAGCCCTTGCCGTGATACGGCTCCGGCGGGCGCACCTTGCGGATGTTTGCGGCGGTCTGACCGACCAGTTCCTTGTCGAAGCCCAGCACTTTGATCTGGCGGGTCTTCGCATCTGTTTCAAATGTCACACCCGCAGGCGGATCCATCTTGATCGGGTGCGAGTAACCGACGAACAGGGCGAGTTTCGTCCCTTCCATTTCGGCGCGATAACCGACGCCTTCCACTTCGAGGATGACTTCAAAACCCTGGCTCACGCCGTGGATCATATTTGCGAGCACGGCGCGGGTGGTGCCGTGCAGGGCGCGCTCTTCGGGGTTGTCCGAATTGCGGGCGATATTCAACTGGTTGTTTTCCATCTTGATGTCGATCAGGCTGGAAAACTCCCGTTTCATTTCACCCTTCGGTCCTTTCACGCGGACGTTGGAACCGCTCAGTTCCACCTGTACGCCGCTCGGAATTTCAATGGGTAAACGACCAATGCGAGACATGATTAACCTCCTACCATACCTTGCAGAGGATCTCGCCGCCCACGCCCAGTTGTCGGGCACGAACGCCGGTCATCACACCCTTGGGGGTCGAGAGAATGGCAACGCCGATTCCCGACAACACCCAGGGGATGTCCGTCTTCTTGGTGTAGATGCGGCGGCCTGGCTTGCTCACACGCTCCAAGCCCGAAAGCACGGCGCGGCGCTGGCGGCGATCGCCAACGTATTTGATCTTCAAACGGAGGACCTTCTGTCCTTCGTTCTCACCATCCACCACTTCATAACTGTCGAGAAAGCCCTCATCCTTGAGGATTTTGGCAATCTCCAACTTTATTTTTGAGTTTGGCATCGCAACCTGGGCATGGCCCGCCATGACGGCGTTGCGAATGCGGGTCAACATATCAGCAATCGGATCAGTAAAAGACATGATCTACCTCCACCCGGCTACCAAGACGACTTCACGACGCCGGGGATTTTGCCCGTCAACGCCAGTTCACGAAAGCAAATGCGGCATAGGGCAAAACGGCGGATATATCCGCGCGGTCGCCCGCATCGCTGACAACGATTTCGCACCTGCACGGCGTGGCGGCGGCGCAATTCACGATATTGCATACATTTCTTTGCCATAAGTTAAGCTTCCTTCTTGCTGGTGAACGGCATTCCGAGCAATTTTAGTAATGCACGGGCTTCGTCGTCGTTCTTTGCGGACGTCACAATGGTGACCTCCATGCCGCGCAGTTTGTCGATTTTGTCGTATTCGATTTCGGGGAACACCAACTGGTCCTTCAGACCGAGCGTGTAGTTCCCGCGCCCGTCAAACGCATTCGCCGAAATACCGCGGAAGTCGCGCACACGCGGCAGGGCGATGTTCACCAGACGGTCAAAGAACGCCCACATGCGCGGACCACGCAGCGTCACCTTGGCGCCGATCAGGCGTCCCTCGCGCAGTTTGAAGTTCGCAATGCTTTTGCGAGCCTTCGTCTGCACAGGCTTCTGCCCGGTGATCTGCATCAGGTCAGACGTCGCGGATTCGAGCGCTTTGGGGTTGTCCAGCGCCTCGCCGAGACCGATGTTGACCACGATCTTTTCCAGGCGCGGAACCTGCATCACGTTCTTGAACCCGAACGACTTGAACAGGGCTGGAGCCACTTCGTTTTTATACATTTCCTGCATCTTATTCATCTTCATACGCTCCGCGGTCAGTCGATTGTGGCATCGCATTTTTTGCAAACACGATGCGCGCCGTCCTCATCCCGCTGGACGCCGACACGGGTGGATTGACCGCACTTCGGGCAGACCAGCATCACATTCGAAACATCCACCGGTCCCTCGAACTCGATGCGACCCGGCTTCATGGTGCGTCCCGCCTTGGTCTGCACCTGCTTTTGATGTTTGATGCGAATGTTCACGCTCTGCACGACAATGCGACGGTCATCGAGGTTCACATTGATGACCTCGCCGCGCTTCCCACGGTCTTCGAGACGTCCGCTGATGACTTCGACTGTATCGCCTTTTCGAATCTTAACTTTCATTCTTTTGCTCCTACAGCACTTCCGGGGCGAGCGATACGATCTTCATGTAACCCATGTCGCGCAGTTCGCGCGCCACTGGTCCGAAGATGCGGGTGCCCCTCGGGTTTTCACCGTCGGTATCGAGGATGACAGCCGCATTGTCATCGAAGCGGATGTAGGAACCATCCTCGCGGCGCCATTCCTTTGTGCAGCGCACAATGACGGCTTTCACAATTTCGCTTTTCTTCACCGATCCCTGCGGGGTGGCGGATTTGACCGTGGCAACCACCACATCGCCGATCGCGCCATACCTGCGGCGGGACCCGCCCAACACCTGGATGACGAGCAATTCGCGCGCACCGGTGTTATCGGCAACCTTCAATCGAGACTCCTGCTGGATCATGGCTTATTCTCCCACGCCCTGATCCGCAGTGCGGGTCTCGCGTTTGACGACGGATTCAACCGCCCAGCGCTTCTCACGCGACAGGGGTCTGGTTGCCACAATCTGGACTTCATCCCCGACCTGACAGCCGATCTCGTCATGCGCCTTCACGCGTTTGCTCGAGTACACCACCTTCTTGTAAAGCGGATGGCGAAATTTTCGGGTGATCTCCACCACGACCGTCTTGGTCATCTTGTTGCTCTTGACCACGCCGGTCATTCGACGACGATTGTTCATTTTTCACCTTCCAGGGCGGCGCGTTCGCCTTCACGCAGGATGGTCTCCATACGGGCAATATCGCGGCGCAAAATCTTCAGGCGGCTGGTGTCGGTCAACTGACCGGTCACCTGCTGGAAGCGCAGTTTCAGCAACTCGTCCCGCGCATCCGCAATTTTTGTGCGGATCTCCTCCGCCGCCATCTTACGTATATCTTCCACTTTCATGGCTTTCATGGCTTATTCTCCTCCCGCGTGGCGAGCCACGACTTTGGTCTTGATGGAGAATTTGTACTGGGCGCTCTTCAATGCGGCAACCGCAATTTCCGAAGACAAGCCGCCGACCTCGAACATGATCCTGCCGGGCTTGACCACTGCCACGTAATACTCCACATTGCCTTTACCGGACCCCATGCGGGTCTCGGGGGGCTTGTGGGTAAACGGTTTGGCGGGGAAAATACGGATCCAGACCTTGCCTCGGCGCTTCATCTCGCGCACGATCGCGCGGCGAGCCGCCTCGATTTGACGGGCTGTGATCCAGCCCGGTTCCAGCGCCTGCAGGCCGAATTCGCCGAAGGACACCTCCGCACCGCGGAGAGCCTTGCCCTTCATGCGACCACGCATCTGCTTGCGCCACTTTACACGTTTCGGCATCAACATCTCAAATACCTCATCTCAAAGCGACGTCGCGATTACTCGCTGACGTACACGCCTTCCGTCGCTTCCGCTTTTTCTTCGACTTCCGGCACAATCTCGCCTTTGTAGATCCAAACCTTTACGCCCAGCTGACCGTAGGTGGTCGTTGCTTCGGCAGTGGAAAAATCCAGGTTGGCGCGCAGGGTTTGAAGCGGCACGCGCCCTTCGCGCAGCCACACATCGCGGGACATTTCCGCGCCGCCCAAGCGACCACCGACCATGATCTTGATTCCTTCGGCACCCTGTTTCATTGCCTGCTGGATGGCGCGCTTCATCGCGCGGCGGTAGGCAATACGACGCTCCAACTGATCCGCAATATTCTGGGCGACCAGGGTTGCATCGGTATCCGGGGAGGAAACCTCCTTGATATCCAACTCGACCTTTTTGCCGACCAGCGCCTCAAGCGCCAGGCGAATCTTTTTCACACCCTCGCCCTTGCGCCCGATCAGGATGCCGGGCTTGGCGGTGTGAATGGCAATGCGGATCTTGCCGGGCGTGCGTTCCACGTCCACGCGGGAGATGCCAGCCTTGCCGTTCATCACGGATTCGGGCATCTGTTTGCGGAGTTCGCGCACCTTTTCGTTGGCGGCAGCGCCGCCCTTCGAGAGTTTTCCAGTCATCAGGTTGCGGATTGCAAAATCCTGGTGCAACTGCTGGCGATAGGTGTTGCCTTCGGCGAACCAGCGCCCGCCCCACGGCTGGTTAATGCCCAAACGAAAACCAACGGGATGTACTTTACGACCCATAAAATCTCCTTACCCCAACGGGGTTATGCTCCACGCTCGCGCAAGATCACGGTGACGTGCGACGTGCGGCGCAAAATCGGCTTGAAACGTCCGCGCGCACCAAAGCGGCGCCACTTGCGGGTGGGGGCTTCATCCGCCGTGATCGTTGCCACGTACAGGTCGTCGCGGCTGACGCCGAAATTCTCCTCGGCGTTTGCAACTGCGGACTTAACCAGTTTTTCCACAGGGGTGGCAGCGCGTTTATTCACAAAGCGAAGAATCTCCAACGCCTCGGTTGCGTTCTTGCCGCGCACCAGATCAATCACAGCGCGGACTTTCTGCGCGGATTGGGGGAGGAAGCGAAGTTTTGCCTGAATATCCTGCATCTCTCGAGCCTCCTACGCCTTCTTCTCGCTGGCTTGATGTCCGCGGAAGGTGCGAGTCGGGGCGAATTCGCCCAGGCGGTGACCGACCATGTTCTCGGTAATGTAAATCGGCACATGGCGGCGTCCGTCGTGCACCGCAATCGTATGCCCCACCATCTGCGGAAAGATCACAGAAGCGCGGCTCCAGGTGCGGACGACCTTCTTTTCCTTCTTCTGATTCATGGCCTCGATACGTTTGAGCAACTTTGGCTCGATGTACGGACCTTTTTTCAACGATCGTGACATTTTTTCTTACCTCATCTGCTAACGGTTCGACTTGCTGCGGCGACGCACAATATACTGGCTGGTCTTCTTGTTGCGGCGGGTCTTCTTGCCGAGCGTGGGTTTGCCCCACGGGCTCTTGGGACCCGGCAGACCGATGGGCTGAACGCCTTCACCACCGCCATGGGGATGGTCGCGGGGACTCATTGCAGTACCGCGAACCGTCGGGCGGATGCCGAGATGGCGCTTGCGGCCAGCCTTGCCCAGTTTGATGTTGCCGTGGTCAAGGTTACCCACCTGACCAATCGTGGCATAACAAACCTGGTGAATGAGACGGACTTCGCCGGAAGGCATGCGGATTTGGGCGAAATCGCCCTCCTTTGCAAGCAGTTGCGCCGAGCCGCCCGCCGAGCGGACAAGCTGGGCACCCTTGCCCGCCTTCATCTCAATATTGTGGATCATCGTCCCAACCGGGATGCTACTGATTGGAAGCGCGTTACCGGGGCGGATTTCCGCATTGGGGCCGGACACGACCGAATCGCCAACCTTCAAGCCCACAGGCGAAATGATGTACCGCTTCTCACCGTCCACATAAAAGAGGAGAGCAAGACGCGCCGTACGGTTGGGATCGTATTCGATCGCTGCAACCCGGGCGGGGATGCCGGTCTTGTTGCGTTTGAAATCCACCAGGCGGATGTAGCGCCGCGCGCCTCCGCCGCGATGACGAACTGTCACCCTACCCTGGACATTGCGTCCACCGCGGTTTTTCTTGATCACCAGCAGGGAACGCTCAGGGGTGGTCTTTGTGATCTCGTCAAAGGTATAACCGGTCATGCCGCGTGTGCCGGGCGTGACGGGTTTGTATTTTTTCACTGCCATTACTGCACCCCTTCAAAGATCTCGAGGGGTTTGCTTCCCTCGGCAAGGGTAACCACTGCCTTCTTGTAGGCGGGTTTGCGAATCAACATGCGGCGCGCACGGGTGCGGCGTCCACGCTTGGCTGGTACGTTCATCACGTTCACACGCGCCACGGTCACATCGAACAGGGTTTCCACCGCGTCCTTCACCATGGTGCGGGTGGCGTCATTCGCCACCACAAAAACATACTGGCTCAATTTGCTCGACTGGCGGTTGGATTTCTCCGTGACCAGCGGGCGAACAAGAACATTGTATAGATTGTTCATGTCTCTTTCCTATCCAAGGTGCGCCACCAGCGCGTCAATCGTCTTGACGGGCAGGACAACCTTGTCGAAGTTGAGAAGGTCGCGCACATTCAAATAACTTGCGAGCATTACTTTCGCGTCTTCAATATTGTTGGCGGAACGAATCGCGCTCTCGTAATTCTGGTCCTTCGCAGGCATCAACACCAGCGCGGAGGAATCACCGACCAGATTGCCCAACGCTTCGATCATGACGCGGGTTTTTATCTCCGTGAGATTGAGTTCATCCACGACCACAATGGAGGCTTCCGCGGCTTTGACCGACAGTGCCGAGCGGAGCGCCGCCTGGCGCATCTTCTTCGGCATGCGCTGTTCGTAACTGCGCGGATGCGGTGTGTGGATGCGGCCGCCTCCCACCCACTGCGCCGCGCGAATGGAGCCCTGGCGGGCGCGTCCCGTTCCCTTTTGTTTCCACGGCTTGCGTCCGCCGCCGGCAACCTCGGAACGCACCTTTGTATCATGCGTACCAAGACGGGCATTCGCCATCTGGCGCACATACGCCTGGTGCATCAAATCCACATTTACAGGGGCTTCAAAAATGCTCGCAGGCAATTCCACTTCGCGAACCTTTTTGCCCTTCAAATCAAGAACATCTACTTTCATGGTTATCTGCTCCCGTTTCCTGCGCGCCTACTGCTTGCGCGACTCCTTGATGATCACAAGACTGCCCTTGCCGCCGGGAACAGCGCCATTGATGGCGATCAGGTTGCGTTCCGAATCCACCATGACAACCTTGATGTTCTGCGCTGTGACGCGGTCCACGCCCATGTGACCGGCGCTGCGCGCGCCTTTATAAACACGTCCGGGGGTCGTACCCGCCCCACGCGAACCCGGGGCGCGATTGCGGTCAGACGTACCGTGGGTGGCATCCATACCGTGGAAATGATAACGCTTCACGACACCTGCAAACCCCTTACCCTTGCTGATGCCGACCACGTCCACGCGCTCGCCGACGGCAAACGCATCGCCGACGGTCACTTTATCGCCAATGTTCAAACCGTGTTCCTTGACGCGGAATTCACGCAGGAAGCGCAAAGGGGAAATTTCCCCGGCTTTCAGGTGTCCCAATTGACCGTTGGTCAGTTTCTTGGGATGCACTTCGCCAAAGCCCAACTGCACCGAGGAATACCCCTCTTTTTCCGCAGAACGTATCTGGGTAACGTAACATGGCCCAGCCTCGATGAGTGTCACTGCGTAAGCGACACCTTGCTCATCGAAGATCTGGGTCATGCCAATCTTCTTTCCAATCAGCCCTTTTAACATGCTCAATTTTCTCCTTCTAGAAAAATTGACGAGACTGCCAGCCGGGGCGTCGGCCACATCATCTCCGTGCAGCGCAGTCAACAAGTCTGGTGCGAAGCGGGTTGTGTATCGGTTCCACACACAGACCTGCTCTTACGCTGTCTCAAAAATAATCCGCTATATCGCGGTTATTTACAACCTAGATTTTGATCTCGATATCTACACCTGCGGGCAGGTTCAAGCGCATCAGCATATCGATCGTCTTTGAGTCCGGGTCCAGAACATCGATCAAACGATTGTGCGTACGGATCTCAAAATGCTCGTGCGAGTCCTTGTCGATGAAAGTCGAGCGGCGTATTGTAAAACGTTCTATCTTGCTTGGCAAGGGTACGGGACCCACGACATGCGCGCCGGTTCGCTCGGCGGTTTCGACAATGCGCCTGGCAGACTGATCCAGCACGCGATGATCATACGCCTTGAGGCGGATACGTATTTTTTGCTTCGCCATGTCTCCGCCTTACTCGATGATCTTGGTGACGACGCCCGCGCCGACGGTCAGGCCGCCTTCACGGATGGCGAACTTCGAGCCCTGCTCCAACGCCACCGGCACGATCAATTCCACCGTCAGGTTTACGTTGTCGCCCGGCATCACCATTTCCACGCCGTCCGGCAGGGTGATGTTGCCCGTCACGTCCATCGTACGGATGTAGAACTGCGGACGATACCCGCTGAAGAATGCCTTGTGACGCCCGCCTTCTTCCTTCTTCAATACGTACACTTCCGCCAGGAATTTCTTGTGCGGCGTCACGGAACCCGGCTTGACCAGCACCTGCCCGCGCTCCACGTCGTCGCGTTCGATGCCGCGCAAGAGAATGCCCGCGTTGTCGCCCGCCACCACTTCCTCCAGTTCCTTGTGGAACATTTCCGTGCCGGTGATGACGCTGCTCTTCGTCGCGCGCAAGCCCACGATCTCGATCGCATCGCCCTTCTTGGCAACGCCGCGATCCACGCGCCCGGTCACCACCGTGCCGCGCCCCTTGATCGAGAACACGTCCTCCACCGCCATCATGAACGGTTTGTCCGTCTCGCGCTTCGGTTCGGGGATGTACTCATCCACCACCCGCAGCAGTTCCTTGATGCATTCGTATTCCGGCGCGTTCACGTCGGTCGAGGCGCTGTCCAGCGCGTTCTTGGCGGACCCGCGCACGATCGGGGTCGTGTCGCCGGGGAAGCCGTAGCTGTTGAGCAGTTCCCGCAGTTCCAGTTCCACCAGTTCGAGCAGTTCGGGGTCGTCCATCATGTCGACCTTGTTCAGGAAGACGACGATCGACGGCACTTCCACCTGGCGCGCCAGCAGGACGTGTTCGCGGGTCTGCGGCATCGGTCCGTCGGGGGCGGCGACCACCAGGATCGCGCCGTCCACCTGTGCCGCACCGGTGATCATGTTCTTGATGTAGTCCCGGTGTCCGGGCATGTCGACGTGGGCGTAGTGGCGCTTTTCGGTCTGGTATTCCACGTGCGCGATGTTGATCGTGATGCCGCGCGCTTTTTCCTCGGGCGCGTTGTCGATCTGGTCGTATGCCTTGAACTCGGCTTGCCCTCCCAGCCCGGCCACTTTGGTGATCGCGGCTGTCAGTGTGGTCTTGCCGTGGTCGATGTGTCCCATCGTCCCTACGTTCAGATGCGGCTTGCTCCTGTCAAATTTTTCCTTCGCCAT
>Ga0208244_101580_pt1 | contig 11331 bp, 14 predicted proteins | sample SubbioCR12Aug_5A_FD_184828 | JGI IMG/M metagenome (GOLD analysis project Ga0208244, IMG submission 184828) | Serpentinite rock and fluid subsurface biosphere microbial communities from McLaughlin Reserve, California, USA - CR12Aug_5A (SPAdes) | ecosystem: Environmental > Terrestrial > Deep... | reverse complement strand
CGCCAGTCAGCACCACCGAACTGGCGCGCCCGTGATAACCGACGGGCAGATGCAGCCAGTTGGGCATGAGCGCATTTTCCTTGCCGCGAAACATGATGCCGACGTTGGTGGCGTGTTCGCGCGAGGCGTAGAAATCGGTGTAATCGCCGATGAGGACGGGCAGATGCATGTGGACATCGCCCACGGGAATCAACGCCCGTACGCGCATCGCCTCTTCCCAGACGGTGTCACCGCCTTCGCTGAGCAGGTCGGTCAAACGCTGACGGATTCTCCGCCACGTCTCGCGCCCCGCGGACATGAAGCGATTGAGGGACGCACCGGCGAAGAAGCCATACTGTTGGTCGAATAATTTTTGCTCGTCGAGGAAGGCAAGGTCAACTGCGAAATCACCCAGCCGCGTACACATACGCGGGGACGGATTCTCTTTTGTGGAGAAAATTCCATACGGCAGGTTTTGGATAGGGAAATCGGATTCGGGGGGGATTTCGATGAAGGATTTGAGCATGATGTGATCAAATGAAAGATGCTTATATTTCGTATGGAACGCGGATTCCATCCCAAGTTAAGTCAAAGTCTTTTGTGTTGCGTGTGACCAGAACAGCATCATACGCTTTTGCAGTTGCCCAAATAATCGCATCAGGCAGGCGGATACGGTGTTGACGGCGCAATTGAACGGCAATATCAGAGACTGCCACGTCGATTGGTGCAATTTCAAAATGACCTTCCAAAAAATCGCGCAACTGTTGATCGTTTTCCTTCTCCCACACCAAAATCTCCATCCACGTAATTCTACTGATGATCACGCGCTCATAGAGATCGAACTCTGTATCGGCTTCGGGAACGCCGTTGAGCGCGTCAATGACGATATTGGTATCAAAGACCGCGATCACAGGCGATGATCCCATTCAGAGCGGGCATTTTGCTGATATTTCAGCGCGTCGATCTTGCGTCCGCGCCATGAGCCGTAGGCGGGATGTTTACGCAGGGAAATTTTTCTGCGCGGTTTTGCGCTTTGCTTTTGCAGGAACAGGATGAAATCCAATGCTTCGCTCTGTTTTTCGGGCGGCAGGAGTTCAATTTCCTTTTGGATTTGTTCAAGCAGGGTCATGGGTCACCTCTGTCTCAATTTTACTTCAAGATAGCAAGCCCAGTTGTTTTAAATCTTCACGCGGCTCGTCGAAACTGCAACTGCCAAAGGATGTGGCAAACAAGCGGCTTGTGGCGATCTCCGAATTGACTACGCGCAAATCTTTCAAGGTGAAGCCGTTTTCATCGAAGGTGAAGTGTTCGGGATTTTCATCTTCAAGGATGGTTTTGATTTGTGTTTGCGTCAATCCATGCCTTTCTGCCAACACCCCTGCCCCGAAGACGTTGAGGAAGCCGTGCATTTTGGTTTGCACGCTGTCGTTGAAGTGGCGGATGGGATGATGAAGTCCCGCCGTGCATTTGATGGGCACTCCCGCGTCACGGACGGAGGCAATCGCCCACGCGACTTGTTCAGTGGACGGGAAAGCGTCCGCGGTGACACCGCCTGTGCGGAGTTTTAATCCGACGTGGCGGTCCTTGAGTTTGCGCAGAGCGCGGATGAGATTCTCTGCGCGGGGTTGCCAGCCTTCGCCGAAGGGAGCCTCAAAGAAAACAGCAATGCCATTTTTGTTGAGCATGTCCGAAGCGGATTTGACGAGGTCGTGTGTTTGAGTCGCATCGGTCAAAACCGAGGATGGAAGCGCAACTTCGAACATATCCACGATGACGGCTGCGCCGTGGGTTTCACGGAAGGATTGGATGTCGTCGAGGTCGAGTTTGAGGTTGGCGAGGAATTCGTCCGCGCTGGAGCCGCTCCGCCCGAGGATGGTGAACGACAACATGGGAGCAGAAGCAGGCATGAGCGGAGTCAGATGCGGAAGCCGTTTGGCGGGGATGACAAATCTTGAAAGCATCCACGCGTCAGGCGAGTCTTGATATTCCACAAAATTCTTGAAGGCTTCTTCCAACGGCAAATTGGCGGGGGGATAGAGGCCCGCGTAATCAATGATGCGGGACATGAATTGTCGAAGCGAAGGTTTCGGGCCGGTCATGCGGGTAATTATACCCAGCGCAGTCACAAGCGGTAAAATTAGCCCCATGAAAGATGTTCTGATCCTGACGAAAGACCATGAGGCATATCGCGCACTCGTTGCCGCCGAACTGCCTGAAGTGAATATTTTCATCGAGCCAACGGATGAATGCGAGATCGTGCTTGGCGCGCCTTCGTTGATCGCCAAAGAGTTGACAAACCTGCCGAATTTGAAATGGGTGCAATCCACGTGGGCGGGCGTGGAGCCGTTGTTGGATCCCGCACTACGCCGCGATTATGTTTTGACGAACGCGCGCGGGGTCTTCGGCGGGTTGATGTCGGAATTCGTGTTCGGGTATTTGCTGGCGCACGAACGAAAAATCTTTGAACTTGCAAAAGCGCAACGAGAAAAAGAATGGATGCGCTTTCTCACAGGAACCCTGCGCTTCAAGACCATCGGGTTGCTTGGTGTCGGCTCCATTGGGGCGGAGGTGGCGCGGACGGCGAAGTTCTTTGGCATGACCGTTCGCGGATATACGCGGAAAAGTGAGACAAGTACACAGGTAGACAAGTATTTTCATGGCGATGAATTACAGAACTTTGCGCAGGGTTTGGACTATCTCGTTTCCATTCTCCCCAACACAAAAGGGACACACAAAATCGTGGATGCAAAACTGATCGCGAAATTGCCTCCGCACTGTGTCTTTATCAACGTCGGGCGCGGCTCGGCAGCGGATGAATCCGCGCTGGTGGATGCGCTGGAAAACGACAAACTCGCTGGCGCAGTGTTGGATGTGTTCGAGCAGGAACCGCTGCCAAAAGAGCATCCATTCTGGAGTACGAAGAATTTGCAGATGACCTTCCACACATCCGCGCCGAGCTTCCCTGAAGATATTGCGAAGGTCTTCATCGAGAATTATCGGCTGTATATCGAAGGCAAGCCGCTGAAATATCAGGTTGATTTTGATTTGGGTTATTAGGTTTGAAAGTTAGAAGGTTGAAACGTTGAAGCAAACAGGAGCAATAATGACCGTCATATTCACCGACATCCAACAAGCCGCAGAACGCATCAAACCGTATGCGCATCGCACGCCCGTTATGACGAATGAGAGTCTGAATCAGCAGGTTGGCGCGCAGGTGTTCATGAAATGCGAGAACCTGCAAAAAGTGGGCGCGTTCAAATTTCGCGGGGCGACGAATGCCGTCTTCTCACTCACAGGCGAAGAAGCCGCGCGCGGAGTGGTCACACACTCGTCAGGGAATCATGCGGCGGCGCTGGCATTGGCGGCGCGGAATCGCGGAATCCCTGCGTATATCGTCATGCCAATCAATGCGCCGCAGGTGAAAAAAGATGCAGTAGCAGGCTACGGCGGACAGATCACTTTTTGCGAACCGACCTTGCAAGCCCGCGAAAGTACGATGGAAGAAATCCGCGAGAAAACAGGGGCAAGCGTCGTGCATCCCTACAATAACGAAAGCGTGATCGCAGGTCAGGGGACGGCGGCGCTCGAATTGCTGGCGGATGTTCCTGACCTGGATGTGATTATCGCGCCCGTCGGCGGCGGCGGATTGTTGAGCGGCACATCCATTGCGGCGAAGGGACTCAAGCCCAGCATTCGCGTGATCGCGGGCGAACCCGAAATGGCGGATGATGCGTTCCGCTCGTTGCAGACGGGGAGAATCATCCCGTCCGAAAATCCCAAAACGGTGGCAGATGGTTTGCTCACATCACTTGGAAATCTCACCTTCCCCATCATTCGTCAGAACGTCGAGCTGATCGTCACCGTCAGCGAGGCGGGCATCATTGCGGCAATGAAGTTCGTCTGGGAGCGCGCGAAGATCATCATCGAGCCGTCGTCCGCGGTGGCGATTGGCGTGCTGTGGGAAAAGAAAATCGATTTGAGCGGATTGAAAATCGGCGTTATCATCAGCGGCGGCAATGTGGACTTGGCAAGGCTGCCTTGGCAGTAAGGTGGGTTCGACTGCTTGCGCTCAACCACCGCATAGAGGAAAACCATGAACCCCATCGAAACCCTTTTACAACATCAACCCGTCGCCATCGTGGATGGCGCGCTCGCGACCGAACTCGAACGGCGCGGCTGTGACCTGAACGACGACCTGTGGTCGGCGCGCGTGCTCATGGAACAGCCCGAACTCATCCGCGCGGTGCATCTCAATTATTTTCACGCGGGCGCGGATTTCGCCATCACTGCCAGTTATCAAGCCACGCTCGAGGGCTTTGCGCGGCGCGGCTTGAGCCGTGATGAAGCGCTGGCGCTCATGCAAAAATCCGTGAAACTCGCGCAGGATGCGCGTGACGAATTTTGGGCGGATGAAAAGAACCGCGTCGGCAGGGTGCGCCCGCTGGTGGCTGGCTCGGTCGGTCCGTATGGCGCGTTCCTTGCGGATGGCTCGGAATATCGCGGCGACTACAACTTGACCAAACAGGAATTGATTGATTTCCACCGCCCGCGGGTGGAGGCGCTCATCGCCGCAGGCGCGGACCTGCTGGCTTGCGAGACCATCCCATGCCTGATCGAAGCCCAAGCCTTGGTCGAACTCCTGCGCGAGTTCCCGAACACGTCCGCGTGGTTTTGCTTCAGCGCGAAGGATGGCGAACACATCTCGGATGGAGAAAAAATCTCGGAATGTGCAGCCATGCTGGAGGGAGTCCCTGAGGCGGTGGCGGTGGGAATCAACTGCACGTCGCCGCTGCATATCCCATCGCTGATCCGCGAAATCAAAAAGTCAACCAGCAAACCCATCATCGTCTACCCCAACTCGGGCGAGTATTACAGCGCGGTGACGAACACCTGGCACGGCGAGACTTCGTGCGAGGCGTTTGGGATGCAGTCGAAGGATTGGTACGAGAACGGCGCGCGCCTGATCGGCGGATGCTGCCGCACCACGCCCGACCACATCCGCGAGGTGAAAGCGTGGGCGAGTCAACTTTCAAAATAAAAAATCCGCTCATCGTACGATGAGCGGATTTTAATCTCAGGTAAAAAGATTACCGTCCCCCACCGGTGATGTAATGCTCCAACTGCGAGATCATAAATTTCTGCACATCCACCACTTCTTTGAGCACATCGCGCACCGAGAGCAAGCCCAGCAATTCCTTGCCGTCATATACCGGCAGGTGGCGGATGTTCTTGTCGATCATCAGCGCCATGCACTCTTCCAGTTCCTGCCCCGCTTCTACGTAGATTACCTTTGAGGTCATGATCTCGTTGACCTTGGTGGTCTTGGCATTTTTCCCTGCCAGATCCACGCGGCGCACACAGTCACGCTCGGAGAGGATTCCATCCACCTTGTTATCCTTCACCACCATCAACGCGCCTGTGTTGTGCTTCTCCATGAGGACGAGCGCATCGAAGACAGTCGCATCCGGAGAGATCGAAAACACTTCGCTTCCCTTCTTGCGGATCATATCGCGTACTGTGGGCATGGCATGTCTCCTGTGTTGGATTTTCCCCGAAGTATACCAAAAATGATATTCGCAATGCGGATTAAAAAAGGACATCCCGCGCGGGGATGTCCCTGATCGTAAAACCGCCTCGGACTTACCCCTCGCCTGCTTCTGCGGGGAAAGCCTTACTGCCCTCGTGCGACTGCAGCGCCAGGTACTGCCCGCCGTATTTCCTGATCTTTTCCATCTCGAGGTCATACTGGCTGAAGTGACGTTCCTCCTCCTCCACCAGCCCCTCGAAGATCTTGCGCGAGCCTGCATCCGCATTGGCGGAGCACTCGTTCGCCCAGACGTTGTAATCGCGGGCGCTTTCTTCTTCCATCCTCCGCGCCAGTTCCAGCATCTTTTGCGGATCCTGAATCTTCTGCACTTCCAAAGCGGGTTTCATCTCCACATCGCCGCCGAGGAACAGGACGCGCTCCGCGCAGCGTTCAATATGATGCATTTCATCCACCGCAGTCTTGATGAACAGGCGCGAGAGCAGTTCGTAGCCCTGGTCCTCGCAGTGGAAATGGAAATACATATACTGATGTACAGCCGAAAGTTCGTCGGCAACGGCTTTATTTAGTAATTCGATGCTTTTTTCATGCATGACAAAACCTCCTGGTTTGTGAAATTTATAGCCAATTGATTATAACCATTTTTCATTAAGGTAATTTGAACAAATGTCAGGCAAATGTCATCAAATTCCTCGGAATGACACACGGCAGGATACATACCGCTTCCCCTTCACAGCCAGCAGTTGACAGTTCGACTCCAATCCGCACGCCGCGCAGACCTTCCCGTCGGGACCAACTTCTATAAGCCTGCCTTTCTGCACGAGCAAATCCAACATGGACTGCACCGCCGAAGGCTGGGCTTTCAGTTGACGGCTGATCTCGAACAGGCTCAAGCCGTCTTCGCTATTTTCCAACAGGCTGACAAGTTGACTTAACATTACAGTTTTCCAGCAATCTAAAAATTCGCGAGATAAATCCTGCGGTACAACTATCCAAACCCCAGCAGCAGACCGACCTGATACAGCAGGAATGCCGCCAGCCATGCCACGCCTGTTTGATACACTGCCGAGACAAGCGCCCACACCCACCCGAACTCATGTCGGATCACGCCCAGCGTGGCGACACACGGCACATACAAGAGGACAAAGACCAACAGGGCGGTCGCGCTCAACGGCGTGAAGTGCTCGCGCAGGGCGCGGCTCAAGGTGGTATCCTGCGCTTCGGCATCTTCATCCACCAAATTGACGCCGGGGATGATGCTCAGCAGGATTCTGCCTGAATTCACGGTCGCATCCACGAACCCCAAGCCGATGTCCGCCAGGTCTTCTCCGAACGTGGTCGGCTCGGCGGCTTCCTGATCGCCGGTGTTGATATAGATCTGGCTCAACGTGCTGACGACAATCTCCTTCGCCATGAAGCCCGTCACCAATGCGCCGCTGGTCTGCCAGTTGCCAAATCCGAGCGGGGCGAAAACCGGGGCGACCACGCCGCTCACCCGCCCGAAGTATGAATCGCGTTTGTCCTCCACTCCCCAGGGGAAGTTGAGCAAAATCCACATCACCAGCGACGCCGCCAAAATCACCGTCCCTGCCTTGCGGATGAATTCACGCGTGTTCTCCCACATGTGAATCAGCACGCTCTTCAGCGCGGGCTGGCGGTATGGCGGCAGTTCCAGCACAAAAGCGGATGAAGCATCGGGCTTGAGAATTGTCCGCGTGAAGACCATGCCTGCCAGCATCGCCACGACAATCCCCAGCGCGTACATGCCCCAAATGACCGTCCCTGCGCGCGCGCCGAAGAACGCCAGTCCAAATACCACATACACAGGCAAACGCGCCGAACACGACATGAGCGGAACAAGCAGCGCGGTCAGCACGCGGTCACGCCAACTCGCAATCGTCCGCGTGGCGTAGATGGCAGGGACGGCACACCCGAAGCCGAGGATCATCGGGATGAACGATTTGCCGTGCAAGCCGATGACGCGCATGAAGCGGTCCATCACGAAAGCCGCGCGGGACATGTAACCTGAATCCTCAAGCAGGGCGAGGAAGAAATACAGGATCAGCAAGCCAGGCACAAAGACCAGCACGCCTCCGACTCCGCCGATGACCGCCTCCACGACGAGGGAATGCATCCACGCGGGAGCAGACAAAAGGACGAGAAGATGCGAGAACCATCCCGCAATCGGACCGGTGATGACTGAGTCTGTCCAATCCAAAAACGGCGCGGAGACATCGATCACGAGTCGGAACATCACATACATCATCGCAAAGAAGATCGGCAGACCAAGCCACTTGTGCGTGACGATGTCATCGATGCGGTCGGTCAGCGTGATGCGGTCCATATGCGGACGGTGCAGGGACTGGCGCACGATGCCGTTGATGAAACCGTAGCGGCGGTCCGCGATCAGGATGTCCACATCATCGCCCAGCATGGACTTGAGTTTCTCCGCGCTTCCTTCGGCAAGCGAAATGACCTTGCCGCCGTTCGGCATCCTGCGCAGGATATCCAGCACTTCGGCGTCGGCTTCCAGCAGTTTGAGCGCCAGCCAGCGCTGGGGATAACGCGCAGTGTCGATTTGAAATTCGGAAAATGATTCGATGATACGCATGATCTCGCGTTCGAGTTTGCCGCCGTAATCGAGCCGAAAGAGGGTTGTCCTCATCGTCATTGCTTTGCCGCCTTTACCGCTTTGGACATCAATTCACGAATCCCCATGCCGCGGTTCGCCGTTGTGGATACGATTGGAATGTCGCCAAGGAATCGTGAAAGATGATCGAGATTAATCCGTGAACCGTCTTTTTGCAGTTCATCGGTCATGTTGAGCGCAATCACCACAGGGACATCCAGTTCGAGCAATTGCACCGTGAGATATAAATTGCGCTCGAGATTGGTCGCATCCACCACATTGATGACCACATCGGGGCGGCTCTCAAGGATGAAATCGCGCGCGATGATCTCCTCGGGGGAATACGCGGTCAGACTGTATGTGCCGGGCAGGTCCACAACATTAACGAATATTTCCCCAACCTTGATCCTGCCCTCCTTTTTTTCGACCGTTTTGCCGGGCCAGTTCCCCGTATGCTGGGACAATCCCGTCAGCGTGTTGAAGATGGTGGTCTTGCCGGCATTCGGATTGCCAGCCAGCGCGATGGTCAAATCAGTCACGGGCGCCCTCGTGCAAAAAGACTTCAATATGGGCGGCTTCCTCCCTGCGCAACGCAAGATGATAGCCTTTGATGAAATACGCCACCGGGTCTCCCAATGGAGCGTCGCGTTCGATCAGAATGGTCTCGCCTTTGACGATGCCCATTTCCACAAAGCGGCGGCGCAGCGCCTTCGCGCCATTAACTTTCGAGATCGTCCCGCGTTGACCGGGTCGCAGCAGGTGAAGTTGAATTGATTCAGCCATGATGTTTTCCTTGTTATTTTTTTGGTTTCACGATCACAAATTCAGCCAGCGACAACCCCAACGCCACTTCTTTATCGTCCACCCTCAATGTCAGCGGACCCTGCACCGGCGCGGCTTCCAGGATTTCAATTTCGCGCCCGGGCAGGATATTCCGCTCCTGCAAATATTTCAGCACATCCGTCGCCGTGGCATTGACCGCCAGCACACGCACCGTCGCGCCGACTTCCGCCTCTGCCAGCATAATTCCATTCAGCGGGACGAACGAGCCATCCTCGGCGGGGATCGGGTTTCCACGCGGACAGGTTGCAGGATGCCCCAAAAATTCCGCCAGCGCCTCGGTCACTCCGGGCGCAGTGGCATGTTCCAGTGAACATGCAAATTCATACACCTGCGCCCACTCGATGTTCAATTGGTCGTACAAAAAACGCTCCCATAATCTCTGCCTGCGCAGCACATTCCCCGCAACCCCGCGCCCCTTCTTCGTCAACGTCACGCCTTTGTATGGCTTGTGCGAAACCAGCCCCTGCTCCCCCAGCCGCCGCACCATCTCATTCGCGGAAACCGGCGTCACGCTCAAACGCTCGGCAAGGCGCGCGATCGCCACCGCATCGCGGTCACCCAGTTCCGCAATGGCTTTGAGATACATCTCCGTGCTTTCGCTCATTGGCTTTGAATTCATAAGGCTTACCTTTCAAAAAATATTATGGTCAACCTTATTATTCCAGAAGCGCTCCTTCTTTGACATGGATGAACATCCCGAACGCTTGTGAATTAAGTCACTACCCGCCTCGTCCAGCGCCCGTGCCTGATCCCATTAAACAAACAGACCCTGCGCCTCGGCAGAGTCTGCAATTTTCATTATGGATTCAGGGAGCTACGTGTCACAAAGTGGCATGCTCCCGAAATGCGCCAGCAAGCCGGGCGAATCCGCAGTCAAACCGCAACCGCGTAATTAACCAGGCTGTCCCAAATCTCCGTATTCAATTGCTCGCGGCGGGACTGGGCAAAATCCCAGAACAATGATTGGGCGCGGGTGAACGGCTGGTGCAGGTTGCGGGCAATATACACCGTGCGGCGCAGGTCGAGTCCCTGCAATTCCACTTTCTTGATGCGCCCGAAGGCAAGTCCGCGCGCCGCCACCATCTCGGAGACGAAGGCAATACCCACGCCGCGTTCCACCGCCATTTCGATGGCTTCGGGGTTGCCGAGTTCCATCGTCACATTGAGCATGTCAGGCGTGATATCGAAATTCTTCAAACTTTGCTGCACGGTTTCGCACGTCCCGGACATTTCCTCACGCATGATGATACGCTGGTCCAGCAGGTCGTCCGGGGTCGCCTGCCCATATTCCGCCCAGGGATGATTCGATGGCACGATCAGGTAAATACGGTCATCGAACAGCGGCAGGCATTCCAAGTCTCGATGCTCGAAATATTTACTGGAAACCCCCATGGGAATGGTCTGGCTCAACAGGCGCTCATACACACCGTCCCGCCCGATCACACGCACGCGTGGATGCACGGCGGGATATTCCTGTTGAAAATCCGAGAGCAGTACAGGCAGGAGATACTTCCCCGCCGATGTGGAACAGCCGATCAGCAACTCCCCGCCGACCTGGTGATGGATCTCCTGAAAGCCGTCCTCCAACATCCGTGCGGCACGCAGCACCTCCCGCGCCATCGGCAGGATGGACTGCCCCGCCTCGCTCAACTCGACGGAACGTCCGCGTCGGATGAACAACTCCACGCCGTATGCCTTCTCCATGGACTGGATGTTCTGGCTGACGGCGGATTGCGACATGTGCAGGCGCTTTGCCGCATTACTGAAGTTCTTCTCCTCCGCAGCGGCAAGAAAGACACGCAAAGTGGACAGTTCGACCATTTTTTTCTCCACATTCAATAAGTGATGGTAATGTTTCCTTTGCATAAGAATAAGCCTTTCTCATAAGCCTGACCAGTGACGATTGTCAACTTCCGGCGTGACGGTGTAAACCTACCCCTAAAAAAATCTGCCTGCAAGTCCTCCTCGCAGGCAGATTCTGTATTTAGGCAGGAGCAGGCTCCCGTTTCCTTATTTGACGATCGGCAGTTCCGCCCCAATCCAACCGTTCATGCCGCCGTTCAAGTTGCGGACATTGGTGTAGCCCAGGGCTTGCAGGTACATCTGGGCGGGCGTACCGCGGTGACCGGTGGCACAGATGATCACAATTGCAGCGCTCTTATCGGCGGGCAATTGATCGAGGCTGGCGGGCAGGCTGTTAAGCGGAACCAGCACCGCGCCGTCGATATGACCGATATCATCCCATTCCGCCTGACGGCGAACATCGAGCAGGAAGAGGTCCTTGCCTTCCACCAGTTCGGTGTTCAGAACATCGTTCTTGACGGAGCCAAAACCG
>Ga0208244_101579_pt1 | contig 11333 bp, 11 predicted proteins | sample SubbioCR12Aug_5A_FD_184828 | JGI IMG/M metagenome (GOLD analysis project Ga0208244, IMG submission 184828) | Serpentinite rock and fluid subsurface biosphere microbial communities from McLaughlin Reserve, California, USA - CR12Aug_5A (SPAdes) | ecosystem: Environmental > Terrestrial > Deep... | reverse complement strand
TTCACCCAGATTTGCAAGTCGACCTTGGGGGTACGGAAGCCGAGGTGGTGCGTCTCGACCCCGCCGACAAAGGCCCGGCCGTAATAGCCGCTGCTGACGACGCTCGACGTGAGCGCCGAGTAGGAATCCGACAGCAGCAGGTCGGCCCCCGGCAGGGTCAGGCCGGTGCCCTGTTCGATGGCGCGGATGGCATCGTCGATCGTGCCTTTCATGTCTTTTTGCAGGTAGGCATTCAGGTTCTTGCCATGCAAGCTCAGCTTGGCGCCGTCGTAGGTCATCACCGCGTCGGCAAAGCGGCCCTGCCGCGTTGCATGGAAACGCGACGGGCGGTCGATCAGCAGGTCCGAACGCGCGTTGAACTGCAATTTCTGCCCTTCGGTGGTGATGATCTCGTTGCTGATGTCCGCCGACACGCTGAAGGCCTTCAAGCCCGCAAGGTGTTTGGACATGGCGCGCAGAACCTCATCCGCATCGGCATTGAGCGCCCCGGCGGCGAGCGCCGAACCGGCCGATAGCCCGAGCGCCGCGGTCAGCGACGCTGCCAACAGGCCGCGCTTCCACAATGATTCACGTTTCATACCTTCTCCTTGCCGCTTGGGCGGTTGACTGACTACGGATGCTCATTACAAGACGCGGGCCAGCGCCACGCGTCGTCTGACTGGAATCTAGTCCGATCAAAGCCTGATGGAAATGCGACTTTGGTCCAATCGATCAAGCCGATGCGGCCGTTGCGAACACCAGCCCAGGCTGATAGCTACCGGCGCACCGAACGACGGGCCGGACCGGTGTTGCCAATGGCGCCGGGCTGGTTGATGCCGGGATCCCACACGCCGGCCCCGGGTGCGCCCACGCCCACCCCGGGCGTGCCGACGTTGCCGATGGCGCCCGGCTGGTTGATGCCGGGATCCCGCACGCCTGCTCCGGGTGCACCGACACCCACCCCGGGCGCCCCCACACCGACGTTGCCCATGGCGCCCGGCTGGTTGATGCCCGGATCCCAGGTGCCGACGCCGGGTGCGCCGACGCCGGCGGTCCCGCCTCTAACGCCGGGCTGGTTGATGCCGGGGTCAACGGCATGAAGCGCGCCCGAAAGCATGGCCGTCGCCACGCCGATCGCCAGTCCGCCTATCCACTTGTTGCGTTTGATGTTCATCTTTTTGACTCCTTGCATGAGGGGTGAAGAGCCGCTACGTTTCATCACGACCACACTGCCGATTGGTGTCGGATGCGTTCGGTTGATACGCAGGGCGCCATCGAATTCCGCCCGCTCAATTGGCCTTGGGCTCGCCGGTGTTCTTCAGCACGAATTCGACTTTCTGCAGGCTTCGAGGCGGCTTGAAGCTGAAGGTCCTGGCTTTGAATTTTGGCTTGAGGTTCCAGTTCTTCATGACGACCGAGAACTGGGGTGCGTTGAGCTTGTCCCGCGTGGTGATCACCAGCTTGCGCACCAGGGGATGCTTACCCTCCTCGATCCAGATCTGCCAGTCGACGTGCGGTGCACGGAAAGCGAGGTGGTCGCAGCGCACGCCCTCCACCACGCCCTTGCCGACCACGAAGCCCGAGGTCACCTCCTGCATCAGGATGTCGTAGGCATTCTTGTAGAGGAGATCGCCTGCGGGCGCGACGACATCGAGCCTCTCGCGCGCGAAGTCCAGCATCTCCTCAAGCGTTCCAGGCGCGGCGATCGTGGCGTAGTAGTTGCCGTCGGGGTTGTGCAGGGTCAGCGATTTGCCGTCGTAGTAGAAGACCTGATCGACCAGGTCGCCGGTACGTTCCGCACGCAATTTGTTGGGGCGCTCGACCGTTGCCCTGGCAGTATGGTCGAATTGGATCTTCTGTCCCGAGGCGAGCACAAGCTCGATGCTGCTTTCCGTGTCCACGCTGAACCGCTGCTGGCGGGCGAGAAAATCGGTCGATGCTTTCAGCAACTGCTGGGCCTCCGGGGCGACTCCGGTCGGCTGCGACAGTTCCACCTGGGACAGTGCCACCTGAGGCAGCGCCGCGGCCAGGCATAGCACCACGGCGACGGCGCCTCTCCTGCTGATGCTTGCCACTTGTTTGATTACGGTCAGTGCCATCACTCCCCCTAGGCGAAAAACGATCCACAACACGCACGATCCCTATGGCCGCGCACCATTCAACGCAATGGCGACGCTCAAACTCAAGAGTCGACGCCTGATTTGCCATACGTTCTTTAACAGAGACTCAGTACTGCCTGTGCGCTCATTGTGCTCATCAGCGATGACGCGCGGTTGTCGAAACGTTCGAGCGACAGGCTATCGATAAAATCGGACGCTTATCGCATCCGCTTACTCTAAGCCCCCTTGACGCATTTCAATCTAGCAGGCTCAGGGTGAACCCCCAATTGGACCTTGGTCTCATTTCAGTCCATGTCGAAGCGGCCAACATGGTCCCGAGATTCAGTGGCTGGCGGGCGGGCTTGACACCGCAGACTGTTGCAGCGAGGCCGCTTGCCGGCCAGGGCGGCCAACGGTCTCGCCGCCGTGCACGCGCTAGGGCTTTGCAGGAGGCTCCGCCGGCGCCTCGAACCACTGCTCCCTCGGCACCACCTTCGGCTGCGGGGTGTCCGCAACATAGGCTGGCGTCATGATCTGCACGCCGTGTTCGTTGAAGATATCCAGGATGTTGCGGTGCAGATCCGCCTGGATATGGACCATGTCATTGGGGCGGTTGCAATAGGCGTTGATTTCGTAGGTGACGCAGAAATCCCCCAGCGCCTTCTGCAGAACGAAGGGTTTGGGCTCGGCCAGCAAGCCGGGCGTACGCTCGGCCGCCATGCGCAGCATCGCTTCCACCTGGCGCCAGGGCGTTTCGTAGCCGATGCCGACGGTGGTGTGGAGAATCAGTCCCCGATCCTTGACCAGCGCGCTGTAGTTGACGATGTTGCTGTTGAGGATCACGGTGTTGGGAATGACGATTTCCTCGTTCTTGACCGATCGCAATCGGGTCACCAGCAGTTTCCTCTCCAGCACGTCCCCGATGACGTCGCCGATCTGGATACGGTCGCCGATCCTGAAGGCGCGCCGATAGATCATGGTGTAGCCGGCGATCACGTTGCTGATGACCGATGTCGAGCCGAGCGAGAACATCACCCCGAGAAGAATGGAAATCCCCTTGAAAGCCTCGGAGTCCGAACCGGGAATATACGGGTAGGCCACGACCAGGGCAAAAACGAGGACCAGCAGCCGGATGAGCCGATACGTGGGCTGGGCGAGTTCGCTGTCGATACTGGCGACCTTGATCCTGCCCTGTTCGATGCCGGCAAAAAACAGCTTGGCGAGCCCCAGCACATAGCGCGTCACCACGACCAGAATGAGAAGGAATACCAGGTTCGGGATGTAACCGATCAGGGCCGACCCCATGACGCGCAGCGGGTCCAGCACCAGATCGAACAGCCCGCGCGACACGGGCCGTGTCCATGGAAAGAGTTCCAAGGCATAACTCAGGTACAGGTACACGAGTACCAGCGTGAGCACGACGCGCAGCGCCTTGAAAATACCGTGCAAGGCTTGCCATAACTGGCGGGCCTGGATGAGACGAACCGAGCCATGCTCCACCTTCTTGAAATGCGCACTCAGGCGGCGGCTTGCCATCTCGACCAGCCACCGATGGGCGCGCCCCAGAGCGAGGAGCAGAACCACAAACACCCCCGTGGCGCCCAGCGCGTACAGGGCATGCGTCAGCAGCGTATGCGGGTTGCGGTCGCTGCGGTAAGCGGCAATGGCTTGCGCGATCCGCGTGCGGTATAGCTCTGCCAGCACATGCCGCCTGACGCCTTCGATTCTGGCATCGGCATCGAGTACGTTCATAACCAGGCGTTCGCCAGCGAGAATGGTGGCACGATCCTCGGTTTCGACCACGCGCAGCGAATCGGTCCGGATCGACGGGTCGGCGGCGACGGCCTGAATCCTGTCGCGGATGTCCTGTGCCCGACGCTCAGCCGGATAGGCCGTCACGCCCCGGACCTGAAACAGGGTTCGACCGTCCAGCGCCACGTCAGCAAGCTCTGGGACAGGCGACTCGACGGCCTCGGCTGGCGCGGATGGCGCCTCGTCCTGCGCGGCCGCGGTCCCAAGCGTGCATGCAAACGCGAGCACGCAAGCCAAGGCTGCGCGGTGCACATGACGCCAGGCGCGCAGCCGAATCATGGCCGCAATCAATCCGTTCATTTCCTGCTCCCCTTGCTCATCAGCGAAAGTCCCGGCGCCGGGGGATGCTCTGTCGGGATCCTGCGCCGCCCACTCCGCGATCATTGTTCAAACACGCTGCGTCAGCCCGCGGACCGATTGTACGGAAACGGCAATCGGTCCGAATATGATCCGACAGGCGCACGCAAAAAACGCGGGCTACAGCCCGCGTTTGTCGGTCCAGAGGACAGGGAAGCTCACTCGATCCCCCTCCAGCTGTCCGGCCGCCTCGAAATGGTCACTTGGCGGGCTTCACCCCATGCAACGCGGCGAAGCGCTGCGCCACCAGCGTCGACCATTTGTCGAATGCATTTTTCGCGTAGGACCAGGACTGGAACGAGCCCATGTAGCCGCTCGCCCAGGTGCTCACTGCGTTGGCATCCAAGTCTGCCGCGTATTTGCGGCCGACCGTGGTGTCGCGGCACTCGCCGAGCACCGCGCCCGAGTTGGCATCGAGGAACTGCATTTCCATGCCGGTTTCGCCGAGGTAGGGCGTCGAACCCGCCGGGCCGCCCTTGGCCACACCCGAGCCCGCCTCGGCAACGAAGCCGTAGGGGATCAGCGTGCCGGCGACGCTGCGCTTGACGTCGGTCGGCTTCAGGCTGGTGAGCGCCACTGCGATCATGACCGTCCCCGCCTCCGGCGCGGTCACCACCTTCATTTGCGGCTTGAGGGCCTTGACCAGCGCATCCTGGAAATAGTCGGTCAGCGTTTTCAGGTCGGACGGGTCGACCAGCGTTTCCTTGCCGTCGGCGGGCTTGAGCGACACGACGATGCGCGACACCATCACCTTGTCATACTGCCTGGCATCGAGACCGGCATCGCGCCAGCATTCGACCCCGTCGCCCCATTCGGCTTTCTTCAGACGGTCGTAGTCCGTCAGAAAACCCGAGCGCGTCAGAAGCCTCGCGTCGGTCACCGCCGCGGACGCGCCGCTTTGGGCCCAGGCGGGTGTCGCCAGGAACATCGCGCCCAGCAGGCCTGCGCCGCACCATGCGCCGACGAAACGGGCCCGGCTATCCGAATTCAACAGATGATTCATGAGGTTTCCTTGAGTATTGGATGAATGTTGCGTTTACAGCGTCGTGCACGAACCGAACAGCACGTAGGCGCCATCCCGGCTGCTAAAGGTCGTGACCATCTTGCCGCTTTCGGAGTTGAGCGCCATGCTCCAGGCCAGGCCCAGTTCGGTGCCCTGCAGCAGAACCTGGCCCGCTTCCACGTCCATGAAGCGGATCGGCGAACTGCGCTTCGGCCCGACGATGGTCTTCTTGGCGAAATCGATGCGCATGAAGGCCGGGGCGCCGACATCGTCCGGAATCCCCTTCTCGCATCCGCCGCCGGCAATGCAGTCCATCGCCTCGATGGGCGCGCAGATCAGGGGTTTGGAACCATCGAAATCGCCGGCCATCGCCGTGCCTCCGAACGCCAGGACCAATGCCGCCAAGGGCAGGTGCATCATGTTTTTCATGTTCGTCGTCCTTATTTGATCGTGTAGCCGCGGCCTTCCATGCAGGCGCCATAGGCCCGGTAGAAAGTGTTCATTTGTTCCTGGCGCTGGGCCTGGGCCTGCTGGTTCTCAGCCTGCTGCTTCTGGCGCGCCCGGCTGCCGCCGGCCATGGTTCCGACAACCGCGCCCACAGCAGCGCCCTTACCGGCATCGCCGGCGATGCCGCCGATGAGCGCACCGCCGGCCGCACCCATCAGGGCGCCGCCCACGCGCTCGCCGCCGCCGACGGCCGGGCCCGTTTGCTGTTGAACCGGCGCCTGCGCCAGGGCAGCCGGGTCGATGCCCGTGTTCTGTTTGGCCCAAGCATGGCACTCGCCATCGTCCTTGCCCTGCTGTTTCGTGCTCTGCCCTTTCGCCGGATAGACGACAGGCTGCTGCGCCATGGCAGAGACGGCCACGCACAAGGCCACCGTGCCGAGGCTGGTTCGAATCAAATTGCGCATCTTCAAGTTCTCCAATGGGTGGGGTCGGTATGTTGAGGCAGTCCGCTATGCAGCCGTTCGCTTGTTCGATGCGTGGTGGCCGCGCTCATTTCGGAAACAGCAAGGTCACCGCCAGCCGGAATCCCCAGCCTTCGGGGCCGGCGCCGTCCGGGCTGTCCGCCCAGTAGCGCGCGCCCGCCTGGAGGGTGAGCGGCTGCTTGCCCACCTTGAGCATCTGGGTGACCATGAAATTGACCGGCACCGACCACTGCTCCGATTTCCAGTCGTAGGTGGATTCCGTGTTCACAGTAAAACTCGTGAGCGTCTTGGTGGTGTAGGACACGAAGGGCTGCAGGAAGGTGGCGCTGATGTCGCGGCGGTCGTCGTCGCCGGCCACCGACCAGAGGTGGTTTGCCAGCGCGCCGACGGTCCAGCCGTTCTGCTGTTTAAGGAGGACGACGGTGGGGCCGAGTCCCCACTTGTCGGCGGTCAGGCGGTCTTTGCTGCCGGTGGGCAGCAGCAGCACCGGCCCGGCGCCCCAGATCCACCCCCCCGCGGTCGGCTTCTTGGGCGAGAAGAACAGGCTTTGCGTGATGTCGCCAACTCCGGAATCCGTGCCGGCACCGGGGACGACGTCTTCCTGACTGACAAGCGGGACGATGGTGCGCGAGATCAGGTTCCAGTCCGCGCCGATCGAGAACGGGATCACCGGCTGGACGTTCAGCTGCCACTTTTCGCCCTGCTCGGCCGGGCCGATGTTCTCGTCGTAGTTCAGCTGCATGGGCAGGCTGATGAGGGCGGCGATCGGGTTCAGTGCCTGCTTGGCAAGCTCGGCATCGCTCGCCGCGGCCGGCAGGGCCGCAAGACCGGCCGACAGGGCCACCAGGCGAAGGGCCAACAAAGGGGTTCTATTCATGATCGACTCCAGGCGTAACTCAAGAAGGTGGCGCGAACTGTAATGCGCGCGCCTGTTGCGGGAAATTGGACCTTGGTCCCATAGGCTCGGTGGCGGTTGCGGCGGGTGCCCCACCTCCCGACTCGCCTCCGCGCGTTCACTCGATCACTTATTCAGATTCAGCTTGGTGAATTTCGTGCCCTTGCCCGACCAGCCGCCCATCAGGCCTTCCTTGCCGAAGGCGAAGGCGACGACCGCGGATTTCGATTTCAGGGTGTCCGCAGACATGGTGGGGGTCGATGCGTCCACCACCGTGATGCCGGCGTCCACGCCCGCGCCCCAGCCGCTGCTGGCGCGGAAGCTGTCGAGTGCCTCCTGGGTCAGGAACAGGAACACGAAGTTGGCTTTCTGGTAACCGGCCTGGAAGCCTGCGGAGCCCACCTCCATCTTGTAGTAGTCGACGTTCTTGCCACCGACCCTGAGCGCGCCTTCGCCCCATTGCGCGCCGACGACGAAACCGACTTTCTTGACGTCGGGCATCACGAGCACGCCCTTGGCGGCGGCCAGGTACTCCTCGGCCCCCTTCACTTCTTTCTTGAAGCTCTGCAGGGCGGCATCGACGCTCGCATCGATGTCCTTGGCACTGCCTGCGTGCGCCGCCCCCACGGGCAACAGGCAGCACGACAGCGCCAGGGCGGCGAAAAAGGCGCGGAACGGGGCGAGGGCATGTTCGATCATGATCTGGATCTCCAAATGAAAATGAGGCGCATGTCCCGGGCGGGACACGATGGGCCGGAACTCGGCTGCATAAAACAAGCGTAGGGTTTGAGCGCAGCCGGGTCTATTGGGCTTTGGTCCCATTCCTGCCCGAAAACCTTGTGGATGACGTTATTGGGTAAACTGGCCGGGTTCCAAACCGACGCACGCCAATACACGCAATGAGCGCCCTCCTCGTCCCGGCCCTGTATGCCATCAGCGGCTTCTGCGCCTTCGCGGCGCTGCACCACGGGCTCGCCGTGGTGCAGCGCCGGGTGAGCCGAATCCATCTGCTGTTCGCCGTGCTGGCTTTGCTGATCATGGCGATCATACTAGCCAAGGCGGGCGCCTATCAGGCGCAAACGGTCGAGACGCTGATCACGCTGCGCAAGTGGGAGATTTCCGCCGTCTGCCTTTTCTTCATGCTGTTTCCCTGGTTCGTGGCCGGCTACGCGGGCATCCGTCCGCACAAATTCCTGATTGGACTGACCGTCTTCTGGGGCCTGATCTTTGTCGTCAACCTGAGCCTCCCCTATGGCACCCAGTACGCCGGGGCGCCCCACCTGACCTATTTCGACCTGCCCTGGGGCGAACGCGTGGTCGACTTGCGCGTGCTGCAGCCCAGCATCTGGCACACCATCGGGCTGCTGGGCATTTTCGTCATCATGGCATTCGGCGTCCATGCGTGCAGGCGCTGCATCGGCGCGGGCAACGCAAAAGGGCGGGCGCGCTGGGCTGGGCGCAGGGCCTGTTCTTCGGGTCCATCCTGTTCAACGTGGGGGTCAACCGGGAGCTCATCGAGTTCATCCATTTGAGCGACTTCGGCTTCCTCGCCATGCTGCTGATGATGGACATGAAGATGATGCTGGAGTCGCGTGACCAGAACCGGCGGATGCGGGACGTGCTGGACCACTTGCCGGCGGCGATCTGCCTGAAGGATCTGAAGGGCCGGTTGCTATTGGCCAACCGCGCCTACGAGAGCCTTTTTCAGGCCAGCGACGCGGGCTCCATGCGCAAGGCCGATGCGGATACGCGCCAGCGGGAACTGGCCGAGCGCTTCCGCGCCGACGAAGCCCTGGCCCTGGAAGCCAGCCAGGAGGTCGGCAAAGAGCACGTACTGGAATGGAACGGCACGCAGCATGTCTATCAGACTCGCCAGTTTCCGCTGCTGCGCCCGGATGGCTCGGCCTATGCGGTGTGCGGCGTGTATCTCGACGTCACCGAAGCGCGGCAAAAGGATGAGGCGCTGCACAAGTTCCGCAAGCAGATCTGGCACACCGACCGCGTGGCGAGCACGGGCGCCATCTCGGCTTCGCTCGCCCACGAGATCTGCCAGCCGCTGGCCGCCATGCTCAACAATGCCCAGGCCGGCCTGCGTTTCCTCGCCCGCGACAGCGTCGACCTCGAGGAAATTCGCGAGATTCTCGAGGACATCGTGCGCGACGACAAGCGCGCCGGCACCATCATCAACGGCTTGCGCGCCATGTTGCAGCAGCAGGAAACGCCTTATGCCGACATCGACCTTTCCGAGTGCGTCGAGGAGGTCATCGAACTCCTGCACAGCGAGCTGATCCGGCACGGCGTCGACGTCGAGCGCAGGCTGGCAACGAATCTAACCGTGCGGGCGAACAAGACGCAAATCCAGCAGGTGGTGCTCAACCTCATCCTCAACGCCCTGGACGCCATGGCGGAACAACCGGCCGGTGAACGCAGACTGCGAATCGAGGCGACACGCATCGACGGCAAGGCCGCGGTATCGATCAGTGACAGCGGCGTCGGCATTGCGGAAGACATGCTGGACCGCATCTTCGAAGGTTTCTACACGACCAAGGCCCAGGGCCTGGGGGTGGGCCTGGAAGTGTGCCGCTCGATCATGGAATCCCACCGCGGCGCCATCTGGGCCGAAGCCAACCCGGACCGCGGCGCCACCTTCCGCTTCAGGCTGCCGCTTGTCGAGCAGGCAGCCGCGACAGAAGGTTCGGCGAGCGCATGGCCGTCAGGGCGCGATGGTTGACGCCTAGGCCTTGGGGTCAGGCGGCGTCTTCCTGCACGACCCATGAGATCGCATCCAGCAAGGCCTGATCGTCGACGGGTTTGCGCAGAAAAAACCGCACGCCCAGGTCGCGGGCCAGCTGGCGCGTGTCGTCGTCATCGCGCGCCGAGATCGCGATCACGGGGAGGGAAATGCCTTTCTCCCGGAGCCGCGCGCTCAGCTCCAGACCGTTCATGCGCGGCATGGTGATATCCATGAGGATGCAGGCATGATCTTCGTTGTGCGCTTCCGCGAGGAAGCGTTCCGGGCTGTCGTAGGCATCGCTCTCGATTCCGGCCGAGCGCATCAGGCGCGACAAGCCCTTGCGCACCGAGTCGTCGTCGTCAACGATGCTGACATGCAATGTGTGGGCTCTGAATGGCACGACCGTGCTCCGCTCGTGGATGAGGAAGCCTGAAGTTAGGCGCTTGGGCCGGGCGGGACAATTAGACCTTGGTCTCATCCCCGCCCCCGATCCGGCACACGCCCCGACACGCCAGCGGGGAGCATCACCAATAAGACCAAAGTCCAATTCCCCGCCGCCCGGCTTCTAGCTTATCTTGGCAGGGAAGTGGGTGGACCCTGGCTGTGCCATGGGCCCCTCATGAGGCTTTATCTAAGGAGACAGAAGGCATGGCAAACGAAGCTCAGACCGCGGGCGGACCCTACAACATCGTGTTCATCCTGACGGACCAGGAGCGCCATTTCCGGCCGGATGAACTCCCCGGCGACTACCGCCTGCCGGCCCACGAGCGGCTGGCGAAGAAGGGCGTGGTGTTCGAGAACCACCGCATCAACTCCTGCGTGTGCACGTCCTCGCGCTCGGTGATCTATACCGGCCGTCACATCCAGCAGACCGGGATGTTCGACAACGCGAACTTCCCCTGGTCGAGGAGCCTGCCCACCGACATCAAGACGCTCGGGCACCTGCTGCGGGAAGCAGGCTACTACACCGCCTACAAGGGCAAGTGGCACCTCACCAAGGAGTTCGAGACCGAGAACAAGCTGTCCGAGCCAACGAAGTTCAAGATCTTCACCAACGAGATGGAGGCCTACGGCTTCTCGGACTACATGGGCATCGGCGACATCATCGCGCACACCCAGGGCGGCTACCTGCACGACGGCATGATCGCCGCCGCCGCGGCGAACTGGCTGCGCGGCAAGGCCGCGGAGCTGGCGAAGGAGAACAAACCCTGGTTCCTCGCGGTGAACCTCGTCAACCCGCACGATGTGATGTTCTACGACACGGACGAACCAGGACAGCCGGTGCAGAGCAAGAACGCCCTGACCCACCTCGCCGGCGATCCGGCGCACGCGATGTACGCGAAGCAGTGGGACTTCGAGCTGCCGGTCAGCTTCTCGCAGCCGGTCGACGCGCCCGGACGCCCCGCCGCGCACACCGATTTCGCCATCGCCGATTCCGTCATGACCGGGCATGTCCCCGTGGAGGACACCTGGCGCTGGCGCAAGCGGCACAACTTCTACCTCAACGCGCTGCGCGACGTGGACC
>Ga0208244_101578_pt1 | contig 11340 bp, 5 predicted proteins | sample SubbioCR12Aug_5A_FD_184828 | JGI IMG/M metagenome (GOLD analysis project Ga0208244, IMG submission 184828) | Serpentinite rock and fluid subsurface biosphere microbial communities from McLaughlin Reserve, California, USA - CR12Aug_5A (SPAdes) | ecosystem: Environmental > Terrestrial > Deep... | reverse complement strand
AGGACGACGACCCGCTCAGCATCAACCGGCGTGTGGTGCCCGCCGGGGTCGAGGTGTTCGAGATTGAAGGCTCGCTCTTTTTCGGTGCGGCAGACAAGTTCAAGGACGCGCTGACGCAAGTGGGGGTGCGCCCAAAGGTGCTGATTCTGCGGATGCGCCATGTGTTGTCGTTGGACGCGACGGCCCTCCACGCGTTGGAGGACGTCTGGTCGCAGACGCATCGCGAGGGTACGCAACTGGTCCTCTCGGGCGTCCACAGCCAGCCCCTGTTCGTGATGCAGCGCGCCGGTTTCTTGGATCAGGTCGGCGCGGGGAACGTGTTCGGGAATATCGATGAGGCGTTGGCACGGGCGGCCGAATTGGTCGGCACAAAGGCGGGCCTTGCGGGGGAACGACGGTGAAACTTGCGGTGATCAACGCCCAGCGCCGGATACGGCTCGACCTCGCCGCGTTGCGGCGAACGGCCTGCGCGTTGGCGCGGCTGGCGCAGGGGCGGCTGCGTGGCGGGCCGCCGTGGCAGGAGGTCACCATCCAGCTTTTGGACGACGAGGGCATCGCGCCCGTCAACGCCGCGATCATGTCGCACGCCGGGCCGACGGATGTGGTGACGCAGCGTTATGAGCCCATTCCCGGTGAGCCGGATGGACTGGTCGGCGAGCTGTTCGTGAACGTCGCCTGCGCCATGCGTGTCGCGCCGCGCCGGGCCGGATGGTCGGCCGACCGCGAACTCGCGCTGTATCTCGCGCATGGCTTTGACCACCTGACCGGGGCCGATGACGGCACGCCGTCCGAACGCGCGAGGATGCGCCGCCGCGAGCTGGGGTGGCTCAGGCGGCTCGCGTTGACACCTCTGTTTCAAACGGGTAAGCTTTAGGAAAACCGACTCACACAGGAGATCTTTCATGAATGGTGCGGTGCTGTTGGCTATAGGCTGCGTTCTTTTCGGGCTTGCTTACCGCTTCTATGGGCGTTTCGTGGAGCGCGTTCTGGGGGTTGAGCCTGACCGCCCGACGCCTGCCGTGACGCAGCAAGACGGCATTGATTATGTGCCGACGCGGCCCGTCGTGCTTTTCGGCCACCATTTCGCCAGTATCGCGGGCGCGGGGCCGATTGTCGGGCCGGTGCTTGCCGCCAAATACGGCTGGGGCGCGGTCGCGCTGTGGATCATTTTGGGCTGCATTTTCATCGGAGCGGTGCATGATCTCTGCGCGATGTTCCTGTCAATCCGCCACAAGGGGCGCTCGATCGGCACGGTCATCGAGACGATTATGGGGTATTGGGGCCGCCTGCTTTTCCTGCTCTTCTGCCTTTTCGCGTTGATCCTCGTCATCGCGCAGTTCACGGATCTGATTGCCGGCGCGTTTGTGTCCACGCCTGCGGTGGCGACGGCCTTGCTGCTGTTCATCACGCTGGCGGTCTCTTTCGGGTTGCTGGTGTACAAATGCGGGGTCGGCCACACGGCGGCCTCGTTTGTTTTTGTGCCGCTGATGTTCGCCTGCGTCTATGCGGGCATCCGTTTCCCGCTTGACCTCCAGCCCGTGCTCGGGTGCAGTCCTGCCACCGCGCGCAGCATCTGGACGGTCGTGCTGCTGACCTATTGCTTCGCGGCCTCGGCCATGCCCGTCTGGATGTTTCTCCAGCCGTGCGGCTACCTCAACTCTTTCCTCCTCTACGCCATGATGGCGCTGAGCCTCGTCGGCATTTTCGTGACCGCACCGGTTTTCCATCTGGAGGCCTTTACCGGGTGGCGGGCGTTCGGCTCCGGCGACCCGGTGATCCCGATGCTTTTCGTCACCGTGGCGTGTGGCGCCTGCTCCGGATTTCACGCGCTTGTCGCGTCCGGCACGTCGGCGAAGCAGCTTGCCAGCGAGCGGCACCTGCGGCCGGTGGCTTACGGCGGGATGTTGATCGAAGGCGTCGTGGCGCTCATCGCCCTCATTGCCGTTTGCGGGATGACGCAGGCGCAGTTCGCCGAAGCCATCGCGGGTGCGTCGCCGGTGAGCCTCTTTTCGCGCGGCATTGCGGCGATCACCGCGAAGATCGGTGTGCCGCAGGATGCGGGGATCGTTTTCGTTTCGCTCGCCCTTGCGGCGTTTCTCATCACCACGCTCGACACCGCCACCCGGTTGGCGCGGTTCACGTGGCAGGAACTCTTCCTCCCGCGCAGCATGCCTGATTCGGAGGTGTCCGCCGCGCCGAAGGCCAGCCCGTTGCGGGTGTTGGTCAACAACCGTTTTCTGGCGACGGCCACGGTCGTCGCGATCACGGCGTCGCTTCTTTTGGGAGGCGGCGCGAAGAGCCTCTGGCCGGTGTTCGCCTCCGCCAACCAGTTGCTCGCTGCGCTCACGCTTCTCGGCACGGGGCTGTGGATGTTGAAGCACAAAAAGAAGGCGGCGATGGTTCTGTTGCCGATGGGCTTCATGATCGCGACCAGCGGCATGGCCGTCGTGACCCTCTTCCGGCAGAATCTCGCCGCATGGCTGCGCGACGGTTTCGGCGCGGGGGGAGTGCTGGCGATCACGACCGGGTGTCTGATGCTCATGTCGCTTCTGCTGATCGTGTTCGGCGCTGTCGTGTTGCGCCGCTCTCTTCAGGCGGGAGCCCAAAAGGTCTGAGGTATGGCAAAAGAACTGGCCTTCGTGCTGATCAATCCGTATCCCATCCGCAAATCGCGGACTGGCGGGATCATCGCGCGCTATCTGGTCCGTACGGATCTCAAGCTGGTCGGTGCGCGTATCGTCGGCGCGTCGGCGGAACTGGCCAACGCTTTCGCTAACTACCTGAGCGATTACGATCCCGATGACCCCGAGAAATGCGCGCTGTTCTCCGCCTACGTGCGGCGGGCGTATACGCCGGACGAGACCACCGGGCGGCCCCATCGTTCGATGTTGCTGCTGTTCGAGGGCGAGGACGCCATCCGCAAAATCTTCGAGGTCACCGGTTCCATCCGCCAGCGCTGGTGCAGCGGGCAGACCATCCGCGACACGTATGGCGATCTGGTGCGCGACCCCAAGACCAATCTCGTGGAGTATTTCGAGCCTGCGGTGCTCGTCGGGGCGACCGCCAAGGTCGTGGGCGAGATGTTGCGGTTGTGGCGCGGGTACCTGCCTGCGGACGCCGGCATCGTGCGCGGGGCGCTTGACGTGCCCGGCGGTGTCGATGTCCAGCAGACGCTCGTCATGCTCAAGCCCGACAACTGGCGGCAGCCATCTTTGCGTGCGGGCAACATCATGGATCTCGTCTCCAGCACGGGGCTGCGGATTGTCGCGGTCAAGAAATTCGCCATGTCCGTGGCGCAGGCCGAGGAGTTTTACGGCCCCGTGCGCGAGAACCTCAAGAAGGTCTTCAAGCTTTTCGGGGCGGACCGCGCCGCGCAGGCGCTGTCCCGCGAGTTCGGTTTTCCGGTGGATGCTGCGCCACTCGACGGCCTGTGCGACCATCTGGCGCCGCTCTTTGCCGAGCGCGAATTCGAGAACATCGTCGAGTTCATGACCGGGCACCGCCCCTCCAATTGCCTGCCCGAGGAACGGACGCGTCCCGGCACGGAGGAGTGCCTCGCCATCATTTACGAAGGGGTTGACGCGGTGACGAAAATCCGCGATATCCTCGGCGCGACCGATCCGCTCAAGGCGCGTCCCGGTTCGATCCGGCGCGAGTTCGGCACGAACATCATGATCAATGCCGCCCACGCCTCCGACTCGCCCGAGAACGCCTTGCGCGAGATGGGCATTCTCGATGTGGCGCACGACACGCATTTCGACGAGTTGATCGGCACCTACTATCCCTGATGCGGACAGGCCGCTGGCAGGCGGGAAACAAAAAACATCCGCGCGCGCACTTTTCTGCTAATACGGGGGCATCGGCTGGCGTATACTATGCAAAGACGCCGAGAAGATGTCTCCCGTCTTGAGCGGAGGTGAACATGAGAATGACGTGTGCGCTGGGTGTTGTGCTGGGCGTTGCCGCCGCGTGCGGCGTTGCGCAGGAGATCGGGTTCATCGAGGCGTTCAGTCTGGCGGCAGACCGCGAGGCGGCGCTCAAGGAGCTGGTTCCGGGCACGGACGACTTCTACTATTTCCACGCGCTGCACGCGCAGAACACGGGGGCGCGGCCGCGGTTCAAGGAGACGGTAGACCGCTGGGTCCTCGCGCGGAACGGGCATGTGCCGTCCGGTGCGCGCGAGCTGCTGAACCGTCAGGCGCTGCTCGACTACGGCGTCCGTCCGCAGGAGACGCTCGACTACCTCCGCCGCGAGCTGCATCTCCATTTCGCCCACGAGCGCAAGACGGGCGAGCGCGTGAGCCACGCGCCGTCGGTGTTCGACAACGCGCGTATCGCGGAGGACGCGCTGCTGCGGCAGGCGCTGGAGGAGCCGCGGCATCTGGGGCGGATCGAAGACGCGGGCCTCGCGCTCGTGGCGGGGGCGAAGCTCTCCGACGACCAGCGCCGTAACCTGCTGGCGCGTCTGGGACGCCCGGACTATCCGGGGCTGGTGGATCTGATCGTCGCCGACCTGAAGGCGCGCGACAGCCGGGGGTTCGGCCACCACCCGATCCACCAGCGGCTGACCGTGGCGCAGATGGACGAGCTGGTGCGGAAACAGCCGGGGCTCCGCAACGAGGCGGCGTTCGTGAACGCCTATCTCGCCAAGCTCGCGCCGGAGGACGAGGCGGATCTCGACACCGACGCGGCGGTGCGCGAGGCGTATCTTGACCGCGTGTGGGCGTTCGTCAGGACGCTCGACCCGGTGCACAACTCGCTCAAGGCGAACGTGCTCTACAACCGCCTGCGGCATGACCGGCGCAAGGGCGTGTACGACGCCGAGCGTTTCATGGAGTACGTCAAGTTGCCGCGCAACGTGCCGTATCTCCGGGCCGAGTATCGGCAGGCGGTGCCGCACGGCAACCAGTTCGCGCAGCTCAATCAGGACTTCCGGCTGGTGGCCCTGCCGCCGGTGGCCAACGAGGAGCCGCTGGTGCGTGCGTTCCTGCTGCGTTTCTTCCGCGAGGCGGCCACGTTCGACGCCTACCTGCCGTACCTGCGCGACGACTTTCTCAAGCCGCTTTTCGCCGAGGCCAAGATCGTCGGCGGCGTGGGCGACCCGCAGCAGTGGGTGCCGCTGCTCACGCCCGACGCCTACCGGCGGCTCAAGGAGCGCGTGGACATCGACTTCGCGGAGGAGAACCCCGAGGTGACCGGCGTGGATGATCCGGTGCGGCTCACCGCGTTCGTCAAAAACGTGCCCGCGCTGCTGGTGAAGGTCTACGAGATCAACACCTTCAACTACTACCGCGAGACGGGGCAGCCGCTGAACCTCGCGATCAACCTCGACGGGCTGGTGGCCTCCGCCACGCGGCGGGAGGCGTACGGCGAGCCGCCGGAGCGGCGGGTGGCGCGGACGTTCGAGTTCCCCGAGATCAAGGGGCGCGGCGTCTACGTGGTGGAGCTGATCGGCAACGGCAAGAGCAGCCGCGCGCTCGTGCAGAAGGGGCGGCTCAACGTGTTGCAGGAGGTCACCGCCGCGGGGCACGCCTTCACGGTGCTCGACGAGGGCGGCAGGCGCGTGGCCGACGCGGGCGGGTGGCTGGGCGGGCGCGCGTTCGCGGCGGACAAGGAGGGGACGATCCTCGTGCCGTTCAGCACCGCGCCGAAGAGCGAGCGCATCGTGATCCGGCAGGGGAGCTTCGCGACGCTGACGCAGTTCGAGCACCTCGCCGAGCAGTACGCGCTGACCGCCGGGGTCTACGTGGACCGCGAGGCGCTGATCCGCCGCGAGAAGGCGCGGGTCGCGGTGCGGCCCGTGCTGCGGGTGAACGGGCGGCCGGTGAGTCTCGCGCTGCTGGAGGAGCCGCGGCTGGTGGTGCGCTCGACGGATTTGCAGGGGATCGTGACCGAGAAAGAGTTTCCCGGCGTGGCCTTGCGCGAGGACGCGGAGACGGTGCAGGAGATCGTGGTGCCGGAGCGGGCCGTGCAGGTGACGGTGACGCTGGAGGGCAAGATCCAGAACCTGAGCCTGAACCAGAAGCAGAGCCTGAGCGACACGGCGACGTTCGCGCTCAACGGCATCGAGCGGTCGGCGGCGGTGCACGGGCTGCACGTGGGGCAGAACGCCGAGGGGTACTTCGCCGAGCTGCGCGGCAAGAACGGCGAGACGCTGGCGGGGGAGCCGGTCTTCTTCAGCTTCAAGCACCGGCTGTTCACGGGCACGGAGAACGCGGAACTCAAGACGGACAAGGCGGGCCGCGTGCGTCTCGGCGCACTGAAGGGCGTCGAGTGGTTCAAGGCCCGCGTCATGGCGGACACGGCGAACGCGGTCGAGCACACGTGGCGGCCGCAGCGCGGGGCGTGCGCCTATCCCGAGGCGCTGCACGGGCAGGCGGGCGCGGTCTTGCAGGTGCCGCTGGCGGCAGGCGGCGCGGCGGATGCGGCAGCGGCGGCGTCGCTGCTGGAGACGCGCAACGGCCAGTTCGTCAAGGCGTGGAACGAGGCGCTTGCCCTGAACGGCGGTTTTCTGGAACTGCGCGGGCTGCCCGCCGGGGACTACTCGCTTCTGCTCAAGGAGACAGGGCGGGAAATCGCGGTGTGCGTCACGGCGGGCGATGAGCGTGACGGGCGGGTCTTCTCGGCGCGGCGCGTGCTGGAGCGTCCGAGGCTGGCGCCGCTGCACGTGACCGGCATCGTGCCGGACAAGGAGCGCGTCGTGATCCGGCTGGCGAACGTGTCGCCGTTCGCGCGCGTCCACGTGTTGGCGGGGCGCTACCTGCCGGAATACGACCTGATGGCGCGGCTGGGGTTCTCCGGTGCGCCGCCGCCTTTGGCGCAGCCGTGGCAGGCGGCGCGGACGTTCTACGAGTCCGGGCGCGACATCGGCGACGAGTACCGCTACATCATCGACAGACAGCAGGCCGAGAAGTTCACGGGCAACATGCTGGAGCGTCCGGGGCTGCTGCTCAACCCGTGGGCGCTGCGCGCGACCGAGGCGGGCGCCGAGCGTCTGGCGGCTGGCGGCGACTACGCGGGGCGGGCCGCCAGCATGGCGGTGGCCAAGGGCGCGGAAGGCGGCGCGGGGGCTGACGCGTCCATGCGGGCGGAGCTTCCCGAAGGCTACGTCTCGGTCGATTTCCTGCGGCAGCCCGCGGTGGCGCTGCTGAACCTCGTGCCGGACAAGGAGGGGACGGTGACGGTGCCGCGCGGGGCGCTGAAGGGGTTGCCCGTGCTGCGCGTGCTGGCGGTGGACCCGGTGGCGACCGTGCTGGCGTGCGCCGCGCTGGAGGACACGCCGGTGGAGACGCGCGAGCTGTGGCTGACGGACGGGCTCGACCCCAAGAAGAACTACACCGAGCAGAAGCGCATCACGCCCGTGGCGGCGGGCGCGTCGGCGGCGGTGGCGGACGTGACGACGGCGCGTTTCGAGACGTTCGACACGGTGGCGAAGGTGTACCGGCTGCTGGCGACGCTCAACCCCGACGCGACGTTCGCGGAGTTCGGCTTCGCGGCCAAGTGGCCGGAGCTGGACGCGAAGGAGCAGCGCCGTCTCTACTCCAAATACGCCAGCCACGAGCTGAGCTTCTTCCTCTACCACAAAGACCGGGCGTTCTTCGACGCGGTGGTCGCGCCGCACCTGCGGAACAAGAAGGACAAGACCTTCATGGACCGCTGGCTGCTGGGCGAAGACCTTGCGGGATATCTGGAGCCGTGGCGGTTCGGGCGGCTCAACGCGGTCGAGCGCGTCCTGCTGGGCAAGCGCCTGCGCGGGCAGGCGGCGTCGGTGGCGCGCGACACCCGCGAGCGCGCGGAGCTGCTGCCGCCCGACATGGAGGCGTACAACCGGCGCTTCGACACGGCCTTGCAGTCCGGTTCGCTGGAGGAGAGCGAGTCGGCCGTCGCGGCGGAGATCAGCTCGCTGCGCGAGGGGGCGAAGGAGAAGCAGGCGAAGGCGCTGTCCGGCGGGATGAGGTTCGCCTCGATGGACGCCGCCGCGCCTGTGCTCACGGCGGCGCCTGCGGCGGCGGCTCCGCCTGCGGCGGCGGCGCTTGAAAACAGGCGGCGGCAGATGGACAAGTCGCTGGACGAAGCGGACGGACGTGTGGCCGAACAGGAGCAGGTCTTTTTCGCGCGGAAGAGCGAGGAGCGGGGGGTGGCGCGCCGGTTCTTCCAGAAGCTCGACAAGACGCAGGAGTGGGCGGAGAACAACTACTGGCACCGGCCGATCGCCGAGCAGGCGGGGGATCTCGTGGCGGCGAACCGTTTCTGGGCCGACTACGCGGCGCATGACGGCAAGGGGGCGTTCCTGTCGCCGGCGTTCATCGAGGCGGTCTCGAATTTCACGGAGATGATGCTCGCGCTGGCGGTGACGGACGTGCCGTTCAAGGCGGGCGCTCACGGCGAAAAGGTCGAGGGGTTGCGCTACGCGCTGGAGGCGGGCTCGCCGCTGGTGCTGTTCCACCGCGAGATCGGCGAGGCGGCGCGGGCCGAAACGCCGGGCGGCGTGCTGGTGGCGCAGCATTTCTTCCGGGCGGACGACCGCGAGCGGTTCGAGGGCGGCGAGCGGTTCGACAAGCCGGTGACGGACGAGTTCCTGCCGCAGGTGGTCTACGGGGCGCAGGTGGTGCTGACGAACCCGACGGGCAACCGCCAGAAGCTGCACGCGCTGCTCCAGATCCCGATGGGGGCGATGCCGGTGAACGGCGGCTTCTACACGCGCGGCGTGTATGTGGCGCTGGAGCCGTACAGCACGAACGTGCAGGAATATTTCTTCTACTTCCCGGCGACGGGCGTGTTCAGCCACTATCCCGTGACGCTGGCGGCAGGCGACGCGGTGGTTGGGCGCGCGGAGCCGTTCACCTTCCGGGTGGTGGAGCGGCTGAGCAAGACCGACACCGGCTCGTGGGCGTGGGTCTCGCAGAACGGCACGGATGAGCAGGTGCTGGCGTTCCTCGGCGCGGCGAACCTCCACCGGCTGGATCTGGAGGAGATCGCGTGGCGGATGAAGGAGCGCGTTTTCTTCGGGAAGGCGCTGGCGTTGCTGGAGGCGCGGCACGTGTACCACGACACGCTCTGGTCGTACGGCATCCTGCACAACGAGCCTGCGGCGATCCGCGAGTTCCTGCGGCACAACCCGTTCGCCGAGCGTTGCGGGCTGTGGCTGGACTCGCCGCTGCTGGCGCTGGACCCAGTGGAGCGCTTCGACTACCAGCATCTCGAATACGCGCCGCTGGTGAACCCGCGCGCGCATCAGGTCGGCAGGCACCGCACCATCCTGAACGCGGCGTTCCTGCAGCAGTACCAGCGCTTCATGAAGGTGCTGAGCTACAAGCCGCAGCCCGACGCGGCCGACGCGCTGGCGGTGGCGTACTACATGGCGTTGCAGGACCGCGTGGCCGAGGCGTTGGCATGGGCCGGGCGCGTGGACCGCAAGGCGGTCGCGGAGCAGATGCAGGCGGACTATCTGGAGGCGTACCTCGCCTTCTGCCGGGGCGACGCCGAGGCCGCGCGGGCGGTCGCCAAGCGGTACGCGGAGGCGGGGGTTGACCGTTGGCGCGACCGCTTCCGGCTGGTGCTGGCGCAGCTCGACGAGGTCGCGGGCGGTGCGGCGGCAGCGGCGGACGCGGAGAACCGCGATCAGGCGCAGGGCGCACTGGCGGCGACGGAGCCGGTGCTGGAGCTTCAGGTCGAGGCGGGGCGCATCCGGCTCGACACGCGGAACGTCGTCGAGTGCACGCTGAACTTCTACCCGATGGACATCGAGCTGCTCTTCTCGCGCAGCCCGTTCATGCAGGAGGGCGCGGCGCAGTTCTCGTACATCCGTCCGGTGCTGAGCCGCACGGTGGCGGTCGCGGCGGGGCGGGACGGCACGGTCGTGGAGCTGCCGCCGGAGTTCAAGGCGAAGAACGTGATGGTCGAGGCGTTGGCGGGCGGCGTGCGCAAGACGCAGGCGTATTATGCCAACACGCTCAAGGTGCAGATGATCGAAAGCTACGGGCAGCTCGTGGTGACGCACGCGGAAACGGGCAAGGCCGTGCCCGGCACGTACGTCAAAGTCTACGCCAAGACGGGCGACGGCAAGGTCCGGTTCTTCAAAGACGGCTACACCGACCTGCGCGGGCGGTTCGACTACACGTCGCTCAACACCAACGAGCTGGAGGATACGGCGCGGCTGGCGGTGTTGATCCTGAGTGACACGTTCGGCGCGGTGGTGCGCGAGGCCGCGCCGCCGAAGCGGTAAAGGGGGGGCGGGGATGGTCGCGAGAGCCGTTGCGCTGGCGGTGGCCGCGCTGCTGTTGGGCGGGTGCGGTGGAAAAGGGAGCCTCCCGGCGCTGTCGGCGGGGTCGGTGGTGCTGTGCTTCGGCGACAGCCTGACCGCAGGCGTGGGGGCGGGCGAGGAGGAGAGCTACCCGTCCGTGCTGGCGACGCTGCTCGGCTGCGAGGTCGTGAACGCCGGGGTGCCCGGCGAGGTTTCCGAGGAGGGGCTCGACCGGTTGGCCGCGCTGCTGGCGCGGCACCGGCCCGCGCTGGTGGTGCTCTGCCACGGCGGCAACGACATGCTGCGCAGGCTCGACGACGGCGCGACGGCGCGTAACGTCGGGGCCATGATCGCGCAGGCGCGGGAGGCGGGGGCGGGCGTGATCCTGCTCGGGGTGCCGCGCCCGGGGATTTTCCTCAAGGCTCCGGCGTTCTACGCGGAGGCGGCGAAGACGCACGGCGCGGTGTACGAGGGCAAGGTCGTGCCGTCGGTGCTGTCGTCCGGTGCGCTCAAGAGCGACCCGATCCATCCCAACGCGGAAGGATACCGCAGGATGGCCGAGCGCGTGGCGTCACTGGTCCGCGTCCGTTCGTGACGCGCGGACGGTTACGGGGCGAGGGCTTTCTCGATGGCCTCGATCAGCTCGGGGGCGTCGGGCGCGGTGCGCGAACCGAAGCGGGCGAGGAGGGCGCCGTCGCGCCCGACGAGGAACTTGTTGAAATTCCATGAGACCTCGCCGCCGAGTCCGGGGTGGAGGGTACCGTCGGTGAGCCACGCGAAGAGGGGGTGTTTGTCGTCGCCCTTGACGCGGATTTTGGCGAAGAGGGGGAAGGTGACGCCGAAGGTGCCGGTGCAGAACTGGCGGATCTCCTCGTCGGTGCCGGGCTCCTGCCCCATGAAGTCGTTGGAGGGGAAGCCGAGGACGACGAGGCCGCGTGCGCGGTAGTTCTCGTAGAGGGATTGGAGGCCCGCGTACTGTTTGGTGAAGCCGCAGCGGCTGGCGACGTTGACGACGAGGACGGCCTTGCCCTTGTAGGCGTCGAGGCGGACGGGCGTGCCGTCGATGGCTGCGGCCTCGAAGGTGTGGAAGCGGGCGG
>Ga0208244_101576_pt1 | contig 11355 bp, 8 predicted proteins | sample SubbioCR12Aug_5A_FD_184828 | JGI IMG/M metagenome (GOLD analysis project Ga0208244, IMG submission 184828) | Serpentinite rock and fluid subsurface biosphere microbial communities from McLaughlin Reserve, California, USA - CR12Aug_5A (SPAdes) | ecosystem: Environmental > Terrestrial > Deep... | reverse complement strand
CTTCGACACCAAAGGTTTTGCCCATCTGGCGCTGGAAACGGTTCAGGACAAACAAGCCGGTTTCACTACAGCATATGATGACTACAGCGGTATGATCGGGAAATCAGGCAAAACACGTACCATCCTCAGACCATCGGGGAAAATTGTGATTGATGATGAAATCTATGACGCTACTGCTTTGAGCGGTTATATCGATGAAGATGAGCCAATCGAGGTGGTGTCGTATCAAACAGGCCAGCTGTTTGTGCGCAAGGCATGAAACCTGAAGTCATCCTTGCAGATATTACAGGACTTCAGGTTGATGCTGTGGTTAATGCAGCCAACAACAGCCTGCTTGGAGGCGGTGGTGTTGATGGTGCCATACACCGTGCGGCAGGGCCAAAATTGCTCGAAGCCTGCCGGCAACTGAATGGTTGCGAAACAGGACAAGCGAAAATCACACCAGCCTTTTTAATGCCGGCAAAATGGATAATCCACACCGTTGGTCCTGTGTATCGCGGCGGAAATCAGGGTGAAGCCGAAATGCTTGCACAATGTTATACCAACAGCCTGAAGCTTGCCCGAGACTATGGATGCCGCTCCATCGCCTTTCCGGGAATTTCGACCGGTGTGTATGGCTATCCGAAACAAGCTGCAGCAAATATTGCTGTGAACACTGTGCTGCATGATCTAAAGAAACACAACCTGCCCCTGAAGGTGGTTTTTGTGTGCTTCGATGAGGAAAGCCTGAACATGTACCGCGAGTTGCTTAATTATCGTCCTTAAACTGATTTTACGGCTGCGCAAAAAACTTTTTATTTATTTTAGCGAACGATACTATTAGATAACATCATATTGATTTTGAGTCTGTCACGCCATTTATTCCTCATTCTTCTGATACTTACCGGAGGCAGACTGATGTCTCAGGAAAAAAAAACACTTGCTGTGGTTCGGGCCTCAGGCAGCCTTGAGGTTGACGGACGGCTTGATGAGCAAGCCTGGCAACATGCCTCAACAGCCAAAGACTTTGTTCAGTTAAGGCCTTTCAATGGAAAACCGGCCAGCCAGCCCACCGAAGTAAGGATTTTGTATGATGACAGCGGACTCTACATAGGCGCTTTGATGCTGGATGAAAAACCCGACAGCCTCAGGGTGGAATTGTCACGACGCGACGATCTGGAAATGGCCGACCATTTTGGCCTCACCATCGACCCATACAACGACGGGCTCAACGCTTTCGGATTTTTTGTGAGCACACGCGGCGTGCAGATGGACATGAAAACCGATAAGGATGGTTTTGAAGACAGCAACTGGGACGCCGTTTGGTTAAGTGCTGTAATGATTCACGATTCGGGCTGGAATGCCGAAATGATGATTCCATGGTCGGCCCTGCGTTTTTCAGGCAACAAGCAACAGGTCTGGGGCGTTAATTTCTTCAGAAGCATTCAGCGCCTCCGCGAAAACGTATCATGGAATTTCATTGACTCACGCATAAAAGGTGAAATCACGCAAAGCGGCATCATTTACGGCATGCACGACATCAGCCCGGCACTCAGACTGAGCGCCACACCATACCTTTCAGCCTATGCTGATCACAACAGCAGCAGTGATAACTGGGATACCTATGCAAATTACGGCATGGATCTGAAATGGGGTCTCAGCAGAAGTTTCACCCTTGATATGACATTAATCCCTGATTTCGGGCAGGTGGAGTCAGATGCCACCATCTTTTCCCTGTCACCTTTTGAAGTGTTTTATGAGGAAAAAAGACCCTTTTTCACCGAAGGAACTGAACTGTTCAGCAAAGGGAATGTATTCTACTCCCGCAGGGTTGGCGCCAGACCCTCTGGGTATTTTTCGGTGCCTTTTAATCCCGGCGTGGCCGAAGTGATTGACAATCCTGAGCAGGCCCAATTGATCAACGCGGTCAAGTTGTCGGGCAAAACCGGAAACGGACTGGGAATAGGCGTTTTCAACGCCATGACAGCCAACACCTATGCCACAGTAAGGGACACTTCCGGTGACACCAGAAGAATACTTACAGAACCATTTACCAATTTCAATATGGTGATTGCGGACCAGTCGTTTCGCAACAACTCCTATCTTAGTGTGTACAATACTTCTGTGTACAGGCCCGAACAAGGGAAAGCGGCACTGGTAAGCGGAACGGATTATCGTTTCAGAGACAAACATAATCAGTATGAGATCAGCGGGATATTCAACCTGAGCCAGCATTACGACCCAAATAACATGCCCGACCTTGGTTTCAGGTCATATACCAAAATCGGCAGGGTAAAAGGTGTTTTTCAATATGATGCCTGGTTTAATGTGGAAACGGATAACTACGACCCCAATGATATGGGGTTCCTGATGAACAATAACGATTTCGCTACAGGAACAAATTTCCGCTACAACATTTTCGAACCGAGAGGCAAAATACTCAGAATGTTCAACACGCTAAGCACCAGACTAGTGTACCTGTATGCTCCCCGAAAATTCAGCGAGTTTATCATCAGCGGCACAAACTGGACAACATTAACCAATCATTTGACTCTGGGTGGGTTTTACAATATAAGACCACTGGAATCAAATGATTACTTCGAAGCCCGTACGCCCGGACGTGTTTTTGTGTGGCCCTCAAGCGTCTGGCTCAACGTTTGGTCTTCGCCCGACTATAGAAAAAAATATCTCGTTGACCTGACTTTGGGCGTTTGGCAAACCTTTGGCGATGACCAGACATCCATCAATGCCGAAATTGAACCCCGGCTGAGATTCAGCAACAGTTTTATGCTCAGGCCCGAAATTTCTTTCGACTACCATGTCAACAGCAAGGGATTTGTTCGCGACAGCATCGTGCCCGGACAGGATAAAACAATCATCTTTGGCCGACGTAATATAACCAACCTGACCACCTCACTGAAAGCTGACTACATCTTCAACAAAAACACCTCTGTGTCATTCAGACTGAGACATTACTGGATGCTGGTTGACTATTTGTCGTTCTACAACCTGAATATGGCGGGCCGACTCGATCCGGCCGATCATCAGCGATTCGAAGATTTTAGTGTGAATGCTTTTAATATTGATATGGTGTTCAAATGGGATTTTGCACCGGGAAGCGAATTGCTGCTAATCTGGAAAAACGCCGTGTTTCAAAACAACCAAAGCGAGCAATTGGTGGTCAATTACTTCGATAACCTGAACAAAATGTTTGAATCGCCGGTACACAACAGCTTCAGCATCAAATTACTGTACTATCTCGACTGGCAGCAGTTCAAAAGAAAAGGCCGCAGGGACGAAACCGGTTTATTCAGGCCTGAACGATTCAGAGACATAATTAGAAATACTGCCGCAGACCTCCGCAGCGAACTGCATTCCGGTAGCGAGCATAGCCTCGACCCACTGAGCCGGAAACCGTCCTTCCACTGACATTCCGTCTGACAAGCGGATAAGCCGGTGAATCATTCCGGCATTAAAAGCATCACCGGCACCAATGGTGCTGACAACCTCCACAGGGGGCACATCAAGCCTGAGCATTCTTTCACCATCAAAAGCATGTACGTGACTTCCTCCATAAGTGATGACGAGCAGCCGGCACCTTTCGGGACTGATTGTCTGCCAAATTTTCATTGGGTCAGCCGTGCCAAAAACCCCAAGCATATCTTCATCAGATGTCCGGACAATATCGGCGAGCGACATAAACTCAACGATCCTTTGGTACTGGCTTTCTTCGTCAGTAAGACAATGTTTTCTGATGTTTGGGTCGTAAAAAATTAACGCATGGTTCCTGGTTGCTGTTCCCAACAAATGGTCGAGTGCAGGTCGCAATGCAAAATCGAGTGCCGAGAACGAGCCAAATATAAAGACTGCATCGTTATGAATTTCCGGTAACTGGTTTGAAAAACGTATCTGAGGATAGTCCTTGTGAAACGTATAGCTTGCCTTTCCCAGTGTGTCGAGCACTGCCTTGGCTGTTGCCGTTTTGCGTTGGGAATAGGTTATGGTATATTCTGTGAGTACTCCGTTTCCAGATAGAAATTCTTTTAAGAAACTGCCATGATCGTCGCTGCCAAACTCAGTAATCAACTGAACCTGATTGCCACATCGGGAAAGCGAAACAGAAGTGTTCACAATGCTTCCGCCAGCATAGGCACCGGCAAAAACATTACCACGGTAGATCAGGTCAACCAGTGCCTCGCCAAAAGCTACAACTGTTCGCACTTCAGGTGACTATTCGAGGTAGGTGTAGCCGTAAAGACCTGAGCGGTAGTTCGACAGAAACTCTTTTCCTTCTTCAGCGGTGATGCGGCCTTGTTTTACTGACGACATTACCCAGGTTTCCACCGTGCGGACAAGTTTCTTGGAATTGTACTGAACGTAGTCAAGCACTTCAGCAACTGTTTCTCCGTCAATGATCTGATCAATATAATACCCTTTTTCGTCCACCGAAACATGCACGGCATTGGTATCTCCAAACAGGTTGTGGAGGTCACCGAGGATTTCCTGATAAGCGCCCACAAGGAACACGCCGATATAATATGATTCGCGGGCCCTCATGCTGTGAACGGGAAGGTGATGCGAGAAATTACGTGTGCTGATGAAATTGTCGATTTTCCCGTCCGAATCACAGGTAATATCCTGAATAGTAACGGTTCGGTCGGGTTTTTCGTCGAGGCGGTGAATCGGTATGATGGGGAATATCTGGTCGATGGCCCATGAATCGGGCAAAGACTGAAATAATGAGAAGTTGCAGAAATATTTATCAGACAAAAGTTTGGGCAGGTTCAGCAATTCTTCCGGCGGCCTTTTCATTTCGGAGGCCATCTGATGTATTTCGCGCGCCACCGACCAGAACAGACGTTCGATACGGGCTCTGGTTTGCAGATCGAGCATGCCCAGGCTGAACATATCGAGGGCTTCTTCACGGATTTGTTGGGCATCGTGCCAGGTTTCGAGCATTTTCGACTGATTGAGCGATTCCCACGCGTTGTATAATTCGTGTAGGAGTTCATGGTCGTCCTCCTGAACAACTTCGTCCTCCTCCCAAACAGGCAGGGTGGCAGATTCAAGCACTTCAAAAACAAGCACCGAGTGATGCGCTGTAAGTGAGCGTCCCGATTCGGTGATGATGTTCGGATGCGGCAATTCGTTTTTGTCGCAGGCATCCACCATGGCAAAAGTGGCGTCGTTCACATATTCCTGAATGCTGTAGTTTACGCTGCTGCCGCTGTTCGACGAACGGGTTCCGTCGTAATCAACACCAAGTCCGCCTCCAACATCCACAAAATCAATATCGAAACCAAGTTTACGTATCTGAACATAAAACTGGGCGGCTTCGCGCAAGGCAATCTTTATCCTGCGGATTTTATTCACCTGACTGCCAATATGGAAATGTACCAGTCGGAGTGTATCCTGCATTTTGTTTTTTTCGAGAAAATCAAGCGCTTCGAGCAACTCACTCGAAGTAAGGCCAAATTTGCTTACATCACCGCCCGAGTCTTCCCATTTACCGGAGCCTGAACTGGCAAGTTTTACCCTTATTCCAATCAGAGGCTTCACCCTGAGTCTCTTGGCCACGCGTGCGATGAGCTTCAATTCATTGAGTTTTTCTACCACAATAAAAATGGTTTTACCCATCTTTTGTGCCAGCAAAGCCAGTTCGATATAGCTTTCGTCCTTGTAGCCATTGCAGATAATCAGCGAATCACTGTCGGTATTGATGGCGATAACCGCATGCAGCTCAGGTTTGGAACCGGCTTCGAGTCCGATATTGAATTTCTTGCCATGACTGACAATTTCTTCCACCACAGGACGCATCTGGTTGACTTTGATAGGGTAAACAGTGAAACTCTGCCCTTTGAAACCGTATTCCTCAGCAGCAACTTTAAAACACGAGCTCATCTGCTCGATACGGCTGTCGAGAATATCGGGGAAACGCAGCAATACCGGTACAGAAACATCACGAAGCTGCAGTTCATCAATAAGTTCTTTCAGGTCGACCGGCTGACAACCCTTGCGTGGTGTTACCACTACATTGCCCTTCTCGTTGATGGAGAAATAATTAATTCCCCATCCGTTGATGTTGTACAGTTCGGCCGAATCTTCAATGCGCCATTTTCTCATAAGGCAAATTCAATGTTAAGATGTATGAAAACCTGATGATTACATCGGGCTACTTTAACCTATTTTCAGTGGGTGCAAAACTACAAAAAACATCGAAAGATGCAGCAGAAAGATACTCAGTGGTTTTACTTTACAGAAGTATTGAACCACAGGTTCTGCCTGTTAACAGAAAGTCTGGATTTCATTCTTATCGTGATGAGAATGCTCAGCGCTATCGTGATGCCGCGAAAAACATTGGGCAGCAGTGTCCCCAGGGCATTGTCGCTGACATCAAACAAGGTCCACGAAAGGTTCATCAGCACATGCATCAACACCGGAACCCAGAGGTTTTCGTTCCACTCAACATACAGCCATGCAAACCACACTGCTCCGATGGCGGTGATAAAAAATACTCCCGAAGATTCCAGAAGTGTTGAACCCTGATATATATGACCCAGGCCAAAAATCACAGCGCCTGTCAACGATGCAGGAACAAAACCCCACAATGCCCTGCGGAACAACAGCCCAAACAGGAAACCCCTGAACAAAAATTCCTCGAAAAATCCTGCAAACAGGCTTGCATTCAACACCAGCCATATATCGAGTTCATTTCTGATACTTCCTGTAAATGCCGATCCAATCATCATTGGTGAGACCGTGATCATCGCAAACAGCAGTGCTGCCAGGAAGCCACCTTCAAGACCAAGCTCGCGGCCAAGGTTACGGAGGCCATAGCCTAAACCAACAAAAAGCACCACCGGAATAACCCACCAGGCATAAACATAAGCCACACGTGCCATGCCTTGAGGCAAATCAATGGGAATATAGGCATGCAGTAACTTCCGGCCATAAAAGGCAATCAGAAAAACCAAAAGAATCAATATACTTTCAATGAGTTTTGACTTTGTCATGGCAGTAACAATAAAGGGTAAGAAAACGCAAAGAAAATCAAAAAGTTTAAACTTAAAGTTAACCTTATTGATCCTGCCTGATGATTGATGTTTATCCGAAAAGAGAAAGGTGCTTATCTTTGTCCGTCAAACCATCAGCATGAAACTCATTGCCGACAGCGGCTCTACCAAAACCACCTGGGCATTGCTTCACAAGGGTGAAGCTATTTTGGTTTTCAACACATCGGGGTTCAACCCCTATTATTTCGGCAGCGGCGACCTGAGCAGGATTTTAAGGCAGGAATTACCTGATAGTCTTCCAATAGCTGAGGTCGATGAGGTAGTGTATTACGGGTCAGGCTGTTCCACGGATAAAAATTGTGCCATAGTGTCGGATGCTTTAAAAAGCTTTTTTCCCGGAACTTCCATCACAATTCACCATGATCTGCTGGCCGCAGCCCATGCCCTGCTGCAACACAATGCAGGCATTGCCTGTATTCTGGGCACAGGAAGCAACTCGTGCCTGTACGATGGCAAACAAATTGTGGCACAGGTTCCTTCATTAGGCTATCTGCTTGGTGATGAGGGAAGCGGATATCAGATCGGACGCCGGTTGCTTGCTGCCATGCTCAACGGTTCGGCACCTGCTGAATTAATACAGGCATTCGGCAAACAATACGGTCTGACACTTTCTGACGCACTGCACCGCATTTACCATGAGGATAAGCCTGGCCCGTTCATCGCCTCATTCACTCAGTTTGCACAACAACACAAAGGGCACCCCTGGTGTAATCGGCTCGTGATGCGCTGCTTCGAAGATTTCCTTGCCTTAATGCCCGCGCATTATCCTGCACACGAATCTGTCCCCCTTTCGTTCACAGGATCGGTAGCCTATCACTTCAGATCACAGCTGATGTCCTTGCTGGATTCCAAAGGACTAAAAGCAGGCCGCATTCTTCGTTCCCCGATCGAAGGGCTGATGGAATTTCACAGATAAAAGCAGCTTCGGGCACTGCAGGGCAATTATGATTCCATGGCCGACTTAACAAAGCCGGTGATACCTCTGAAATCATCAAAATCAAACCATTTTATTTCCTTGTTCTTGCGAAACCAGGTCATTTGCCTTTTGGCATATTGACGCGTATTCACCTTGATCTCATCAATTGCCTGCTCCAGAGTTATCTTTTTGTCAAAATAACGGAATAACTCCTGATAACCAACCGTCTGTAATGGATTCAAAGCAGCATACTGATGCAGTGAACGGGCTTCGTCAACAAGTCCCTGGGCGATCATAGCTTCCACCCTGAGGTTGATGCGGTTGATCAGTTGCGTTCTTTCTGTTCTGATGCCGGCCCATATGGTGTTGAAAGGTCTCGGCGCTGGCTGTCTCTTCCGGTAGAAAGTGAAGGTTTGTCCGGTTTGCAGGCAGACTTCAATGGCCCTTTGAAGCCTGCGTGGGTTTCTCTGATCAACAACATTATAATACTCAGGGTCAAGCTGTTTTAACAAGACTTGAAGGCCTTTCAGACCCTCCTTCGCGAACAATAGGTTCACTTGATTTCTGACAACTTCACCGGTTTCCGGTATGTTGTCCAATCCACGGCATACGGCATCGAGATACAAACCTGAGCCTCCTGTAATAACAACAAGATTATGGTTTCGGTGCAGTTCCGCAATGACTTTCAGCGCCTGATTTTCGAAGCTTGCTACATCAATTGGCTGATGAATACCTGTATGACCCACAAAATGATGTCTGACAGCAGCAAGTTGATCATCGGAAGGCACTGCTGTTCCAATCTTCATCTCTCGGTAAAACTGTCTGCTGTCGGCCGAAATGATTTCAGTGCCATAATACCCGGCCAGTTTGACTGCCAGTTCCGTTTTGCCGGATGCAGTAGGCCCTGCAAGAGCCAGCAGATATTTTGGGATCAACGAATCCATGAAATCAGAGGGGCAGCGGGCCGTTACTTTTTATCTGAGGAGCTTCACCTGGCTCCTTCACAATATGAAGACCCATTTCGAGTCCCTGCTTTCTCATCAGGCCAAAGGCTTCTTCAAAATTGTTTCCAATAATTCCGTCAAGTATGGCTTCCCGAATAGCAGTTTTGATAATCCCGACTTCTTTTCCGGGTTTCAGGCCAAAAACTTCCATGATCACCTCTCCGCTTACCGGTGGCTGCCAGTTCCTGATACGGTCCTTGGCTTCTATTTCCTTGAGTTTATCCCGCACCAACCTGAAGTTATCCCGGTATTTCTTCACTTTGTATTCGTTCTTTGAAGTGATGTCGGCTTCACATAAGGTCATCAGCGCGTCAATGTCGTCGCCTGCATCGAAAAGTAAACGGCGAATGGCGGAATCTGTTACAATTTCCTGAGCCAACACGATTGGCCTCAGATGCAGCAACACCATTTTCTGCACAAATTTCATCCGGTCGTTCTGCGGCAGCCTGAGCTGCTTGAAAATCCTGGGTACCATTCGGGCTCCCCTGAATTCATGGCCATGAAAAGTCCATCCGGCCTGAGGATCAAACTTTTTGGTAGGCGGCTTGGCAATGTCGTGCAAAATTGCTGACCAACGTAACCAAAGATCGTCCGACAGGGGTGCAAGGTTGTCCAAGACCTCAAGTGTATGATAAAAATTGTCCTTGTGCGACTTGCCGTTAATGGTCTCAACACCCTGCAAAGCAGCCATTTCAGGAAAGATCACGTGAAGCAGGCCTGTGTCGAACAACAATTTAAAGCCCACCGAAGGCACAGGCGACAAAACAATCTTGTTGAGTTCGTCTGCGATCCTTTCTGCAGACACAATCCTGATTCTGTTCCGGTTTCTGATAATGGCTTCGTAGGATGCCTGTTCGATGCGAAAACCAAGCTGTGCCGAAAACCTTATGGCTCTCATCATCCGCAAAGGATCATCCGAATAAGTTATGTCAGCATCGAGCGGGGTGCGGATGGTCTTTTGTCCGAGGTCGGTCAGTCCGTTGAACGGGTCGAGCAACAAACCATAATCATAGGGATTCAGACTGATTGCCATGGCGTTGATGGTGAAGTCTCTTCTGTTCTGATCGTCCTGCAAACTTCCTTCTTCCACTTCAGGTTTCCGGCTAAACAGTTTATAGGATTCCTTGCGGGCACCGACAAATTCAATGTTCCAGCCTTTGTGGGCGATCATGGCCGTGCCAAACTGCCCGTAATACTTGGCTTCGGCACCTTTGCCCAGCTTGCGTGCAACATGCTTTGCTGCTTCAAGGCCATCACCTACAACTACAATATCAATGTCCTTCGACTTTCTGTTCAGGAACAGGTCACGCACAAATCCGCCTATCACATATGTTTCGAGCCCAAGGTCGGAACATACCTTTGAAATAGTCCTGAATAAGGGATTCGACACGTAACTGCTCATATCTTCCATGATGCAAAGGTACAGCGAAAATTAAATGAACAGCGCCTGTTGTTCTCAGCACATAAGGTAACTCCCGCAATTTGTAAAAATACCCATATATAGGTATTTCTCCACCACATTGCCATTGTTAGTTTTGCTGCCATGATTTACCAAAACTTTACTTTTATGAAACTACTTTTTTCAATATTCACAGTTGCTCTTATAAACATTCAGTTGTTTGCACAACTACAAGACAACCAATCGGTGTTTCAAAACAGCGCTGACCTGCTACTTGCTTCAGACAGCAAATTAAGCATCGGCGGATACGGCGAAATACACTATCACCAGCCTCTGGATGCCGATCTGCGGCAGAACGGCGAGCTTGATGTTCACAGATTGGTGATGTTTTTCGGGTACAATTTCAGCAACCGGGTGCAGTTTGTTACCGAAATAGAATATGAACATGTTTCGGAAGTTTATGTTGAGCAAATGTTTTTGCAGTATAAACTGAATTCGTGGCTTAACTTCAGAGGTGGTTTGTTGCTGATACCAGTTGGCATCATAAACGAGTACCACGAACCAACGACGTTTAATGGCGTTGACCGTCCCTTTATCGACAACAAGATCAGCCCGACAACCTGGCGGGAAATTGGGTTTGGAATCACCGGTAATTTTCTGGAAACTTCCTTAAAATATCAATTATACCTTGTCAACGGCTTCAACGGTTATGATGGTCAGGCTAAGTTCAACGGACGAAACGGGCTCAGGGGCGGACGTCAGAAAGGTGCTGAATCATACATCAGTGCACCAAACCTTACTGCCCGTGTCGAATACTATGGTATCAGAGGACTGAATATGGGTCTGTCAACCTATATGGGTGATTCTCAAAGCCGTCTGTATCATAAGATCGACAAATCGGATGACGCAGCCATGCTGCGTGCCGACTCCTCTGTGGTGGGTATTGCCATGATCGGCATCGACGGCAGATACAACATCAAAGGC
>Ga0208244_101575_pt1 | contig 11362 bp, 11 predicted proteins | sample SubbioCR12Aug_5A_FD_184828 | JGI IMG/M metagenome (GOLD analysis project Ga0208244, IMG submission 184828) | Serpentinite rock and fluid subsurface biosphere microbial communities from McLaughlin Reserve, California, USA - CR12Aug_5A (SPAdes) | ecosystem: Environmental > Terrestrial > Deep... | reverse complement strand
TCAGTCATGAAGATAGTAAATGGGCTCTTTCTTGGCATGATGACAACCTCCTTTTATGTCATCATACCATATATTCAGCATGTAAAGCAATTCAAAATACGTCATCGTATTTATGAATACAAGGACTTAGTCACCACGAACGCTATGACGGCCTCGGTTACCCACGCAGATTAAAAGGGGACGCCATTCCGCTGCTGGCCAGGATTACAGCTGTGGCTGATGCTTTTGAAATAATGAGCAACGGACGCCCTTATAAAAATAAGATGACCCGCGAAGAGATCATCTCAGAATTTAAAGCTGCTCCGGCAAACAATTTGACCCGGAACTGGTCAGATTGCTACTCAGCGATATTGAAAAAAGCTAACTTTTAATAAAATAGGTAAGGATCCGAAGGTGGGTCAGCCACTTCGTATACTTCTACAATAACTGCTCCGACCACTTCACCCTGGTATCCGGCAAGTATTACTGTACCTTTAATTTGCACCCAATCGAATTCATTTGCTGTATAGCCGACGGGCATAACAATTAAAAAACCATTGACCAGCGCATCGGCGGCACAACAGGTTATCAGGTAGCGGCCTAAAATAAACTGCTCCGCGCTTAAATCATACCAGGATGGCTGATATAAAAAACCGAGTGCTTTTATTTCGACACCTTCCAGATCATGAGGATTGCCCCAAAGACCTTCAGCCAGTAAGGTATAATTGTGATTATCTACTTCTAAAAAGTTATTATCAATCTCAAGGGTTCGCGCTTCACCGGCGGTTTCCTGTAAATACCCGATATCTACTTCTAAACCCTTTTTTTCAGCCAGCGCCGGGTCAAGACCGCTTGGAGGGATGATTCCGAATAAAAGAGGAATAATAAACACCAGGTACGTTAATGCTTTCTTTGCCGCTTGCCGACCTTTATGCGAAGTTTTGTCATTGATCTGCCCGCAGCAACCTGCCTCGTGAGCGGACACCAAAGCTGTATTGACCGAAAAGAAACCGGCCAGTTGGGTTAAAGCCAGCAAGAGCATCACCGAGGCGGTTACCAGAGCCAGGTTGTGAAAGCGGGTATGCACAAAATAATTTAACCCCCCGGTTGCATAGAGCAGAAACAACCAGTAACTGTAACCGAAAAATATCGAAGAGCGAACGAGCTGTTCTGTTTTACTATAAGGGCCCATAAAAACCACCTTTTTTTCTATGACAACAGCAGAACATGTTATAATAAAATCGCCATTAAATAAGTCAGAAGAAATACCGAAACCGTTATTAATGCCAGCCAAATCGCCACAAACTTAGCCTTGAAACAACCGAGCATCATCAAAGTATTCTTAATATCGGTCATCGGTCCATATAACAAAAATGCTGTCAGAGATGCAGGGATAAAAGTGAGTGAAAAAGAGCTTGCGACAAAAGCGTCAGCTTCCGAACAGATTGAAAGACCGTAAGCAAGAAGCATCATTACGGCAATAGACGAAGTTTCACCCTGGCCGATCGAAACCAGCAGTTCCCTTGACACCGCTGACTGAATCAGGGCCGCTAAAAATGACCCCATTATCAAATATTTACCCATAACAAAAAGATCGTCTCCGGCATGTGTTATAAGCTCCATTGCATTTTGAAGATAACTCTTTTTTTTAGGCTTTGTTTCTATTTGCAGCAGGTGCCGGTCACAGCAGTCATCATGCTGAGGCGTTTCACGCAGATACTGATCAGGCCGGTTAAAAAACAGCTCGATGATCAGGCCGATCAGCACAGCAATAATAAACGCCCCGATCATCCGATAATAGAGCATCGGAATATGGGGAAAAGCCATATGGGTTGAAGCGGCAACCACGGGGTTAATGATAGGCACCGCCAGCATAAAAGTTATGGCGGCCGATGGAGGAACCCCTTTTTGAATCAGGCGCCTGACAACGAGAACAATACCGCACTCGCAGATCGGAAATAAAATACCCAGCAAAGGAGCTATGAGTAACCTGGCAAACCGCTGCTTAGGAATAATCCGGCTGATTAACTCTTCAGAGATAAAAAGATGAATCAAGGATGAAGCAAAAACTCCAATCAAAACGAACGGTAAAGCTTCGATAATGATACTCAAAAATATCGTGATCAGGTTATTTAGCAAATAGTAATCTCCTCTTTCTTACCGTTCTGATCCGGAAGCAATTTTACAGCTGCTGCAAATCCCTTTAATGTAATACCGCTGCTCTTCGACAATATAATCATTGTTTAAGTTTTCGATCCGGGGAATACTGTAGCTGCGCAAACACTCGCAATTTCCGCAGTTGCGGCAGAAAAAATGGGGATGACAGTGACTCTCTTCTTTGCAGGTGCATAAAGCATACAACCAGCTCCGGTTATCATCTTCTACTTTATGAACAAACCCTGCCTCAATAAAAGATTCAAGTGAACGGTAAACACTGACCGGATCGTAGTAAAGATCACCCAGCGCTTCGCATATTTGCCGGTGTGATAAAGGTTTATCAGCTTTAAGCAAAACTTTGAGCAGGGCAATCCGACCGGCAGTTTGCTTCAAACCAGCTTTTTTTAAAATTTCTGCGGCAGCTTGCTCGGGCAACCAGGTCACCTCATCTTCAAAAAATACATTGCAATCTTGTCCACTATCACAAATGATGTCAATAAACCAGCATCTCACTGACTTGAAATCAGACCAGTCTCAACCTGCGCACCAGGAAAGAGATTAAAAAGAATGCGCCATTAAAAAGCACTATGGTGGCGCCGGTCGGCAAGTTAAAAATATAAGAGCTGAAAACCCCCAAAATAACCGAAACCACAGCAACAGTTACCGCTATCAAAATAGAGGATTTGAATCCCTTCGAAACCTGCAGGGCTGTTACAGTGGGAAAGACAATCAGGCTTGAGATTAGCATGGTGCCGACAACCCTGATCCCCAGGGAGATTGTTACGGCCGTGAGTATGGCAACCAGGTAATTCATGACCCGGGTATTAAGACCCAAAACCCTGGCAAAATCTTCGTCATAGGTAACAACAAACAGGCTGTTGAAATAATAAATAACCACCGCAAGAACTAAAAAAGAAAGAACTACTGAAATGATCACCTCAGCCCTGCTGATTACAAGAATGCTGCCGAAAAGATAGCTCATTAAATCAACATTAAAGCCGCGTGCCAGGCTGGCGATCAGAACACCAAGAGCAATTGAAAAAGAGGATACCAGGCCGATCGCCGCATCTCCGTGCAGCCCTGCTTTCTCGCTTAACGCTAAAATGGCAAAGGAAGCAAGAACTACCAGCGGAATTGTGACAATTAATGGTGAAGCCGATAAAAACAAGGCAAGCGCTACGGTCGCAAAACTGACATGAGCCAGGCCGTCACCAATCATCGATAGTTTGCGCAATACGAGAAAAATACCTAAGAAAGCGCAGCATAGCGAAATCAGGATCCCTACCAGCAGAGCCCTGCGAATAAAATCAAACTCTAATGATTCAACAATCAAGTCAAAATACATCTCAGCTGTGCCTCCAGCAGATTTGATGCTGCGATAAAGGACCAAAATAGCTGCTCATCTCTTCTGATGAACAAAATTCCTCATAAGTCCCAAAAAATATTACCCGTCTGTCCAGGTAGAGCAGTTTTTTGGTATATTTCCCGATTGAAGCCATATCGTGAGACACCAGCAAGATCGTTACCCCATCAACTCTGTTCAAGTCACCGAGCAGCTCGTAAAAACTTTCACGAATCTGGGGATCAAGCGCGCTTGTCGGCTCATCAAGGATCAGGAGGGAAGGAGAACCGGCCAGGGCCCGGGCCAGCAAAACCCTCTGCTGCTGACCTCCGGAAAGACTGCCTATTTTATGGTCGCTAAGATCGTCAATATCCAGCCTCTTTAAAACTTTGCCGACCTTCTCCTGATCGCTTGCGTTATAAAAACGCGGCCCCTTCTTGGGCGCCAGCAAACCCATCGCCACGACCTCTCTTACCGTAGCCGGAAAAAGGCCATCACTCTGGATGGCCTTTTGCGGCAGATAACCGATGTAAGGATCATGTGCGGCGTTATTATTAAAAGAAATTTGGCCTTCGGCAACGGGAAGTAACCCCAGCATTGCTTTGATCAAGGTTGTCTTACCCGACCCGTTGGGTCCGGCAACGCCGATATAATCACCTTTGTTAATCACAAAACTAATCCCGCTTAGCACCTGGTGTTTGCCGTAACGCACAGCAAGATCTTCTATGGTCATCAAAGGTGTCATCTTTACTATTGCAGTCCTTCCAGTAACTTAGCGAGATTATCTTCCATAATTTGAATATAGGTAATACCGCTGTTCAATTCGTCCGTTGTTACGTTATGAGCACCGTGGAGCAGAACCATTTCGGCTCCGGTTTGCTCGGCCACCACTTTGGCCACTTTCGGTTCGATCAATTCCTCGTAATAAATAACCTTGGCATTGGATTCGTTCACCCTCTTGATCAGCTCCGCGATATTGCCGGGTGTGGGCTCAGCATCGGGGGCAAAACCCTCATAGGGCGAAATATGATCTAAATCGTAACGGGCAGCAAAATAACCAAAGGCAAAATGTCCGGCATAAAGAATTGTCCTGTTTTCCAGGCCGGCCAGGCTGCTGTCAATTTTATCATGTAAATCCTGAAGCTGCTGCTTGTAAGTTTCTCCATTTTCTCTGTAATAACCTTCATGATCAGGATCTACCTGGATCAACCCTTCTACAATGTGATCAACCATAATCTTGGCTAGAAGCGGATCAAGCCAAAAATGGGGATCTTTGCCGCCATGTTCGTGGTGCTCGTCTTCATCGTGGTGTTCGTCTTCATCGTGATGATGATGGTGGTGATCATCCTCATCCATCAAATCGATGCCTATGCTGGTGTCGACAATCAAAAGCGTTTTGCCCTCAGCAGCATCAATAATCCTTTCTGCCCAGGGCTCCATGTAAGCTCCGGTGTAAATAAAGAGATCTGCTTTCTGAATATCAGCAATATCCCTGGGCGATGGCTCAAAGCTGTGCGGCTCCATTCCGGGAGGCAGTAGGAAAGTAACAATCACTTTGTCACCGGCAATTTGTTTAACAAAATCATACTGCGGAAAAAGGGTGGTAATAATCAGCAGCTTTTCCCCCTCTTCCGTGACTGGTTCTTCCGCGGCCTGATCGCAGCCGGTAAATAATAGCACCAACAGAATCGAGAACAAAACAAGCATAAATATTTTCTGATTTTTCATCTGAAAGCCTCCTTCTTTTTTAATTGCAAGTTGTTTGCATTTGCAGTTACATGTATTCTATTTTATTCATTAATATATTTCAACCCTCTGACAAATGTTTTTAACCGCCGACCGGCAAAAGGATAAAAGGGCAGGAGCTTATCAGGGTAAAGTAGAATAAGAAACTAACCAACTAAACCGGGAGATGAACTTGAGATGAAGCTGGAAGGTAACTGTCAAACAACAGCCATGGGCATTATGCCCCATACTGATGTGGAGAAAGCTCTACAATTGGCCCTGACGCTTGATATCCCGTACTGGCCGCAGCTGCCGAAAGTAAACTTTTTTGAGGATATGTATGCCCAGGTATCGGAACATTTCCCAGGCATCATCCTCGATGTCAATCAGCGTGAAGTTCGCTTCTCACTGGAAAGATTTTACACCGACCTGGAAGAATACCTGCCCCGCTGGGAAGATGAAGATTTCTTTCGCCTCTCTCCCGGTTTCTCAGTTGTCTTTCACCGTTTTCTCGAACTCGACCTCTCGCCCCACAAGTATGTGAGGGGTCAGAGCATTGGTCCGGTCAGCTACGGCCTTAAGATAACTGATGAAGACAAAAAACCGATGATCTACTACGACGAAGTGCGCGATCTAGTTTTTGACTTTGTGGCCAAGAAACTGCAAGCTCAGCTGAGTGAAATGCAAAAAGTTCACCCGGGATCATTCGTCTGGGTTGACGAACCGGGCCTGGAAATGATTTTTATGGCCTTTACCGGCTACACCAGCGAAAGAGCAGCTGAAGACTACCGGGCTTTCCTTGAAAAATTCCCCGGCCCCACCGGGGTGCATCTCTGCGGCAACCCCGACTGGTCTTTTCTTTTGCAGTTAGAACTTGATGTGCTCTCTCTGGATGTTTTAGCCCGCGGCCATATCTTCAGCCGCTACAATGATGACATCAAAACCTTTCTCGATCGGGGAGGCATTATATCCTGGGGTATTACCCCGACCCTTACTGAAGAATTTGAGCAGGAAAACGTAAAATCAATGATTGATAATCTCGATAACCTCTGGAACAGCCTTGATAAAAGCGGCATACCCCGCGAGCAAATCCTAAAACAGGCCTGGCTGGCACCGGCCCGCTGTTGCCTGGTCAACCTCGATGGTGAAGAAACAGTAGCTAAATCCTTTCGCCTACTGCAGGAGGTAGCCGACCACTTTAAAGCACAGCTATAATGCCGAGGGTACGGAGTTATTGACAACTTTTTTTAGGCAACAGTTCTGAAATAATTGCAAAAACAGGTCTAGCCTGAACTGATGGACAAAAACCATATGGTTATTGGGACTGCTCTTTGCTCCAAATGATAATACTAACGGTTAAAGGAAAAAGTTTATCAGTAATATCTTCTGCATAAAATAAGCGAAGGAGAGTAATTATGAAAAGGTATAGCTTATCAGTGCCGCGTCTGATCAGGTTTTTTGTTGTAATCATTATCGGGCTGGTTTTAGTTCTATCAGCCGGGTCTGCATCAGCAGGCGAAGATTTATACCAGGATCTTTCCCGTGCTGCCGGAGATCCCGATCTTGTTCTATTCAAGGCCCTGGCGGTAAAAGGGCAAGCGCTGGATTGGAGCGCTGCCAAACCGGTTGAATTTGAGGGCAACCTGCGTTTTCTTGAGACAAGTTATGCTGATAGTGAAGACCAAGTCAGCGGTCTCTTCCTGGTGCGCCGCCTCGACGGCGAATTATTCATTCTATCCCCGCCCGTTGAAGCAAGCCTTCCCTCAGGAGACAGCGAAGATTATTACAGCGGCTTGCAAGGCATGCTGGGCGATAAGCTGGTTTTTAAGGCCCTCGTCGCTGAAGGGGAAGTAAATGGAAAAAACTACTCCTTTATCCGTTTCACGGAAAAACCGAGCCAGCTGCTGCTCGATCGCATCTTTAAAATATCTATAATGTTTATGTTCTTCTTTGTTATGCTGGGCATGGGGATGACCCTTACCGTAAAAGATTTTATTCTTGTATTTAAAAGCCCCCGGGGTATTTTGATTGGCATTTTCCTGCAGTGGCTTTTAATGCCGCTTTTAGCTCTGGGGATGGCCTACCTGCTTGGGTTTTATCACGCTTTTCCCTTCATCTACGCCGGCCTGGTCTTGATCTGTGCCTGCCCCGGCGGGGTAACATCAAACCTGATGACCTACTATGCCAAGGGCGACCTGGCCCTTTCGGTCTCGCTCACCTCTATCTCTACTGTGCTGGCGCTATTCTTTACACCCCTGATCCTAACCGTCTTTTCTGCCAATATTCCCGATATTAACGTCCCGGCAGGATTAATTGTGCAAACTATAATTGGACTAGTGCTGATCCCGCTCATTCTGGGCATGTCAATCCGGCGTAAATGGCAAAAGTTTGCCGAAAAAGCAACGCCCTTCTTTTCAGCACTCGGTGTTTTTGCCCTGCTCATGGTTATCGGGGTAGGAATCATCACCAACGCAGAAAAGTTTGCCGATACCGAACGCTACAGCCTGCTCTTTTATATCATGGTTCTATCCCTCTCTGTGCTTGGCATGCTTTTGGCTGTGGGAGTAACAAAGCTCCTCCGTCTCAGCAATTATCAATCAAGGGCGGTTTCCGTCGAAGTGGGTCTGCGAAATTCAACCCTGGCCGTTACCATAGCACTCTTAATCCAGGATCTGATGGGCGACTTCCATAGCTCTATGTTTGTTACTACCGCTATTTACGGTATAACCATGTATATGACCGGGTTCCTGATGATCGCCTTATACAAGAAGCTGCTGCCCCTTGACACTCCCGAAAACAGTTCGCCCGGGCAGCTGCCGGAGTCACTCTAATCATATTGATCAACGTTATGGTGTTTGAAAAATATATAATTCTTCTTAAAGCCTGAAAGGAGAAAGAAAATGAAAGTTGAAAAAATCGAGTTATACCATGTATCAATTCCGCTGCCCGAGGCTTTTTACCCATCATGGATACCCGGGTACCCTCAAAAATTTAATCGCTGCACACTCTTGAAGATAACCAGTGATGACGGAATTACCGGTTACAGCGCCGGCATGGCGATGGAAGAAGAGCGCGAAGGCCTTGGAAGTCTCCTGGGGCAATACCTGATTGGCCAGGAAGTGGAAAAACTTGACGAAGTAGTTCAGCTACTGCGAGAAGCTTCATACCTGGGGTGGCGCAATAATTGGATTGAAGCTGCTTTCTGGGATCTAATCGGTAAAAAAGAAGGCAAACCATTATACGAACTGCTTGGCGGCCACGGTGGCAAACTGGAAGCTTATTGCTCCACCGGTGAAATCCATGACCCTAAAAAACGCGCCGAAGAGGTTCTGGCTCTGAGAGAAATGGGTTTTAAAATAGTAAAACTGAGGGTCCACGATCATGAACTTGAAAAAGATATTGAACAGATAAAAACGGTGCGTGAAGCAGTAGGCGACTCGATTAAGCTTGGGGTTGACGCCAACCAGGGCTGGCCGGTTACGATCATCAACAAGCCCCCAATCTGGGATTTAAAAAGGGCGACCGAATTTGCCAAAGCCTGTGAGCATTACGACTTTTCATGGCTTGAAGAGCCCCTGGATATGTACGCTTTTGATGAAATGGCCGCATTGAGGCGGGAAACAAAAGTTCCCCTGGCCGGAGGAGAACTGACCCCCGGATGGCATGAGCATAAGATAATGTTTGAAAAAGGCTCGCTTGATATTCACCAACCGGATGCAGTCTTTTCCGGGATCGACACTGCTATAAAGGTGATGAAAGAAGCTAAAAAGCTGGGGCTGCGCTTTAAGCCTCACACCTGGACTAACGGGATCGGCTTTGCCATTAACCTGCAGATTGCCGCTGCCAGCCCAGACCGTGAACCGATCGAGTTTCCCTATGAGCCTCCGGCCTGGATCCCACAGTACCGGGATGCCCTGATGAAAGATCATTTTATGATTGATAGTGAAGGTTTTATTACCCTGCCTGATAAGCCCGGGTTGGGTTTCGAAATTGACGAAGAAGCTCTTAATCGTTACGGGCGCAAGTTTTTTGAGATGACCCCCAGGGGCTTGGCCCTGAAAACGATTAAACAAAGAGGCCTTTTTGATGCCCTGAAGCTGGCCCGGGCCAAAAAGAAAAATTAAGGGGTTTTATCATGGAGCAGGAAATAGTAATCACAAAGCTAACCAGGGACAATCTTGATGAGGCTGTTGCCTTGATGCTCAAAGCTTTCAGGGATGAAGGTTTTACCTCTTCCTGGCTGGATCTGTCCGATCCGAAACTGAAGAGCGCCTACGGCATTGTAGTAAAAACACTTTACACGATTCATCTTGATGCAGGCGATCCGATCTACGCTGCACTGGAAAATGGGCGGATTGTAGGTACTGCCGGGTTGACCACCCCTGATGCGAAGAAAAACAAATTAAAATCTATCGCCATGTTCATAAGAAACCTGCCTCGCCTGTTACCGCTTCTCCCTCCCGCCCTTAGAGCAATTCGCATACTTAATAAGGTGACAAAGCCTCCGGCCGCTTTGCCGAAAAACTTCTGCACGCTGGAAGTTTTAGCCGTAGACCCCGATTACCAGGGCAGGGGTATCGCCCGCCGCCTTATTGAGCAGATCCACCGCAATTACCTGGGCAATAACCGCTATTCCGGGATATACCTGCTCACGGGTGACGCTAAAAACGTTGATATCTATGAACGCTTCGGCTACAGGGTAGAGGAGAAAAGGGTTTTCAAAGATTTGAATGCTTACCACATGTTCAAAACTATAGGCTGAGCCAGGATAGCCGTTTTGTAGCGTCAGGCAATAACCTGTCGGATCAGGAGTTATAAAACTTAAGCTTCCTGAGGCTTGAGGCGGGTTAAACCTATGATACAATCAAAATCGCGATCATAAGAATAGATCTCCTGCTGTCCGGCAGAGAGCATCTGGGCGCCGACAAAGGCATCAGTCCAATCGATGTTTTTTTCACAGTAGATCTCAAGCGCAGTGTAAATTGATAAAGGTTGGCTCTCGCAACACCGATCAATTTATCTCTAACCTATGCTGCAGTAGCATGCAAAGCTAGGCAGCAGGATTTAAGAATATTTTGTTGAATGAAGATGAGCAACTACAAACTCTATCAGGGAAAGGTATGAGGGCATGTATCGCATATTATTGGCAACCGATGGCTCTAAAAGCATGAAGAGGCTTGTTGAAGAAGTTTTAACGATTGCCGCAGCAGTTAAGGCGGAAGTGACCATATTAAATGTAATTGAGCATAGTGACTATAGCTATATGGTAAATACCCCTTATACTGTTGAGGTCAAAAATGATGTAACCAAACAGCTGAAAATAGAAGCCGAGAGAATTGTCGATGAGGCCGCCGAACCTTTCAGGGATCAAGGGCTGACAGTTAAGACAGAGGTTGTTGATGGGGAACGATCACCAGCGGATGTAATCTGTGAATTTGCCTCCAAGGGCGGTTTCAACCTGATTGCCATTGGCAGCAGGGGACTTCGGGGAATGAAAGAGCTATTTCTTGGCAGCGTCAGCAACAAAGTTGCGCACTTGGGCTGCACCAACGTTCTCATCGTCAGGTAGTTTTATTTAAACCTGTTTTGTTCAACCAGGGAAACCTATGCCGGACCGGCTTCAGGATTCCCCTATACCTTCTGTTTGATCAGCAATTGAAGGAAATGAGTAAGCACTATCAGGTTGTGTTTGTGATTTGCTGACTGTTGCTTTTTGATACTTACCATACTGTCTCTACGGGATAAGCGGCGATATAGTTGTCGGCAGTTAAAATCGGCATTCTTTCCAACCGGGCCTGGGCTACTAACAGACGATCAAATGGATCCCGGTGGAGATCCTCCAAAGTGGAAACATGTAAAGCATGGTTAATCGAAACCGGAAGCTGTTCAATTGAATTAAGGTGCATATGTTCAATGATAAAAGTGGTTACATCACCATCAATCTGCAGTTTGCCAAGCTTAGCCTTAATAGCAATTTCCCAGCCACTGGCTGCGCTTAAGTAAAGCTGGTTATCACCCTCACTGATAATTCTTCCGGCTTTTTTTGATAGCCTTGGATCATCGGACTTGACCCGATTTGGTGGACACCTTTATACTTGGAGTAATTTTAGAGAGGAGATGTTCACCGATGCCGAATACGAAGCCACCGTATCCTGTTGA
>Ga0208244_101574_pt1 | contig 11363 bp, 12 predicted proteins | sample SubbioCR12Aug_5A_FD_184828 | JGI IMG/M metagenome (GOLD analysis project Ga0208244, IMG submission 184828) | Serpentinite rock and fluid subsurface biosphere microbial communities from McLaughlin Reserve, California, USA - CR12Aug_5A (SPAdes) | ecosystem: Environmental > Terrestrial > Deep... | reverse complement strand
CTCTCAATAACTTTGCCTTCTCTCGCCCCAAACCTCTCATACTGTTTTATAATATTACAAAACAGACTTTTGTCAAATCTTTTTTCTCTAATCCCATTCAATTTTTTCACACCTTCTGAGGGATTACATTGGAAAATAAAAAAACTTGACATTTAAAAACGAATTGGCCATAATCTCCTCACGGTAAGTTGTAAGGAGTATGTGGTTGGATCAACAAGAAAGGTCACAAAGTTTTTTTCTCAAACTTCTGTGGCCTTTTTTTATTGCGGGCCAGAGGCTATTACAACTTACGCAGTTTAAAGAGGAGAGGAGGTGAGTGGTAGTGGCCAAAGGTAAAGTAAAATGGTTTAATGAGAAGAAGGGTTATGGGTTTATCTCCAGGGATGACGGAGGTGATGTCTTTGTACACTTCTCCGCCATTAAAAAAGATGGTTTCAAAACCCTCTATGAAGGAGATGAGGTAGAATTCGATATTTCCGAAGGCCCCAAGGGCCCCCAGGCAACCAATGTGATGCCAGTAACTTGAGAGAGATTTGATTGAATTGAATAGATGAAAGACCCTGGCGGTTATCCCCGGGGTCTTTTTTTAATGTGTTAATGGAAATCTGCCGGAGGGAAGTCCCATCGCTTCGCGAGATCGAAGAAGGCCACTGAATTTTCTGCCACCTTGCCTGGACCGCCACCTTCATTAATATCCATTACTTTAACCTACCCACAAAAGCCTTCATTTAAGGATTAAAAAGATTAACCCCCTAAACCTCCAATAGTATAATAATTTTATATATTCATTAGCTTCGTGTATAAACCCTGTATTTACAAAAAATCTCTTTATGTTTAAGCAGTTATAAAACATTTTGGCGAAAATGATGGAGTAAATAGTATAACAAAAAAATTCATTTTGGTTAAAAAAGGAGGTATATCAGAAAGAGAATAAGCTAAAATCTCAATAATAACGATGAGTTATAATTAAACATCTATTTTGGCACAGGAAATGCTTTATATAGGTTGAAAATCAAAGAGAGGAGGAAACAAAGATGGAAAAAATGGCAAAAGGATTAAAAATTGGGTTGATGGTAGGACTAATGACTCTGGCAGCTTCTCCTGCATTTGCGAGGTCGGTAAGCCTTAAGGACGCAGGACCGGCTCTGTGGGTCTTTGTCATCATCGGAGCCGTCATCATCCTTCTTCAACTGATTCCGGCAGCGATTCTTTTCTTCAGCTTCATCGGGACGGCCACGACCATGGCATTGAAGAAAGAGAAGAAGGTTGAGCAAGAAGCGGTGCTTCCTGGTATGGAGCCAGTAGCGGCTAAAAAGTAGCTGGAAGGAAATCACGAAAGAGGTGAAGATCGATGTCTAAGAGCATGAAGAAGATACTGACAATTCTGAGTTTGGCCCTGGTTCTGGCAATCGCATTAGGTTCTCTGGGGGTGGCCTATGCGGGAGGGATCCGTGGCATAGGGCTTCTGGGGGTGGCCTATGCGGGAGGGATCCGTGGCATAGGGCTTCTGGGGGTGTGGTTCTTTTTGACCTTCGGGGTCATTGTGGTATTAGCCCAGGTGATACCAGCGGGCATCCTTCTGAGCTCCCTGGTGGTATCGACCTTGAGTTCGGATCGAAGGGAAGAGGCGCCTGTTGGCGTGATATAAGAGAAGAGGGGGCAGCCATGCAGCATAAAAAGATACTCATTGCCTATCAGGATGATTTAGGGGTCAGATCGCTCGCCACCTATTTTCACGGGCAGGGATACCGGGTGGAGTCGGTCAAAGCTCTGAGCGAGATGATCAAGAAAGTCCGCAACGGCCAGCATCAGGTTCTTCTTCTCGATGATGAGATTGAGGGGTTGAAGGCCTGTGATATTGTTTCTCTGTTGAAGAAGGTTAACTCAAGGATTCAGGTCATCATGATCTCCTCGGAGGAGTCCCTGGGATCGGTGAGACGGCTTCGGGGGGCAGGCATCTTCTATCAGGCGATGAAGCCTGTTGATATGGAAGAGATTCGTTCCGCCGTGCAGTGTGCGTTTGAGAAGATTGAGCGGGAGAATGAGAAAGAAGGATTCTTTTCCTTTCTCATCCCCAAATTGGCCCCGGCGTAATCGATGAAAAAAGAGGGTCCTAAAACCTTCTGAAAAAATAGATGCTTTAAAGGGGAAGTGGTGAAAATAGCCGCAAAAGTTTGCGGCTATTTTTTTACGCAATCTCGATAAAATACCGGATAAGTGAGAAAAGTTATTGAAAAAAGAGATGAGATCGTTTATGGTGTCTGGCATCTGGGAGGTTGGGCAGTGTAGAAAATGTGGACTTTAGGGTAAATATTTTTAAAAATATTTTTTGAGACAAAGGAGACCATTATGAGTAGGGGAAGAAACCGATTGGATCATTGCAAATGTATCCTTCATCTTCTTGTTGCGGTTCTTTTTTTCATATCATCTCATATCTCTCTGGCCATCTCAGACATCAAAGGACCGCCTCCACAACAAGATCCATTGAAAGACGGAAAAAGACCAACGAGTGGTTATGAAGAATTATTGATGGCAAAGACGATGCTTCTCTCTCCGAGTGTTTCAGAAATGAGCGAAGCCTTGAAACCTCTTCAAAAGGAATATCCTCGACAGATTATTTTCTGGCAGGAGTTGAAGTCCCAATTACTTGAAGGAGATCCTGCAAAGAATGAAATAGAAACATACCTTGATCAAGCACATTTGATATTCCCTTCTATCATCGCCTACTCTGATCGGTTTGCCGAGGAACAGAGGATCATTGAAAAAGCTTTGGTGAAAAGGACAAGCTTACCAAGGGATAGCATGATCCAATATTACACCCGTCTCATTCAGCTCCTACATCTCAGAGAAAAACTCCTGTTCTTTGAAGCTGGTTCACAGGGTATTTTCACTAACCTTTTCCAGACCCTTTCAAAACGCTGGAATCAGCCAGCAGGTGAGGCGCTTAAAAAAGCGAACGCTTTTGAGAAACTTAGAAAGAGTCAGATGGCAAAATATCTCAAGGCGCGTCAAGATTTTGATCGAGTCAGATTCCTCGTTCTTCAAATAGAGCAACCCATTAATCTAAGGATGCGCCTCTGGATGTGGGGAAATATTGATGTGTGCACCACCCTTATGGATGAACTGGCCCATTCTGTTGCACGGAAGGATACTTCTTCGGTGGCTGTCGGAGATGGATGGAACAAATCGATCGCGGAAGAACTCGCGCAAATTTCAAGACAGAGGGTTCAAGAAATCAAAGCGATGGATGGAGTGTTCGCTCAAGATCACAGGGAATCGTTATGGTCCATTCTCTATTCGCCTCCGATTGCTGACGAAAGATCCAACCCACCTCTTCCCCAAGACTTCCCTCAAATCCAGATGTCGAATCGTCTGATTCGCTCCCTCGAAGCGATGCATCCAAGACTTAAAACCTTGGTTCAGATTCTTAATGAACGAAATCGGCTCTTGCACACCATCCCATTGCTCAAGACAGATTTATTTGACCATTTAAGGAATCAGCTTGCCCTGGAGGAAAGCTCCCTTAACCGTCTAAAAGATGTTTTGGATATGATTGAGAAATATAAAAAGAGACCGGACGAAATCATACGGGATATGAAATTTTCTGCCCTCTATGAAGAATGCGGTTTTCTCAAAGAACAATTGTTAACCTTGGAAACCCTTCTCTTAAACGAACTTCGCATTCTCATCCAATCAACCCCCCTCCCCTTAGATTCCAGGTGGCCCCAGGTTCAAGCCCTTCTTAGAGAGCAAGATCTCTGGAAAAAAAGCTGGCAATCTTATGAATCCGATTGGAAGTTGTTGATAAAAAGATTTGGACACTATCAGGAAGATGTCCTAAGGCGTTATGCCTCTGGGCTTCATGAGTTAAACCAGAACATGGAATATCTTAAGAGAACATCGAATCTTCCGATTGATTCCATGGGGCGTCAATTTTTTAATTTTCTCGAAAATATTATAAAAAAGCAACTGGATGATACTCGATTGGCCATAGAAACAAAGCGTAAAATGATGGAGTTTACCGAAGAGGATCCTTTATATGCCTATCTGTTCGGAGTTCATCCAAACAATTTCTGGCATATGCATTTAGGTCAGGGGCCTATTTTTTATTCTCTGGAGCGCTTCATCGCCCAAAAGTATAAAATCATGGACCATTTAAGGGGGCTCTCTCAGGAAAAGGTCAATCAGCAGCAACAGGCGTTTCTTATACTTCAGATCGCCAAGGACTTCGGATTCATTCAGGACATTGGCCGAAACCAGAAAGGGTATGTGGTTGTCTTTGGCTCCGGTGATCATTCTCTCGTTTTAGAAGGGCTTGTCTTGGGCCAGCCGAATCTCTATAGAATGCCACCCATTCAGAACATCAGGTCAAGCTGGATAAAAATAAATCAATCCGTTTTTAATTTCCTAACCCCCGACAGGGCACACGCTGGGATTGGGGATTTCTGGAATAATCTGAAGCAAAACTGGAGTATTCGTGAATACCGGGATAATCTCTTCAACCAATGCTCGAAGAACAAATGGAACTATATTGTTTCGGGAGCCCTCGGGGCGGTTTTGGCCATTCCTACAGGAGGCGCATCCCTTGTTCCCTTTGGGGTACAGCTTGCCGCCGATAGTTATATCGCTATGACTCGCTCTGTCGTAAAGGCAGGGAACCCCCAGCAGTGGGAAACATTTAATCGAGCGATTGACCATGTGGAAAGTTTATATAACATCGGGAAAGTGGTTGAAGCGGCCCATAATATTTATAACAGGCCCGGATTAGATGCATCTTTAGATCGCGCGCGCGAGAGAGCAACTGAGCAGATCAGGAGAGTCGGAAGTGAAGCAGTGGATAAGATTCAGCAGCTCAATGGTCCACGAACATTTTGGAACAACATGGCGGATGATGCGGCAAACGCCGTGATCAATAATCCCAGGTGGTCTAATGAGGTGAAGCAGATTATTATGGATTTATCAAAAATCAATACCGAGCGAGTCGTTCAAATAGGTGGGGAGATGACGGATGTCGCTCAAAATGTAACTAAAAATGTGAATGAAATAAAAAGGACCATTAGAACATTAGTTTCGGTGACTGGGGGGATTAGCCGTGTGGTGCAATATACTTTGGATACGATTGGCACCATTCCTACTGCCATCAGCGGTGGAGAAGGTCTTGGAGAGATGAGGCGAGATACTTTTGATTGTTCCCGTTGGCCCGGGAGCGTGCCTCAATGGAACAATCAAACGAACCGGATGGAATGCTTTTGCTCTCCGGGGTTGGCATGGAACAGAGACCGAACGATGTGCATCGACTATCGACAGGCAGCGATAGAAAGTGCCGATTGTTCCCGTTGGCCCGGAAGTGTGCCCATGTGGAATAATCAGACCAACCGGGCAGAGTGCTTCTGCCCTCAGGGGATGGTCTGGAACAGGGACCGTACCATGTGCATCGATGCTCGGCAGGCAGCGTTGGAAAATACGGATTGTTCCCGTTGGCCTGGGAGCATTCCTCTATGGAACAACCAGACCAACCGTGCAGAGTGTTTCTGTCCACAGGGGATGGCCTGGAACAGAGACCGTACAATGTGCATTGATGCCCGCCAGGCTGCCATAGAAAGTACGGACTGTTCCCGTTGGCCTGGGAGCATTCCTCTATGGAATAACCAGACAAATCGGGCAGAGTGCTTCTGCCCTCAGGGGATGGTCTGGAATCAGAATCGTACGGCCTGTATTTCTGCTCGTCAACAACCTCCCCCTGGTCCTGGCCCAACTCCGACTGGCCCGCCCAGACAGGTGAGATGCAATGACACGGCCAAGCAGGGAGGCAACAAGCCCGAAACCCTGGTGGTGGATTTGGGTCGGACGTCTGGTGTCTTCCGCTTCGATTACGACATGTACGATGTACCGGATCGCATGATCGTGCGTTACGGCGGCGGCACCTACGACACCCAATGCACCGGCGGCAAACAGGGCCGCGGACGGGACAAAGGGTCGGTGAACCTCCAGTTTTTCGGTTCCAGCCAGGTGACCATCCAGGTCCTGCCAGCTTGCCAGGGCGGCTCGACCAGTTGGAAGTTCACTGTTCATTGTCCGAAATAAATCAAGCCGAGGCCTTATTAAAACCTTGATGCACACCTTGCTGTTCCTTGCACTCATCTTGGTCGTCGATGCGACCACCGCAGAGGTAGTGGTATGACAAGAAAGGTATTTAAACCTCTCAACAAAATTTTTATCTACTGGATGATCTTTTTCATATTTCCAGGTCTTTCAATTTCCCAATCAAAGGCTGTATTAGAAAAGGAGATAGACAAACAGTTGTTGGAGGCAGTCCAGGGAAATGAGATTAAAAAGGTGAAGGACTTGATCGCTCAAGGTGCCAGTGTTAATGCAAGAAACGAATTCGGCGAGACGCCCCTTCATCTGGCGCAATCAAAAGAGATGGCTGAGCTTCTGCTCTCAAAGGGCGCCGACATTCATGCCAAGGATGATGAATTCGGGATGACACCTCTCTTTAATGCCTCTAAAGAGATTTTTAAACTTTTGATCTCCAAGGGGGCTGATGTAAATGCCAGAAGTAAAAAGGGGCTTACGCCTCTTGCCTGGTCAGCCTACGGTGATGACTTGGATAGAATAAAGTTACTGATCTCAAAAGGGGCAGATGTAAATTCTGCAGACGACTATTTAAAAACTCCACTTCATATTGCCTCGAACTGGAATAAGATAGAGATTGCAAAGCTCTTGATTTCAAAGGGCGCCAAAGTAAATGCCAGAGACCGATCAGGTTGGACACCGCTTCATTGGGCTTCTTTTGAAGGAGGTTCTGAGATTGTTGAACTGTTGATCGCCAAAGGAGCTGAGAAGAATGCAAAGACCACCGAGCCCTGGAGCCTATTTCCTGCCGGCTCAACCCCTCTTGATATTGCAGAGAAAGCCAAGCACTTCGACATGGCCGTTTTTTTAAAGAGCAAAAGCTGCCAAAGAGGAGAGGATGTGAAGTAATATCATCCTACCGATATTGAATCCACCAGATTGTTAACAGCACTCCTCCCAATAAAAAGAGTGGCATCAGGTGACCCATAGGTATTTTTGAAAAATGGATGGATAGGTCGTCGCGATAGCCCCGGGCGGCGAGGGCGAAGGTGACCTCTTCGGCCTCTAAAATGGATCGCCGAAGAATCGGTAAAACAAGGAATTTTGCTTTGCGAATGGGGTTCTTATTTTGATCGCCCAATCGTGCTTGATGAGCAAGACGCACCTCTTCAACCTGATCAAGAGTGCGTGAGAAAAAACGGAGGGTAAGAGAGACCATCAATCCGATCCTCCGTTCAGGAAGAAAAGGGATGGGTTTAAGAAGCCAGATTAGAGCGTCTCGGAGCTCGCGGGGCCGGGTCACCGCTGTAAAGAGTACAGCATAACCGAGAATAAGACCCAATCGCCAGCAGGTCAGTCCTCCCAGAAGGAGCCCTTCCTTACTGACAGGGAGCCATGGAAATGAGTGGGGGCGGAGTCCAGGTGTAAAAAGAGACTGAAATAGAAATAGGATGAAAAGGAAGATGATCCAGAATCTTAGCTCACGGAGAAGCTGTTTGAAGGGAAATCGTGAAAGGAAGAAGAGAGCGACAAGAAGAATTGAATCGAAGATGAACCAGGAGATTTTTGTCTGAATCAGAGTTGCCGTGATCATCAGGAGCCCGAAGAATTTGCATCGAGCATCCCATCGGTGAAGAAGAGAATTTCCGGGAAGGTAGTGAAGGGCTATTCGAGCCATGAAATTTTTTCTCCTCCGAGGAGTACATAACAGGGAGGCCGTACTCCAAATTGAGGGAGTTTTTTCACCAGATGCTCAGGAAGGCCAAAGGCCTGAATTTCCCCTTTTTGGATGATAGCCATTCGATCGACATGAGCAATCACCTTTTCGACATCGTGAGTGGTCACGATTAAGGTGTGTCCTTCGTGATGTAACTGAATCATATATCTCAGGACTTCCTGAATTCCGGGATAATCGAGATGGGAAAAGGGTTCGTCGAAGAGGATTACGTCCGGCTTCATGGCCATCACGCCGGCAATGGCAAGCCGCCTCTTTTCTCCTCCGGAGAGCAAATAGCAGGGTTTTTCTGAAAGGCCCTGAAGACCCATCTTCTCGATTGCCCAATTCACCCGCTCGTTGATCTCCTTTAGAGAGAGCCCAAGGTTTTCAGGTCCAAAAGCCACATCTTCTTTCACTGTTTCTCCAACAATCTGGCTGTCCGGGTCTTGAAAGACCATTCCCACGATTTGTCTCACCTTAAGAGAGTCTTTTATGGAATCAAAGCCATTGATCAGAATGGATCCATCCGAGGGTTTCAGGAGACCACTCATCATCCGGAGCAGGGTGGTTTTGCCACTTCCATTGGGCCCACAGATGAGGAGAAATTCACCCTTAGAGATATGAAGATCAATACCTCTTAATGCGTAGGTGCCGTCTGAGTAATGGTGATGGAGGTTCTGAATCTGGATCATAATGACTACTACACGAATAAAACGAATGGTAACGAATGGCTCGAATATTTCGTAAAATTCGTTATCATTCGAACTATTCGTTCATGTGTTGACGATTCAACATAGGTCTGACAGCACGGGCCAGAATGATAGCGACAGCGGCTTTCATTGCATCTCCAATGAAAAAAGGAATCATCCCAACCATCAGCGCCTTTGACCACGACATTTTGGTGAACATCTTCAGCCAGGGAACTCCCAGGCCGTAGATGATGAGCGATCCGATGATGACGGCAACGATGCCCCCAATCAGGGAGTGTCGAGCCCGCTCGGAGATAAAACCCGTGATCCAGGCAGAGAGGACAAATCCGAAGAGATAGCCGCCGGTTGGACCAAGAATATGGGCCAATCCGCCTTTGCCGCCATAGAAGACAGGCATGCCAATGGCTCCAACGAGAAGATAAATTCCAGCGCTGGCCAGCCCCCAGCGGCTTCCCAGTAGAAGACCTGCGAGAAGGACAAAGAGATTGGTCAGGACAATAGGAATAGGTCCGACGGGAATATGGATATAAGCTCCCACGGCCATCAGACTTGCCATCAGGGAGGAAAGAACGATCCATCTCAATTTTTCAACGGACATAATATTCCTTTCCAAAAATATTTCCCCTCTCCATTGACGGGAGAGGGTTGGGGTGAGGGTGACTATGATCTCTTCTTTCCCCCTCCCCTCCATCCCCTCCCGCCAGGGGAGGGGAGTTTTATATGAAATCCAAACTCAATAATTTCGTTATCGGAAGGATTGTCAACCAAATTGAGAAATAAAGTTAACAAATTAAACAGGGTCTGTCAATGACCGATTGCAGGAGAAGCCGCGAGTTGACGGGATAGGAGGATGGGTATATATTAAAAATTATAAAATCTCAGGAGGGAGACTATGTTCTTCATCGTTCGTTTAATTATCAATATGGTAGCCATCCTGGTCATTGCTTACCTTTTTCCAAGCTTGATCTGGGTGGATCACTTTTTAGCGGCTCTGGTTGCTGCTTTTTTATTAGGGATTGTTAATGCCATACTCCGGCCGATCCTGGTCTTGCTCACCTTTCCCCTTACCCTGTTGACCCTTGGACTCTTTCTGTTGGTCATCAATGGACTGATGCTCTGGTTGGTCTCAGCCCTGGTGAGGGGATTTCATGTTAACGGCTTTTGGGGTGCGGTTTTGGGATCGATCCTCATCAGCATTGTTAGCTGGATTCTATCCAGGTTTGTTCCCCGCTAATTTCCGATTTCAGATTTTCCAATCCTCAATCCGAAATCCGCGATCTAAAATGTAAGTCTACCCTCCGTCAAGGGTATGATGTTCCATCTTCTGGAACCAGGACTGGGGATCGATGAAATACTCTTCGGTATCTTTAAGAGAGAGGTAATGCTCGTGCTCGATCTTTGAGAGAAGATCAAAGAACTGCTTCTCTTTGGGATCGGTCACTGAATCCCTCAGATCGGCATAGAATTTGACACCTTTGGCTTCAAAATTGAGAGCTTTCCTCACAGCCTCCAGGTCACTGGCATCTCCTTTTGATGCCTCCTCGGTCTTTCTGCCCAAGCCATTGAGGACCTGCTTGATGTTGGTGTCCTTCACCTTCAAGGGCACGGTCTCGGGCCATTTTTCCTGCTTTGCCCACTTTTCATGGAGCTGTTTCAGCCGTTCGTAATGCTCCAGCTCCTCATCACCAATCTGTTTGAACATGGCCTTGCCAAGAGGGTTCTGCGTCCTCTCAGCGTTTTTAAGATAGAATTCCCTCTCCACCATCTCATTTTTGAGGGCCACTTCGAGAGCATTCAATCGTTCTTTACCGTCCATAAAAATTCCTCCTCATTCTATGTGGTTATTGCCAGGGTCATAAATAGGTTACATGATGGTCACAATTAGTTGTCATTGCAAGCCTGTCAGTAATGATTCAGAAATTGAACTTTCCCTGAAGCAACTTAGGGATTTTTTCTTCTACCTTTGAAATTGGTTCATGTAAAATGATTGGATCGTTTTTCTCTTCCATGGCCATTGCATGACGGCATCCCAGTTTCTCTAAGTAGGCGCCTACTGACTTTCTTGATAAACCGGGGATTCCCAGTTGATGGAGCGCCTTATTGTCCTCATGGTCGGTTGTAAAAATAGGAATTTGAGCGGAGAGAAGTTGTTTTGTCAACGCTAGAGTTTTGGTTCCTTTTTCAGCAAAGGGTACAAAAACAACATCTGAGAGGACACACGCCAACCAGTTTCTATTGATGATATTGGGTCGCTTCATCTTAGCTTCTTCAGGAGGGGAAACAGATAGCATCAATAATTTTCCATCTTTCGCCCGGCGAAAATATTCCTCCCTTTCTGGAAACTCATGGAGGGGTGGGTAAAATCTTGTCTCGAGAAACGATTCAAAGGTTTCCATTTCCAACCCCTTTGCGGTAAACAGGGTCACAGTCATGTTCTTTCTAAAGAGACCGAGACGGAAGATCTCTGTCTCCATAACAGAGTGCCATCCGCCGATTAAGTTCAAATCATATTCACGTATGGTAAATAACAACTGGTTAGTCGTCCACAAGGCAAGACCCGTGATGGAGTCAGCAGAGATGACGGCCATCGTGAACTTATTCAGAAAATTTAGAGGGCCCCAATAATAAATCTTTTCTGGAACCCCCTTTCCGAGGCGATCAATCAGCCTTTTGGGATATCCTTGGTCTCCAGGGGTTAAAATTTGATATTCCATAGACTTTTTGCTTTAACAAGTAATTAGAGTCTGTTTATAAATTGCCGATTTTTTTGGATAAGCCAGCGTGACGAATGTGCCGGCTCAGATAAGTTGTCAATTTCTTATGTCCAGGAACGGCTTCAATGAGTCATGAGGCGAAAAACC
>Ga0208244_101573_pt1 | contig 11373 bp, 4 predicted proteins | sample SubbioCR12Aug_5A_FD_184828 | JGI IMG/M metagenome (GOLD analysis project Ga0208244, IMG submission 184828) | Serpentinite rock and fluid subsurface biosphere microbial communities from McLaughlin Reserve, California, USA - CR12Aug_5A (SPAdes) | ecosystem: Environmental > Terrestrial > Deep... | reverse complement strand
GCCCAGCACGCGCGCCACGCCGTCCAGCGCCGCGAGGGTGTCGCGGACGCGCGGCAGGGCGGCGTGGTCGGGGCAGTTGACCAGCGCGACTTGATGGTCGGCCAGCGCGAAGGCGCGGCTCTGGTGGAAGTCGGGGTACGCCATGCCGCGCACGGTGCGCACGGTGAAGAGCCCGGTGTCGCGCAGGGCGCGGTTGGGGAAGACGGCGCGTGAGGCGGCGGTTATGGCGTAGTCGCCGAAGGCGACGGCCTCGTAGCCGTTGGCGCGGGCGGCGGCGAAGAGGCGTTCCAGCTCGGCACAGACGGCGTGGAGGGCCTTGAGGCTCTTCGGGTGATCCGGCCCGTGGCGCTGGAGGTCGTAGTCGAGGCCCGGCAGGTAGGCGAGGCAGAGATCCGGCGCGTCGGGCGCGGCGAGGTGCGCGGCGACGGCGTCGGCGATCCACTCGGAGCTTTTCGCGGAGGCGAGCGGGCCCCAGTAGCGGCTCAGGCGGAACGGGCGGCGGACGCGGCGCGTGAGGCGGGTGTGGAGATCGGCGGGGATGCTGGCGCAGGCCATGATCAGTCCGCCGCCGTGGGTGTGGACCGGCGCGGGGGAGAGGATCTGGTCGGCGTTTTCGCCGAGGCTCTGCTGAAGGAAGAAGAGGCCGACGGTGCCGCCGCGCGCGCGGAAGGCGTCCCAGACGCGGGGGCCGCCGACGAGCGCGGAGGACTGTTCCCAGAAGAAGGGCTTGCGCAGGGCGGTGTCGAAGAAGCCGTTGGCCGTCATGCCGTGGCCTGCGGGCGGCAGGGCGGTGCGCAGGGTGGCCTGCGCGGTGCAGGTGAGCGCGGGGAAGACGGGCCGCATGGGGGTGAGGGGCAGGCCCGCGATGTGCGTCACGCCGTGGCGCGTGGCGAAGGCGTGGCCGAGTCCGGCGGTCTGTATGACGAGCAGTTTTTTCATGGGTCAGGTGCGGGCGTGGGCGGGTGAGGAGTCGCGGGTGCGGACTTGGCTGCGGTAGAGGGTCCAGCCGTGGCCGAGCCAGTAGGCGATGCCGCAGACCCACATGCTCGGCAGGAGGAGCGTGTGGTTGCCGGTGATCTCGCTGACCATGATGATCGCGGCGATCGGCACGCGCACCGAGGCGGCGAGGAATCCGGCCATGCCGACCATCGCGAAGGCGCCGGGGTGCAGGTCGAGCGTCGGGAAGAGGCGCACCAGCGAGAGGCCGGTGGCGGCGCCGAGCGCCGAGCCGGCGACCAGCGCGGGGCCGAAGAGTCCGCCGCTGCCGCCGCTGCCGACGGTGAAGGAGGTGGCGAGGATTTTGCCGAAGAAGACGAGCCAGAGCGTGGTGAGCGAGAGGGTTCCGAAGCGTTCGGCCAGCGGGCTCTGCACGGCGAATGTCTGCTGGATGATGCCGTAGCCGGAGCCGAGGATCTCGGGCAGGAAGAAGCCGATGGCGCCGGTGAGGAGGCCGCCGATGGCGGGTTTCGCCCAGACCGGCATCTGCCACGCGCGGCAGAAGGATTCGGTCTTGCGGAAGACGAGGATGTAGAACTTCGCGCCGAGCGCGACGGCGAGGGAGAGGATCAGGTACGGCAGCAGCTTGAGGGCGTTGTCGAAGTCGTAGGGCGCGATGGTGAAGAGCGGCTGCCACCCGAAGAAGAGCGCGAAGACGGTGTAGGCGAGGGTGGAGGCGACGAGCGAGGGCATCATGATCTCGTATTCGATGTCGAGCCCGCTGTAGAAGATTTCGGCGGCGAAGATCGCGCCTGCCAGCGGGGCGCGGAAGAGGGCGCCGACGCCTGCGGCGAGCCCTGCGGCCATGAGGATGCGGCGCTCGGCGGCGTCGAGTTTGAAGAGTCCGGCGACGGCCGAGCCGCATCCCGCGCCGATCTGCGTGACGGGGCCTTCGCAGCCTGCGGAGCCGCCGGAGCCGATGACGAGCGAGGCGGAGAGGGCTTTGACGGGGATGACGGCGAGCGGGATGCGGCCTTCCTGCCGGTGGTAAGCGAAGATGGCGGCGTCGGTGCCGTGGCCGCCTGCCGTGGGCGCGAACCATTTGACGAGCAGCGCGCCCGCGAGGCCGCCCAGCGCGGGCAGCACGAGCAGCACCCAGCGCAGGGGCTCGGCGTGCGCGGCGGGCGGGTGGAGCGAGACCTCGCCTGCCGCGAGCGGCGGCGTGTAGTGTCCGAGCGTCTCGGTGAGGTAATAGCGGGCGGTCTCCAGCAGCCAGTAGAAACCGGCGGCGGCGAGGCCGGTCACGATGCCGGTGAGGGCGCAGAGCAGCAGGGCGCGGCCGGTCTTGATGGAGAGGCCTTCGCCTGCCATCCAGAAGCGCCACCACTGTATGGAGATTTTGCGCAGCATGGGGAGCCCTTAACTGATGCCGGTGAGCCGGGCGACCGCGAGGTTGACGGGGTCGTCGAGGCCCGGCGTGTAATGGCTGGAGGCGTCGAAATGTTTGAGCGCGTCGTTCATGCTGCGGGTGATGTGGTTGCGCATGGCCTTGCGGGCCTTCTCGGCCTCGCCGAGGCGCACGGCCTTTTCGATCATCGCGTGGTAGCGCCACGCCCAGGCGAGGTGCTGGAGGTCGCGGCGGTGGCTGTGGTGGCCGAAGAACTGGTTGCGCTGGTAGGCGTTGGTGACGATCTTGATGGCGGTCTGGTTCTTGGCCGACTGGAGGAGGATGAGGTGGAAGGAGAGGTCGGCCTTGAGGAAGGGGATGATGAGCGACTCGTCGAGAAGGTTCGAGCCTTTGTCGCGGCTGCGGCGGATGGTGTCGTGCATCTCGTCGCAGAGGCGGCGGAGGTTCTGGCGGTCGGCGAGGGTGATGTTGCGGATGGCCTTCTCGATGAAGAAGCACTCCACGGCCATGCGCAGTTCGTAGGCCTCGATGATCTGGTTGCGGTTGGTGTGGGCGACGTAGGTGCCGCTGCGCGCGATCTGATAGAGCAGGCCCTCTTCGATGAGCTGCCGGATGGCCTGCCTCACGGGCGTGCGGCTGATGCCGCACGCCTCGGCGATCTGGTGCTCGGAGATTTTCTGTCCCGCGACCAGCTCGGGGGTCATGAGCTTTTTGGTGATGTACCTGTACGCGATATCGCTTAACGCTTCCGCCACGCCGAACCTCACTGCGGGGGTGACACCGGTCTCCGTGTTTGGGCTGCCGATTTGCTCAAGAGGATAGCAGAAACGGCAGGGGATGTCAGCATACGGATAGCGGAAGAGAACGGCGGACGGGCGCGTTTGACGTCGTTTCCCGGCACAAGCCCGCGTCCTCACGGGAAGAAGAGCGGGACGGCCCATTTGCCGAAGGTGACGGCTTCGCCCTCGGCGCAGGCTTTCTGGTAGAGCGTGCAGAAGTTGCGCGGGTTGCCTGCGTCGAAAAGCCGCGTCTCGGGCAGCCGCACCTTCTGGAATCCTTGGGCGGTGAGTTCGGCCGACACGCTGTCGGTGTTGCGCTCCGGGACGGGCGTGAGCAGGTAGACCATGCCCGCGCGGGCGCAGCGCAACGTCTTCTTGCCGTTGAGCGGCACGCGCAGGAAACGGGTGCCTTTCAGCGCACCGGGCACCTCGGCGCAGGTGTAGCCGCGGTCGGTGAAAAGCAGAGCCTCTTTCTCGAAGCCCGCCGCCTCGTACGGCTCTGCCGCGAACGCGCCCGCCGGGGACTTGACGAGCGGCGTGCCGTCGGCGTTGGCGTTCACGTCGGCTTTGGGCCTTTCGAATCCGCCGGAGGCCTCGCTGACGAGCTGCCGCAGACGCGCCGCGCCCGAGACGTCCTTGCCCGCCAGCGCGTCCTCCTCGCGGAAAGCGGCGAAGAGGATGTGGCGGGAGGCTGTGCGCGAGAAGTCGTAGGTGATGTAAACCGTGCCGTCCGCGGTCTGCTGGCCGTCGGGATAGGAGACGCCGTTGCGCTCGTCGAGCAAGAGGCCGCCGCCCCACGTCTTGCCGTCGTCTTTCGAGACGAAGGCGGTCAGGAGTGAGCGCCCCGTCTTCTCGGCGATGGGGCCGTGCTTGACGAGCAGGAGGTTGCCGGAGGCGAGGCGCGTGATGAAGAAACGCGCGCTGGGATGGGCGAGCGCGGAGGGCGTGACCTCGGGCCATGTCTTGCCGCGGTCGGCGGAGACGCTTTCGCCGATGCCGTATTTGGTGCGGACGAGCATCCAGAGCGAGCCGTCCTTGCGCTCGATGAACATGTGCTCGTCGAACTCGCGGACGCCTTTCGGCACGTTCGCCGCGCCGCGGATCGTCCATGTCTTGCCCTGATCCTCCGAGACGGTCATCTTCGCGCTGAAGTCCGTGGCACGCCAGGTCGAGACGGGCAGCACCCATTCGCCGGTGGAGAGCACGAGCGGCTTGCACATCATCACGCCGTCCGCGACGCGCACGGGCGGGCCCCATTTCGGCTGCTCGGCCTCGGGCTCGGCGGTCTCGATCATCCACACCCCGCCGGTCGTGCAGTCGTGGCCGACGGATTGCGCCCAGAAGAGGCGCAACTTGCCGTCGGGCCCCATCCAGAGTTCAGGGTCGAAGGTGCGCACCGGCCCTTCGCCGTCAGGATCGACGACGAGCACCTCTTTCCACGTCTCGCCGCTGTCGCCGCTGGTTGCCAGAACGACGTAGTTGTTCTTGTCCTCGCCGGGGGTCACGCCCGCGTACCAGTTGACCCAGAGACGTCCGCCGGGCGAGACGGCCATGCTGGAGATGCCCTGAAAGGCGCGGTTGGTGACGGCGTGCCGCGCCAGCGGCGGCCCGACATGCTGCGGCGGCGCGAGAAAGACCGGCTCCTGCGCGGAGGCGGCGAGCAGCGGCAGGCACAGGAACGGAAGGACGGCGGCGTGGATGCGTTTCATGATGTTCTCCCCTTTTGTTTGTTTTTAAATGACCGGTACGGCCCTCACTTCGTTTTGCCGAGCGCGTCGCGCCCGACGGTGTCGGTGGGGCCGGTGTAGCCGGGGCCGCCGCCCGCGACGTAGCCGTCGCTGCGCCCAGTGGTGTCGCGGCTGACCCAGAAGGCGTAGAGTGCGCCGTTGCGCAGGGTGAAGCGGAAGCGGACGGGCTTGCCCGAGAACGCGGAGACGTCCAGCACGTGGTGGCAGGTGGAATCGACGGTGCCCGCCGTGGACGGCGGACGCAGGACGCGCAAGGTTTCGGCGTCGAGGATTTCGGCGGAGAGGGTGCCCGAGGCGTTCACGAAGAGGTGTTTGCCGGAGAAGGTGACGGGGCGCGTGGTGAGCGTGCCGTCCTCGGCGCCGGCCTCCATCGACGCGAAGCCGTCGCGCCGCAGGAAGGCGACACCCGTCGCGCCGCGGTCGTACATGCCGTTCTTGAGCCAGTTGCGGTTGGTCTTCGAGGCGTCGCCCTGAAAGCCGGTGTAGTAGATCCAGAGCGTGTCGCCCTGAATGGTGCAGATGTTGCCGATGGACTGCACGTAGGCGCGGTCCCAGACGTCGCGGCGCTCAGCCGGGATGTGGGCGCGGCGGTCGGGACGGTGCCAGTGGAAGCCGTCGCGGCTGTAGGCGAAGTTCAGCTCGGTGATCTTGGGGAGGCCGAGGCTCTCGCACACGTTGTTCTCCGGTCCGCGGTGGATCTGGTAGATGCCGAGCATGAGGCTTTCGTAGGCGACGGCGTCGAGGTTGTAGAGCTGGCAGGTTCTGCCGACCTCCGGGTCCGGCGGGTCGTCGCGGTCGGCGGCGGCCCAGACGACGGGACCGTCGGGTTCCCAGCGCGCCCCGGCGAGGAAGTCGTCGCACTCCAGATAGTGGCGCGAGCGGCCGCGGAAGCCGGAGCGCAGACTGTAGACCCACTTCTTGCGGAAGGGGTTGTAGAACATCGTGGAGCGGTCGCCGGTGTCGCCGCTGAAGACGCGGTTCGTCCAGTGGATGCCGTCGGGCGAGGTCATGCTCACGCCGGGCATCTGGCCGCCGGGCGGGCGCATGTACATTTTGTAGCGCTGCATCGGGTCGGCGGCCTGCCAGTCCGGTACGACGGTCCACGAGTCAGGCGTGAGGTCGGGCGGCAGCACCTGATTCGTGCCGGGCACGACGTCCAGCGCGGGGCGTTCCCACGCGAGGCCGTCCTTGCTGGTGGCGTAGCAGATGGTGCCGATCCAGCCGGCCTCGTACCACATCTTGAACACCTTCTCGGCGGGGTCCCACCACACGCCGCCGCTCTTGGGCACGGCGGCGCTGTTCTTGTCGCCGTTCAACTCCAGCGGCGTCTCGGGCTTGAGGATCGGGTTGCCCGCATACTTCTTCGGCATGTGGAAGACGCGCCTCAGGGAGGAGGTCTCGACGAGGAAGTCATCGACGAAGAGCTGCCGCCCGACATCGATGGGCACAACGGGCGGGCGCCACGTGAGGTAGGGCACGTCCATCGGCGCGGTGTCGCGCGGGCTGACGGTCTGCGGCGGCCACTCCTCTGGGAGCACGATGCCGTTGTAGAGGCGTTCGCCCGTGTTCGCGTTCCACGGCTGCGGGTTGACGGGGAGGATCTCGGCGGCTTCGAAATCCAGCGCGACCGTCCATTTGCCGAGGCGCAGGCGGTCGCCCTTCTTGACGCGCTTCTGGTAGACACGCGCCAGATCGAACGGCTGCGTACCGAAAAGCTGGAAGCGCTCGGGCTGCGGAATCCACGTGAAGCCGAGCCGCTCCAGCGCCTTGACCTGCGTCGAGGCGCGCGGGTGACCCGGCTCGGGGGTGAGAAACGTCAGCACGCCGTCGCGGGTCACGCGCAAGAAGCTCGACTCGATGCTGCCGCGCAGGAAGGTCTTGCCGCGCAGCCACTCGGGGCATTCCTTGACGGTGTACTCGCGGTCGGTGAACAGCCGCGCGCCCGGCGCGAAGGTGTCGGGCGCGCCGTCGCCGTAGAGGGCGACCGTGGCGCGCGGGCCTTCGAGCGGCTGCGGGACGAGGCCCTCGAACCACTCCTCGCCGATCACGCGGCCCAACAGGTAGAACTTGTGGTCGGGGAACCAGAGCACGCCCTGACCGTCTGCCACCGTGTAGCTGGTGTAGAACGAGTTGCCGTTCTCGCGTTCCGCGAAGAGCTTCGGCGGGGCGAACTCGACGGGCTGCTCCGCGTCGGGGTTGAAGCGGCCCGCGATCAGATAGAGCGGCCCGCGCTTCTGGTACTCGCGTTCGCCGTCGAAATCGAAGGTGTTGTGGACGAGCGCGAAGTAGAGACCGCTCGCGGCCTCGGGGCCGCGCCAATCGTAGATCGGGCAGGGCGAGCGCGGATGGAGATAGGGCGTGCCGCCGTCGCAGTCTAAGAGCGGCTTGGGCTGCGTCCAGGTCACGCCGTCGTCACGGCTCTGCGTCCAGAAGGGGTAGCCCGCGCTGGTGCGCATGATGCCGAAAAGCCTGCCGTCCGGCAGCTTGACGAGACCGACCTCTTCGGCGGCGGAGCCGAACTTATCGTGGCTGACGCGCAGCACGTTCTCGTCGCCGGAGAACCAGCTCAGGCGGATGTCCTCCACCTTCGGGTCGTCGTCGATGTTGTCGAACTGAAGGAACTCGATGGTGCAGACACCTTTGCCCTCGGGCGGTTTGCTGTGGCGGGAGACGCCCACCAGAAAACGCCCGTTTTTGCCGAGCCGCAGCGGACGCTGCCAGTTGCACCAGCTCGGCGGGACGAGCGGGTCGGGATCGTCCAGCATGCTGCGCTTCATCGGCACCATTTTCGGCGCGGACCACGTCTCGCCCTTATCATCGGAATACGCGCCGAACATGTTGCCGCAGTGCGGGCCGCGGCTGGTGACCTGCTGGTTCCAGAGGCAGTAGATGCGTCCGGACTTGCTGATCATCGGCTGCTGCCAACTGGCGAGCAACGCCGGGTTCTTCTTGTTCGGCGAGCCTGCGAGAATGATCGGCTCGCTCCACGTCTCACCTTTGTCCACGCTCTTCGAGAAGGCGATATGCTGGTCGATATCCGCCTCGCGCGAGGCCTGAGTCCAGAAGGCGTAGAACGTCCCTTCGTGCTCGATCACCTGAAAGTGGTCGTTGTAGGTGTCGCCGGGCTTGGCCGGGTCGCGTTTCTCTTTGTCCCGCGGCTGGTGCGGGATGAACACGACGTAGTCGGGACGGTTGACCACGATGTCCTGCGCGTTCAGTTGCGCGTCGGGATGCGACGTGTCCTGCCTCAGCATGTCCACGGCACGCGCCACGCGCGCGGTCGGTCGGTAGAGGTCGAGCCCTTCCGGATTGAAGCCCGCGACGACGGCCCATTTCTTGAACGTGAACCGCTCACCCGCCTTCACCCTTTTCTGGTAGATGCGGCATTGGTCGACGCGGCTTTCGCCGAAGAGCTGGAAGACGGCGGGCGCCTGTATCCAGACGAACCCGAGTTCCTCCAGCGCGGCGCTGTTTGAGCAGGTCACGCCCGGGATGTCCGGCGCGGGCGTGATGACCGTGAGCACGCCCTCTTTCGCCACGGCCACGGCTTTGCCGCCGTCGATCAGGGTGCGGAGGAAGGTCATCCCCTTCACGCCGTCGGGCGGCTCGTGAAAGGCGAAGCTGCGATCCATGAACACCGGTGCGCCCTTCTCCACGATACCCACGGAGCAGGACATCCGCTCAAGCGTCGCGCCCTCGCCCTCCATGAACGCCCGAGCCGTGAGCGGCTCTCCCCATCCGGTCGGCGCCGCCATCGCCGCGAGCGCCGCCGCCCACCTGAGCCGCTTCGTGATTCGCGTCATCCCTGTTCTCCTTGTCGTGTCGCGTTCATCCTACTTTACCAAGATTATCGTGCCGCTGTAACGCACCTCAAGCGTGACCGTCCCATTGGCCGCCGTGGCGACGGTCGCGTAGCGCGTGTTGGCGGGCAGGCCGGTGTTGACCGCCTTCCAGCCGTGGAACGAGCCGCTGAAGGTGCCGTAGGTCATGAGCGTAAGCCGGAACGGCAGGGTGATCGGGTCGCTCTCGTCGCGGCCGAGGTCGAAGAAGCCGGGGGCTTCGGGCGCGAGCGTGCCGGTGACGGCGACGGTGTCGTTGACGACCTGCCCGAGCGCGTTGGTCGCCCAGTCGCAGGCGAAGGTGCAGCCGCCAGCGAGGCTGAGGTTCCGGACGGTCATCGACGCGCCTGCGGGTGCGCCGTTCGTGCCTGCGTCGAGGCGCCCGGCCACGCGGATCACGCCGTTTGTGAGCAGCCCGTTTCCGGTCAGGTTCCCGACCGTGCAGGTCTCGCCCAGCGCGTCGAAGGCCGCGCCTGCCGCGACGAAGAGGCTGTTGGTGCCGCCAAGCCGCGCCCGCAGCAGGCCCTCTGCCACGCGGATCGGGCCGTCGAAGGTGTTCGCCGCGCCGGTGAGGCTCAGGGTGTTGGTGCTGAGCTTGACGAGTCCGCCGTCCTTGGCGGCGCCGAGCGCGGGGGCGTGCAGGAGATCCTGCGCGACGGTGTAATCCGCCAAAGAGGTGTCGATGGCCGCGCCGTTGGTGGAGACGTATGCGGCGGTGAGGCCGCTCATCGTCTGTCCGGCGGTGTGCGGCAGGAACACGCCGCCGTTAAACCAGAACTCTTTGCGGGAGCCGTTGCCGCCCGTGATGGTCAACGCTCGGAGCGTGCCGCCGTCGAGGTGGAACTCGCCCTGACCGTTGTTGCCGAACCCGAGCGAGACGTTGCGGGCCACGTGGATGAGCCCGCCGCCGGAAAGGCGCACGGTGCCGCTGCCGCTGTTGTCGGTGGCTCCCTGCCCGCCGCCGATGCGCAGGTCGCAGTTCGCGTTGTAGATGTTGACGGTGCCGCCGCTGACGAACACCGAGGCCGAGGCCCCCGCGCTCTCGCCCACGCTAAGGTAGGGGCCGCTGACGTTCACCTGCCCGCCGTTGACCTCGATCACGGGACGGGCGTTGTAGCCGCTGAGGCCCGCGCCGTTGTTGCCCGTGGCGAGGATCGGGAAGTTGCAGATGCCGCCGTTGACGGTCAGACGCGAGGAGGCGCCGTCGGGCGCGGTGGTTGTGGTACCGTTGTTGCGGCCGATCGAGACGGTGTCGCTGCTGTTCAGCACGCCGTTGTTGAGCACGATCTCGCCTGCGGTCTCCTGCCCCGCGGCGGTCGTGGTGCGCGAGCCGATCTCGATGCGGACCGCGCTGTTGGTCTGCCCCGGCACGCCCAGCACGACCTTGCCCTGCGAGACCGTGAAGCCGGTGAAGCCCGTGGTGGGGCTGTCGCCGTACGCGCCGATGTTCTGCACGCCACCCGCACCGCCCGAATTGGAATGGCGGTTGAGCTGATTGGCACCGGGGTAGGTGTAGGTCACCGTGCCGAGGCCGGCCTTCACGAACGCGCCCGAGTCGGCCAGAATCTGGCCGCCGAACGTCACCTCGTCGTCCACGCGCAGCACGGCGGCACGTGTGGTATCCACGGTACGGAGGGTGTAGCCGCGGTCGGTTGCCGCCGGGCCGGTGATGTGCAGCGTGCCCATGCCGATGACGAGGTTGCCGGGTGCGGCGGAGGACGCACCGACAGGGCTGGACGCGCCGCCGTTGGCGAGCGAGGCGACGCGCAGAGTCCCGGCGCTGACGGCGGTGGGTCCGGTGTAGGTGTTGGCGGCGGTGGGGATGAGGAAACTGGAACCGCTCTTGGTGAGGCCGCCGCTGCCGGAGATCGCGCCGTTGAGCGTGACGGTTCTGCTGTCCGAAGGACGGAGCGAGAGCGTACGTGAGAGGCTGACGGGGAGATTGAGGGCGTAGTTGAAATCGAGAACGAGTTCTTGGATCGCCAGCGCCAGCGACTGAAGCGTGTCGGGGATGGCATCGATGGTGAGGGAGCCGTCGCCTTGGGCGCTGATCGCGGCGGAAGCGCCGTCGATGTGGCCGAGACGGAGACTGGTGGCGGGGGCGAACACAATGGGTGTGTCGCCGGGAAGCGTCAGGACGCCCCCTTGGACGTGGTTGCCTGCCTCCACGAAAATGCCCGCGCCGGGCGTGAGTGTCAGGCCGCTGCCGCCGAGCGTGTACGTGAACGCGCTGTTGAAATAGATGTCGCCAACCGTCTGTCCGGCGGTCGTCACGGTACGGGGCGCGGAGATCGCGTTGTCGAAGCGGACGGCGCCGCCGGGAACGGGCGCGACCGTCCAGTTGCCGCCGGTGGCCCACGCGCCGTCGGCATCGACGTTCCAGACGCTGGCGTTGGCGGTGTCGAGGCCGATGGTGACGGTGACCGCGCCGTCGGCGGCAGCGAAGGCGTAGCTCTTGCCGAAGACGGGGTTGGCGCAAGCGAGGCCGCCCACGTCCGGGGCGTCGCCAGAGTAGGTCAGGAGCGTGTAGGTGCCGTTCTGCGTGAAGGGCTGGCCGGTGTCGGCGCGGAGCAGCGCGATCCGGGCGTTGCCGAGCGCGGGCGACGCGGCGACCGCGAGGCGGTCGTTGGTCAGGCTGTCGGCGGAGAAGGCGAAGGCGAGCG
>Ga0208244_101572_pt1 | contig 11373 bp, 10 predicted proteins | sample SubbioCR12Aug_5A_FD_184828 | JGI IMG/M metagenome (GOLD analysis project Ga0208244, IMG submission 184828) | Serpentinite rock and fluid subsurface biosphere microbial communities from McLaughlin Reserve, California, USA - CR12Aug_5A (SPAdes) | ecosystem: Environmental > Terrestrial > Deep... | reverse complement strand
ACACGTGAGTACCGCAAATCAACCAAGAAGGATAAGGGCGATGTGGCCCGCCTGGTTGATGCTTTAGATCAATACGACATGCTTGAAAATACCGTGGCGCCCCGCGATGTGCATCCTGAAATGGAAAGCCTGCATAACTACGAGGTTACGGTATCTAATACCACCAAGCATGTGCCCCAGCCCTGTCACGATAAACGCTCGGCCCGGCTGTTAATCGAAATGGCGGCCGTGGTGGCCGGGGGACGGGAAAAATTAAAGGATCGGCCGATCGTCTCCGGTTGTACCTGTCCACAAAGCCCGCTGACTATCTCTGAGGGCTGCGCTGACCCGATCATCGAATATGCCCGGGCTAATCTACCGCAAAAAATTTTGTCGATGGCCCTGGCCGGCGCTACCTCTCCTGTCACCCTCGCCGGGACATTGGTTACCCACAACGCCGAGGTGCTGGGCGGCATTGTGCTCGCCCAGTTAACCAGGAAAGGCACCCCGGTAATGTACGGCAGTTCGACTTCGATGATCGATTTAAAACAGACTACCGCTACTGTCGGTTGCCCCGAGCTTGGCCTGATCAGTGCGGCGGTGGCCAAACTGGCCCAGATGTACCTGCTGCCCAGTTACGTAGCAGGCACGTAGGGCGATTCAAAACTATCCGACGCTCAGTCGGGCCATGAAAAGACACTCACTACCCTGTTGCCGGCCTTGGCAGGTGCCAATATGATTTACGGTGGGGGTATGCTGGAGATGGGCCTGACGATGAGTTTCGGTCAGCTGGTGATGGATGACGAGATTATCGCCATGACCAGGAAGGTGCTGGAGGGAATCCCGGTTACCGATGACACTTTGGTTGTAGATGTGATCAAAAGCGTAGGTGCGCGGGGTCATTTCTTAGCCGAAGATCATACTTTCCATAATATGCGCAAACTTTCCAGCCCACAGTATATCGACCGGCGGATGCGCCAGTTCTGGAATGAAAAGGGGGCAAAGGATCTGGCCATGGTCTGTGACGAGAAGGCCAGGGAAATCCTGGAGACCCATCAGCCCGATCCGCTGCCTGATGGGGTGCATGAAGAGCTGCTGGCGATTATTGCCCGGCGGGAAGAGGAACTTGGCATCAGGGCAAAACATTAAAAAATACAGCTACGCGCCGTCGGCAACTTTACTATTTATATCCTTGAAGGAGGTTTGGAGTGATGGCGGAAATCACTTTCCTTGGTCATGCTATGTTCAGGGTCAGCGAAGAGGGGAAGGAAACCCTGCTCTTTGATCCTTTTGTGACCGGTAACCCTTTGAACCCGCTTAAGCTGGAGGAGATCAGCGCCGATTACATCCTGGTTTCGCACGGTCATTTTGACCACCTCGGTGACGCGTACAAAATTGCCGAGGCCAGTGGGGCGACCATTATTTCCACGGCTGAGATCGCCGGGCAGGCCAGTGAAAAAGGGCTTAAAAGCCACGCCCAGCATATCGGCGGGCGGCACCGATTTCCTTTTGGTTCAGTAAAGCTGACCCTAGCTTTTCATGGGGCGGGGATTCCCGGTGGGCACGCCTGTGGTTTTTTGGTCGATTACTATGGCAAGAAGGTCTATTTTGCCGGAGATACGGGACTATTTAACGATATGAAACTGATTGGCGAGCTTGATGCTCTTGATTACGCCCTGCTGCCGATCGGTGATAATTTCACGATGGGGATTGATGACGCCGTGGTGGCCGCCTCGTTCTTAAAAGCTAAGTCTGTCATCCCGTATCACTATAACACCTGGCCGCTGATCGAAGCTGATCCGCAGGAATTTAAGGACAAGGTGGAAGCAAAAACGGGCAGCAGGTGTGTTGTCCTGCCACCCGGTGAATCGCACAAGTTCTGATTACCCTTTTGTATAAAACCGCAGGTATAGAGGCGCAGTTGTTGAAAGTTGAAAGCAAACATATAGCGAATGAGATAGAATTATCGGCAAGACAAGGGGCGTAGCAGACCCCGGCCTTCAAAAAGACAACTAACTTTTTCAGGTATTTTGAAGGCCGGGCCGAGTACTGAAACTTGGTGTTGAATTATGAGGTTGTCTGCGAAGCCCCGCAGCATTGCCGCAATAATTCTACTTGAGCGATCGTGAGCATCGGCTTTAACTGCTAAGCTACTAAGCAAATGATCTTAGATGCGCAGCAGCGGGCGGGTGAGGCAGGTTGGGCCGCCGCCCCCCTTGATTGAAATATCCTCTCCCGGGTATTCGTAAACCTTGCACCCGGCTTTTTCAAGCCCGGCCTTGGTCTTAGGGTTGCCGGCGATCATCACGCACTTGCGCGGTTCCAGGGCCAGTACGTTGCAGCCGAAGGAGTCATACTCTTCGTCAGGAACTTCGACGAATTTAAACCCTTTCTGAATTAACAGATCGCGAAAGGGAACAACCATCAGGGGTGAATAGACAACAGCTAAATCGCGGTCAACGGGGCTGATCATCGACATCAGGTGCAGGCATTCGTCGGGTCCGTTGCCGTGCGGCAGGGGCACTTCAATCACTTCCTTAACCATGCCTTTGGCCAGCGCGCGCAGTTGTGCTGCCCCTTCGCTGTTAGTGCGGTAGCCGAGGCCGACAGCCACTGTATCGTCGTCAAACCAGACGATATCGCCGCCTTCAATTTTACCTGGCGCTTTAATTTCGCCGAGGATGGGCATACCGATGCTTTCAAGGTACCGGCCGATTGCCGCAGCTTCGCCAAGGCGTTCAGGCTTGCCCATCGTGCAGAGAATGGCGCCCCCTTTGGTTATGATTACCGGGTCGTGGGTATAGACTGAGTCTAAACCGGTGCCGGGATCGTCAGGCAGGTAATGGACTTCGGGAACATTTGCTTCAATAATTGCAGCAAACTGGGCATACTCTTTCAGCACCTTTTCATAATCGGGCTGAGAGGGGTAATGCAGTTGCTGCCACTGCTTGTTGACATTATCCTGGCTTTTCCAGGCTACCTCCGGTTTTTTCATCAAAATCGCTTCAATTATGCCGGTTTCCGACTGACCGTTGTAGTTCATGCTCAAACCTCCCAAATTTAATAATGCTTCAGGATCGCTTGTATTTTATCATATTGCACTTTAATTATCAGGCAGCAAACCGCTTTTATTGTTTGCCCGCCTTCTTGCTTTGTAGTATCATTAGAGCGGTATTATAAGAGCTGTTTTTAATTGAAATACAACTAGAAGGAATGATTGAAGTTATGGGTTTAACATTAGGGGAACTACGGAGCTCTTTTAAAGAGGCCGGCTACATCTGTGACGAGCAGACTGTGCTGACGGTTTTTCTGTCCCTGGATCTGAAGAAACCGCTGCTGATAGAAGGGGCGCCTGGCGTAGGCAAAACGGAAATGGGCAAGGTGCTGGCTCAGGTTCTTGGCTCCGAGCTGATCCGCCTGCAGTGTTACGAAGGGTTGGATGAAACGAAGGCGCTTTACGAGTGGAACTACCAGCGCCAGCTGCTCAGGATCCAGATGAATCGCAACTTAGAGGAGGCAGAAATCCGTGAAGAGGATCTTTTCTCCGACCGTTATCTGTTGGAGCGGCCACTCTTAAAGGCAATCCGTTCTGAAGAGCAGGCCGTGCTGCTGATTGATGAAGTTGACAAGTGCGACCCAGAATTTGAGGCTTTTCTTTTTGAAGTGCTCTCCGACTTTCAAGTTTCGATTCCGGAGTTGGGCACAATCCCGGCCAGGAATATACCGGTAGTGGTTTTAACCAGCAATAACGAGCGCGAGCTGTCGGACGGGCTCAAGCGGCGATGCCTCTATTTGTATCTCGATTTTCCCGCAGTTGAAAAAGAGGTGGAGATCATCAAGGCCAAGGTGCCGGGAGTTGCCGACCGCCTGGCCTGGGAGATCGCCAGGGTAGTGGCAAGGCTGCGCCGTCAGCCGGACTTGCGTAAAAAGCCTTCAATTGCCGAGACTTTGGACTGGACCAGGGCCCTGCAGGCACTGGACCGCAACCGTCTGGATGGTAAGGTCGTTGCCGATACTCTTAACCTGCTCTTAAAAACCAGGGCCGACCAGCAGCTTTTTGCCGTCCAGATTGGGCCCGAGGGGATTGAGCAGGCCATTAACGATAAGAAATGTGGCGGTGAAGCGTGCGGCTGCAGCTAACAGATAAACCGGGTATAAGCTACCTCGAAGAAAATATTACCACCTTTGCCGGTCTGCTGCGGAGCGAGGGACTGCCGGTAGGCACCGCCGAGATGATCGATGCTTTAAAGGCGCTTGAAATAGTTGACCTTTCATCGCGCGAGCAGTTTAAAGTAACCCTGCAGGCGACAATGGTGAAAAGCAGGCGCGATCAGGCTGTATTTTCAAAGGTTTTTGACCACTTTTTCCTCACTCCTGAAGAGCAGTTTTTGCGCGAAGAAGAGCTCGATCGCCGGGAGCACGAGTTTAAGCAGCGGTTGGAAGAAGCCGGCCAGGAATTGCAGTTTAAGGGAGAGGCGCTCCAGTTAAGCCCTGAGGAGCTACAGCAGTATAGCGACCTTTCTGACGAGCAGCGCAATCAGCTGAAAGATTTTATGCAGAAAACAGAAAACGGCAAGAATGTTGAGCCGCGTTTTAAACCGGTCCTGGAAACGATCGTGAAAAGCCACCTGCGCTATTGCCGTGACCGCGATTCAGAGAAGCGCAACAGCGCAGCAAACTTTGACGCTGCTGATGGCGCAGGCAGCGGTGAGGGCGCCGAAGATTACTTAAGGGAACTAGATATTGCCGTAATCGCGGCCTCAGAACTGCCGGCAGCCGAGCAGCTGTTGCAGAGACTTTCCCGTAAGCTGGCGATTAAAATATTACGCCGCCGCCGCAGTGGTCCACGCAGTGGTCCGCTGGACTTTCGCCGCTCGATCCGTGACAATATGCAATACGGCGGCCTGATCTTTAAGATCAGGCGTAGGCCGAAAAGGCGCTCCAGGCAGCAGATCCTGTTGCTCTGCGATGTATCGGCGTCAATGAAAAGCTACAGCACTTTTGTTATACAATTTATGTACGGCCTGCACGAGGCGGTCAGAGATCTTACCTGCTTCAGCTTTTCCGACAACCTCGAAAATTTGGACGCTGAAATTAAGGGGAAAGTTGCCTTAAATCGCCTGCTGGACTGGGTAATCCGGCGCAGTAAAAACTGGGGCGGTGGTACCGATATCGGCCGGGCGCTGGGCAGGCTGATGGGTGATTACCCCGACCGGGTTAATATGAAAACCACGTTGATTGTGGTCAGCGATACAAAAACAGTAGCGCTTGAACAGTCAATTAAAGAGCTAAAGAAAATTATAGAACGCGTCAGACGGGTAATCTGGCTCAATCCGCTGCCGCTAGATCGCTGGGCCGATTACCGCTCCGTAGCCCTGGTATCCGAGATGGTGGAAATGTGGCCCTGCAGCACAATCGCCCAGTTGGAAGAAGTTTTGGCCGGCAGACTTTAGCCGGTTTCGCAGCTTAAAAATCAATAGACAAGCGCAGTAAATGAAAGGGGACAAATCGAAGATGACAAAACGTATAGCTGTTGCCGGCAAGGGCGGCACCGGAAAAACAACTCTCTCAGCTCTTCTGATCCGCTACCTGATCGAGAATAACCCGGGTAAAAGTATTCTGGCTGTTGACGCCGACGCCAACGCGAACTTAAACGAGGCATTAGGCGTTAAAGTTCATGATACGATCGGCACCATTCTTGAAGAGACAAAGAAGCCAAACGCAGTGCCCACGGGGATGACCAAGGATATTTTTATCGAATCGCGCCTGATGCGGGCGATGGTGGAAGAAGATGCTTTTGATCTACTGGTGATGGGGAACCCCCAGGGACCGGGCTGCTACTGCTACCCCAATGACCTGCTGAAAAGTTACCTCGAAAAAATAAGTAAAAGTTATGATTACATGGTCATTGATAATGAAGCCGGTCTTGAGCACTTGAGCCGTCGCCTGCTGCCGATGCTTGATCTGTTGTTGGTTACCAGCGATTCTTCAGCCCGCGGTGTTCGCTCGGCCGGCAGGCTAAAAGATATTGTCGATAGTGTGCAGATCGCTGTCTCCAAAATGGGTCTGGTGATTGGTCGCAGCCGCGAGGGCGACAGCGCACAGCTGGGCCAGGAGGTAGAAAATACCAGACTGGAGTTTTTTGGAGAAATACCTTATGATCCCAATGTAGCCGAATACGATCTTAATGCCAAGGCCCTCTTTGCCCTGCCGGAGGATTCACCGGCCGTTTTGGCAGCCCATAAACTTTTTAAAGGCCTGGGGCTTTAAACCGGACTTTTAACAGATTAGAGCGGGAGATGATGCTGATGATTTTAAAAGATCGCCGGGAAGCCGGAGAAATGCTTGCAGAAAGGCTGAAAATATACAAGGGGCGAGACCCGCTGATCCTGGCCGTGCCTCGCGGCGGGGTGGTTGTGGCTGCCCAGATTCACAGTATGCTGGGCGGTGAACTTGACTTAATCGTAACCCGTAAGATCGGGGCTCCTCACCAGCGCGAACTGGCCATCGGCGCTACCAGCGGCGAAGGGGTGGTAATGCTCAACGATGAACTGATCTCCCGGATGGGGATCTTTCCTGATTACGTTAAAAAAGCGGCAGCAAAGGAGCAAGCCGAAATTATCCGCCGCCTGAATCTCTACCGTGGCGAAAAAAAACTGCCGCAAATTGAAGGGCGCCTGGTTATCGTTGTTGATGATGGTGTGGCCACCGGTTATACCATGATGGCTGCGCTTAGCTCGCTCAGGCAGCATCAGCCGGCTGAACTGGCCCTCGCTGTTCCGGTTGGCCCGCCGGAAACTTTTGCCCGTCTGAAGAAAGAGGTCAACGCCCTCGTTTACCTCGAAGCGCCGGTCGATTTCGCCGCAGTAGGCCAGTTTTACACGAATTTTGAGCAGGTCAGCGATGATGAAGTGGTCGCTCTTTTAAAGCAGGCGCAGGAAGGAGGAAGTTCCAGCTAAGGGGCGGCAAAATAATTTTTCAGGAGTGATTGACAGGGCTGGTTGCCTGCGATATCATTTGTCCATAATTTAATACGCTTTACTCTTATCCAGAGCGGAGGAGGGACAGCCCCGATGAATCCCGGCAACCGGGTCAGATGACCAAGGTGCTAATTGCTGCGGGGTGGTCACCAGGCCCCGGGAGATGAGAGGTGCTGGAAAGACCTCTTAATTCGAAAGGGGTTTTTTTGTGTTTATTTGCAGCTTATAGCTTAGATCATGATCAAGGAGGAACAAACTATGCATCAGAACAACTATCTTTTTACATCCGAATCGGTAACGGAAGGTCACCCGGATAAGCTGGCTGACCAGATTTCCGATGCTATCCTCGATGCCATTATCGAGCAGGATCCGGTGGCCCGGGTGGCGGCGGAGACGATGGTCACCACCGGACTGGTCCTGGTTTGCGGTGAGATTTCAACGAACTGTTATGTTGATATTCCCAAACTGGTGCGCAGCAAGATTAAGGAGATTGGCTACACAAGGGCTAAGTACGGGTTCGATGGCGATACCTGCGCCGTGCTTAGTTCAATTGATGAACAGTCGCCTGATATCGCCCAGGGAGTGAATCAGGCCCTGGAGGTACGGGGCAGTGACGTAACAAACGGTTATGATTTAATCGGCGCCGGCGACCAGGGGTTAATGTTCGGTTTTGCCTGCGATGAGACGCCGGAGTTGATGCCGCTGCCGATTTCGCTGGCTCATAAACTTGCCCAGCGGCTGGCCAGGGTACGTAAAAGCGGGCAGCTTAAATACTTAAGGCCGGATGGTAAGACCCAGGTCAGTGTAGCCTATTGCAACGGGTGCCCATCGCACATTCAGACTGTGGTTGTCTCAACACAGCATAGCGACAGTGTAACGCTGGCCCAGATTGAAGAAGACCTTGTGGAACAGGTAATCCGTAAAATTGTGCCGGAAGAAATGTTACTGCCGGAAACGAGTTTTCTAATCAACCCGACGGGCCGGTTCGTCATCGGCGGGCCGCAGGGCGACGCGGGGCTCACAGGGCGCAAAATCATCGTCGATACTTACGGTGGTTATGCCGCCCACGGCGGCGGGGCTTTTTCGGGCAAAGACCCGACAAAGGTTGATCGATCAGCTTCTTATGCGGCGCGCCATGTGGCTAAGAACATTGTCGCGGCCGGTTTGGCTTCGAAATGCCAGTTTCAGGTGGCCTATGCTATCGGGGTCTCGCAGCCTGTTTCGATGATGGTGGAGACTTTCGGTACTGAAAAAATACCCGTTGAGGCCATTGAAGATTTAATCCGCAAGCACTTTGATTTACGCCCGGCGGCGATTATCGAAAACCTAAACCTGCGCCGCCCCATTTACCAGCAGCTGGCCGCTTACGGCCATTTCGGCAGGCCCGAACTCGACCTGCCCTGGGAGCAGCTGGATAAGGTTGATTTGTTAAAAGAGGCTCTGTAACAGGTTTTCTGCAACCCTTTTTCACCCCCACCCCGGCCCTCCCCTCTCAAGGGGGAGGGGACTTTTTGGGCCTTTCAGTTGAAAAGGGTGAGGGGTGTCTGTGCCCCCTCCTTCGAGTAGGAAAGTTTTAGGTTGCCTCAATGGGGGGGTATTGGAGATCTTTAATTAATTGAGCCAGCTCTGACTGCGTGTTATAATCATTATAAGACGAGGGATAAGATATCTATTGATGATTAGGTCATGAAGAGAGGTGCATAAAATTGAGTAACATAGATATTATGGAACAGGCCTTAAAACTTAAACCGGAAGAAAAATTCGTACTTGTAGAGTTGTTAATAAAAAGCATGGACGAACCGGACCAGAAGTTGGATGCAATCTGGGCTGATGAAGCAGAGCAGCGTCTCAAAGCTTACAGAAACGGAAAACTTCAGGGAATTCCCATAGGTGAAATCTTTTAATGACCTTATCCGACATAGTCTTTTCTGTATATGCAAAACTTGAACTTGAAGATGCCGCAATCTATTATCAGTTGCAGCTAGACGGTTTAGGGGCAACCTTTAAAAAGGAAGTCAGGCTTTCTTTACAACGTATTTTAAAATATCCTACGGCTTGGTCAGTAGAAAGCGGCGAAATCAGAAAATATATTTTGCACAGATTCGCATATAAAATCTTGTATTCAATAGAAAAGGATCATCTGTTCATTATCGCTATTGCCCATCAACATCAGAAGCCGAATTACTGGGTTGACAGGTTGTAGCTCCACTAGTGTGTATAGTGTGTAAATGAAAGTTAGTTGCCAGGGCGCGGCTTAGCCGCGCCCTGTTGTTTTTATAATCATCCGGCAGGGATTAAGCGACTGTTTGTGGTATTAATGGGCAGACAGACGTTTGGGTTGATCGTTAATACCGGCTCGAGACATATAAACCCTGTAGCTGAGCCGTTTTAAGGGAGTAATCCATGCTGGAAAAATTCGAAGGCACGCTGGATAAGATCAGGTTCTACAACGAAGATAATGGCTACCTGGTCGGCAGTCTGCGCCTGAGCGACGGTAAAACGCTAACGATCATCGGCAACTTCCCGCCCCTGCAGGTAGGTGAAAACCTGCTGGTCAGCGGCAGTTGGCAGGTTCACAACCGCTACGGCAAGCAGCTGGCTGTCGAGCAGTGGGAAAGGCTGATGCCGGCCACCGAGGCCGGACTTAAACGCTACCTTGCTTCCGGCTTGATCAAGGGCATCGGACCGGTAACGGCGGAAAAAATTGTGGGCCAGTTTGGCCTTAAAACGCTGGAGATCCTTGAGCAGGAACCACACCGCCTGCAGGAGATCGAAGGCATCGGCACAGTTAAAGCAGCGGGTATTATAAAAAGTTATAGTCAGTACAAAGACATTCAAAACGTGCTGGTTTTTCTGCAGGGTTATGGTGTCGGCATTGGACAGGCGATGCGCCTGTACCGTCGTTACGGCTCAGACACGGTGCGGCAGGTTAAAGAAAACCCCTACCGGATGGCGGAAGATGTTTTCGGCATCGGTTTTAAGACAGCTGATAAAATTGCCCGACAGTTTGGTCTGCCCGAAGACGCTCCCGAACGGGTGCAGGCGTCAATTACCTACACCCTAAGCAAGGCAGCCGAGCAGGGCCACGTTTATTTGCCAAGCGAAGAGCTGTTGGAGAAGGTGCGCGACCTGCTTGATATCTCCGGTGAGCGCCTTCAGGAAGAGATCTTTAAACGGGAACTGCAGCTAATGGCCGGGCAGAGGCGGATCTTCTGCGAGCCCCGGGATGAGGGAGATGCTGTCTATTATGCGCCCTTCTACCAGGCTGAACAGGGTGCAGCCCATCTCTTAAGGAAGATCAGCGAACTGGCGCATCCCTACACCGCCCTTGAGGCCAACCAGGTTCTGGCCCGCGTCAGCCAGGAGAACAAGCACTTAAATACGGAACAGCTTCAGTCATTGACCGGGGCGCTGGAAAACGGGGTGCTGGTGGTAACCGGCGGCCCCGGTACGGGCAAGACCACCACCATAAAAGCGCTGCTCAGCCTCTTCCGGCTGATGCACCAGAAGGTGTTGCTGGCTGCGCCGACAGGCAGGGCGGCCAAGCGGGTTACCGAAGCCACCGCGGCCGATGCTTTTACCATTCACCGCATGCTTGAGTACAGTTACTGCGAGGGTGAGGGTTTCCGCTTTTTGCGTAACGAGAAAAACCCGATCGAAGCCCAGGTAGTGATTATTGATGAGGCGTCGATGGTTGATCTACTCCTGATGTACAACCTGCTTAAAGCTTTGCCTGCAGGTTGCCGTCTGATCATGGTCGGCGATGTCGATCAGCTGCCGGCCGTCGGCGCCGGTAATGTCCTGCGTGATCTAATCAATTCCGGTGCTATCGCCTGCATCCGCTTAAACCACATTTTCCGCCAGGCCCGCGAAAGTATGATTATCGTTAATGCCCACCGCGTTAACCAGGGTGATATTCCCTACCTGAATGTTAAGAACAAGGACTTTTTCTTTATTCTAGAAGAGGATGCGGAAGAAGCAGCTGCCAAAGTGGTGCAGCTTTGCCGCGAGCGTCTGCCAAACTTCGGCCCTTTCGATCCCCTCTTGGATATCCAGGTTCTGACACCGATGCGTAAAACGGCGGCCGGTGTTGATCGCCTTAATCTTCTGTTGCAGCAGGCTCTGAACCCGCCTGCCCGCAATAAAACTGAAACTACCAGCAAGGGCACCCTCTTTCGCTTAGGTGATAAGGTAATGCAGATTCGCAACAATTACCAGAAAGAGGTCTATAACGGCGATATCGGTATTATTACCGCTATCGACCAGGAGGAAGCTGAACTGATTGTTACCTTCAGGGAGCTGCTCCAACCCCGCCCGGTAATCTACGATTTTACCGAGCTGGATGAGCTGGTACTCTCCTATGCCGTCTCGGTGCACAAGAGCCAGGGCAGTGAATACCCGGTGATTATAATGC
>Ga0208244_101571_pt1 | contig 11380 bp, 5 predicted proteins | sample SubbioCR12Aug_5A_FD_184828 | JGI IMG/M metagenome (GOLD analysis project Ga0208244, IMG submission 184828) | Serpentinite rock and fluid subsurface biosphere microbial communities from McLaughlin Reserve, California, USA - CR12Aug_5A (SPAdes) | ecosystem: Environmental > Terrestrial > Deep... | reverse complement strand
CTTGAAGTTGGAGTTAATGTATGATTATGGATAACTCTTAATCTCCAGTTCTTCTCTTCCGAGCGATCGGGATCGGTCTTTTCCCCCTGATGCAGATCTGAAAAACTTCCTTCAAAATTGCCGGTATATTCATATCTTTTTACATAGCGAAAACGGCTATTCAAATTATATCCGCCTTTAGTATAATAATCAGCAGTTATATTCCAATCCATATAATCATTTATTGCCCAAAAATAACCAAAACGAGAAAAATACCTGCCATACCCTGCTCTCTCACCGATTGCAGGAGCAAGTATTCCCGATCTTCTTCCTGATTGAAGTGGAAAGACTGCAAATGGAAGAGGAATCGGAAACGGAACATCCTCAAATGCAATCCATATCCATTTCCCGACAAGCTGTTCTTTTTGAATCATCTTCATCTGATGACCGAAAAAGTAGTAGTGCGGTTTTTCGAGCGTACAGGTTGAAAATACTCCTTTTTCTATGAAGTATGTATCTTTATCAACTTTTTTAATTTTTGCACCTGAATATGCGGCATCGGATTCCTGTGTTTGAGCAAAAGTTATAAAACCCTTTGTTGTTTTAAAGTTATAAGTCATTCTAGCACCTTTAAACTCTTCACCTTTATCGGTAAGGACAGGTGTTTCATTAATTTTCCCCGGTATTGTATCCACCGGAAAGCCTTCTGCTTGAATATTACTTGTTTCAAAATCTACAAATATCTGTCCGCTCTTAAGGTCAGTATCTTTATATTTTAAGTGACCTCCTCCGTAAATATTCATCTTTTTTTGTGATACAAAAAATATTAGCGAGTCTTTTGCAGAAGAATAAATTACAGAATCGATATCTGATCTTTTTACAATTGTATCCGCAACCGAGGAGAGAGTATCGGTTATTGAAGACGTATCCGGAAGAGTTGCGACGAATGGCGACTGAATAACAGGTTCGGAAATGACGGTATCCTTTTTAACTTCGCGAGGAGTTTCGAACTGTCTTGGTTGTCTTTCTCTTTCTTGCGGAAATATCAAAAACTGAAGAAATATAAAAAGTATTATTGATAATCTCATTATTGCAATTTATGCTCTATAAAATACTAATGCCGATGCACCTTTGACGCCTGCATCATTTTTAAGTTTTGCAGGATGAACCTTTATTTTGGGGACAAGGGATTTGAGCACTCTTTCTTTTATCCCTTTTTCAATATTTTGAAATAGCAATTTACCAAATCCGGAAACCCCGCCTCCAACAATTAAATCCGGTACATCAAGCACATTTACAATGGAAGCTAACGAATAGCCGACAAGTAGTCCGAGTTGTACTATAAGTGAAATTGCGTATTCATCATTTTGATTTGCAGCTTCACATATTGTTTTAGGAGTAAGAGAGTCTATATCTTTGTTAATCAACTCCCAAATTTTTGAGTCTTGATGTTCGTTAAGCTCTTTTTTTACTCTATTTATAAAGTAGTTATTTCCGGCGTAGGCTTCAATACACCCTATTGAACCGCAGTTACAGGGTTCTCCTTTATAATCTATTGTGATATGCCCTATCTCGCCTGCTCCACCGGAATCACCTCTGAATAGTTTTTTGTTGAGAATCAATCCCCCGCCTACTCCTGTACCGAGAGTAACCATAATAAAAGATTTAAGATTAGTACCGGCACCAAAAATCATTTCTCCGATTGCAGCAGCATTCGCATCGTTCTCAATTTTTACTTCAATCCCAAAGGCTTTTTCAATTTGGTTGCCAAGATGAATTTTTCCCCATCCCGGAAAATTGGGAGGATTTTCTACTGTTCCCTTTTTAATAGAAATTACTCCGGGGGCACCTATTCCTATACCGTTAATTTTGTATTCTTTATCTTGAAGAAGTTCTTTAATTCCTTTTTTTATCTGTTTTATAACAGTTTTGGGACCTTTCTCGGCTTTTGTAGGTAAGAACGCTTTTTTTACGATTTTACCTTTTTCATTTACGATTCCAAGTTTTATATAAGTCCCGCCTAAATCGACACCTATAGCATAATCAGCAGTTTTCGGCATTGTATTTCCAATTGTTTCAATAATGTAAGTACAAAAATAAGATTTAACCTTAAAAATTATAGGGTAAAATTGAAAAATATTCTAATTCAAATTCCGTGTACGTATAAATCCCTTCGTATTGTTTTCAATCCTGGCTTGAATTCTCTTAAAATCTTCTTTCCATTTGAAATTTTTATTAACTTTGAATTATTAATTTAAAAAAGTGAGTCCGTTATGAAAGAAAATTACACCCTATTTGAAGTAGCCCAGATTGTTACAATTCAGGATATGTTGTTGAATTCCGCAAAGAGTTTTGGAAATAAGCTTGCATTAGAGGATTTAACCCAAACCCCGATACAACGGGTTACATATAACCAGTTACTCGAAAACGTTCTTAAGTTTGGCAGTGCATTACGACAATTAGGTTTACAAGAACGAACACATATTGCGGTTATTGGCGAAAACAGAGTTCAATGGGGAATAGCATATTTAACTTCAATGCTGTTTAATTATGTAATCGTCCCGATCGACAAAAACCTAAGTTCCAACGAAATTTTAAATATTCTTCACGAGTCTGAGTCTGAAGCAATAGTTCTATCCGATACTTATGACGCTCTTTTCCGGGAGAAAAGACACACGCTAAAAAAATTGAGATACTATATTAATATGGATAACACCTCAGAAAAGAATGGTGTTTTATCTATGACAGAACTAATGGATAAAGCTCCGGATTTCCAGGTTGATCATCTACCTAAGATTAATCCCCATGAAATGTGTGAAATAATCTTTACCTCGGGTTCCCTCGGAAGAGCCAAGGGGGTTATGCTAACACAAAATAACTTAGCTGAAAATTTGATGGCGATGACTAAGATGGTTTACATCGGTTCGGATGATAGATTTTTATCGGTACTTCCAATTCATCATACTTATGAATGTACATGCGGATTTTTATGTCCCGTCTTTCGGGGCGCATCGGTTCACTATGCCAGGTCACTTAAAACAGTTGTGGAAGACCTTCAAAAAGTAAAGGCAACAATTTTGTTAGGAGTGCCACTGCTTTATGATAAAATGTTTAAAAGAATTTGCAAAACTATCAATGATGATAAAATTAAATCTGTAATTGTACCAAAACTTGTAAAAGTTACTAATGTTCTTGAAAAAGTTGGTTGGAAAGATTCTAAGAAGAAAATCTTCAAAGAGCTTCATGAAAGATTTGGCGGTTCAATCCGATTATTTCTTGCCGGCGGAGCCGCCCCTGATCCTAAAGTTGCAAAAGGATTGCAGGATTTTGGATTTAGTTTTATTCAAGGTTATGGTTTAACCGAAACATCCCCTATTGCGGCTCTTAATCGTGTAGAAAAATTCAAAGATGATGCCGCAGGAATTCCTTTACTAAATGTTCAGATAAAAATTAACGATCCCGACCCCGATGGAATCGGTGAAGTATTTATAAAAGGTCCGAATGTGATGCCCGGTTACTACAAAAATGAAAAATTAACCGAAGAAGTTTTTGAGAATGGTTGGTTCAAAAGTGGTGACCTGGGTTACATTGACAGTGACGGTTTCTTGCACATAAGCGGAAGAAAAAAGAACGTGATTATTGCTAGTAACGGTAAAAATGTTTTTCCGGAAGAAATTGAAGATTGTCTAAACAGAAGCCCATTTATTATGGAATCACTTGTTTATGGCGAGAAGGATACAAAACATGATGAAGTAATTGCTACGCAGTTGGTGATTGATGCCGAAGCATTCATTGAATATTCCGAGAAGAATAACGTGCAAATCACCGAAGAATTAATCAATAAAGTGATTGGTGATGAAATTAAAAAGATCAATAAGGAATTAGCATCTTTCAAACAGATTAAGAAATTTTCCATAAGACAAAAAGAGTTCGAAAAAACTACTACCCAAAAGATAAAAAGATACCTTGTAGAAAAAGAATCTTTGGGAGAATAGGATAAAATCATTAATTTGTATTAATTGTTTATTAAATCTATTGAGGCGATAACTTTATGCGTATAGGAATACCAAAAGAATCAAAATTTGAAGAAAGAAGAGTTGCTATTGCTCCGGCAGGAGTAGATTCACTTATCCGGGCAGGACATTCGGTCTATGTAGAAAAAGGTGCCGGTGAAGGGAGCCATTTCTCTGATGACGATTATAAAAATCTCGGAGCAACTATTGTTTATAGTGCAGAAGAGGTTTTTCAGAGGAGTGAATTAATTGTTAAAGTTGCACGTCTTACGTCCGAAGAATGTGAGCTTATGCAAGAAAATCAGACCATTTTCTCATTCCTTCATCTCGCAGTTTCAGAGAAAAAAATTCTTAATGCTTTGATAGCAAAAAAAGTAACAGCAGTAAGTTATGAACTGATTGAAAACGAAAACGATTTACCGGTTCTTCATTCAATGAGTGAAATTGCAGGGCAATTAGCAGTACAAAAAGCTGAACAAATGCTTGAAAGCACGACCCAACCGGGTAGAGGAGTACTATTGGGGGGACTTACAGGTGTTGCCCCTGCAGCAGTTGTTATACTTGGCGCCGGAGTTGTTGGTGTTCAGGCTGCAAAATCCGCTCTCGGTAGAGGGGCTCAAGTTATTGTTATTGATAAAGATTTAAGCCGCTTAAGAAGAATTGACGAGACATTTCAGAGAAAAATAACCACTGTTGTTGCTAATCCTTACACGATTGCAAGAGGAGTTAAATTTGCGGATGTTCTGATTGGAGCAGTTCTTATCCGGGGAGAAAAAGCACCGCATATAGTTACAGAGGATATGGTTAAAACTATGAAAAAAGGAGCTGTAATTGTTGATGTATCCATTGATCAAGGGGGATGTGTTGCAACCAGCCGCCCAACAACAATTTCAGACCCTTATTTCGTAAAACATAATGTCTTCCATTATTGTGTCCCTAATTTGCCTGCTTTTGTATCAAGAACAGCAAGTTACGGACTAACGAATGCTTCTTTAGGATATATTCATTCAATTGCAGATAAAGGAATAGAAAAAGCGATGATGGAGGATGCTGGATTGTCAAAAGGAACATGTACTTTCAATGGCTATTGCACAAATGAGACTATTGCTCATACTTTCGACGTCGAGTACAGAAGAATACATTTTTTTCCAACGAATTGAGAAGAGTTTATGATTACCAGTGAAACAAAGAATAAATCAAATTTACCGACTAACGTATTAAAAATATATAGTAATAAAGTAGTTTCTGCGGATGAAGCAGTTAAAGGAATTAAGTCGGGTGATAAAGTAGCAGTTCATTCAAACTGTGCATTTCCTTTAACTCTTATAGATGCACTTGTTAAGAGAAAAGATGAACTTGAGGACGTTGAGTTAATTCACGCTCTTTCCGTTGGTGAACTCCCCTACTTAAAACCGGAAATGGAAAAGCATTTTATTCATACCTCCTTTTTTATGGGAGGAGAAGCAAGAAAAGCTGTTGGAGAAGGTAGAGCTAATTTTATCCCGATATACTTATATGAATATCCACTGCTTCATGCAAAAAAACTTATGAAAGCAAATGTTGCCCTGGTACATTTGTCACCTCCGGACGAACATGGTTTCTGTAGTTTTGGTACCGAAGTTGGCTTAATCAAAACTCCGACAGAGCACGCCGATCTGGTTATTGCTCAGGTTAATCCGAATATGCCCCGTGCATTGGGCGATAGTTTCATTCACATTAATAGGATAGATCACATAGTTGAAGTTGAAGAAGAAATAGCCGAACTACCGCAAGGTAATAAAGATATTTCAGATGAAATGCAGGACATCTATACAAATATCGGTATGCACATTGCCAATCTGATCGAAGATGGATCAACCCTTCAGATGGGAATAGGGGTGATACCCGACTCTGTTCTAAAATTTCTTGATACCAAAAAAGATCTCGGCATCCATTCAGAGATGTTTTCCGACGGAATCATCGACCTGGTGGATAAGGGAATAATAACAAATAAAATGAAGAGAATTCACACCGGTAAAATTATTGCGGGATTTGTTCTCGGTACAAAAAGGTTGTACGACTTTATCGACAACAATCCTCTAATTGAATTTCATAAACAGGAATATGTAAATGATCCGTTTGTTATCGCCCAAAATTACCGCATGGTAGCTATTAACTCCGCTATTGAAGTTGATATTACCGGACAGGTTTGTTCCGATTCGATTGGGACAAGATTATTTTCGGGATTCGGCGGTCAGGTTGATTTTATCCGTGGTTCTGCCCGTTCCGAAGAAGGTAAACCAATTATTGCTCTACCGTCTGCAACAAAAGATTTTAAGATCTCGAAAATCACCAAACATTTAAAACCCGGTGCGGGAGTGGTTACAAACCGTGCTGATGTACATTATGTTGTAACAGAATACGGGGCTGCTTATTTACACGGAAAGTGTATAAGAGAGAGAGTGAAAGCACTGATAGGAATTGCTCACCCGGCTTTTCGTGAGGATCTGGAAAAATATGCAAGGGATCAAAAATACATTTGATTTTTTATGATAGCTATTCTCGGAGATATTCACGGCTGTTATTACACCCTTAAAGAACTTGTAAAAAAGATTAACTCCGATTATCCAGGTTCGGATATTTATTCATTGGGTGATCTTGTGGATAGAGGGAATTTTTCCTCAGAAGTTATTGAATTCATTAAAGATGAGGGAATTATTTTCACACCTGGCAATCACGATTTAATGTTTTATTATTTCTTTTCGCAACCATCAAACCCGATAGGGATTCCGTGGATTTATAACGGAAATGAAAAAACATTAAAGTCATATGAAAAGAATCCGGGACTTCTTGATTCACATCTTGATATAATCGGGAATGCTCCGCTTTACATAAATTTAGACTATCATTTTATTTCACATGCAGGTATTTCCGAATATTATCTTCATCATTTCAAAAAAAGTGGTTTTTTTCTTTCGGATGAATTCGATTATTTAATCAGGTCATCCTTGCATGAACCGTATAGTATTATCTGGAACAGAGGTGAACTGGTAAGGTTGGATAAAATTCAGATTGTCGGACATACAAGGTTTCATGATGTTGTTTTTAATAAGCGCAGCAACTCAATATACATTGATACATCAATCGATACGGGTAATAAACTGACCGCTGTAATTATTGACGGGGAAAACCTTGTGGATATCCTTTCGGTTCCAACTATTTTCCAGGATCTTGATTAATATTTGAGTGGAAAAAAATTACCTTAATTCTAAAGTAATATTTTCTTTATTTTCGCATGAGACAAGTTAATATTTTTTGAGGTTTAGTTTTTATAAGAGAAATTTTTATTTACCAGGCACGATTAACAAACAACAGAGAAAATTAAGTATGAAGGTTGAAATCCCATTAGAAGGTAAAAATATTCAAAAAATAGATGTATAAATTAACAAAACAGAAAGGCTGCTTATCGATTTTTTTTACTAGTTATTAATTATTTATAATTCATCAAGGTATATCCTAAATTGAGTAGAGAATTCTTCAGAATTACAGCACCGGTGGCGGTGATTATATTCTCTCTTTTTAGCTTTGGATTTCAAAGCCAGCAACACACAAAGGCAAATAGAGGACTTTGGTTTGATGCTATTTTCAATTTTTTGTCCGGTTATCAACTTTCTTTAGATAACGAGGAATCCGTACATTTTTCCCAAAACCAAAACTTAATAACTGAAAATAATAGTCTTCGTGAGACAAATATCCCGCTTGATGATTTTTTCTTTCCTGATGACTCCATAGAGGTTAAAGATTCTCTTGATCTTGATGAAATTTCCGATTCACTTCTTCTCGAAGGTGATACGGTAACTGCTTATATTGACCCGATGCTGCTCGATTCTACTGCAAGATTAGAGCATTTTAGACACAAAAGAAGAGATGTGCCTCATACATCATTATATCGGAAGAAACCCACAGGTCTCTACGCACAGCCATCAGCGACACTCAGAAAACGGGTAATCCAAATCGATTCGACCGGAAGATTTGTTGAAGTAAAAGAAAAGGTTGGCGATGTTGTTGTAAAAGTTCCTCTACGTATCCCGATTGAAGACTATATTGATTTGAAATTAAAAGCCCGTGAAAGGGAAATCTGGGACGAACTGGTTTACAAATATGAACTTAAAGATACAGCAATGAAACAGCTCGGTGATATTATTAAGAATATTACCGACTTTGAAATTCCTCTTCCCAGTGTGGGAGTATTAAGCATCTTCGGAACACCAAAAATAAGTTTGAAAATCGGCGGAGCAGTTGACATTCACGGTGCATGGAGAAGCGAGACTACTGAAGGTGTAACTGCATCAAGACTTGGTAATACAAGAAACGAGCCCGATTTCAGACAACAAGTCCAGGTTAATGTTGACGGTCTGATCGGAGATAAATTACAAATCAGTGCAGATTGGAATACCGAACGTACTTTTGAGTATGAGAACCAGCTAAAAATAAAATATACCGGCTACGAAGATGAAATAGTACAGAGTGTTGAGGCAGGAAACGTTTCGTTACAAACATCTCCTTTAATCGGTGGCGGCGAAGCTTTATTTGGTATAAAAGCAAGATTTAAAATGGGACCTTTAACCCTCACAACAATCGCCAGCCAGAAAAAAGGAGAGATCAAAGAGAAGAGTATATCGGGAGGTGCATCTTCTACACCTTTTGAACTTAGAGCTTATGACTATTCAAAGAACAATTATTTTGTACATAAAGATTATGCTGATACATCCGAGAATTTAAATCTCTTCAACAAATATTACGGTAATCCTGAACCGATAGTAAAGAGTTTTTATTACATTAAAGATATCGAGATTTGGCGATCTGTAAAACAATCCCTAAAAAATCCGAATGAAAGAAATGCCAATGCTTATATGGATCTTCAACCTAGACCAATAACAGGTTATCCGGCTGCTCTAAGAGCCGAAAACGTTACTCCAAAAGAGGGAGAGATAGTACTTGATCGTTTTATTCTCTTAACAGAAGGGGTTGATTACATAGTAAATAGATATACGGGTGTTATAACATTAAAGTCTGTTGACGAAAATGAAAATATAGCAGTTGCTTTCCGTCAGGAAGGTCCTTCTCCCGCATCTGACGATGACTTATTTTTCGGGGATTTTATTAATGAGACCGGTGCCGACACTTCTCAAAGGATGATACTGAAACTTGTTAAACCCAAAAACCTTCAGCCACAATTTAAAGAAGCCTGGAAACTATTATTGAAGAATATCTACTTCCTTGGTGGAAGAGATATTAAAAGAGAAGGATTTGAATTCGATATCAAATTTGACATTGCAGGTGGGGATCCACAGTCAGTACTTGGAAGTGTGCGGCTTCTTGAAGCATTCGGGTTAGATTTAATGGATGCAAGTGGTGGTCCGCAGCCCGACGGTCAATTCGACTTTAAACCTCAATTAACAATTATTCCAGAGACGGGAGAGATCATCTTCCCTGTTCTTCAGCCATTTGGTAGAGATCTACCAAGAGCCTTGTCGGCTCTTCCAACTTATGATTCACTCCGTTATAACGCTGTTTACGATACATCTGTAACCGTTGCAAAGTTAAATACTGAAAAGGATAAATGGCTGCTAACCGGACAATATTCAGGGAGTGTTTCTGCAAGATATCCGCTCGGTTTTAACGTAGTTGAAAATTCTGTTCGTGTTTATCTAAATGGAAGAGAACTTACTCCCGGAGCGGATTATGTTGTTGATTACAACATCGGACAATTAACAATTAGAAATGATGCCGCCCTTGTTCCGGGTGCTAATCTCAAAATAAGTTACGAGGAAAATGATCTATTTCAATTTGCTTCAAAAACTTTATTCGGAGCAAGAGGTGAACTTGATATCTCCAAAAAAACTAAACTTGGTTTTACTGCATTAAATTTAACCCAACAGACTTTATCAGACAAAATACGTATCGGTGAAGAACCTCTCAGCAATACAATTTATGGCGTGGATTTTAGTACAAGTGCCGATCTACCTTTTGTTACAAAGGCTCTTGATAATATAATTTCCACTAGGGACATGTCAACTTTCACACTCAGAGGTGAAATGGCTTATATGAATCCCGACCCGAATACAAAGAAAAGTACTATTGAATCCGACAAAGGAAAAAGTATTGCTTATATCGATGATTTTGAGGCAACCAAGACAATTAATCCAATTGGTATATCTTATACAACCTGGAAGGATTTAAGTGTTCCCAATAAACTTTCAAGAATTACAAGAATTCCGACACTGCCGGATTCATTATTAATGCATTACAAAGGGAAGAGTTTCTGGTTCAATGTTCTTCCGTCAAATGTAAATGTTAGACAAATTTGGCCTGATAAAAAAGTTGCACAAGGAGACGAACAGGTTACGGTTCTTGATTACGTATTTCTACCTAATTCTCCGGGGACTTATAATTACCGACCAAAACTAAGTGACCCGGAACTTGCGTGGGGCGGTATGATGAAGTTGCTTTCCTCCGCATCAAACAACCTTGTTGATCAAAATATTGAATTTATAGAATTCTGGCTGCAAGTTGGTAGTGCTCAGCAAGATGCCAAAATATATATTGATATCGGAAAGATAAGTGAAGATGTTATTCCAAACGGGAAACTGGATAGCGAAGATAAAAATTTTAATGATTTGATAGATGAAGGTGAAGACCTCGGTATTGATGGGTTAACCGATCCACAGGAAACATTACTTCTTGCACCCGGAGATACACGCTCCGATCCTTCCGGCGATAATTTTTCTTATACACCTAAATCAACTTTCAGTATCTGGGATTTTACAAACATAAATGGAACCCAGGGGAATGCTACTCTTACTGACATAGGCAGATTCCCGGACACTGAAGATTTGAATAGAAATGGTTCGGTTGACCTCTTGAATTCATATTTCAGATATGAAATTCCTCTTCTTCCTGATTCAAATATCAATCCCTATATAGCAGGTGGAGGTAATAATGCCTGGTTTTTATATCGAGTCCCACTGAAAGAATTCAAAGACCTTATCGGTTCACCAAGTTTTACAGATGTCGAATTTATCCGGTTATTTGTTACAGGAGCAGATTCGATGGTTCATATTCGATTAACCGAATTTAACCTTGTTGGAAACCAGTGGAGAAAAAGGATTGCAGATGACGACGTACTTTCTATCTCGGTTATAAATGTTGAAGATAATCCGAATACATACACAAGTCCACCCGGCGTAAATAGAGAGCGTGATAGAAGCCGTCCGGATCAGGAAGTTCTTCGGAACGAGCAATCATTAAATTTAGTATTAAATGGTTTAAAGTTTGGTGAATCCCGTGAAGCATTAAAGGTATTACCCCGTCCGCTTGATATGTTCAATTACAGTGAAATGAAGCTA
>Ga0208244_101570_pt1 | contig 11397 bp, 13 predicted proteins | sample SubbioCR12Aug_5A_FD_184828 | JGI IMG/M metagenome (GOLD analysis project Ga0208244, IMG submission 184828) | Serpentinite rock and fluid subsurface biosphere microbial communities from McLaughlin Reserve, California, USA - CR12Aug_5A (SPAdes) | ecosystem: Environmental > Terrestrial > Deep... | reverse complement strand
GCTGCGCCGGGCTGCGATACCCCCGCAGCCCGCCCTTGACCCCCGGCCTCGGGCTACCAGCGTCACGCACCATTACCCACTCGAAATTCAAAAGAGGCGCTTTTCTCCACGCCGCACATTCGAGCGCATATTCGGTTTGAGGCCGAGCATGACCTGATCCGGACTCGCTGGCAGAGAAATGAAAGGGGATAACCAATGCGACAGGACAAGCAACCGCAGATTGTGGCGCTTCACCACTTCCTTGAGCGCCACATCTGACAAGCCAGAATCGATCACCTTGAAAACAAAGGCGTCCCAACCAGAAATATGATGAGTGGCATGTTGTATCAACAGATCGAGCACATCGGCGCTGCCCCCGACAAGGAAACCATTGCGCAGGTCATAGATGCTGCTGATCGTTGCCAGGCGCCGAAAAACAACACCCCCAAGGGATTCTTCAGATACCCTGCATGGAAGGATTCCGCGCACGCCTGTTTCGTCTTCGGCAACAATCACCCATTGCGGCGCCCCGTCCAGATACGCATGCCAGAGAGTCTCTGACCACTCGAAAGTGGCGGACGCATCGAAGCCATATACCCCCTTGCCTTCCAGGGCGACCAGCCGCGCCCAATCCCCGCGCACGGCAGCACGACACGCATCCGGGTCGCGGATTATCCGAATCTTTAAGGTCATCTGATATCGTCGGGCAACTAATCCTTAGGTGCTGCCTCATTCTGTGCCTGGGGCAACTCCTTCCATTTACCGGCTTTCTCGAGTTTGTTGCGTAGTCCGGGCAATTGGAAGCCCAGCCGATAGGCCTTGTGGGCATTATCCAGGGCCCGGTCGTAGTCTTTCAGCTCGAAATAGGCCAAGCCTAGGTTGAAATAGACATTGGCATTGTCGCCCGCGTGTTCGATCGCCTCTTCAAATTTTTTGGTTGCATCGCGATGCTGACTGATTTGCATCAGATAAATGCCATGCAGCACCCTCACCGTTGCATCATTTGGAGCAAACCGCTCCGCACGATCGAAATAGCACAAAACGCTGTAGCGCATTTCTCTCGGCTTGGTCGTGTTTTGTTTTTTAGCCAGCTTGATCAAGGACATCAAGGCACGATGGTGATTGGGAAAAACATGCAACGTGTAGGCCATATCGCCGCCCGGCGTATAGGTATTTTGGCCGCCGATCAGGTTTTCGACCTTCGGCGTGAAATGGTAAGACTCAACACCGTGTTTCGTATCTGTAGAAGCGGTACGATAATCAAAAGGCCCATAGTGATTCTTCAGACTGCCACAGTCCACCTCACCTGCCTGCGCACCCATCGATCCGCCCAATACGAGGGCAGACGTCAGCAGCACATGCATCATCGACAAAGCCCGCACCATCATTCGTCCCTCCCTCAGTTTCCACGCATTGCGCCGAGACGCTTAGCCAAGCTGATAGCATACACACTTTATGCGCGCCAAAAATCCACAGGATGATCGTTTCGGCACCTCCGGCACCCCATGAGCAAACTGGCCGCTCGGCATAAGCGCGACGACCCTGTTCGCGCCTCATTCAGTCACAACACAGCGAATTTGGGTCAACGCGTCGCAAGCGGTGCGGGTTTCACTTTCTTGAGCATTCTCCTCAAGACCGTCATCACGCTCGGTTCGATGGCAATTCTCGCCCGGCTGCTTACGCCCGCGGATTTTGGTTATGTGGCTATGGCCGCCGTCATCGCCGAGCTTGCCGCGCTGTTCGGCGGTTTCGGACTCGGCAACCTGCTCATTCAGCGGCCCAAGATCAACCGCCTGCAACTGGATACGGTCTTCTGGGCGTCGGCTGCGCTGGGAATGCTGCTTGCCACTGGCGTTTTTCTGCTGTCGTTCTTTGCCAGCTGGCTGTTCAAGGAACCCACGACCGGGGACCTGTTGCGCATCATGTGTCTGATTTTCGCGTTCGGCGGTCTGACCTGCGCCCAGGAGGCCATTCTTTTCCGTTTGATGCGGTTTCGCACGGTATTCTGGATTCAAATCGCCACCATCACCATGCGTAGCCTGACGGCCATCGGCTTCGCCATGCTCGGCTTTGGCGTCTGGAGCCTGATCGTCGGCAGCGTTGCAGCATCCATATTTTCGGTCATTTTATACGCGATCGCCGTTCCCTACCGCCCCCGCTTCCGGTTTCATGCGCCATATCTGACCAGCACATGGAAAGTCAGCGGCAGCTATTTCGGCAGCGGCTTTCTTTACTACATCCAGACCAACATCGACCTGTTGCTGATCGGCCGTTCGCTCGGCAGCACGGCACTGGGCTTCTACCAGAATGCGCGCGCTTTGACGGACGAAGTGCGCGGGCGCATCGCCATGCCGCTACAACGGGTGCTATTTCCCGCGTTCTCCGCAATCCAAACCGACAATCCGCGCCTCCAGACCTCTGTCATCAAGGCGGGCCGCCTGCTCGCTGCGGTTATTTTTCCCATCGGCATCGGCCTCTCAGCGGTGGCCGTAGAGCTGGTGCCGGTCCTTTACGGCCCGCAATGGCTCGACATGATACCGGTGCTGGGCATGCTGGGGATCAGCGCGGCGATCAAAGGCTCGACCGCCATTGCAACCCCGCTGTACAACGCAAAGAACCGCGTGGCCCTGGCATTCAAATACAACCTGATCGGCACGGCCCTATTGGTGGCCGGCGTGGTCATCGCGCTGCCTTACGGTCTCGAAGCCATCGCCTTGGCCGTAACCCTCGTCTCAGCCTACTCCCTGGTCACTTTCCGCATAGGCCTCGGCCTGATCGGCCTAGGCACCAAACACGTTTTTCAGATACTCGGCCATCCGGCGCTGGCTTCATTCGCGATGTGGCTTGCAATTGGCGGCTTGCGCCATTTCAGCCTAAGTTGGGCCGTCCATCCTGTTGCGCTGCTTGCGCTCCACGTGCTGTCCGGCGCGGTTATATACGCTATTGCATTGCACTTACTATCAACGCAGTACCTACGGGATTTCTCCGAACTGGCGCGCAAATTAAGATAATTCCAACTCTATGAAACTGACAATGACTGGCAATTATCAGTCCTCATCATTACGAAATGAAGAGCCATTGGTCTCAGTAATAATTCCAGCCTTCAATGCCGCGTTTTACATTAAAGATGCCATACAAAGCATTTTCGACCAGGATTACAAGAACATCGAAGTGATTGTGGTTGACGATGGGTCGTCAGATCGCACGGTCGCCGAGGCGAGCGCCTTCGATGAACGGGTGCGGGTCCTGCAACAAGCAAATGCCGGGGCCGCAGCTGCGCGTAACCGCGGTCTCGCAGCCGCAAGGGGCGAGTTCATTGCCTTTCTCGATGCAGACGACATCTGGCTGCCCGGTAAGTTGATGGCGCAGGTGGGCTATTTGCTGACGCATCCGGAAATCGGCATGGTCACCAGCAATTTCCTGCTCTGGGAACCCGGCCCCGATGGCAATTTTGGACCACCGCCTACCCCTTCAACCACGCCCGATGACGACCCCATCGTCAAAGAACATTCCGGCTGGATCTACGGCGAATTGCTATGCGACTGCGTCGTCTGCACCATCACCGTGATGCTGCGAAAGTCGGTCATCGAAACGGTGGGGTTGTTTAACGAACAATTGCGAACGGGCGAGGACTACGAATACTGGCTGCGCATATCAAGAGTCGCCCAGGTGACCAAGCTCAACCGCGACTTTGCCTGCTATCGCATCCACCCGCAGAGCACGACCGCCACCCCTCGGGAAATCGACAACGAACACCAGGTTCTCTTGAGCATGCTGGCCAAGCACGGTCCTGTCGGCCCAGATGGCAGCCGAGTTCCAGATAGGCGCCTAGATGATCGCTTATATCGCATTTGTTTCAGCCATGGTCTGATTCACTATGCGCGCGGCAGCGCCCGCATCGCAAGACAGGCCTTCCGCGAAGCTATCGGTCATGTTGGCGCCCGGCCAAAAGCGTGGATTTATTGGGCGCTAGCATCCCTCAAGCTGTTGTTCAGGTCAGGTGTCTAATCAAGGTGAGAAAGTTTTTCGAAAATTCTCGAGCAGATACTCAAGCCTTTCCAGCTTGGCGAAAAAAACACGGTCCCTGCTGAGCATCGGTCTTCCACTCTCGGCAGCGCTCAATAGCTTTGCGGCTGCTTTTTCAACAGCGGCGTGACTGCTGCGCCGCATGGGTGGCTCAGCCCACTGGCTGCTCCAAATGCCTGAGTCGAGGAGGATTCTTTTGATGCGATTTTTCAGCCGGGTTGTCACTGCAGGATTGGTATCGCCCCTGAATACCGGCTGGATAGATTCCGGCCTGTATTCCATCTGTAATGACTCGCACCAGTCATCCCATTTGAAAGTTGCAATATGATCATGACACACCACTGGCACCCACGGGATACGGAAGGCTTCTGCGGCTATCGCCCCATGCATTGCTTCCGCTAGTAATAGTTCGGCGCCTGCCAACTGCTGCATGACGGCTTCCACGGACTGACGCGGATCAATGTATTCAATTCCGGCAATCTCACACACTTCCGCCCAATCTCCCAATTCCGCGCTCAGACAATGCGGCATGAAGGCGACGCCAACGGTTTTCCCGATCTCGGCAAAAGGAAAATGTCTGTTGATCAATACGGCCGGATCAACAACCGCCAATGCGGGAGGGAGATTCAGTTCCTTTGCAGTAAGCGGCCCTCTTACGCAAATGAACTGCCAGTCAGCGTCGATGTCCGGCAGGGCGCCATAGCCTAAACCGGAACCGAAGACATATTTCTTCCCGCAGCGAGGAATCCGGTGGTTCAGCAATGTGCCGATGCCGACGAACAAGGATGAGTCGTCATCGTCGAACAGCCCCGGCAATTCTCGATTCCAAAGCCAAGGATTGAGATCATCTCCGAAGTTCATCGACGGGTCTTTGAAGTAGTAAAGTTTCATTCTTATCGTCTATTCGTATTAAGTAGTAGGCGAATGCCCCAAGCCGACCTGGAACGCTCCCACGGCGTGAAACGCGGCAGCTGAAACAGATCGCAGCCAACCGTACTGACACCCCAGTTGGTCGATACCGCTGCAGCAAAACCCAGCTCGCGCGCCATCTCCACATGCTTGGGCAAATAATCGCGGCCGAGCTTGCCATTCGGATAGGCGAACAACGGAATGGGATCCTTTAACAACCCCTGGAGATAGGCCCTGCTGTCTGCGATCTCTTGCCGCGCGGCGGCGTCGGGATGACGGGCAAGGATCGGGTGGCTCGCCGTATGGGCGCCGATGCTCATGCCGCCCCCGCGCAGCTCCCGCAACTGCGCGGATGTCAGCATCAGCTCGCGCGGTACATTGCCCGCACAGTTCAAGCGGATGCATTCAACCGCCTCGCCTCGCTCCGCGCCGGGGCGGTGTTTAATCCCGAGCAGCACCTGTTCGATGGCGCTGCGCTTCTCGTCGATACTGGCGATTGACAGCACACCAAGACCGAGCCACCCCAGATCGATCTCGGGATTGCGTGCGCTGCGGATCGATTCGATGATCACATCGTTCCACATGATGCCGCCGTCGAGAAAGCCTGTGGCGATGAAAAACGTTGCCGTCAGGCCATGTTTTTTCAGGATGGGCGTGGCATGCAAGAGGTTGTCGGCATAGCCGTCGTCAAAGGTGATCGCCGCGGCGCGCGCCGGCAACTGGCTGCGGCGCAAGCGTTCGACCGCTTCGTCGAGTGGCAGGACGTTGAACCACGCAGCCAGCCAGCCCATCATTGCGTCAAAGCGCTGCACGCAGGGTTCGTCGGGAAACAGCGGGTCGGGCTGCGGCAATACCCGATGGAAAATAAAGATCGACAGTCGGCCGCGCGGCCCGGCAGGCGACAACAGCGAAAATGCGGATTTGATCAACAAAGCCATGCTTTCACGCGGAAGCGGTCTGCGCGCCGGCAGCTTTCATGCGTCGCAGGCCAACATACTCCAGAAACGACATCTGCGGCTCGCTGTCCCAACGGCGCAACTCCACCCATTTCTTTGTCAGCACCACCATCACCATCATGTTGTAGGGCAGATCGAAATAAGGCATCGAGAGGAATGCGCCACCGACCGCAAAACCAACCAGGCTCACCTGTACCATCGCGCCCAAGTCTGCAGTCCAGCGGGTTTCAGGATGGACTTTTCCATTCTTGCGCAACCAACTCGCGGTGCGATAAGTGGCGATCCAAAGCGCGAGGTAGATAAACAATCCAATAAAACCGTGATTGCCTAGAATTTGGAAGTAGATGCTGTGCGCGGAGCGTTCAACGGCTTCGTAAACGCCGTAAAGCGAAAAAAATACCGCATGCTGATATGACATACCTCCGCCAAAGAAATTGTTTTTGGCCACCTCCCACGCAACAATCCAGGCATTGATGCGACCCATTGCCGAAGCATCTTCTTCATAGCTGCGAATGGATGCCATCCGCTCCCACCAGTGTTCGGGCATCATGGGCAGGAGAAACAGCAGGCCGATCAGGATCATCACAGCGACGCCACCTTTCCGCTCACTGCGCCACCAGAGCATCGCCACCATGGCGGCGATAGCTAGAAAGCCCCCCCGCGAATGGCTACCCAAGGCGGCCGCAGCACTTAGCATGATCACCCCCCACATCACCAAACGCATCCACCGTTTGGTCAATTGCCCGAGCAGGAAATAAAGCAATGGAATGGCCATGATTGTGGCCAGGGCCATGTGGTTGTTATCGGCGATAAACGAACCCGCCGGCCCCCAGACGCGATGGCTGCCGGCTGTCAAGACGGTGAATATCCCGCCCTTAGCCGCCAGAATTGCCAGCGAGCCCGCAGACACCCAGACAAAAGCCATGATGTGATGCTTGGTAAAAAGCAAAGTCAGCGCAATAAAGGTCATGAAGTAGATCTTCATCACCTTGTCCCACTGTTCATAATCACCGCTGACATCTATCCCCATCAACCAGGACAGGGTGATCCATGACGCGAGTAGTGCAAACCAGATAACCGGCGCACCCTGGAAAGGTGATTGCCTTTCCTTCGTAAACAGCAAACCAAGCAGGGTCGCCACGGCTGCAATCGCCGCAAGGGGCGCATCGTAGGCAAAGCCCCATGTGTAGCGGTGGGGGTTCATGATGCTGAGCCAAGTCCAGAGCATGACGCCAATCCATGGCCGGCGCAGTGCCCAAACGGCACAAAGCAGGACAATGCCGACGACCAGTAGATCACGCATGGCTATTCACCTTACGGAAAGCGAGCCAGAACCCTTGCCATGTCAGTTGTTCGTTACCGACTTGACGGAAAGGCGTCGCGAGATCCGGCCGAATCGTGGTTACCAATGCCTGATCGAACACCGTCGTAGGCTTGAAAGCGATCAACTCGACACCTAAACGACGGATGATCTGTTCATAACGATCGGCACGCCAGCGATTTGGCACGCCCTTGTGTGAATGCATGAGTTGCCAGAGCCAAGTGGGCGGCGCGAGAAAGTCCAAAGGGTTCGACACATGTAGCCCATGACTGCGCAAATCGACCTGATGGACGGCCAAGGCACCTTCTTTCATCGCCCTTTGCATGTCCAGAAAGGTGGCTTCAAGATCATTGACGTGTTCGAGTACCGCCCGGGACAGGACCAGATCGATCTCGTCCTGCAAGCCTGACAATCCATTCGGCCGCACAAGATATTCGATGCGATCCGGATTGAAGCCTTCTTCTGGGGCATTGGGATTGACGAAGCATTGATCGAAGCGCGCACGCTCCTGTTCTGACAGGGAGGCTGACAATTGCCGTATCACATGAAGATTCTTGCTGGCAATCTTCACCAGCGGAAAACGATCGACGCAATACACCTTGCGCGCCCCCAATGCGACCAGCAGCAAGGCAACGCCGGGAATATCACCAGGGCCGTATTCGAGAACCACTTTGTCACGCAGGAAGTCGGCGAACTCCGATTGCGGAATGCCGAGAATGTCCCGGTAATCGGCTACGCACTGGCCGAAATACTCGGCAATGTCGGCGGTGGTTTCGGATGCGCTATCGCCACGGCCGGTCTGGCCGGTCAACCGGATATACAGCGCTGGCGCAAACCGGGCCAGCTGATTGCTGGCAACGGCTTTGACGATCATCGGAATGCTGTAGGGGGCAAACATTCACTGATATCTTTGCGGTTGGCTTGGTTGGGTATGTTGCTTACAAGGACTCAAAGACATCAGGCCGCAGCGAGCTCATGGTCACGACGATTTCGTTGTGCTTTAGGCTTCTTGAAGGTGACCTGAGGTTCAAGACCGGCAACGGTAGCCATGTCGATCAGACAATCAAGGGAGAACAGGTTGATTTTGCCGCGCATCAAGTCCGATATGCGTGGCTGTGTAACGCCAAAGAGTGCCGCAGCCTCCGCCTGTGTCATGCCGCGCCGATTGATGATGCTCTCAAGTTCCATCATCAGCGCCGACCTCGCCCGCATGCTGGCTGCCTGCTGTGGTGTGTCCTCAATGGCATCCCAGACACTGGTAAAACTCAGTTTCTTGCTCATGTCTGCTCCCTCATCAAGTCCTTGTATCGTTGCCGGGCCAACTTGATATCCCTGTCGCTGGTCCGCTGCGTCTTCTTTTGGAAGCAATGCAGGATATAGACGGCATCGGCCAGTTTGGCGAGATAAATCACGCGAAAAGCTCCAGACTCTTCTCTGATCCGAATTTCCTTCACACCTGTACCTACCGCCTCCATTGGCTTCCAGTCGGTTGGCTCCTTGCCGTTCTGTACCTTATCCATCTGATAACCGGCCTCACGCATGGCAAGCGACGGGAATTTGCGCAAGTCATCCAGTGAGCTTCCACAAAAACGCAGTTCTTTCACAGCGTTCATTATATATATATTTGTATAAATACAAGGTGGGCTATCGTCGGTATTTGTTGTCTCACCCGCTCTTCATGATGTCAAGATACAGGGGTTCGATCAGCGCTGGCGCCATATCTCAATACTGATTCAAGCGTCATCAATCTCCGCCATTGCTCCATTCGTGGCCCGTTGGTCAGGCAGTTCTTGTCGAGCAGATTGCGTAACGCTTGCTCGTCGAACAGCCCGGATTGCAGGATGAGGGGCGATTGCCGCCATTCCGCGATGCCGGTGTCGCGCATCAGTGCCGTGTCGTCTGGCCGCGCTGTCGGCGCGGCTGGTTTGCGGGCCACGCCCAGTTTGGCGGATACCTTGCTCCAGACCTTGCCGCCGTAGTGGCCCAACAGGGGCGAAAAGCGCCAGAGGTTGAACGCCGAGGCTGGCACGGGCGGGTAGCCGTGTTCAAGCGGGATGCGCGCCAGCGGCGGGGCAAAGCGCTGGAACAGGCGACGGGCAAGCAGGCTGCGGAAGCGCGCGTCGGCCTTGGCGGCAAGGATGGGGTCGAGCACCTGGGCGAAGCCGATCGGCGAAAACGCCGGCCACAGCTGGTTGGTGCTGCTGGCGATGCGCCCCTGCCAGCGCTGCATGCGCAAGCTGTAATAGACGCAGTCCATCTGCGTGGTGTTGGGATGGCCGGCGCTGGGCTGGATGGCGCGGCCGGCCACTGCCGCCATGTGGGCGGCGAGGTCGAGCTTGGCTGCGGGCGCGAAGATGCTCTGGTCGTAGCCGATGGCGGCGAAGCGTTTGCGGGCGAGCATGGCGACATCGAGCGGCTGGCGGCTGGCCAACTTGGGCCAGAGCAGTTCCCACCAGTAGCCGCGAGCCAGTTCGCCGAAGGAACCGTTGAGGCTCATGCCGTGCCCGGCGGCGAGGCGACGGTGGATGTGGAGGATGCGCGCGAAGTCGAAGGCGTCGAATTCGCCGTCGGTCATGCGCACGGCAGCGTCGAATTCCTCGGCCGTCGGCAGCGGCGGCGCGCTGATGTTCTGGTGCTGCAGCTTGAGTTCGGCGGCGATGCGCGCGGCGACCGTGACGTCCGGATGGTCGGCGCTGCCCGAGACGGTGGTGTGGAATGGCCGCTGCGCAGCGAGCAGGCCGGTGAGCAGCAGGCGCGAATCGTAGCCGCCGGTAAGGTCGGAAATAAGCGGCTGTCCCCCATCGGCGGAATTGGGCAAGGCCTTGAGCACTTCGACGAGGCCATGGTGGGTTTGTTCGACGGCATCTTCGAGGCTCAGCCGCTCGGGCTCGACGGCGGAAAAGTCCCAGTAACGGCGGGTATGCGCACCGGCGGCGTCGATGGTCAGCACCGTGGCGGGGCCGATCTTGCGGATGCCCTGCCACAGGCTGCGGTCTTCGTAGAGGATGCCGGTGGCGATGAATTCATGCACGCCGACGGGGTCGAGGGTGCTTGGCGCGCATTGTGAAAGCACGGCGGATGAGGTGCAAACGGCCAGGCCATCGGCGAGTTGGCGCCAATAGATGTGCAGGCTGCCGCAGCGGTCGGTGATGACGTGGGCCTGGCGGGTGCGTTGATCGACGATGAGCAGCGCGAACAGACCTTGCAGGCGGCGCGCAAGGCCTTCCGCCCCGAGGGCGAGGTATTGCTCGATGAGCCAGGTGGCATCGCGCCCGCGCTCGGCCGGCAAAGGCAGCCAGGTGCCGAGGTCGGCGATCAAGACCTGGCCATCGGCCGAGCGAGCGATGCGTTTATCAGTAGCTTTGGCGGCCGGCGCCACGGCGAGGGATGCGGTGGCGGAAGTGGCGGTGTCGGTGATCTGCACGCCCTTGAAGTCGCCCAGCGCCCGCACGCCTTGCTGAAAGCTTGAAGCTTCAGTATGGTCGGCGGCGGGGACGAACAGGAAGGCGTGGCTCATGGGTGGGTCAGGCCGCCATCAATTCAGGTTTCAGTGGCTGGATCTTTTCGAATTTCTCTGGTTGCTGTTGTATATCCCACAAATCGACAGCCTCTTGCATACGCAACCAGCTTTCGGGGGTGGTATTGAGCAGCTTGCCAACGCGAGCAGCCATTTCCGGTGTCATGGACCGCTTTTCATGCAGCAGGTCGGATACCGACAGGCGTGACACGCCCAGCCGCTGTGCGAATTCGGTTTGCGTCATGCCGAGTGCCGGCAGCACGTCTTCCCGCAGAATTGCGCCGGGGTGGGTCGGCCGCCGTTTTGGGTAGCGAAAGCTTTTCATTAGTGATAGTCCTCCAGATCAACATCGAGGGCGTTCTCGCCCTCAAATCGAAAGGTGATGCGCCAGTTGCCTGTCACTGTCACAGCGTAGGTGCCCTTTCTGTCACCTGTCAGCTGGTGAAACCTGTAACCGGGAATGTTCATCCTATTTTCCTCAGTTGAATCTGTAAAAACTGCGGCAAACTCAATGCTGGAGCGGGATAACGGCTGAAGAGGAGGGTCACCCAATGGGTGAGCAGGATTTTGAGCAGAAGACGCTGGTAAAGGCGGTCGATGGTGCGTTGCAGGCACAGGAGCGGGCGGCGGAAGAACTCCGCTTGGCGACCCCCGGCGGGCGGTTTCAGGTTCGCTGGGACGAAGGCGGA
>Ga0208244_101569_pt1 | contig 11400 bp, 11 predicted proteins | sample SubbioCR12Aug_5A_FD_184828 | JGI IMG/M metagenome (GOLD analysis project Ga0208244, IMG submission 184828) | Serpentinite rock and fluid subsurface biosphere microbial communities from McLaughlin Reserve, California, USA - CR12Aug_5A (SPAdes) | ecosystem: Environmental > Terrestrial > Deep... | reverse complement strand
CGGCTGTCCGACAAATTTTATTTCCGTATTTTTGCTCATGTTGTTTGTTGTTCGCAAAGCAAACTTACAACATGGGGTGAAACCTTCGGGGATTAACCCCTATTTTTTTTTAGTCGTTCAGTAGTGATTTTATTTATTTCGAATTTGTTTCGTTTTTCGATATTCGTTTTTCGAATTTCTTAATAGTTACACAGTTTTTTCAAAGTGTTTCACAGTGTTTTATTCCACGCCAAGGTCGCAAAATGCTTGAAAGCAAAGCTGCGCAAAGGTTTCGCAATGACAAAACTATGTTCGCTATTCTGTATAAAAGGGCAATAAGGAAAAATCTTCAATCCTTACAATCTGTAAAATCTTTTCAATCCTTTGTTTCGTGTTTTCACCACGGAGGCACGGAGAGCACGGAGCTTCACGGAGGTTTTTTTTCGCATTTTTCTTTGTGTACCTTTTGCGAGATTTTTTTTGCGGTTTTTGCGAGGAATAAAACCTTGTTTTCTCATTTCAAGTGAAATATTTCTACGCCAAAGTCGCAAAATGATTGAAAGCAAAGCTGCGCAGAGGATTTTTCACCACTGAGTCACGGAGAACACGGAGCTTAACGGAGAAGTTAAACAAACGAAATTTCCCATATCAACTTTTTTTTCAAAAATCTCAAACTTTTGTTTTATTTCCTTTGAAGAAATGTTATTTTTGAAGGCTAAACAAATTTGCATTAATTATCAAAATCATTAACCATTAACCATTAACCAACCTATGGATGCAAACATCTTAGTTATCAACCCTGGCTCTACATCCACAAAAATTGCTGTTTATAAAAATCGTCAGGAAGTACTTCTTTTAAATGTTAAACATCAAAAAGAAGACCTTGAACAATTTGAAAGAATAGCTCATCAGTTTGAATTTAGAAAAAATAAAATTAAGGAAATACTTATAAAAGCAGGTATCGACATCAATACCCTTAATATCGTTGTAGGCAGGGGAGGTTTGCTAAAACCAATGAAAGGTGGAGCATATAAAGTAAATGACAATTTAATTCGCGATATTCAAAACCCTATGGGTGAGCATGAATCAAACCTTGGTGGTGTTATTGCATACGAATTTGCTAAGGAAATTGGTGGTGATACATTCGCAATGATTGTTGACCCTACCTGTGTAGATGAAATGGATGAAATAGCACGTGTTTCCGGAATGCCGGAAGTTCCAAGAAGAAGCCTTTTGCATGCACTTAATCAGAAAGCGATTGCTCGCAGATACGCTAAGGAAATGAAAACTAATTACGAGGATATTAACGTAATTGTTGCTCATATGGGCGGTGGAATCTCTGTTGGCGCTCACAGAAAAGGTAAAGTAGTGGATGTAAACAATGGCCTTAATGGTGATGGCCCAATGTCGCCTGAAAGAAGCGGAGGGGTTCCTATTGGTCAACTTGTTGATATGTGTTTCTCAGGTCAGTATTCTAAAGAAGATATTAAGAAAAAAATAAAAGGTCAGGGCGGACTGTATGCTTATCTCGGAACTAGTGATGCAATTGAAGTTGAAGCTAAGATAAAAGAAGGCGACAAATACGCTGAAATGATTTACATGGCAATTGCATACCAAGTGGCAAAGGAAATAGGTGGCCTCTCTACTGTGCTAAAAGGTGAAGTGGATGGCATTCTGATAACTGGTGGATTAGCCTATGGTACAATGCTAACAGACGATATTGCAGAAAGAGTTAAACATCTTGGCCCTGTTAAATCTTATCCCGGCGAAGGTGAAATGGAAGCTCTGGCTATGAACGCATATATGGTGTTTTCAGGCGAGATTGACCTGAAGGATTATGAGTAGGTATTAGGTATCAGGTATCAGGTATCAGGTGTCAGGTATTAGGTATAAGGTATTAGGTATAAGGTATAGGGTATAAGGAAATAAGTGAAAATGTCATCAGCTCCCCCTTTAGGGGGCTGGGGGGTAAAAAAGATTGAAAGATTGTGCGGATTTTAAGGACTTACGACTACCCACTTACGACTTACGACTGTCGACTTAACGATTAAACAACTAAACGAATAAACCACTTAACAAATCAACAAAACATGAAGTACGAAATATTAAAAACGGAAATTCAGGAAGGAATAGCAATAGTTACTATCAGTCGTCCTGAGGCTTTAAATGCTCTCAATTCCAAGTTTTTTACTGAGATGAATTCTTTGCTTGAAGAACTGGATAAGAATAATGAAGTAAAAGTTATCATTCTTACAGGCGAAGGCAAAGCATTTGTTGCCGGTGCCGACATTGCTGAAATGGTAAATATGAACTCAGAGCAGGGAATTAAATTCTCTAAAATCGGTCAGCAGACTTTCAATAAAATTGAAGATATTGATAAACCTGTTATTGCTGCTGTTAATGGATTTGCCCTTGGTGGTGGATGCGAACTTGCTATGTCAACCGACTTCAGAATTGCCAGCAATCTTGCTAAATTCGGACAACCTGAAGTGAACCTTGGTTTAATCCCAGGTTATGCAGGCACCCAAAGACTTGCAAGAATTGTAGGGCTTTCTAATGCATTGTATCTGCTTTATACTGCTGATATGATTACTGCTGATGAAGCTCTTAGAATGGGACTGGTTCAGAAAGTTGTTGAACCCGATCAACTCATTACTGAGGCTCTTGCAATGGCTAAAAAGATTGCATCCAAAGGTCCTAATGCTGTTAAGAAGGTTAAGAAAGTTACAAGAAAAGGCTTACTTGGCGACTTCTATGCAGGTTGTGAACTGGAAGCTAAAGAATTTGGTTCTCTTTTCGGCAACGAAGGCACTGAAGGTATGACTGCTTTTCTTGAGAAGAGAAAACCAAATTGGAAGTAAGGTGGTGCTAAGGTAATTCAAAATCCTGATACCCGATACCTGATACCCAAATTTATAAAAAGAATGAAATTTATATAGCAAACAAATTGATAGTTAATAATATTGATAAACAAACAAAACAACGAAAGCATGAATTATACAGAGAAATTACAAAACGTATCGGTTTTGGGTGCTGCCGGTAAGATGGGCAGCGGCATTCTGTTGCTTACTGCAATGGAAATGGCCGACCTTAGCCTGAAACCTGAAAATAAAGGAAAGCATTTTGTGCTTAATGCTATGGATGTTTCAAGCGAAGCTTTGCTTGGACTTATGAAATACGTTAAAGCTCAAGTTTTAAAAGCAGCCGAAAAGAAAATTGTTGGTCTAAGGGATTTTTATGCAGATAGGGAAGACCTTATCAACAACAGTGAAATTATTAATCAATATGTTGAAGATGTTCTTTTTATAATCAGACCTACTACCGTTCTTGAAGCTACTTATGAATCTTCGGTAATTTTTGAAGCTATAAAGGAAGATCCTGCTCTTAAGGTGAAAATCTTTAAGCAAATTAACGAAAACAGCAAAACTAAACCTTGGTTCTGTACAAACACTTCTTCTATTCCAATTAACGAGCTTGATTCCAAAGCAGGTCTTAATGGCAGAGTTCTGGGAGTGCATTTTTACAATCCTCCGGCTATTCAAAAGTTGGTTGAAATTATTAAAACTGATAAAACTGAAGCTGATCTTGTTGAATTTGCTAATACTTTTTCTAAAAATCTGAAAAAAATTGTTGTGCCATCAGCTGACTTTGCCGGATTTGTTGGTAATGGCCATTTTATGCGCGATGCTCTTCACGGTATAAAGGAAGCGGAAGAACTTGCTAAGAAATACTCTTTCACTGAGGCTGTTTATATGATGAATAAAATTTCTCAGGAGTATCTTATCCGCCCTATGGGTATTTTCCAACTTATTGATTATGTTGGAATAGATGTTTGCCAATACATTATGAGCGTGATGAACCCTTATCTGAAAGATGAAGATCTGCACAGCTCTCTTCTTGACAAAATGATTGAAATTGGTGTTCGCGGAGGACAAAATTTCGATGGCTCACAAAAAGATGGTTTCCTTAAGTATGACAAAGGCAGACCGGTTGCTATTTATGATGTAAATAAGAAATCTTACATGAATATAGCTGATTTCCAAGCAAAATGTGATGCCGAATTAGGAAAAATGGCTGATTCAGTAAAACCATGGAAAGCTGTTGTTGGTGACAAAGGTAAAGACGATTATCTGAAAGGATATTATAACGACCTTAAAACGCTTAAGGCTATGGGTAGCGAACTAGCTATCAAGTATGCAAAACGTTCTAAAGAAATAGGTCTAAAACTTGTTGCTGATAAAGTTGCAAACAACTATAATGATGTAAATACCGTGCTATTAACAGGATTTTTCCATGCATACGGTCCAATTAATGATTACATATAAAAGGAGGATAATATTATGACAAAACTACGTAGAAAAGTATATATGGTTGCCGGTTATAACACCATATCAATGGGTACCGGTAGAAAAGAATTCCACCCTAAAAAGCCTCGTCCAGACCTTGAAGATTATATTAAGGAAGCAGGACAAGCTGTTCTGAAAATGATTGGCGGAGCAAAAAATGTTGATGAAACAGTTATTGGTAACTTCATTGGCGCTTTGTTTAACAGGCAGGCTAATATGGCCGCATTTGCCCCTATGATTGATGAAGGATTACGTTATAAACCGGCTATCAGGGTTGAAGGTGCATGCGGAACCGGTGCCCTGGCTCTTGCAACAGGAATTAAGTCAATTCTTGCTGAAACGGCTGAGGTAGCGCTTATTCTTGGCGTTGAGGTTCAGAATACTGTTAAAGCTATGTACGGTGCAGATATCCTTGCTGCTGCCGGTTGGGCAAAAGAAAGAAAAACAGGGCATGCTTATTTCTTCCCGGGAAAATTTAGCGACAGATCTAAAGCTTATGCTGAGAAATTTGGTGCTGATAAAACAAGGGCTGCCATGGCAAAATGGTATCAGAATGCGATTGAAAATGCTAGATTGTGCCCAACTGCACAAGAATTTCACAATAATACCAATGATCTTATTGCTTGTGGTATGAACAAGCCAAACCCAAAAGGATTTGTAGATTCTCTTAACTTCTTCGACTGTTCTAAAGTTTCTGATGGTGCTTCTGCTATTGCTATTGTATCTGAAGAGGGATTAAAAAGATGCGGAATATCTAAAAAAGATGCCGTTGAAATTATTGGTTTCGGTCAGGCTGAGGAAGATATAACAAAACCACCTGCAGATCATACAAAACTTTCTACCACCAAAGTAGCGGTTGAAAAAGCTATGCAAATGGCAGGTATAACAAAAGAACAAATTGGAACTGTTGAGTGTCACGACTGCTTTACTATTGCAGGGATTATGGCTACTGAAGCTATTGGTTTTGCTGAACATGGCAAAGGACCTGATTTTGTAATTGAAGGAAATACTTCAAGAACAGGTAGCGTTCCTTTCAACACTACTGGCGGACTTATCGGATGGGGACACCCAACAGGTGCAACCGGAGTTCACCAGGCAGTTACAATCTGGGAACAACTTACCGGAAAAGCCGGCGATGCTCAAATCGAAATCAAACCCGAAAAACCTTATGGTTTAACAATCAATATGGGTGGCGATGATAAATCGCTTGTTTCGATTGTGTATAAGAGAGCAGAGTAAGTTTAATGTGTCAATGTGCCAATATGCCAATTAGTTAATTAGTTGATTAGTTAATTAGTTAATTAGTTAATGTGTAAGTTATAAAATAATTCAATGAGAGAGACGGGGAATAGGATTGTTGATTTGAGTTTTGAGTTTGCATTGCAGATAATTTCTTTTTCTGAAGTTTTAGAGGAGAACCGTAAATATGCTATTGCAAAGCAGATAATTAGAAGTGGAACTTCGATTGGAGCCTGTATTCGTGAAGCTCAAAACTGTGAAAGTAAAGCTGATTTTATTCATAAATTAAAAATTGCTGCAAAAGAAGCTGAAGAGACAGAATATTGGCTTTTATTATGCAAACACTCTGAAAATTATCCATACGACGAAGTTTTGTTAGAGCAATTAAAGCAAATTCAGAAATTATTAAATAGCATAATTCACACATCAAAAAAGAATAAAATTACAAACAATTAGTAATTGGCATATTGTCACATTAAAACATTGGCACATTAACACATTGGCACATTAGCACATTGGCACATTGGCATATTAACACCTTGAAAAAATGACCCCAATAACAAAACTATTCAACATCCAATACCCAATCATCCAGGGCGGTATGATATGGTGCTCCGGAAGGAGACTCGCTGCTGCCGTCAGCAATGCCGGTGGCTTGGGTCTTATTGGTTCGGGCTCTATGACTCCTGATATTTTGCGTGAGCATATTAAGAAGTGTAAAAATGCTACTGACAAGCCTTTTGGAGTTAATATTCCTTTGTTATTCCCTCATGCTGAGGAGTTTATAAATATTATTATTGAGGAAGGTGTTAAAATTGTTTTTACATCTGCAGGAAACCCGGGAAAATACACATCATACCTAAAAGATAAGGGTCTTATTGTAGTTCATGTGATAGCAAATGTAAAGTTTGCTAAAAAGGCAGAAGAAGCAGGTGTTGATGCAATAGTTGCGGAAGGCTTTGAAGCCGGTGGACATAACGGCAGGGAGGAAACTACTACTTTAGTGTTGGTCCCTCTTATTAAACAATCTGTTACTATTCCTGTAATTGCTGCAGGTGGTATTGGTAGCGGAAGAGGAATGCTGGCTGCAATGTCATTGGGTGCAGATGGCGTACAAATTGGAAGTAGATTTGTTTGTTCTGAAGAATCCTCAGCTCATCCCGACTTTAAAAGGAAAATCCTTGAAGCAAAAGATGGTGATACTATGCTGTCTTTAAAGAAGTTAGTATCTGTAAGACTACTTAAAAATAAGTTCTTTTTTGAAGTTGAAAAGAAAGAACATGAAGGTGCTTCTGCCGAAGAGCTTTCTGAAATACTGGGTAGAGGCAGAGCTAGAAAAGGAATGTTTGAAGGAGATTTGGATGAGGGTGAGCTTGAGATTGGTCAGGTTTCATCAATAATAAATGAAATCAAAACTGCAAAGGAGATTGTTGAAGAGATTATGTCCGAATACCATTTTGCTAAAAATGAAGTAAGCGGGTTAAATTTTTAGTGTATGAATTATACCGAAGGCTTTATAAATGTTTCATCCGGAAATGTTTATTATAAAATTATAAATCCACAAATTACAGATAAACCATTTCTTGTTTTTCTGCATGAAGGGCTTGGTTGTTCTGAACAGTGGAAAGATTTCCCTCAACTAATAAGCAATAGCGTTGGGTGTCCTGCTTTATTGTATGATAGGTTGAAGTATGGAAAGTCTGATTATTCTGAAGCAATTGTAGATAGTAACTATATGCATGATGAAGCTTTTGAAATTCTGCCAAAAGTGCTGGAAAACCTTAATATTAAAGGAAAAATTATTCTAATCGGTCATAGCGATGGAGGTACAATATCATTATTATATGCTTCAAAGAATAATGATAAAGTTGCTGCAGTTATAACTGAAGCAGATCATGTTGTATGCGAAGAGATAACAACCGGAGGAGTTAGAAAAGTTGTAGGTGAATACGAAAAAGGGTGGCTTAAAGAAATGCTTACGAAATATCATAAAGAAAAGACAGAAAAGCTTTTTCGTGGTTGGAGCGGGTTTTGGCTTTCGGAAGATGCTGAAAAGTGGACTATAGAGCCACATCTTAGAAATATTAAAGTACCGGTATTGGCAATTCAAGGCAAAGAGGACAGATATGGTTCGGAAGAACAGCTTATTGTTAAGCTAATGAATATTACCGGTGATGTAAATATTACCTTTTTGGAAAACTGTGGGCATATCCCTCATCACGAGCTGAAGGAAAATGTTCTTCATAAGATGATAGCTTTTATAGAATCTGAAATTAAATAAACTTTTGCGAAATTTCAGCGCAACCTTTGCGTTACAGCTATACCCAGAGAGCCGCAAAGAAACTCAGAGTTACGCAGAGAATTAATAAAAATCGTGAATTTTAAAATTATTTTTATACGTTTGTATACAAAGATATAAAGTAAATAAAAATCAATATTAACCAAAACACCTAACACTATGAACTTTGAATTTACCGAAGAACAAAAAATGATTCAGCAAGCTGCTAAAGACTTTGCCGAACGCGAATTATTGCACGATGTAATAGAAAGAGATGCTAAATCTGAATTTCCTGCCGACCGTATTAAAAAACTTGCAGAGCTTGGATTTCTTGGTATGATGACAGACCCTAAATACGATGGTGGAGGCATGGATACTGTTTCTTACGTGCTTGCAATGGAAGAACTTTCAAAGATTGACTCATCAGTTGCAGTTGTAATGTCTGTATGTAACTCACTTGTAAACTGGGGATTAGAAACATACGGAACAGAAGAACAAAAAGAAAAATATCTTAAACCGCTTGCAAGAGGTGAAAAGATTGGTGCTTTCTTATTATCTGAACCGGAAGCCGGCTCTGATGCTACCAAACAAAGAACCACCGCTGAAGATAAAGGCGATTACTACCTTGTTAATGGTACGAAAAACTGGATCACAAACGCAAATTGTGCTTCTACTTATCTTGTTATAGCTCAAACAAACCCTGAAAAAGGACACAAAGGCATAAATGCTCTTATAGTTGACAAAAATACTCCCGGCATTACATTAGGACCTCACGAAGATAAAATGGGTATGAGAAGTTCTGATACTCACTCTGTTATGTTTAATGACGTGAAAGTTCCTAAGGCAAACAGAATAGGTGAAGATGGTTTTGGGTTTAATTTCGCTATGAAAACTCTTGATGGCGGAAGAATTGGCATTGCTTCTCAAGCACTAGGAATTGCATCCGGAGCATTCGAACGCGCTTTACATTATGCAAAAGAAAGAAAAGCTTTTGGAACAGAGATTTTTAACCATCAAGCAATTGCCTTTAAACTTGCAGATATGGCTGTGAAAATTGAAAACGCAAGAAATCTTTGTCTGAAGGCTGCATGGCTAAAAGATACAAAACAACCTTATGGTATTGTTAGTGCAATGGCAAAACAATATTGCGCTGATATTGCTATGGAAGTTACAACCGAAGCTGTTCAAATTCATGGTGGTTATGGCTATGTTAAGGAATATCACGTTGAACGACTTATGCGCGAAGCCAAACTAACGCAAATCTATGAAGGAACTTCTGAAATTCAGAAAATTGTAATTTCGAGATCGTTGCTGAAGTAGCGATAAAGGAAAGTGACAGAAGAGTGACAGGAGAGTGACAGGAGAGTGACACTTCTGTCACTTTTAAGCATATACCATGATGGCTGCAAACTTTAATTTGCTATTTTCACAAAGGATATTAATTTTGCACTCTCATTTGCAAGGAACTTTTAATTATTAATCAAAATAATAAGTATGAAAATTCTAGTATGTATTAGTGATGTTCCTGATACCACAACCAAGATTAAATTTGCTGGTAATAAGGAATTGGATAAGGCTGGTATTCAGTGGATTATTAATCCATGGGATGAATTGTCTCTTACCAGAGCTATTGAATTAAAAGAAGCTCATCCTGACAAAATTGAAAACATTACAGTTATAAATGTTGGAACAACAGCCTCTGAGCCAACAATCAGAAAAGCTTTAGCTATGGGCGCTGACAATGCAATAAGAGTTGATTCAGAACCTAAAGAAGCTTATTTTGTTGCAGCTCAACTTGCTGAAGTTATTAAATCAAAACAATTTGATATTGTTTTTACCGGTCTTGATTCTGCCGATTACAATGGTTCAACTGTAGGTGGTATGCTTGCAGAATTGCTTGATATGACTTCTGTATCTGCTGTATCTGGAATTAACATTGAAGATGGTAAAGTAATTGTTAGTAGAGAAATTGATGGTGGTACTCAAAAACTAGACGTTCAAACTCCTTTTATAGCTGTTGTTCAAAAAGGGATTGCTATTGATCCTAGAATTCCTGCGATGAGAGGTATTATGATGGCCAGAACAAAACCTTTGGAGGTTGTTGCTCCTGCTAATATTGATAATCTTACTGAAATAGTTGAGTATGAAATGCCTCAGCCAAAAGGTAAGTGCAGGAAATTTACCGAAGAAAACGTTAACGAACTAGTTGATGTTTTACATAAAGAAGCAAAATTGATCTAAAAAACTAAACTCAATATAAAATGACAGTATTAGTATATACAGAAAACAGAGAGGGTAAATTTAAAAAAGCAACTTTCGAATTATTATCTTATGCTGAAGAATTAGCAAAAAACATAAATGCTGAAGTTGTTGCATTATCAATTGGTGATGTTAGCCCTGACGAACTTAACAAGCTTGGAAACTACGGTGCAAAAAAGGTTGTTACAGTTAAAAATGATAAACTTGCTTTGCTTGATAATAAACTTTACACTGCTGCTATTGCAGAAGTTGTGAAAAAAGAAAATGCAAAGATTGTTATACTTGCAGACAACTTGTCTGGAAGAGCATTAGCGCCAAGATTGTCAGCAAAATTAAAAGCTGGCTTAGTATCAGGTGTTGTTGCGGTTCCTAATTCTTATGATCCTTTTGTAATTAAGAAAAAGGTATTTACAGGTAAAGCTTTTGCTAATGTGAAGATAAACTCTGATATTAAAGTTCTAACATTATCTCAAAATTCATTCGGTATAAAAGAAGCTTCAGGAAATGCTCCTCAAATTGAAGCATACAATGTTGAACTTGCAGGTGAATCAAATGCTAAACTTGTATCTGTTGATATGATTACCGGAAAACTTCTTCTAACTGACGCTGAGATCGTTGTTTCTGGTGGTAGAGGAATGAAAGGTCCCGAAAACTGGACTATGATTGAAGAACTTGCAGAATTACTAGGTGCAGCTACAGCTTGTTCACGTCCGGTTTCTGACGAAGGATGGCGCCCTCACGGTGAACACGTTGGCCAAACAGGTAAGATTATTGCTCCTACACTTTATATCGCTTGCGGTATTTCTGGTGCAATTCAACACGTTGGTGGTATTTCATCTTCAAAAGTTATTGTTGCAATAAACAAAGACCCGGATGCGCCTATATTTGAAGTAGCAGATTATGGTGTTGTTGGGGATTTTCAAAAAATTCTTCCTCAGTTTACGCAACTTATTAAAGATGTAAAGAACTCATAGATAATTGTTGATGATTTATAAAGGGCTGAGTGACAACATTCAGCCCTTTTTTTATTATAATTGCCAAAACATTATAAAAAAAAATGGGATTATAACAAAGTTCAAAATCTATTAGTATTATCTTTGTTATAGTGGGTTCTAAAAATTCATTTTTTTCATTTTGATTCATAAAAAACCGCAGAACCCATTAACGATTTTAGCTAAGTTCTAAATATATCAGCAAATATATTATCTTTGCCAAATGAAAACAATACAAGAAATCCGCAACTTATTCCAAGAGTTAACAGGAGCATCACAAGAGCAATTACTTGATGACTTATTAAAA
>Ga0208244_101568_pt1 | contig 11402 bp, 10 predicted proteins | sample SubbioCR12Aug_5A_FD_184828 | JGI IMG/M metagenome (GOLD analysis project Ga0208244, IMG submission 184828) | Serpentinite rock and fluid subsurface biosphere microbial communities from McLaughlin Reserve, California, USA - CR12Aug_5A (SPAdes) | ecosystem: Environmental > Terrestrial > Deep... | reverse complement strand
TCGTGGTGCTGAGTCTCCACTCGCAATGACAGAGGATTAAATGAGTCAACCCAACTGGACTGAAGAAGATAATTTTGACCTGACGCTCTCACAGCGGACGGAGGAGTTGTACCGCATCCCCAACCTGGAGCCGAAAGCGGACGGGTTGGTCGAGGCGGTCATCCTGCCGCTGCGCGACATGGTCATTTTCCCGCGCATGGTCTCGCCGATCTTTGTCGGGCGCGAGGCGTCGCTGATGGCGGTGCACGAGGCGCAGACGAAGGAACAAACGGTTATTGGTTTAACCCAGCGCGACCCCGAAGTGGACAACCCCGGCGCGGAGGATTTCCTGCCCATTGGTGTGGAGATGGCGGTGGGACGTTTGTTGAACATGCCCGACGGTTCGCGCTCGGCGCTGGTGCAGGGACGCCGGCGCGTGGAGATCGTCGAGTTCATCCGTTTGAAGCCGTATATCAAAGTGCGCGCGCGGGTGATCCATGAACCGCAAACAGCTGACCGGCAGACACAGGCGTTGATGCGCTCGGTGTTGAGTTTGTTCGAGCGCTGCATCCAACTCGACCGTTCGATCCCCGAAGAGGCGCATTTGTTTGCGTTGAATATTACGGAACCCGGCTGGCTGGCGGACATGGTCGCCACGTCGCTGGCGTTGACCTACGAAGCGAAACTACGTCTGTTGCTGATCCTTGATCCAAAGGCGCGCCTGGGACAGTTGAACAATCTGCTGGCGCAGGAAGTGGATGTGCTGGAACTTGAAGATGAGATCCATTCGCGTGTGCAGAACGAAGTGGATAAAAGTCAGCGGGAGTTTTATCTGCGCGAGCAGATGAAACAGATCCAGACCGAGTTGGGCGAAGGCGATATTTTCACGCGCGATGCCACGGAGTTGAAGAAGAAGTTGGATGAGGCAAACCTGCCCGAAGAGGCGAAGAAGGTCGCGTTCAAGGAATTGGAACGTCTCAATCAGATGCCGCCGATGGCTCCCGAAGTGGGCATCATCCGCACGTATATTGACTGGATCCTCGACCTGCCGTGGAGCAATTCCACGCCCGACAACCTCGATGTGAAGAATGCCGCAAAAACGCTCGAGCGCGATCATTACGGTTTGAAGAAAGCCAAAGACCGCATCCTTGAATATATCGCGGTGCGTTCGCTCAAACCCAAAAAGGAACGCCAGCCAATTTTGTGCTTCGTCGGTCCGCCCGGGGTGGGGAAGACCTCGCTCGGACGTTCGATTGCCGATGCGCTGGGGCGCAAGTTCGTGCGCGTGTCGCTGGGCGGCGTGCGGGACGAAGCCGAGATCCGCGGACACCGCCGCACGTACATTGGCGCACTGCCCGGGCGCATCATCCAGACGATGAAACGGGCTGGCACATCCAATCCGTTGTTCATGCTGGATGAGATCGACAAACTGTATTCGGACTTCCGCGGCGATCCCGCTTCGGCGATGCTTGAAGTGCTGGACCCGGAGCAGAACTACGCCTTCAGCGATCATTACCTTGAACTGCCGTTTGATCTGTCCAGGGTGATGTTCGTGACGACGGCGAATTCGCTCGGTCACATCCCATCCCCCCTGCTCGACCGCATGGAAGTGATCGAGTTCCCCGGTTACATCGAAGAGGAAAAGATCGAGATCGCCAACCGCTATCTCATCCCGCGCCAGATCGAAGAGAACGGCATCGAAGACCTGGGGATCATGTTCGAGATTCCCGCTTTGCAGAGAATCATCCGCGAGTACACGTATGAGGCGGGCGTCCGCAATTTGGAGCGTGAGATCGGACGCGTCTGCCGCAAGATCGCGCGTCTCAAAGCGGAAGGGAAGAAGTATCCGACATCCATCGCGCCGAACATGATCGAAAAACTGCTCGGACCGCAACAAGTCATCCCGCCCGAAGCCGAGCGCACCGACGAAGTCGGCGTCGCCACCAGCCTGGCATGGACGGAGAGCGGCGGCGAGATCATGGCGGTGGAAGTCGCCATCCTTGAAGGCAAGGGCGGGGTGCAGATGACCGGGCAGATGGGAGAAGTGATGCAGGAGTCTGCGCATGCCGCGCTGACCTATATCAAATCGCGCTCCGAGACCTTGAAAATCGACATGGAAATCTTCGAGCGCATGGACATCCACATCCACATGCCCGAAGGCGGCATCCCGAAGGATGGACCGTCGGCGGGCATCACGATGGCGACGGCGATCATCTCCGCGCTGACAGGGCGTCCCACCTTCCGCCACGTTGGCATGACCGGCGAGATCACCCTGCGCGGACGCGTCCTGCCCATCGGCGGCGTGCGCGAAAAAGTCCTTGCCGCGCATCGAGCTGGACTAAAAACTGTTCTATTGCCCGAGAAGAATCTCAAGGATTTGGTGGATCTGCCGAAGACTGCGAAATCTGAATTAAAGATCATCCCCGTCAAACACATGGACGAGGTGCTGGAGATCGCACTCGGCAAGCAGGCGGTGGTCAAACCACCGAAGCCGAAGAAACTGCCGAAGGAAGAAGCACAGCAAGACGAGGGATAAAACTGCAAATTTCGCTGGCGAAAACGCAAAACGCAATTGTCATGGAGCGTTTTGCGTTTTTCGTTTTACAATTGCCTGCAATGAACCTGTTTCCCATCCCCCTCGAAAATAAAGTCGTCCTCATCACCGGCGCGTCCTCCGGTTTTGGCGAGGGTACCGCCTGGTTTTTCGCCGCTGAAGGCTGTAAACTGGTGCTTGCCGCCCGCCGTATCGACCGCCTGCAAACCCTGGCGGCTCGCATTCAGGACGAAGGCGGCGAAGCCATTGCGGTTCCGATGGACATCGTCAACTCCGACGACATCGACAACATGGTCAAATCCGCGCTGGATTTATACGGACACATCGACATCCTGTTCAACAATGCGGGTATCGGCAGGGTGGCATGGTTCGAGGAACATTCCGTCGAGCGCGACATCGACCTGCTCATCCGCGTCAACCTGATCGGCATGATGCACGTCACCCGCATGGCGCTTCCGCACATGATCGAACGCCGCGAAGGGCACATCATCAACATGATCTCGGTGGCGGGGTTGATCTCGCCGCCGCTCATCAGCAGTTATTCCGCCAGCAAATATGGCGCGCGCGCCTTCACCGATGCGTTGCGTCGCGAGGTCGCGCCGTTCGGCATCAAAGTCAGCGGCATTTATCCCGGTCCCGCCACCACCGAGTTCGGGCGGCACATCGGGAAGAACAAAGCCTATGGATCCTTCCGCCATAAATTAAAACTGCGCATGTCCTCCGAATATGTTGCCCGTCGTGTAGTGGATGTCGCCAAACGTCCGCGCCGCAGCCTGGTCATACCGTGGTGGTTTCGCATCATCACGACCTTCGACATGCTCTTCCCTGTCGTCGTGGATTGGATTCTGTATCTATTTTCAAAAGTCAAACATAAATTGGATTAGGAGACTCACATGACCAAAACCCGACTCGAAAAACTCACCGCCTCCCTTCTTAACGCGGACCTGGATGCTGTTATTCTCAATCCCGGTCCCACGCTCAAATATCTCAGCGGATTGGACTTCCATTTGATGGAACGTCCAGTCGTCTTGTTTGTCACGCCCGACAAAGACCCTGTGCTTGTCCTGCCCGAACTCGAAAAACCCAAAGTGGACTTGTTCCCTTACAAAGTACAAGCCTTTACGTATGGCGAGAATCCGTCCGAGTGGGATGATGCGTTTCGGAAGGCGGCGCAAACCCTGGGGTTGGAAGGGAAGCGGATCGGCGTCGAGCCGCGTCAACTGCGGCTGTTGGAATTCCGTCACGTCAAAGCGGGCGCGCCCGAAGCGGACTTCCCCGATGCGAGCGATGTGCTGGCGGAGTTGCGATTGAGAAAAGACCAAGCCGAAGTGGATGCGATGCGCCAGGCGGTGAAAATCGCGCAGTCTGCGCTGGAGGCGGTCATCCCGCAGATTCAAATCGGCATGACCGAGCGCGAACTGTCTTCCGAGTTGGTGATGCAGTTGTTGAAGCATGGTTCCGAGTCAGAACTTCCCTTTGCCCCCATAGTTTCATCTGGACCGAATTCCGCCAACCCGCACGCCTCACCAAGCGAACGAACATTGCAGGCGGGCGACTTGCTGGTGATTGATTGGGGCGCGGCGTATCACGGTTACATCTCCGACCTGACGCGCACCTTCGCAGTGGGTGAGGTGGATGAGGAGTGCAAAAAGATTCACCAGATCGTGCAGGAGGCGAACGCCGCGGGGCGCGATGCCGCCAAGCCCGGCGTCCCCTGCGCGGACGTGGACAAAGCCGCGCGCGATGTGATCGAGAATGCTGGCTATGGAAAATATTTCACGCACCGCACGGGTCACGGCATCGGCATGGAAGGACACGAAGCCCCGTACATGCGAGGGGATAATATGCAAATCCTTGAACCCGGCATGGCGTTCACGGTCGAGCCGGGCATTTACCTCACAGGACGCAACGGTGTGCGCATCGAAGATAATCTGGTGATCACAGAGGATGGTGCGGAAAGCCTTTCCAATATGCCGAGAGAGATTCGGGTGGTGGGGTAGAAGATGAGTAAAGTTATTGAAAGTTATCTTGATCTCATGGACTCGCAACGCGAATCCGTTTTCTCCCTGCTGGATGGTTTGACCGATGAGCAACTCTGGCAGAGACCCGCGCCGAAGGAATGGAGCATCGGCGAAATACTCGACCACAACTATCTGCTGATGGCATCCTTCCTTCCGGCGGTCACGAAGCTTTGGAACTGGTTCGGCTGGTACGGACGCCTGCGCCGCAGCCGTCCGTACGCGACCAAAATCGAAGACGTGTACCGCGCCCCGAAATTTCCGCAATGGGTGGGCTTCCTGTGGACTCCGCGTTTCAACACCCGCAAGCCCGCCCCGTTGGAAACTCTCAAATCGGAATTGCGCGATCTGCACGCCCGCATCCGACAATTTTATGAGGGCAAGGATGAGGATGTGCTGGGCAACTTGTATCTTTTCGATCCCATCTTCGGCTGGATCAATTTGGTCGTCACCCTGCGCATCGGCATCTATCACGACCAGTTGCATTTCGATGATGTAGTCAAGCAGGCAGCCGCTTTCAAGTAAAACTGCCTTGCCTTTTGGGTGGGAAAACGGTACAATCTGGTTAGCCATTTAAATTGGCTAAAGGAAAAAGCCATGCCTGTCAAATATCTCCCCGCCACCGAAGTCAAAAACCGCTTTGGGCGCGTTCTGCGCGAGGTTGCCAAATCCGGCGGACCCATCTACGTCGAGCGCGATGGAAAATCCGTTGCGGTCATCTTGAGCGTGCGCGAGTACGAACGCACAAGGCGCGTAAAATTATCCCCCGCCAAAATCGAAGGATTGCGTGGGACGTTTGGCATGTGGGCGGAGCGCGGGGATATTACCGAAAACTGGATCAATGAAGGGCGCGCAAGGTGGGAGAGCGACTGGAAGAATGGCTAAACAATCAGAGTTTTTGTTCGATACGAATGCTCTGATTGACATCTACCGCGGCAGGGGATTCGTCAAACCGTATTTCGATGCGATTCTCGATGAATCGCTTTTGCCCTATGTGTCGGTGCTTACAGAAGCGGAATTGTGGCGCGGACTGCGTCCCGAAGAACTGGAGCGGCATGAGTTGATGATGGAGCGTTTTGTCTCCATCCCCGTCGACTCGGATATGGCGCGGCTGGCGGGCGCATGGATGCAGAAATATGCCCAGGCCGGACTTGGCTGGATGGACGCGCTTATTTCCGCAACAGGAAAAGTAACGGGTTTGACCGTCCTGACGAGGGATAAACGCCTTGCCGCAGTCCTCTCCCCCGAACTCGAATTTGAGGTGTATGGAAAATGACCTACTGCGATTACGTCAATTCCCATCCCGAAGATACCTACAACAAAAACTACCACGACAAGCAATACGGCTTCCCGCTCAAGAACGACAACGAATTGTTCGAACGCCTCATCCTTGAGATCAATCAAGCAGGGCTTTCGTGGATTTTGATCCTCAAACGGGCGGAGAACTTCCGCAAGGCGTATCACGGCTTCGATATCCAAAAGGTGGCGAAATACACCGAAAAAGACCGCGCCCGTCTGCTGGTGGATGCGGGCATCATCCGCAATAGATTGAAGATCAACGCGGCAATTGTCAATGCGCAGAGAATCCTTGAATTGCAGAAAGAATTTGGTTCATTCAAGAAATGGCTGGATAAGCACCACCCGCTTACAAAGGACGAGTGGACAAAACTTTTCCGAAAGACCTTCGTCTTCACCGGCGGCGAGATCGTGAACGAATTTCTCATGTCCACGGGCTATCTGCCCGGCGCCCATGGAGAGAATTGCCCGATCTACAAAAAGGTTGCCGCCAGGAAACCAGCCTGGATGCGGGCTTGACCGCGGTCCGCCGTCCACGGTCTATCGTCCATCATTTATACTTGGGGAAATGAAACCGACCTTCGTCATTGCCGGTAAACTTACACGCGAATACCTGCTGCCCCCGGCAGGCAGTCCGCGGCTTGATGCGCCGGGCGGAAGCCTGCTGTACGCGGCGGGCGGGCTTGCCGTGTGGGACAAGTCCATTGGGTTGATCGCGCGGGTGAACGACGATTATCCGCGAGAATGGCTCGATGACCTGCAGGCGCGAGGCTTGGACATTCGCGGCGTCCGCACGCATTCCGACGATCACACAATTGACCTGCGCAGTTTCGTCGCCTACACCGACACACACGAGCGCAGTTCCTCCAGCCCGGTTTCGCATTTTGCGCGCCGCCAGTTGACCTTTCCAAAATCACTGCTTGGTTATCAGCCGCCGGATGCCGCGAACAAAAATCCACGCGACCCTGAACCCGCCTCGCCTTCCGCGCTGGATGTGCCGAAGGATTTTCGGGATGCCGCCTTCGCGCATCTCTGTCCCTTTGACTTTACCAGCCAAAGCCAGATGGTCAACCTCTTCAAAAGCGCCTCGGATCGGACCGTATGCCTTGATCCTGCTCCGAGTTATATGAAGCCAGCCCTGTGGCGTGAACTGCGCATTGTCCTGCAGGGACTGACCGCCTTCCTGCCGTCCGAGGAGGAGATCCGCGCGCTGTTCTGGGGTGAGACCAACGACCTGTGGGAGATGGCGCGCCGCATCAGCGAATACGGACCGCGCATCATCGTCGTCAAACGCGGTGCGCTCGGACAAATGCTTTTTGTTGCCGATGGGAAGCGCCGCTGTGAGATTCCCGCCTACCCATCCCGCCTCGCGGACCCAACCGGGGCAGGGGATGCGTTTTGCGGAGGCTTCCTGGCTGGAATGCAAAAGACGAACGATCCGCTTTTGGCGGTGTTGCATGGAAACGTCTCCGCATCGCTCAAAGTGGAAGGCACGGGTCCTTTCTATCCATTGGACGTTATGCCCGGTCTGGCGGAGGCGCGTTTGCACGCTTTACAGGAAATGGCAAGGGAGATGTAAAATGACGCTTGTTGATCGCCTGATCGACCTCACAATTCAAATCCAACAAATCCCTGCGCCGACGTTTCACGAAGGTCCGCGCGGCGAATTTGTGCGGGATCGGTTCATCGAAGAGAAACTCAAGAACGTTTCGATGGATTCGCTGGGGAACGTCTATGCGAGACTGCCCGGGAAAGGGAAAAAGGCGCGGGCGTTGGTCGTATCCGCTCATTTGGATACTGTGTTCCCTTCGAGTATCAGCCTGGAGATTAAGCGGGAGGCGGGACGCGTCGTCGCACCGGGCATCGGGGACAATTCGCTCGGCGTCGCGTCTTTGTTTGGGATCATTTGGTCATTGCGTCAACGAAAAATTGAATTGAAGCATGATGTATGGTTTGTGGCGAACGTGGGCGAGGAGGGGTTGGGCGACCTGCGCGGGATGCGCGGCGTGGTGGAACGGTTTGGCGACCGTGTGCTGGGGTATCTCGTGCTGGAGGGGCTGGCATATGGACATGTGTATCACCGCGCCATCGGCGTGAAGCGCTACCGCATCATGGCAAAGACGGCCGGCGGTCATTCGTGGTCGGATTACGGCCAGCCGTCGGCGGTGCATGAACTGGCGTCGCTGGTCACGCAGTTGACCGCCATTCCGCTTCCGCGTGAGCCGCGCACGACGATGAATGTCGGGACGATCCAGGGCGGGACGGGCATCAATGTCCTTGCGGCGGAGGCGAAGTGTGAACTGGACCTGCGCTCGGAAGACCCCCGCACGCTTGCGGAACTTGTTCAGCAGGTGGAGGAGACTTTGATCCACGCCGGGCGCGCGGACGTGAAGATCACAGCGGAGGTCATCGGCGAACGCCCTGCGGGAGAGATTCCTGCCGATCATGCGCTCGTGAAACTGGCAGTGGATTGCATGGCGGAACACGGTATGAGCGCCATCCTTACGACCGGCTCGACCGATGCGAACATCCCGTTGAGCCAGGGCATCCCTGCAGTTGTGATGGGCATCACCACCGGCGGCGGCGCGCATACCACGAACGAATATATGGACATCGAACCAATGGAGCGGGGCTTGGCAAGCGTGGTCAGTTTTGTGGAGCGGTTGGGGGGAGAGGTAAATTAGAAAAAAAGACTCTCATGGTCGAGAGTCTCATTACTTGTTACTCATTACTTTTCACTCGAACTCACTTCAACCCCAACACCTCATACACGTCGATTGGCTGGGTCTTGCCTTTGACAGCCATGTTCGCGTGCGGCTTTGCCGCCACCTGTTTTTTTACGCGCTCGTACGCTTCCTTGCTGATCAGGATCTGGTTTTTCAACGAATTTTCCTGGATGCGCTTGGCAATGTTGACGCTGTCACTGATGGCGGTGTATTCCAGCCGTTTTTCCGTGCCGATCAACCCCAGCACTGCATCGCCGTAGTGGATGCCCGCGCCAAAAGCGAGATGCGCGTTTTCGGGGAGTTCCTTGTACAAGTTTTCAACCGATTCGCGGATGGCAAGCGCGGTCTTCACGGCGCGCAGGGTATGGTCCTTTTGCGCCACGGGCGCGTTGAACCATGCCATGATGGCATCGCCCATGAATTTATCGATGGTGCCTTCCTGCGCCAGCACGGCTTCCGCCATGGCGGCGAGATAGCGGTTCAGGATGCTCACGAGTTCTTCAGGCGGCATGCTCTCGCTGTAGGTGGTGAACCCGCGGATGTCGGCGAACAGCACGGTGATGTCCACGCGTTTGCCGCCGAGTTGCAGGCTGTTCGGATCGAGTTGATCGATGACGGCGGGGGAGACCATCCGCTCGAACAACCGACGTTGCGCCTCCAACTTCTTTCGTTCTGTGAGGTCGTCCAGAACGATTGCCACGCCCTGGGTTTTCTGTCCCGCGTCCTTGAGCGGCGAGAGATTCAGACGCCAGTTGACCAGTCCGCGCTGGGGTGAATTGTGGCTGAGTTCCAGCCCCACCACAGGCTTGTCCGTTTTGCGGATCTCCGTCAGGTGCGGCTCAAGTTCGCTGGAAACAGAAGCAAGCGCTTCGTTAAGACGATGACCGATGATGTCCTGTGTGGATGCGCCGAGGATGCTTTCGGCGGCTCGGTTCGCAAGCGTGATCTGGTCCTGCACATCCGCAGTGATGACTCCGCTGGCGATGGATTCAAAGACGTTGTCCATCAGGTTCTTGAGCGCAGTGACTTCTTCGAGTGTGTTCTTGAGCGAGGAGAACAGGCGGGCATTCTCGATGGCGACCGCCGCCTGGTTTGCGAATGCGGCGAGCAGGTCGCGTTCGCTTTCGGCGAAGATGCCCGCACGGATGCGGTTGTCTGCGTAGATGACGCCGATGAGTTCGTTCTTCACTTTGAGCGGCACGCACAAAATGGAGCGCAGGTTGAACGCCACGATGCTTTCCTGCCCGCTGAAACGCTGGTCTTCCTGTGCGTTGGTGGTGACGATGGATTCCCCGCTGTCGATCACGCGCTGGACGACCGTACTGCTGACGTTCCGCTCGGAGGAGTTGATGGATTCCATTTCCCAATTGCGCCCCATGCGGATGACCATCTCCCCGGTGGACTCATCCCTCAGCATCAGGAAGCCGCGTTCCGCATTTGTGAGGCGCACGATGTTGTCCATCACGATGCGCAGCACCTCATCCAGTTCGAGCGAGGAGTTGATGACCTGTCCCACATCCGCCAGCGCGAGCATGTTGTTGTGTTCCTTCTGAAAACGCTCGATGATGCCGCTGAGTTGTTCCAGCGATGTTTGCAGGGAACTCAGCTCCCCAAGGGTGTTCTTGGGCAGTTTTAATTTCGCCGCTTCGAGTTCCGCGCGGATTTTCCCCGCCTGCAAACCCAGGGCAAGCAGTTGGTCGTGTATCGTTGTGGGGCGTGTGTGTTCGGATGCCATAGATATCGGTAAATACTTCAGTATCCCTAATTGTATCCCAAGATGATGATTTTTAAGCGCGCGTGGGCGGTTTTGAAAAGAATCGCTAACGCGGCGCGGCGCGCGAGCATGGCATCCCCTCCGCGCGGGCTGAACAGGGCGGATTGGTGTTCGTTCAACAACACCTCTATGGATGGCGCGGCATCGGGCAACAGCCTTTTCAACAGGCTGGCGCGTTCGGAGGGGGTGGTGTGTGCGGCTTGCGATCTGCCCATCAAGCGCAGGCCGGTGTTGATGCTTTGGAAGGCGCGCTCGGTGGGCGATAGGTTTGTCCATGCGATCCAGTTTGCCAGCCAGGCTGGTGTATCCCATCCACTTCGTTCAAGGGCGGATCTCAATGCGCGGTTGAAGGGCAGGCTTGGGGCGAAACGTCTTTTCAAGAGGAATATGGCCACCGTGAGCAGCACCGCTCCTATGATGATGCTTAGCGGAATGATCCATGTCCCGAATGGTGTCGCAGACTCTTCTTCGGACTTGGGGAACGGGTCTGCTTCGCCCGGGATGTTGGGCGATGCCGACGGAGGGCTGGGCAGGTCCGGCGGTGGGATGATGCGTTCCTCCCGCTCGGGTGGGCGTTCGATCGGGTCCTGGTTGCCGGTCGGCTCGAATTCGATCCAGCCGTAATCGGGAAAATATACTTCGGGCCAGGCATGATAATCGCGTTCGCGCACGGTGTATCGCGTGTTCTGCATGCTTGCTTCGCCTTGCGCGAACCCGACCGCCAGCCGCGCGGGGATGCCGATGGAGCGCAGCATCAATACTTGTGCGCTGGCGGAGTAGTTGCAGAACCCTCTTTTATACTCGAACAGGAAATATTCCAGCGGATCCTCCGTCCCTTCGGGGAGGAGGATTGCGGGGGCATATTCGATTTCTTTCCGCAGGTATTCGGTGACCGCCGCCGCCCGGTCGTATGGATTGTCGTGGTCGGTGGTGATCTCAAGGGCGAGTTCCTGGATGCGCGGGGAGAAATCCTCCGGCAGTTGCAGGTAATTTTCCACGACCCAGTTGGGATAGTTCTCCCCCGCTTCCCGCAGTTCTTTGATGGTCGGGTCTGC
>Ga0208244_101567_pt1 | contig 11408 bp, 14 predicted proteins | sample SubbioCR12Aug_5A_FD_184828 | JGI IMG/M metagenome (GOLD analysis project Ga0208244, IMG submission 184828) | Serpentinite rock and fluid subsurface biosphere microbial communities from McLaughlin Reserve, California, USA - CR12Aug_5A (SPAdes) | ecosystem: Environmental > Terrestrial > Deep... | reverse complement strand
AACATTTTAGCCATTTTTAACCTTTCAAATGACTCTACACCATAATGCTATGACAGAAGTAAGAACATTAATATTTGCACGAGGGCATGAAGGATCTCGATCATTTAAAAAAGAAAAGGAGCAATCCAGAGAGCCCTCAAAGATACTCCCCTTCCTGTTATAAAAAACTCGTATGGTTTCGATAAGGCGTAAGCGTTTACATAGTAGTTAATAACCGGACATTTCTATTTTGCCTTGACATTACGATTTGCAGTTATTGACATCTTCCAGGAATCTCTTTACAATGCTACATAATTTGTAATATATCGAACGATCAAAAAGGAGGGGATAATTATGAAAAAGCTGTTGGTTTGTTTATTCATAGTTCTGATGGTTGCAAATGCAACAAATGCCTTCGCAGCACAAATTTGTATTACAAAAAATGATCTTTCCGATTCTTCGACCCTTTTTGGCTTTACTATTGCAGGAGTTGTTCCAGAGGAGGCTTTTTCTCTATCAGATGATGGTGGCTGACCATTAGGTGCGCAGCAATGTTTCGACCGTGCAGTCGGACAATATACTGTGACTGAAACACAAAACGCTGGATGGCATTTGAATGCAATCACTTGTCAAGTTACCGGAGCGGGCGGTTATACCGTACATCTATCTCAGTACAATGTTGTAATTGATGTTAATGCGACCGACGACGTCATTAGTTGTTTTTTTACAAACGAACAGATTCCGGTATCGATACCTACGATGACCGAATGGGGCATAATAATCTTTATATTGCTTGCAGGAGTTGGTTCGGTTTATTTTTTGAGGAGTCAGAAAAGGGCAGGAAGTTAGCAGAGATTCACAAAGCATAATCATAATGGGCGAGTGAAATATCTCGCCTTTTTTTGCGCATATTTCCTCTGTTAATCATCAACTTTTATTCTCTATTGATTTTGCGCATAAGTCGGTGACGTTGAGAAAAATAGCATGTTACCTTCGGGGCAAAAGAACACAGCATTGCAGAGAGTCCTGAGAGACAAGCATTCGTCCTGAAAGCTTTTTTAAAAAAATTTGCTAAAATAGTAAATATTGCAATTAATACCTAATGAGCGGAAAGGAGTTGCGATATGACGAAAGAATTAATTCTGGCAGTCCTGATCATTATTTCTTTAACAGTATTAACAGGCTGCCACACAATGCATGGAGTGGGACAGGATATCGAAAGTGCTGGAGAAGCCATTCAAAAAGCTACTGATAAATAATAAAAACTATTTACTTACCCAAATCCAGCGATAAAAAGTTGTCATTGCGAGCGAAGCGATACAATCTCGTCTCTCGTGGTGAGATTGCCAGGCATCCTTCATTTGCTCGCGGGGAGGCAATAGACAGGATTCCTGTCATCTTATCGCCGGATTTGGGAAGTAGATACCCACGGGCAAGCCCGTGGGTATCTACTTAATTTATCCTGATAAAGTCTCTTAGAGTTTTTACCCCATATTTTGGCAGCAGTTTTATAAATCTCTGGAAAAGTTGCGCGGTTATGAATGCGTCAACTATTGCATTATGCATATTGCTAACAGGGATAGAATATTTATTAGCCAGGCTGAGCAGGTCTAAATCCTCGGCAAGTCCGGAATGAAATGCACAGTGTTTATCTTCATGTTTTCGAACCCATTTATAAATGTCCTGCGTATTGATTGCGGGATTCTGTAAAGGAAAACCTAAAGCTTTTGTCATCTCTTTATTAATAAATGCCTGGTCAATCGAGACAAAGTGACCTATAAATGTTCCGTTCCCGCAAAAGTCAAGAAATTCCGGGATAATTATATCAATTTTCGGACACACTGAAGCCTCAGATGGCGTAATACCATGAACAACGATGCTCTGGCCGGTAAGCTGTGCCTTGGGGTTCACCACCCTGTAGTAGATATTACTAAGATCAATTCTTCCTCCCAGCATCTTAATGGCACCGATTGAAACAATAGAGTCCCTCTTAATATTCAGACCGGTCAACTCTGTATCAAGCACAATGTATGTCGCTTCCTCGATTTCGATATTATGGTCTAACTGCTCAATCGCCAGAAGGTAATTTAAGACACTCGGATGAATATCCTCCGTTTTAATATACTTTCTCAAGTTCTTTTGCTTATATTTTTTCAACAGACTCGGCATTAGATCATAGCTCCTGTCCCCGGATTATATTTCTTGTTTATCATATCTTGTATCTTAGAGATAAGCTGGCATGACTCTTTAAAGACTTTTTTTTCAAAATTGCTGAGTTCGTTTGGATTAAGAAAATTATCGGGTGCAATACCTGCCTCAATCTGTGCATGTTGTTTCCGGATTCTTATAAGATTAAGAAATTCGAAGGCATACTCAAGGTCCTCGCCGAATTCATTTACGATAGGATGGTTTCCTCTTAGTGCATGAAGCCTATCCAGCGTTGCAGTCTCTGTTATCCCGTTTTCGAGGCTGAAAAGTCTTACGATATTGGTTAAAGGTGCCAGACAAGTAAATTTCAGGTTAAGCATATTCTTGTGTTCACCAGTTTTCTCCACAATAAATGTCTTAAAGAATCCAAGAGGTGGCCTGAGTTTTATCGTAAGATGTGCCATTAGCTTGAGAAACATTTCCTGATTTTTCAATGTCTGGTGAAGGTGTTCTCTCAATCTCATTCCCATGGTGAAATCGCCATGCAAAGGTCTGAAATCAAAAAGTATACATGAAGCGAGTATGGCTTCCGGAGAAGGAGTGTAAATCCACTCCGAGAAGTAATTTCTCCAGACATTCAATGGTTGACACCATTTCGGATTACTTGCCATATACCCTCCCCGACAGAGAGGGAAGCCGCATTTTACCAGAGATTCTTTTACAGAAAGAGAAAAGCTGGAAAAGTAGTTTTTTGCGGTTTCAGATATTTCCTTTGTTTCCGGATCGGCATAAATGATGGCATTATCCTGGTCAGTCTTAAATGTCTGTTCCCTCCTTCCCTCACTCCCAAATACAATCCAGCAGTATGGTAAAGGTGGCGGTCCGAACTGCTTCTCGGTAATCTCCAGCAGTTTTTTCTGGAGTTTGTCATTGATTTCTGTTATTATTCCCGCAATATTACTTGCCCTTGCACCCTCTTTAAGGAGTAAGCCGATTACTTTGTTGATATTTCTCGATTCAGGAATAAGTCCTTCTATTGTGGTCTTATTTTCAATATCTTTCACGACAGAAAGGGGAGAGGTTCCCTGGAGTATCATGAAGTCATGATTGGTAAGAATACCTTTAAGCACGCCATTCCTCATTACAACAATATGATGAATACTATTTCGTATCATTTTTAACACTGCTTCAAAGCAATAATTCTGAGAGTCAATATGAATAAGTGGTTGCGTCATAATCTTTTTAATGCTGTCGGAAACATTCATCCCCTTTGCTACAACCTTTTCCCGGAGATCCCTGTCGGTCACGATACCTACGGGAAGACCCTCTTTATTTATGATGATGAGAGAGCTGATTTTATTTACCGCCATTATCTTCGCAGATTCCTGAATCGTTGTGCTTTCTCCAACGCTTATGACATTTTTTAACGCGATGTCTTCAACCCTGGACCTGAATAAAATACTGTCGGGGTTTCTGTAGAGCGATTTCCCCTTCAATTCTCCGAATGGCTTGTCGATATACTTTTCCAGATGCGATTTAAAGAAATACTCAGTAAATACCGAGCTTGTTTCGAGCAGATGTAAGACCGTTTCCTTATTGAGATGATAACAAATTGTTTCATCAACAGCTATTATGTTTGCCTTTGCCTTATCCCTGCTGATAAGGGAAAGAAATCCAAAAGAATCGCCTTCTCCCCTATAATCTATAAGAATCTCTTCGCCGTCAGGTGTTGTTCTGTAAACTTTTACCCCGCCATTCTTTATAATCCTGAGATATTCACTTGGAGGGCCGTCCTGCTGCAAAATGATGGCATTTTTCGGATAGGTCGCCATGGACATATTGAAAGCCACCCTTTCCAGTGTAGTTTCATCAAGAAACTGGAAAGGTGGGCATTTCTTTAAAAAGCTGACGGATTCTTCAAGTTCCATAATAGGGTTTTATTTCATTTTCAATTAAATCAAAATAAATTCTGTTCATATTTTACCATTAACCTGCAATTGACAAGTACTGCTCTGTTCCTGTAACCCCGCCTATGAAGCAGGAGTTCTCCTTTTTCCTTGGGAACCCTAAGAGATGTCTTTTAATTCCTCGAAAATATTATATGAATATTTCTGCCGACAGCGCACCTATCCCCTCTATCTGCGTGTATCAGCATTTATTCGATTCATGATCCAGAGAGTTGCTTCAAGAATATCGTTTGCGACGAGATCTGGCTTAATGGTGAGTTCCTGTAAATGTTTTTTGCCATGACCGGTCAATAGATATATCGAGCCTGCACCAACCCTGCAAGCCATTTCAACGTCATGCGGATGATCTCCTATCACATAGGAATTATCCACATCCACCCGATAATCCTTCTCAGCCTTTCTCACAAAATGAGGGTTAGGTTTGCGGCACACACAGTTTTCTTCCTTCCTGTGAGGACAATAGAATACTTGCCTGATTTTAATACCAGAATTATCCAGCAATCTTACAAAATATTCATTGAATTGCTGGAATGCCTCCTCGCTAAAAGCATTTCTCCCGATTCCTGACTGGTTGGTGACAATAAAGAGCAAGTAATGTTGCTGTAAAATCCTGAGCGCATCGAGAGCATGGGGAATAAAGGCAAGCCTGTCCGGAGAATATAAATCTCCCACATACTCATTGATCGTACCGTCTCTATCCAAAAATATTGCTTTATGCATCCTTGTAACCTTTTACCAAGATAAGGTTAACCTGAATAACCCTTTGTGAGAATAGCTTCAACACGTTATCAGCAAATTTCAATCCTTTCACGTCACTCTCATTGGCAACCAGTCGCGTTGGTTCAACCATTCTCTGCGAAGGAACACTGACACCCTCCACAACTGCCAGGTGCTTTATAAATACTTCATTGCCGAGGTCTGCCCTGAACACCACAGAACCAAATCCGATAAAGCAATTATTGCCGATCTTGCAGGGTCCATGAACGATAGAGCCGTGAGATAGCGATGTGTTGTGCTCGATTGTTACGGAGCTATTTTCGAGCGCATGAATGATTGCTCTGTCCTGAATGTTGCAGTTGTCCTGAATTATGATAGAACTGCCCCGTTCATCAGCCCGGATAACGGCTCCAGGCCCGACAAATACATTCTGCCCGATTGTGACATTGCCAATAATAACCGCTGTCGGGTGAATATAGGAAGTGTTGTCTATCGTCGGAGTATTACCTGACGGATCCCTCTGTATCATACGCTATCCTCCATCCATTCTGTCTTCAATAAATCTTGTTGAATAGTCTCCCTTCTGAAAAGCAACATCACTGAATATTTCCAAATGGAACGGAATTGTTGTTTTCACCCCCTTGATTACAAATTCCTCTAAAGCTCTCTGCATCTTTTCGATTGCCTGACTGCGAGTCTCTCCATGAACGATCAGTTTCGCAAGTAAAGAATCGTAAAACGGTGGAACGGTGTAGTCTTCATAAATATGTGTGTCCAAGCGGATTCCGGGTCCGCGGGGAGGTCTATATGCAGTAATCTTGCCCGGAGACGGCAAAAAATTATTGTAAGGATCTTCTGCATTGATCCGGCATTCTATTGCATGACCGTCGCAGGTGATGTCTTTCTGTCGATACTCCAGTTTCTGATTGGCAGCAATACGAATCTGCTCTGAAACGATATCTATGCCCGTAATCATCTCGGTTACGGGATGTTCAACCTGAATACGGGTATTCATTTCCATGAAATAATATTTCCCCTGCTGATCGAAGATAAATTCCAGAGTGCCTGCATTAAAGTATTTCACAGATTTCGCTGCTCTTACAGCAGATTGACAGATATCCTCTCTTAATTTTTCGTCCAAGGCAGGGGAAGGGCTTTCTTCAATGAGTTTCTGGTGCCTCCTTTGGATCGAGCATTCTCTTTCTCTCAAGTGAACAGTATGACCGAATTTATCTGCCAGAATCTGCACTTCAATATGTCTGGCATGATCAAGATATTTCTCGATATATACTTCTTGATTGCCAAAAACGGATTGAGCTTCAGTTTGTGCAATTGACAGATTTGAAACAAGACTTTCCGTATCATGGGCAATCCTCATCCCCTTTCCTCCTCCTCCGGCAACGGCTTTGATCATGACAGGATACCCAATTCTTTGGGCTTCTTTGATCGCCTCTTTTGTTTCTTTTATTGCACATTTGCTTCCGGGGACTACCGGCACTTTTGCTTTCCTCATAGTCTCTCTTGCTTCAGCTTTATCGCCCATTCTGCTTATGGCTTTCGGTGGCGGTCCAATAAAAACAATATTGTGCTGGGCGCAAATTTCAGCGAAATATGCGTTTTCCGATAAAAACCCATATCCGGGATGTATTGCCTCTGATTTGGTAATTTGCGCCGCGCTGATAATGGCAGGTATATTCAGATAACTCTCTCTGCTTGGAGGCTTTCCAATGCAGACAGATTTATCCGCAGACCGGACATGCAGCGAGTCTTTATCCGCTTCTGAATAAACAGCTACGGTTTTTATCCCTAATTTTCTACAGGCCTGCATCACCCTTACAGCAATTTCACCGCGGTTGGCGATCAGTATTTTCAAAAACAACGTGCTGTCTCCTCACTTATTACTGACATTTGACCATTCCTAACCTAAAAATTTTCTTAGATGTGCAGCTTCAACGAGCATTGACTGCAGATGAGATGTATTGTCTTCTTTTAACGCCTTGATAATTCTTGAAGTGATCTTCTTGTGATCATGATTGATTTGGTAATTTCCCCAATCCAGATTGAGGGAATGTCTGACCTCATCAGGAAGAATGGTCAGTACCTCTTCATTAAAAAATGACATAGCCGTTTTCATATCAAACATAAAATTAACGTGCAAATCCTTCATACACGCAATATCTCCTGCTGAAAGTGATTTTGTCCCAAGTATTTCAGGTGGAAGACCGATGTAATAACATGCAGCACAAAAACTGATAACTCTGGGCAGCCTGTTTTCCCCGAGTGTTCTCGCATACCCGAAAAGCCCTACATGAAGTTTCCGCATCCGCCTTCTCGGGACAAAACCTGCCATGCGATTAATGAGAGGTGACAGGCTGACAATCTGTCTCTGGTATTCTTCCGACACTTTATCAATAATTTCTATGCATTTGCCTTCATCGATATCATATCCCCTGCCCAGGGGAGTTCTATGAAGTTTTTCTATGGCCGAACGGGCATCGGAAGCCGGATAATCATACTTAAAAGCTGACTGGACAGTATAAGTCTGAACGTCAGGGTACTCTTCCAATATCTTGTCTATGGTTTCAGGGGTTAAATGCCCCCTGAACGGTGCAGATCCTGCGCCAAGGATGGGGTACAGGCTGACGCCGGTTTCTTCTGAGAGCATTCTTAACCGCTGAAGGGCGATCTTATTGCACAGTATAGCGCTCACCATCCCATAATTCATCGCTGGATCGGATCTTGCAATGAATACTCTCTGATGCTTTATGTCCTTGTTCTTCAGATATTCTCTTACTATGTTGTGCGCTTCAAGCATGTGCTCCTTATCTTCAAAAAGGGGAATTACATTGATGTTTTCAGGCTTGCAATCGCCTATCCATTCGGAAATTTTGATATCTCCCGGATAGAAGGGCAGGTTCTGTTTTCCAACGACAAAATCCTTGTAGTAATAATAGACACGGTTCAGGCTTTCGGGTGACATTGTCATGGGGAGAATGACCTCAAAGATCGGCGGGATGTCCCTGCCATAGAAAAGACGCGCTGCATCACATGAGCGGGGGATGCTGTCGAGCGTCTCTATGAGAACCTTTGCCTCTTGTTTTTCCACATCCGGGTTAGGCACCCGCAGCGTGAGGAATACGTCCTCACCGAGGGTTATCTTTTTAAAGAAGTGTTCATACTTGGTGAGCAGTTTCCTCACCACAAAGTCGTCTCCTTCTTTCCCTTCATAATCCCACATCTGCTCATCACAGCTAAGATGAGAAAAGGCATAGTATGCCTCCTGTATCTCATCGTTACCCGACATATCCTGGCTCTCTGCAAAAAAGGGAACAGCAACATTATCCGGGTGCTGAGTCGACATAACTCTCGGAATTTTCATTGTCTCATACCTCTGCTTGCAAACATAGTGCGCGAAGCTTCATTATGGAGAACTGAAATAGCATGATGACCGAATCCGCAGTAAGCGGACTCGGTCACCGTATCTCCTATGGCTTTATTGAACACAGGTCTCACAGAGACATCCTACTTCTTGAAGACACTGAATAATTTGTCAAGCCCGCCTTTTTCGAGTTTTGATGCTGTCTCAAACTCGCCTGCGTCGAGCCAGACGCCTCCGCATGATGTGCAGTTATCAAGGACGACGCCATGTTTTACCATTTCAACTAATTCAGAGTTGCACCCCGGACAGTTCACTCTAACCCCCTTTGCTTTTTAGTTGTTCTGATTTTTCCATTAGTAATTTTTGGGTATCTGCCCTGAAAGATTCCAGTCTTTCTGCTATCTCAGGATATTTTATCGAAAGAATTGAACAGGCAAGGTATGCCGCATTCTTAGCGCCGTCTATTGCAACAGATGCCACCGGGATTCCCGGCGGCATCTGAACTGTAGAATATAGGGAATCTACCCCGTTTAGCGCACCTGACTTGATAGGTACCCCTATCACCGGCAGCGTGGTATTTGCTGCAATTGCCCCTGCGAGATGCGCTGCCATGCCGGCGCCTGCAATGATTACTTCAATCCCTCGTTCTCTGGCGGTTTTCGCGTACTCTGCAGTTTTTTCAGGCAGTCTGTGCGCAGAGCTTATGTCCAGTTCATATGGTATTTTCATTTCCTTCATAACCTCTGCAGCTTTTTCCATGACATCGAGATCGCTGTCGCTACCCATGAGTATGCCGACAATCGGTTTATCCATGATTTACCCCCTATTTCGTAAAATATTATGCTTCTGCTGCATGTTTGATTCTTGTTTTCGCAACCTTATGGCCTCTTTCCTTTTTTCCTTAAAGCTTCCAATACATGAATCCCCTCTAACTGATGCCAGATCATAAATTCTTTTTCTGCATTTTTCACACTGATTCCTGTCATAACTCTCCGTGCCGTTCTGAGATTATATCCATCACGACATTCGGCAAATGCCAGCCGGACATCCGATATCGTCCGAGGGCATCAAGTTCTCTCAATAAGACAGATTCTTTTGTAAACATGGTAATTTCACAGAAAGTTGTCTTTCTGATGAGAGGGAAACAAATCGTTTTCTTGATTTTGTAGCTCTTCCAAAAAGTAACTATATCATCAATGACCTCTTCAGGCAGTCTCCATGCAAGATATGATGGGTTTTTCACATCTTCAAAATATCGGATTTCAATATAACCATTTTTCATTCTTTCTATTTCGACCCGGTAATCAGAACCTGAATATTCTCTTTTCACGAACAAATCCTTCATTCTTCTTCTATCTAATTTCCTTCAACTGGCTTTTAGCTTTTATAATCGAATCGATATCGATTTTTTGGGCTATATGGTTTAATTCTTTAAGACATGTATTTTTTTGTCGCAATTGCACGAACGGAACAAACCCAGGGTTTTTTGCCTTACTCAGTTTATGGATAATCAGCGGGTTGTTCTTTTCACATACAGTCGTGAATCCCTTGCTGTTTTGATTGAATATTACCCCGACTACACTAATACCTCGCCTTTTAGCAGCCTCGATGATGAGAAGGGTATGATTGATAGTGCCCAGCCCAGCCCTAGCTACTATCACTATTTCCAGGTTTAACCCCTTGATCATGTCAGCGATCAAAAAATTTTCACTAACAGGAACCAAAAGGCCACCTGCTCCTTCTACAACTAGAAATTCATGCCTTTCAAGCAATAGCTTGTAACTCCGTATGATCTTCCTGATCGATACGCGCCGTCCCTCAAGTCTGGCGGCAAGATGCGGCGAAAGAGGCCTTTTGAAAAAATACGGATTTATGATTTCGAGGGGATCTTCTGCCTGGCTGATCGTTTTCAAAACAGAAGCATCATTGCCCGCACATTGAACAGGCTTCATTACCCCGCAGTTAATCCCTCTTGCCGTGATTCCGAGAGCAATATCTGAAGCTATGACAGTTTTTCCGATATCTGTATCCGTTGCGGTTACGAAAATTGCGCGTCTCACATGTTTCCTCTTTTTTTACCATTTTTTAAAAAAACTCTGTTAATGAACTATTTGCGATCTTCTCCCTTTTCCATACCTCAGTACATATGCCAGTTCTTCCAGTTTCATCTTGCGAGATCCCTTCACTAAAACAATATCTTTCGGCTGCAGCAGATTAATGATCAAATCTGCTGCAGCTTCAAGATTATTGTCACAAATAAATATTCTTTTTTTAGACATTCCAGCTGCCTCAGCCCCTTTCGCAATGAAACAGGCTGAACTTCCCACGGTTACTAATATATCTATTCTCAACTTTGCACATAACCTGCCAATCTGGAAATGAAAAGCTGAAGAATTTTCTCCTAACTCTAAACATATCTCCAAGAACAGCTATCCGTCTGCCATATATTCGTAACTTCTTCAGGGTTAAAAGCGCTTCTCTCACTGATTGGGGATTGGAGTTATAACTATCGTTTATGATTCCTATTTCATCAGACATGAGCATTTCCATACGCATTGGAGGAAACCGGAAATCCCGCAATCGGCCATTCATTGCTTTCATATTCAGTCCAAAAAAAGAATGTGAAATAGCTATTGCAGCTAACGCATTATAGATATTCTTGTAAAAGAGTGTATTCAACCTAATTGTGTATTTCATATTCAAAGTAAATTCAAGGAAGTGATTTTGTAGTCCGGAAACTGTACGCAGGTGTGTCGAACTTATTATGTTAGAAGCTGTAAAATCTGTCTTGCTGTGTATCCCGTAGGAAATTATCTTGCTGTTTCTTAATCCCTTCATCCGGGCTGCATAAGGGTCATCGCAATTCAAGACTGCAAACCCGTTATGAGGCAAAGATTCTATAAGTTCTGCCTTTTCCTTATAGACGTTCCTCCTTGTTTTGAGATGTTCCAGATGCGTGTCTCCAATATTTGTAATAATACCGATTGCAGGACGGGCAATATCGCAGAGCCTCCTTATCCCGCCTAACGTATTTGTCTCCATCTCCAAGACAACGGCATTCGTATTCTTGTTGATCTCAAAAAGAGTCAAAGGTAGAGTAGGAGACTGAGTCCCTTGACCGGTCCGGACTTTCTGGACGCCTCGCCGCACGCGGCTACTACGTGTCAGCAGACTGGCTTCGCTCATCAGTCTCCCCTCATCAAACCGTGCATGCGGTT
>Ga0208244_101565_pt1 | contig 11418 bp, 16 predicted proteins | sample SubbioCR12Aug_5A_FD_184828 | JGI IMG/M metagenome (GOLD analysis project Ga0208244, IMG submission 184828) | Serpentinite rock and fluid subsurface biosphere microbial communities from McLaughlin Reserve, California, USA - CR12Aug_5A (SPAdes) | ecosystem: Environmental > Terrestrial > Deep... | reverse complement strand
ATTGACACACAAAACAACGATATCGCTGACTCCCTGCCGAGGTTCTTCCTATCTTATTTTGTTTGATTGTGGCAGAACACTTTGGACATTTCATATTCCTATTTTACCCAAGTATTCCGCCACTCCCTCTCCATCATCATTAAATTCAGGTGCAACTACTTGAACTATAATCCATCTATTTTCATTCCAATAATCTTCTGGCGGCAACATGGCTTCATAGCCACTGCGATAGACAAGTGCGGGAAACATGGTGAACTGAGTATTTCGCATTGTCCAATACTTAACTCCTTGTGGTAGGAAAGTAGCAGCATGTCGTATCGTTTCGCTACTTGGTTCTTCTTGAATCCGTTCAGACCAATCCTTTGTTGTGGATTGTTTATAGATGTTATCAGCAAGTTCCGTTTCTGTCTTGAAGAAATCCAGGCCGACTTCAGTGACAATGATCTCGTCATTTGGACCACGATAAACAATTTTACCTTCTTCATTAATCGTAGCTGGTATCGCAAATTGAGATGACTCGCGGAAATTAACTTTTTCGCCAGCGGCCACACCATCAGTTTGATATTGTATCTGAACTGGCTTTCCTTCAAATTTGGCTGACAGATTTTTGTTTTTTTGATGTGACAGCTTCACCAAAATTCCAGAAAAATCCAACCTCTGTTCCATGCTCATGCCTGCTGTGGCTTCTGCCAATGTCATCTTCCCTTGCGACACCTGCCGTGCCAACAATTCCATCTGTCCTGCAAACTCTATCCTCGCTTTCCTGTCTTCCTGAGTCAGTTCGCCTGCATCCACCCACTGGCCGGTTTTGGCGCTGACCCCACCCAGGGATTGACCATCTTCATCATAGGCATTGGCAACGCAGGGGCCTTCATGCGAAATGCGCGCTTTTTCTCCGTAGGGACTGGTGGAAATAAGCAGGTAGCCTTCATAGCCGCCAATTGCCGGTCTGAGCAGCGCGCCTGCCGAACCATCGGTGGAATCAAAATTGAGATAGACCACAGGCTCGCCATTGATGGGGTCGATGGTAAGGGTGAAGGACGGGCTGCCTGCGTCGCTGTCCGTGCTGATTTCGAGCAAGCCGAGCGCCAGGCTGTGGACGGGGTCGGTCTCGCGGCTGTTTTTGTAGGCTTCATAAGCCTGGCACAGGAGCGGGTCGGCCTGGCAGGTTTCGTCCAAGCGGGACTGGAGGGCGGCGGTCAGGGTGGCGATGTCTGCCTGGTTGGTTTGCGGGGCTTCGGCGGGGGATGGCGTGCTGGTAGGGGTTTCCGCCGTTGGCGTCGACGCGCCATCTGAAGCGGGCTGGCAGGCGGCCAACAGCAGGGCAAGAACAATAAGAAGCAGGGCAGGTCTCATTGGAGTTTCCTTCTATGTCCGGGTTGACGGGAAAATGTTGTTTTTATTGTACGATAGTTGAAGTCTGGTTAGGAGCAAAATGGCTGGTTGAAGTGGGGAAGGAATTGCTGTATAATTGCATTATCAGGATATTGCAATTCAGGAGAAACCCTTATGAACACACAAGTGAGTATAGGACAGGTCAAACGCGATATTTCCGAACTGGTCAACCGCGTCAGCTATGCCAGGGAACGTATTATTCTCACCTCCCGCGGCAAACCCAAGGCCGTGCTGGTCAGTATGGATGATTACGAACAACTGTTACGCAGCGAAAACCGCGCGACCGACATTCAGGGTTGGCTGACGCAGGCGCGCGCCCTTGCCAGCCAGATTGAAACCCGCCGCGGCCAGCCCGTGGACGTGGACGCCATCCTTTCCGCAGACCGTGAAGATTTGGAAAATCGCTGATGGAAAACATCGTCATCCTGGATGCCAGCGTGGCGCTCAAAGCCATTCTGCCCAACCCCCTCCTGCCGCATTGCCTGGCGTTAACGCAGACCTTCGCCAGCGTCCAGCCGGTTGCCCCGGTTTTGTGGGGATATGAAACCACATCCGCGATTGCGAAAGCCGTCCACTTTGGGCAGTTGACTTCGGATGAAGGCCGGCAGGCTCTCGAGACCTTGGCCCTGCTCGATGTGCGTCTGCTGGTTCCGGATGCCGGGCAAAACCAGTCCGCCTTCGAGTGGACACTGCGTCTCAAACGCGCCGCCGCGTATGACAGTTTCTACCTCGCCCTGGCTGAAACCCTGAACTGCGAATTCTGGACAGCTGATAGCCGCCTTTTCAATGCGCTAAAGCAGGAAAACTTGCCCTGGCTGCGCTGGATTGAGGATATGCCGCCCATCGGTGGGTAGTGTCAACCACAGTGGATTAGCGTGACAAAAAACCTAAAAGAGTGCGGGCTTGTCCCGCACATTTTTTATGTGGCGTATAAGGCCGGTCAGGATTTCCCGAAAGACGGCTATAATCCTATCTGGAGGACTCTGGTTATGAAAAATCTCCCCGTTCTTTTCTTGCTTTTTCTCTTGACCGCCTGCCAACCAGCGCCTGAATCGCCCGCGCCAAGTGCAACCCCCATCCCGATTGGCACACCTATCCCGACGGCGACAGCCATCCCTTCACCCACGCCCACTCCAACTGAAAGCCCCGAAGAGGCCGCCGCGCGACTTGCTCAATTAGTTCGGACAGGAGAAATCTCTCTGGCAGAAGCAACGGTGGGAATGAGAGTGGATGAACGGTTAGCTCTTTCACAAGTCATCATTGATCTAGTCTATGCTGAACAGGCTCATCCCACCATGATTCGGGATGATGGTAAAACAGTTTATCTAAGAAAGGTTGAAGATGGGTGGGAATGGTCGTTATCACCATCAAAGACGAAACTGCCGAAAGAATTCACGATGCTACCTGCCAGCGCCACACCTGATGGCTTGGTTCATTTTCGAGATGAAAAAGGGAATTTACAGGTTGTGCAAATACCTCAGGATGTTGATAGTGAATTAATTCGGATGTTGGGGCAATACAAAAACCCTGTGGGTAGAGTAATTGACCCGTTAGAATCGCTAAATTCTTGGAGAGCGACGGGCAGGAATTGGCTGCCAATTATTTTTGGACACGAATCTGGCAAATCCAGAATGAGATTTAATGTCACTCACAGTGGCAAAATAGATGTATATGCGATCGTATCAGTGTTTGTTCCAAAGCATTCAGCAGATGGGTCGCTACTATACCTTCAAAAGATATTTGTGCCAATTAATTTTGCTGGCGGTTTTTTTCAGTTTATCGAAAATTCAAACGGAGAAGTAAGCATTTATGATCACGATTTTATATTCAAAAAAGAGCCCGATTTTATCAAGACACATTTTAGTCAATATACATCAGGTCAATTTGGCATCCTTGTCGTTAATCCAAATTATGACATTAAACATCTGCCAGGTGAAAATTCAACCCTTGTGGGATCAGCAAGCGATTTAGAAAAAATTGGAGTAAATAATTTTGTTTTTACTCCTCCGGCTTATTACTTTGTAATTCCATACATGGAAAATATTGATCAGTAAGTAACACATAAAAATCGGTGGAAATCTGAGTTTGTCCGTGTGAAATGGCCGTTGCGTAGTGTTACAAAAAATTCTGAAAGAGTGCAGGAGCAAAAGCCTACACTCTTGTTCTTTATACTGAAAAGTATGATACTTCCCGGTATAAAGTTTCCTTCAAATGAGTTTCCACGCCAAATGAAAGCCTGATTTAGCCACGAATAGTCTTCACTGGCAATGAAAACTATTTGTCATATCTTTTCATCGTGAGTGAAAACCTTTGGAAATCCCATTGGTCGAAAACCAAATCAGAATCAATCTCATCAAATTTAATGAACGTAAATGGCAAACAAATTACCCCCAATTCATCCCGGAACCATATTGCTAGAAGAATTTCTCAAGCCTTTGAAGTTGAGCCAGAACCGGCTTGCGCTTGAGATTGGTGTCAAGACCCGTCTGGTCAACGAAATTGTATTGGGAAAGCAAAGAATTAGTGCAGAGACTGCTTTACGCCTGGCGCGGTATTTTGGGAACTCGCCGCAGTTTTGGCTCGGCTTGCAGACGATGTATGACCTTGATGTTGCCACAGACAAGTTGGGGGATCGGCTGGAATGCGAAATTCAGCCGCGAGACATCGACAACGTTTTGCCAGGCAAATAGGGATTCCAGAATGCGACTCGCAGTCATCGCAGACATACATGGCATTCTGCCCGCACTGGATGCCTTGCTCGAAGACATTTCCAACGAACAAATCGACGGCATTCTTGTCGCAGGCGATATGATTGCTGGCCCACAATCCAATGAAGTCATCAAGCGATTACAGCAATATCGAACCTGGATGATCAGGGGAAATCAGGAAAACAACATCCTGAATCTGGCATCAGGCAATGCCCCAGCGTGGCAGTATTCCTGTAAGCAGTGGAACTTCATTCGATGGACTTATGAAAACATTGATGAGGCCGTGCTGCAATTTATCCGCTCACTCCCTGAGCAGTATTCTCTGCAACTACCGGGCAAGGATGCCATCCGTATTGTTCATGGTTCTCCCGCCTCTGTAACAGAACTGATTTATCCCGATGCCGATACTTCAAGATTTGACCAGGTGATTGGTTCGGTTCCAGAAGGATGTATTGTTTTTGGTCACACCCATGAGGCCTGGATAAAAGATAGAAACGGAAAGTTGGCACTTAATCCAGGTTCATTGAGCATGTCTTTTCAGGGCGAGCAACATGGAACCTACGCCATTCTCGAATGGACAAAGCAGGGCTGGATGGGAACACTTCGGAAGCTGCTTTACGATTTTGGACTGGTAAGAAAAGCCTATATTGAAACCGGTTTGTTGGCGAAAGGAGGTGTATTAGCGCGCTGTTGTTTGGTAAGTATCGAAACCGGCATTAATTATCTTCCTCCGATGCTTGTTGATGCCTATCGGCTGTCAAAGGAAGCCGGTTATGGCGATTCTCCATTTGTTCCCGATGAAATCTGGAATGAGGCAGCCCAAGCCTTTGAAGAAAGAAATTACTGTGATCTGGCCAATGAGTTGATTGCGATAACAAACAATCACAGAGAGTGATAGAAATTAGATAAAGATGGTGCAATGAGAAGAGTGCGGGCCAAAAGGTCCGCACTCTTTTTTTTCAACTGACCGGAGCAAAATCCGGGTTGTACTCGGCGGCTTCCAGGGCGTTGATGTTGCACTCGTCCGGGTCGCTGATGGCGGCCAGGATGTCCTGCCAGTAAGTGTCCTGGTCAGCCAACGCCCTGGCCTCCAATTGCGCGCCGGTCATCTTTGGCAGTTCAAGATGGCCGTTTTCCTCGCGGTATTGCAGGTAATGGACGCCGATGAGGGTCAGCGGGCCGCGACAGCGTTTGTAGCGACCGTCCGTGTTTTCGCGGGTGGGCCGCTGGGACAGGTGGAAGATTTCGCGCCGGTTTGACGGCGTGTATCCCAGATAATATGGCATGGGTCACCTCCTTGTGTTTGAGAATGCGTCTTTTCAGGGAGTTGCCTGAATTCTCGCCCACAGGCGGCGGGCAAGGGCCATTGTGTCATCGCCGGTTGCGCCGGGATTGTGGTACAGATAGCCTTCGATGGCGGCGGTGAGCTGCTTTCTTTCGCCAGTCAACATTTCGAGCGCGATTTCGCTTTCTTCGCGATATTCGGTGGCAAGGACGCCAACGCAAAAGCGGGCGGCGGATTCGGCGTGGATGGCTTGGCCGCAGTCCGCGCAGTACAGCGGTCGGTCGTCGGTGACGATAATTTCGCCCTGGTGCGCGCAGTCCGCATAGTGCGGGGGGCTGGCCGGCAGGGTGGTCAAGTCGATTGTGGCCTGGGTTTGGGTGTCAGTCATGGTGTGTTACCTCCTGGTGCGTGTTGTTTGAGTTTGACATTGTGTATCGCGCAGCCTGCTACAGCAATACTGTCTGAACGGCAACAGTGATACGGGCATACTGAACGGGGTAGTAATACCGGGCCTTAGAATCAGGGCGCAGGCTGTACCAGATTTCGCCGTTTTCGCTGTCCACGACTACGTGATAAACGCGGCTGCCGTTGATATGCGTGATATGGTCAGTATTCTGGGCCGCAAACATCGCTTTGTTGGCGACTGCTATCTGCGTAGCCTGGATGACAGGATTTATGGCGTCCTGTAACTGGGCAAGCAGGCTGCCCCGGATGGGCGCAAGCACCATCTCGAATCCGGTTCCGGTTGCAAACTGGTGTTGAATGAAGTTTTGCATGGTGTGACCTCCTTCTTTTTGGGAATGAATTTTTTGCCAATCGGGGAATTCCGTTTCAAACGTAGGTTTTCGCGGTTCGGCCATCAAAGGCAGAACAGCAAACCCTCGCCGCCTTTTGAATGGGCAGCATGGGTTTGCCGTTCTGGTAATTGCGATGTAGGTTCAGCCAGTGGGATGCCTGATCCGGTAGATTTTGAAATAGTTTTCATTGACAATGAAAACTATTTGCTGTATCATTTCATTATGAATGAAAACCTTTGGAAATCCCGCTGGTCGAGAGGCCAAATCAAGACCATGCTCATCGAGCAGTTCGATGCCTTTTGGGGACGGGAAACGGGGATTGAGCGCACCCAGTTGGCGGAAGTCGAGCAGGCAGCGGATGTTCCGCACGCGGTCATCGTCTCCGGATTGCGGCGAGTGGGCAAGTCCACCCTGCTGGCGCAGATGGCGCGCAAACTGGGCCGCGATTCCTTCTATTACGTTAACTTCGAGGACGACCGCTTCCTTGGTTTCCAGCCCGAAGATGCCGACCATCTGTACCAGAGCCTGGTGGAAACCTTCGGCGAGCGCAAAATCTTCGTGGTGGATGAAGTCCAGAACATTTCCGGCTGGGAGCACTTCGTGCGCCGCTTCATGGACATGGACTTCAAGTTCTACATCACCGGCTCCAACGCCTCCCTGCTCAGCCGCGAACTCGGCACCCGCCTGACCGGTCGCTATGTGCCAATTGAATTGTTCCCCTTCTCGTTCAGCGAGTTTCTCCACTTCCGGCAGGAATCCACTCCCGATACCCAGCGCATGACCACGCTGGAAAAAGTCCGCTTGAAAAACCTACTGGACGAGTACCTGCAGGCAGGCGGCATTCCCGATGCCCTGAAGTACCCGGAACTGCCCTTGCTGCGCACGCTCTATGACGATGTCCTTTACCGCGACATCGCCACCCGCCACCGGCTGGATGCTGTCACCGCGCTCAAGGAACTGGCGTTTACCCTGATGAGCAATCCGTCCGGGCTGGTTTCCTTCAACAAACTCAAGGAGCAGTTCCGCCTGGGCAGTGTCAACACCATCAAGAGTTATATCGACTACATGGAGAATAGCTGGCTGCTCTTCACCGTGAATCTGTATGATTTTTCGGTCAAACGCCAGCAGATTGCCTCCAAAAAGGTGTATGCAATTGATACCGGGCTTGCCAATACGGTTGGTTTTGGCTTCTCCCCGAACACCGGCAAACTGCTCGAGAACCTGGTCTTCCTGGCACTGCGCCGCCAGACAAAGGAAATCTATTATTACGCCACCCCCGGCGGCTTCGAGGTGGATTTCTACCTGCCCGAAACGCGCCAACTCATCCAGGTTGCCCGCAACATGGACAATCCTGCCACCCGCGAGCGCGAAATTCGGGCCTTGCGTGATGCCTTGACCGGTGTAAAAGTTGAAAGTGCCCTGATTCTTTCGGATGCAAACGAGGATGATTTCGACCTGGACGGTGTGCGGGTTGAAGTTCGCTCGGTGGCGGAGTGGCTGCTTGGGCAGTGAGATACAACCCGCGCCGCGCTTCTTTGCGCTTGAAGTTCAGCGTTTGCGAGGAAACCCAACCATGAAAACTCTCCCCGTTCTACTCCTGCTTTTTCTCTTGGTGTCTTGCTCCCCGGCTGTGACCGCAACCCCCGCGCCAACCGAAACGCCTGTTTCGACGGCGACTGTCATCCCTTCGCCCCCAACCAGCACGGCTACGGAAATACCATCCATCCCCAACCCCATCGACCCCGAAAGCATGGACTTGCTCACAAGAGCAGGGTATCTATGGGATGAACAAACGGGTTCCCTGAACAGCAAGGATGGAAACACGGTTTTGAGTTTTGAGGATGGCAAGTGGGTGGATAGGAGGGGAGTTGAGAGTTCTCTCGAGTCTTTGAAAATTAACCCTACCAATGGGGTGGACTATGACGGCGATCCAGTTGTGGCAATGTTGACACGAACAATTGAGAATGAAGAGGGTATAGAAGAGCTCCAGACTTTTGGACCACTGAGTAAGGAATGGTTTGTGCCAGCTGATGTCTTGGCAAGTCAGGAGTTGATGGACCGGGAGATGTTGAGTAAGGAGATTAGCGTACACGATATTGGCAAATTCTCATATATTACCTTAGAGGAAATACCAGAGGTGACAGCCGAGTTCGCCAATAGTGATAAGTTGCTTGAGTCTGTTTGGTTGCATCTGAGGCCATGGCCAAAAAATGTGCGGGAGCCTGAGCTACAGTGTGTAAAAGAAGATGTGATAGGTAATGTGTGGCAACTTACCCAGTATCCCATGGAGACAACGTTGGGCCACTATACTGGTAACATCTATCGTGAGCGTGAGCCTGGAGAGCGTCCGATTGTGAGGGAGAATAATGGGGTCAACCAGCATTTGGCTGTGTTTAAATTCGCAGATCCAGAGACGGGAGACTGGGTGGTAGAGCAGAAGATCCAGTATTGGCAGGATGGAGGGTTAAGTACGGTGCTGACTGCCAGGTATACTGGGGAGTATACTGTCCCAGGTACCGGTTATTTTAAAATGCTGCAACAAGTAATCAGAAATCCAGCTTTTCATTTGGTAGAGCCGAGATGTTCTCCCCCAGAGGTGAGAAAACTGTTACCACTTGATTTGAGAATGAAAATGGCAGAGCTAGATAGTGATCCAAATAGTGTGGCGAGTAGAGAGCTTCCGTACTATGAAATAGATGATATGACAATGGCTAAACTGCAAGAGATAAAGTTTTATGACTTTCGTAATGAGCCAAATCAAGCCCACTTCTATCTTAGATTAGAGAGTGACCCTATATTTGATGCAGAATTCCCCGATAGATTGAAGGACTAGCTGAAAGTGTAAGATAAAGTGTGTAAATGGGTTTTCTCGATGATAATTTGATCGAAAGAACATCTCAAAAGAGTGCGGGCTTTTGACCCGCACTCTTTTTATTAATCTGACCGTTACAAAATCGGAGTTGAATTCCAGATATTTGTCATCCTGGTAATGCGCCAGTGCTTTGGCGGGGATGGGCAGACGACCCACAGGGCCTGTCTCTAGTGCGTTAGTCATCTCCTATCTCGCAAGACAGCATGACGACTCTGGCTTTTTCAAACAGCCAGGTGATTTTATCAACCAGCCATTCGATGTCAGCCTCGCGGTTTTCGATGGTCTTGCGGGTATACTCGCCCGGCTTGTGGTCGGCCAGGGCGTAGGCCGTCGTGCTGATTTCCAGCGCGACAATTACCTCGCCTTCCCATTTCCAGTGGACGCTGCCGACGTACTCACAGGGCTTGGAGAACGCGCCGGCATTCATCTGGATGTCGTCCCAGCCTTCGGGATGGTCATCCGGGGTGCACCAGACCTGGAAGCCGGCATTGCCGGCCTCGAAGATGGCGGTCGGGTCGGGATTGGTGGCGATGTCGAGTTTGCGCGCCAGGTCAAGAACAGGCTGCATGCGTTTGTGTTCGGTAAAGTAACTCATCGGTTTTCCTCCTTGTGAATTAGTTTTGGGTGCGGGCGTAGGTGGCCTGGATGGACACACCGCCATGTTCGCAGCGGGTCACAGTGGCAACCAGCAGGCTTTCGCCCATACCGGGGCCGATGATGGTCAGGCTTTCAGCGCCGCCGACAAGGATGTAATCATGGGCGAAGTGCAGGGCGTCTTCCAGGGACTCCTTGTGGTGGTCTGTTGGCGCGCCAGGCGCGTCAGCGGTGGGGTGGGTCTTGCGGACTGTGTATGGCATATCGTTCACCTCCTTCTTGGATTCGATGTTGTGTGGTTTGCTTATGAAAATCCCAGGCCGCGTTCCTTGAGACTGGTCCATTTTCCGCCCGCGCAAATAATCAGATGGTCGAGAATACTGATGTCAAGCATCTTCCCGGCGTTGACGAAAGCGCGGGTGACGGCTACGTCATCAGGCGAAGGCACGCTCTCCCCGGATGGATGGTTATGCACCGGAATGATGGACGAGGCGTTCATGCGGATGGCGGGCCGGAAGACCTCGGCGACGCGCACCTGGCTGGACGAAACCGAGCCGCGATAAATCTCGACGATGTCCATGACCTTGTTGCGCCGGTCGAGGACGATGACCTTGAGATGCTCGTGTTCGAGCAGGCCCATGTCCATCACCAGCGCGGCGGCGTCTGCCGGGGAGTTGATCACCGGTCGTTCCGATTTCTCCATCGTCATGCGCTTGCCGAGTTCGAGGGCGGCCTTGATGCGCGTTGCGGTGGCGTCGCCGACACCGTTGACGCTCATCTCAAAGGGATGGGCGTGGTGGATGGATTGCAGCGAGCCGAAGCGGGTCAGCAGGTCGCCCGCGGCCTCGATTTGCAGACTGCCGCCAATCAGGACGGCCAGCAGTTCGGCGTTCGAGCAGTGGGCGACATCGGCCATCGCGCGGGTGGCAGGCTTTTCCGAAACGGGCAGGCGTTTGACTTGTGGGAGTTCGTAGGTGGGAAGGGTTGGTTGTGTGGCCATGAGTGTGTCTGCCTCCTTTAGTAAATGCAAACAGGGGACAGACATTCCGCCCTGTTCAGGGGGATGGCCGTCCCCTGTCAGGGATTGAGTGGTGAATGCTTGTTATTCCAGGTAGCCGATTGGGCCTTCGCTGACCAGGTCGGCGCGCAGGACGCCGTCGTACAGGACAACATCGTTTGCGATGATGCCATCCCAGGCGTTGACCTGCGCCCCTTCGCGCAAGACCACCGGCGGGAAGCGCCAGGGATTGGCGGCCAGGTCGGCGCGAACCAGGCTGGTGCGCCACTGGTAGTAGTGCCTGGCTCCGGTTTTGGCGCAGCCCCAGCCCGCGCCGCGATACTTGCTGAACAACTTCGGATCGAAATAGGCCGGGGCACCGCAAATCGGGCAGGTTTCGGGCGCGCTGACGAGAAACCCGGCGGGCGGTTCGGCGGCGCGTTGGCCGCCTTGGCGCAGGTAATCGGCGACGGCCTCGATAGCCGGGCAGTCCGCGCCCTGGGGGCAGGAGCAGCGTTTGTCCTTGCCGACCTGGTGCAGGCGCGGTTGGACGGATGGGCCAAAGTCGACCGTGTAACCGTACTGGTTAACGACGACAATGGCGTCTTCGAGAACTTTGTTCAAATCGACCTGAACCTCCTTGCGAGATGGGATGGGGGGTGAGCCGTGTCGTTTCCTCGTGGGGGTTGTGGCAGGTGTAGGCATGTTATTCCTCGCTTTCTTTGAGGCGTTCCGGCCAGGCTTCGGTCAGGGCGATGTTGATCACATCG
>Ga0208244_101564_pt1 | contig 11433 bp, 13 predicted proteins | sample SubbioCR12Aug_5A_FD_184828 | JGI IMG/M metagenome (GOLD analysis project Ga0208244, IMG submission 184828) | Serpentinite rock and fluid subsurface biosphere microbial communities from McLaughlin Reserve, California, USA - CR12Aug_5A (SPAdes) | ecosystem: Environmental > Terrestrial > Deep... | reverse complement strand
CCAGGAGGCAAGCCTTGTGAAGTCGCAGCCACGCCATTCGCCATCAGCGCTGAAATCCGCTGTGCGGCCCCGCGAGCTGTGGGCCTGGGCAATGTACGACTTCGCCAATTCCGGCTTCACCACCGTCGTCATCACCGCGCTCTTCAACGCCTACTTTGTCGCGGTGGTGGCGGGTAACGCGCCGTGGGCGACCCTCGCCTGGACCGCCGCGCTGTCAGTCTCGTATGTCCTGATCATCCTCTCCGCCCCGCTGCTCGGGGCCTTTGCCGACCAGCACGCGGCCAAAAAGAAACTGCTCGTCATCACCACCCTGGGCTGCGTTTTGTTCACCGCCCTGCTCTGGTTCGCCCAGCCGGAAACCCTGTGGTTCACCATCGCCTGCGTGATCGCCGCCAACTTCTTTTTCGGCAGCGGCGAAAATCTCATTGCGGCGTTTCTGCCCGAGCTCGCCAAGTCGCGCGCCCTGGGCCGGGTGTCGGGCTGGGGTTGGAGTCTCGGCTACCTCGGCGGACTGTTTACCCTCGGCCTCTGCCTGGCTTATGTCACTTGGGCGGAAGCGCGGGGCATGGGCGCCAGCGCGTATGTGCCGGTGACGATGCTGATCACCGCCGGGATTTTCGCGCTGGCCAGCCTGCCGACCTTTTTGCTGCTCAAAGAGCGCGCCGTGCCACGCCCGGCGAAGAAAACCGCGCCGTTCAGCGAGGCGTGGCGGGAAGTCGGGCAGACGCTGCGCCAGGTTCGGCAATTCACCGATCTCGCCTGCTTCCTGCTGTGCAGCCTGTTTTATCAGGCCGGCATTCAGGCCGTCATCACCCTGGCTGCCATCTATGCCAGTCAGGTGATGGGTTTCAGCACGCGCGAGACCCTGCTGCTGATTTTCGCTGTCAACATCACGGCGGCCATCGGCGCCTGCCTGTTCGGCCATGTGCAGGATCGCATCGGCCATGTGCGCACCATCGCGCTGACGCTGATCGGCTGGATCGGCGCCATCGGGCTTCTCTGGGCGGCGCCGCTTCACCCGGAGAGCGTCGGCATATTCTGGATCGCGGCAAATCTCGCCGGTCTGTGCCTGGGCGCCGCGCAATCCGCCGGACGCGCGCTGGTCGGCCTGCTGGCGCCGCCGTCCCGGCTGGCGGAGTTCTATGGCTTCTGGGGCCTGTCGGTCAAGCTCTCCTCAATCATGGGGCCGCTGACCTACGGTGTCGTCACCTGGGCCACCGACGGCGACCATCGCGGCGCCCTCTTGCTGACCGGCGGTTTTTTCATCGTCGGTCTGATCCTGCTCTCCGGCGTAAAAGTGCTGCGCGGTCGGCGCGCGGCCCTGCGCGCGGCGCGGGTGGACGGGGTAGCATTGGGGGCATGAATCAGGCCGACGCAGAACAATTGCTCGACATTATCCGCGCGCTTTCCCGCGAGATGCGCCCGGGCGCGACCGGCATCGAGGCGCTCGGGCTGGATCATGCGCTGGAACGCGATTTCGGCCTCGACAGCCTGGCGCGCGTGGAACTGCTCGCCCGCATCGAACGCGACCTGGGGGTGAAGCTGGCCGAGGCGGCCTTCGCCGAAGCCGAAACGCCGCGCGACCTGTTGCGGCAGATGGGCAGCGCCGTCCCCATGCACACGGCGGGCCGGACTGACGCCGTCCCCATGCACGCGGCGGGCCGAAACCACGCCGTCCCGCCAGCGCCGACTTTTGCAGCGACCATCGAACATCCGCCGGAGACCATCGCCACCCTGACCGAAATGCTCGACTGGCATGTCGCGCAACACGGCGCGCGGGTGCACATCACCTTGTATGGCGAGGGTGAACAATGCGCGGACATCACCTACCGCATGCTGCAAGCGGAAGCGCTGGCGCTGGCGGCGGGCCTGCTTGCGCAGGGCGTGCATCCCGGCGACCGCATCGCCATCATGCTGCCCACCGGGCGCGAATTCTTCGCCGCCTTCTACGGCGCCCTGTATGCCGGTTGCGTGCCGGTGCCGCTGTATCCGCCGGCGCGTCCATCGCAGCTCGAAGATCACATGCGGCGCATCGCCGGCATCGTCGCCAATGCCGAGGCCGCCGTGCTCGTCACCGACCCGCGCGCCAAGCTGCTTGGGTCTTTGTTGCAGGCGCAATGTCCCTCGCTGCGGGAGTTGGCAACAGTCGCGGAGCTGTCTGCTTCCAGTTCCTCCCCCTTCAAGGGGGAGGTTAGGAGGGGGATGGGGCAGAACATCGCTTTCCTGCAATACACCTCCGGCAGCACCGGCGACCCCAAGGGCGTGGTGCTGACCCACGCCAACCTGCTGGCCAATCTGCGCGCGATGGAGCAGGCCTCGGGCGTCACCGCCGACGACATCTTCGTTTCCTGGCTGCCGCTCTACCACGACATGGGCCTGATCGGCGCCTGCCTGGGGAGCATGGCCATTGGCTTCAGGCTGATCCTCATGTCGCCGCTGGCCTTTCTCGCCAGGCCAGAGCGCTGGCTCGCCGCCATCCACCGCCACCGCGCCACCGTCTCGGCGGCGCCCAACTTCGCCTACGAACTGTGCGCCAACAAGTTGAGCGATGCCGACCTCGCGGGTCTCGACCTCTCCTGCTGGCGGCTGGCCTACAACGGCGCCGAGCCGGTCAGCCCGGACACGCTGGCGCGGTTTGCCGCGCGCCTGGCGCAATCCGGTTTCAACCCGACGGCCATGACCCCCGTGTATGGCCTGGCGGAATCCTCCGTGGGGCTGGCCTTTCCGCCGCTGGGGCGGGGCCCGCTGATCGACTGCGTGGAGCGCAACACCCTATCGACGACCGGCATCGCCCGCCCGGCACAAAGTGGTCAAAAAATCGTCACCTGTGGCCGGGTTCTGCCGGGTCACGACCTGCGCATCGTCGATGCCCAGGGCCGCGCACTGCCCGAACGCACCCAGGGCCGCGTGCAGTTTCGCGGGCCTTCAGCGACCAGCGGCTATTACCGCAATCCCGAAGCCACGGCAAAACTGTTCGATGGCGACTGGCTGAACACCGGCGACCTCGGCTATCTCGCCGCCGGCGAGCTGTATCTCACCGGGCGCGAGAAGGACATCATCATCCGCGGTGGCCACAACATCTATCCGCAGGAACTGGAAGAAGCGGCTTCCCGTGTCGCGGGTGTGCGGAAGGGCGGCGTGGCGGTGTTTCCCGCCACCGCCCCGCAGAGCGGCAGCGAACGGCTGGTGGTGCTGGCCGAGACGATCGAGAGGGACAGCACGGCACGGGAACGCATCGTGGCGGAAATCAACCGGCTCGCGGTCGACCTGATCGGCCTGCCGGCCGACGATATCGTGCTGGCGCCGCCGCGCAGCGTGTTGAAAACCTCCAGCGGCAAGATCCGCCGCGCCGCCTGTCGCGAGCTTTACGAACGCGGCAAACTGGGCGGACAACCCGGCGCCAGGGCGCGCGCGCCCTGGCTGCAGATGCTGCGGCTTGGCTGGGCCGGCGCCCAGGCGCGCAGCGAGCGACTGGCGCGCGCAGTCGGCGGCCGGGTGTGGAGTATCTGGGCCTGGGCGGTATTCGCCACGCTGGTGCCACTGGCCTGGATTTTGATCGTGCTCGCGCCGGCGCTCACGCTGCGCCGCCACATCGCCCGGCTGACCGCCCGCGCGGCGCTGTCACTGACCGGACTGACCCCCGGAACGGAAGGCTTGCGGCACCTCGCCGGCAACACCCCGCTGATCGTCGTGGCCAACCACGCCAGTTATCTGGACGGACTCATTCTCACCGCCGTGCTGCCGCCCCGCTTCGCCTATGTCGTGAAACAGGAATTGCTGGGCAACCCCTTCGCGGCCATTCCCCTGCGTCGGCTGGACAGCGCCTTCGTCGAGCGTTTTGATGGCGCGCGCGGCGTCCTGGACACGCGCACGCTGGAAACGCGCATGCATGACGGCGATGCCCTGCTCTTCTTCCCCGAAGGCACCTTCCGCAAGGCGCCGGGGCTGCTGCCATTTCGCATGGGCGCCTTCGTCATCGCCGCGAACACCGGCAAGGCGGTGGTTTCAGTTACCCTGACCGGCACCCGCGCCCTGCTGCCCGGCGAATCATTGCGGCCGCGTCACAGCCCGCTGCAGGTTTGGGTGGACGCGCCGCTGCTCGCACCGCCAGGGGATAGCTGGCAGGCCGCGCTGCAACTGCGCGATGCCGCGCGCCGCCAGATGCTGGCGCGGCTGGATGAACACGATGCCATTGACGTTTAATGTGAAAATAAAGCGTTTGCGCCGGGCCGCCCCAAGCAAACGCGACACGCGGCGCCAGCCGCAACCCGCTCCGCTGCCAAAAGAAGCGGCCCGTGATCAACGAGCAAAGCGAGCCGCTTGGAACCCCCCGCGAGGGGGGCGAAGGGGGGCGGACGTTTTTAACCGAGAAAAGGATGACACCCATGACCTTGCCCGACGACCCCGCCGCACTGCAGTCGCTCTTGACCGACCTCAAGATCGAACACCACGACCTGGACGAAACCATCGCCCGGCTGGAAGGCGCGCCGCCGCATGACGAACTGCTGATGCGCCGGCTCAAGAAACGCAAGCTGCAACTCAAGGACCGCATTTCCGCCGTCCAGCGCCTGCTCGGCCCCGACCTGAGCGCCTGATCCAATGACAAAATGGGGGCCGATACCCACCCCCCGCCAAACCATCGAAGCGTGCCATGGATTTCTTCCAGACCCTGATTCTCGCCCTGGTACAGGGCATCACGGAATTCCTGCCGATTTCCAGCTCCGCCCACCTGATTCTGGTGCCTGCGCTAACCGGATGGGAAGACCAGGGACTGGCGTTCGACGTGGCGGTGCATGGCGGCACGCTGTTGGCCGTCATCCTGTATTTCCGCGTCCAGCTGGCGCACATGGCCGTTGCCGGCGCGGGCTCGCTGGCCGGCCGCTGGACACCGGATGCCAAACTCGCCTGGGCGGTGGTGCTGGCCACCTTGCCGGTGGTGGTCGCCGGCCTGCTGTTCAAGGAGCTGGTGGAAGGCCCCCTGCGCGGGCCGCTGGTCATCGCCACCACGACGATCAGCTTCGGCCTGCTGCTGTGGTGGGCCGATTACAGCGGCGGCAAAAACCGCGACGAATATTCGCTGAGCTGGCGTGATGCCTTGCTGGTCGGGCTGGCGCAGGCAATCGCCCTGATCCCCGGCACTTCGCGCGCCGGCATCACCATCACCGCCGCGCTGCTGCTCGGCCTCAAGCGCGAAGCCGCCGCGCGCTTCTCTTTCCTGCTGTCGATTCCGACCCTGCTGGCGTCCGGGGTGCTGGTCACCCGTGATCTGCTGGAAAGCGCCGCGCCGGTCGACTGGAGCGTACTCCTGCTCGGTGCGGCCCTCGCCGCCATCAGCGCCTACCTGTGCATCCACTTCTTCATCCGCCTGCTGGAACGCACCGGCATGCTGCCCTATGTGATCTACCGCCTGTTGCTGGGTGCGGTACTGCTGATTTTGTTCTGGTAAGCGCCCGCTTCAAATCAAAATGGGGGCAAAAACCATTTCCCCGTTCAACCACGGCCTGTCGCTCGGACAATGGCGGTTGCTGCGTCCGGACGAAAGATTTTAATGTCGATGAAGGAGATGTCATCATGCAACTGACCAGCAACAGCTTCAAGGACGGGGAAAAGATTCCCGGCGAATACGCCTTCTGCATTGAGGATGCCGCGCGCCACGTCAGCCTCGGCGGTAACCGCAATCCACAGCTCGCCTGGCGCGACGCTCCCGCCGCCACCCGTTCCTTCGCCGTGATCTGCCATGACCCGGATGTTCCCAGCCGCGGCGACGACGTCAATCAGGAAGGCCGCAGCGTGCCGGCCAGCCTGCCGCGCATCGATTTCTTCCACTGGGTGCTGGTCGACCTGCCGGCCGGTGTCGCGCAAATCGCCGCCGGCGAGTTCTCGGCAACCGTCACCACCCGCGGCAAGCCGGGTCCGGCGGCGGCGCATGGATCGCGCCAGGGCATCAACGACTACACCAGCTGGTTCACCGGCGACCACGACATGAACGGTGACTACCACGGCTACGACGGGCCCTGTCCGCCCTGGAACGACGAGCTGCGCCACCGTTATGTCTTCACCGTCTTCGCGCTCGATGTCGAACGCCTGCCGCTGGAAGGGAAGTTTACCGGCCATCAGGCGCGCGCCGCCATGCAAGGCCACATCCTGGCGCAGGCCAGCCTGACGGGCGTCTATACGCTCAATCCCGCCCGATCAACGTAAACTACGCTGCGCTCCCACACAAAGGAACCGTTATGAAACTCGACGCCGCCACCTTCGACCAACTCTTTCGCAACGCCCGCAGCCACAACGAATGGCTGGACAAGCCCATCCCGGATACCCTGCTCACCGAACTGCACGACCTGATGAAATGGGGCCCGACCAGCGCCAACTGCTGGCCGCTGCGCGTGGTCTTCGTCAAGTCGGCGGCAGCGAAAGCGCGCCTCATCCCCACCCTGATGGAAGGCAACCGCGCCAAGGTGCAAGCCGCGCCAGTCACCGCCATCCTCGGCATGGACCTCGACTTTCCCGACTGGCTGCCCAAACTGTTCCCGCATACCGACGCGAAATCCTGGTTCGCCGGCAACGCCGAACTAATCCACGCCACCGCCTTTCGCAACAGCAGCCTGCAGGGCGCCTACTTCATGCTCGCCGCGCGCGCGCTGGGCCTCGACTGCGGACCGATGTCCGGCTTCGACGCCGCCCAGGTGAATGCCGAATTCTTCGCTGGCACGAATGTCGAGGCCAACTTTATCTGCAGCATCGGCTACGGCGACGCCAGCAAACTGTTCCCGCGCAGCCCGCGGCCAGACTTCGCCGAGGTCTGCAAGATCGTCTGAACTGTACGTCACCCCGGCCTGCGCCGGGGTGGCAGCGGAATCAATGTGCCGAAGAGTTTGCCGCAGGATCACGCAACCCTGATCTCCACCTTGCGCGGCTGCAGGTGCGCGACTTTCGGGATGCGCAGCTTGAGCACGCCCTGGTCGAACTCGGCGCTGACCTTGTCGGCATCCAGTTCCTTGGACAGGGTGAACACCCGCCGGTAACGCGGCAGGCTGACTTCCGCATGCGTCGCCTCCATGCCCTCGGGCATGTCGAGCGCCAGTTCGCCCTCGATGCTCAGCTTACCGTCCTCCACATGCAGGCTAAGCCTGTCTTTCGGCACGCCGGGCAGGTCGGCATACAGGGTGATGCCGTTGGCGTCTTCAATGACATCCACCGGCGGCAGCAAGGCCGCCTCGTTGCGGGCGCTGTCGGCGGGGTTGGCGATGTCGGCAGTTTCATTGTTCATGGCATAGTCTCCTTCACTGAATGGTGATGCGGCGCGGCTGGGCGGCTTCCTTGCGGGCGATGCCGATGTGCAGCACGCCGTCGCGATACTTCGCCTCCACCGCATTGGGATCGATGTCGTCGGGCAGCGTCACCACCCGGCGGAACGAGCCGACGGCACGCTCATCGATATGCACGGTGGCTTTTTCCGGAATGTCGGCGACGCGGCGCTCGCCGGCCACGGTGAGCACGCCTTTCTCGATCTGCACATCCAGCGTGGCCGGATCGATGCCGGGGACGAAGGCATAAATATCCACCGAGCGCGGCGTGCCGCCGACGTTCATCGCCGGATATCCGCGCGCCTGGCCGCGGATGCTCGGTGATACTTCGAAAGCCTGCTGCATCTCGCGCTGCAGGTGAGCCAACTCAGCATATAAATCGCGGGGAAATGGACTACGATGCATCATGATGAAACCTCCTGAAATTAGGTTGCGGGCGCCAACTGCAGCGCCTCTCGAGTCAGAAAATGGGAGTGGCAAACCCGATTTCAAGGACTTGATAGCGCGTCCTTCCGCCACCATCTAAAGAAGATGCCACCTGTTGCAGAGGGAAATTGCGCATGGAATTCAAGGACTACTACCAGACACTCGGCGTGGCGCGCGATGCCACCGCGGATGAAATCCGCAAGGCCTTTCGCAAGCTGGCGCGCAAATACCACCCGGACGTTTCCAAGGAAGCGAACGCCGAAGCGCGCATGCAGGAAGTCAACGAGGCCAATGCCGTGCTCTCCGACCCGGAAAAGCGCGCCGCCTACGACCAGCTTGGCCGCAACTACCAGCCTGGTCAGGAATTCCGCCCTCCGCCCGACTGGGATGCGGGCTTCGAATTTTCCGGACCGGGCTTCTCCCCCCGCGATGCGGCGAACTTCTCGGATTTCTTCGCCGAACTGTTCGGCCGTGCCGGCGGCATGGGTGGTGCCGGGCAGCGTGGCTTTCAGCCGCATGGCGGCAGCATTCACGCCCAGGGCGAGGACCACCATGCCAAGGTGCTGCTCGACCTGGAAGACGCCTTCACCGGCGCAACGCGACAGATCGGCCTGCGCGTCCCCCGGCTCGACGCACAGGGCCGCGTGACCGTCGACACCCGTACCCTGAACGTAAAAATTCCCCAGGGCGTAAGTGCCGGACAGGTGCTGCGGCTGGCTGGCCAGGGCTCACCGGGCATGGGCGGCGCCCTCGCCGGCGACCTGCTGCTCGAAGTCCATTTCAAACCCCACCCGCGCATGCGCGCCGACGGCCGCGACATTCACCTCACCCTGCCCGTCACGCCCTGGGAGGCGGCGCTCGGCGCGGTCGTCACGATCGATCTGCCCGCCGGCCAGATCAAGCTGCGCATCCCCGAAAACGCGCAAAGCGGTAAACAACTGCGCGTGCGCGGCAAGGGCATTCCCGGCAAACCGGCCGGCGACCTGCTGCTCGACATCCAGGTCGTATTGCCCCCCGCCGATACACCGCGGGCACGGGAACTGTACGAAACCATGGCGAAAGAACTCGCCTTCAATCCGCGCGGAAAGGGCTAAGCCATGCGTGACGAAGACATCCTGATCGGCAGCCTGATGGAAGAAACCTGGCTGACCCTGGAACAGGTCGCCGCCGCCTGCACTGTGGAACCCGCCTGGCTGCTGCTCCACCTCGACGAAGGCCTGTTTCCCCATGCCGAAAGCGTCGCCGGCGTGTGGCGCTTTTCCGGCCCCGCCCTGCAGCGCGCCCGCCGCATGCGCGAACTGGAACGCGATTTCGACGCCGTGCCCGAACTCGCCGCGCTGGTCGCCGACCTGCTGGAAGAAATGGACGAACTGCGGGAGCGGCTGCCGCGCGGCTGATCCCGGCCCGCTAACAAAAGTCGGCGGTGGCGGGACGGCGGCGCGCTGGCGAAGACGCGGCGCTTCGGCTACAATCAACTGGTCACATAGTCACGAGGCAACGTCCATGCGCACCATAACCCTGGCCGAAACCAAGGCCCACCTCTCCGCCGTGGTCGATCAAGTGCAGGCGGGCGAGGAAATCGTCGTCACCAAACGCGGGCGGGCCGTCGTCCGGATCGTCCCGGCTGCGTCCCGGCCCGCGCGCGGCGCGACGTGGATTGACGCCCTGGCCAGCTTTGTCGAAGCCCAGCCCATGACTTCCGCCAGCGTGGTCGACCTGCGGGCGCAGGACGGTTATTGATGGGGATTTATCTCGATACATCGGCGCTCGTCCCCCTGTTTTTCCATGAAGCCGCAAGCGCGGCGCTGCGCGGGCGGTTGCGCAAGGAGCGAGAACTGTGGGTCAGCCACTGGACGCTCGCCGAGTTCTCCAGCGCGGTCGCATTCAAGATACGCGCAGGCCATACTACCGCAGCGACCGCGCAGGCGGCGCACGGCAAGCTGCAAGCGGTGCTGACGCAAGGCGGGCTGCACGTTGCCGAAGTGCAAGGCGCCGATTTCGAGCGGGCCGCGCAGTTGTGCACGGCACATGCCTCCGGCCTGCGCACGCCCGACGCTCTGCATGCCGCCATCGCCGCACGGCTCAGGTGCATCGTGCTGACGGCGGATCGCGGGCAGGCCGTCGGCTGCCAATATCACGGCATCGGCCATGAATTGCTGGCGCCATGACCACCCTCTCCACCGCCGCCGTCGAATCCTTCATCGCCCGCTGGCAGGGCGTGACTGCTTCCGAACTCGCCACCGCCCAGAGCTTCGTCATCGAGCTTTGCGCACTGCTTGGTGTCGAAGCGCCCGCACACCGGGATGACTACATGTTCGAGCGGCCGGTCAGCTTCAGTCATGGCGACGGCGGCAGCAGCCCCGGCCGCATCGACTGCTACCGGCGCGGCTGCTTTGTGCTGGAAGCGAAGAATGCTTTCGGAGCAGGCTAACCTCGTCTCTGCCGAGGTTAAGCCGAGAAGCGGCGGGCCGAAACCAAAAGTCGGCGCTGGCGAGGCGGCTTGCCGAATGTAGCCACCGGCCAGATTGACCAAAGTCGTCATGGTCTGGGATACTCCTCGACAAGTTGTTAAACATGTGTTCACTTTGAGGCCAAGATTAATGGGTGCAATCGATCTGGGGCAGGATGCGCAAATCGCCTCCCGCTATCGAGCAGACAAGTCCGTGATTTTATTTTCGGGGGATTGCATCGATTTGTTGCGGGATATTCCCGACGGCGGCATTCGTCTGATTGTGACGTCGCCCCCCTATAACTTGGGCAAGTCTTATGAGCGCAAAGGTGATTTCGACAAGTATCTTGCCTGGCAGGACAAGATCATCGCCGAGTGCATCCGGGTTCTGCATCCGCAAGGAAGCCTATGCTGGCAGGTTGGCAATTTCGTTCATGCGGGCGAAGTTGTTCCTTTGGATATTGCGCTTTATTCCTCCTTCAAAGGACGTGGAATGAAAATGCGCAATCGGATCATCTGGCACTTCGAGCACGGCTTGCATTGTTCCCGGCGACTTTCGGGCCGGCACGAAACCATCATGTGGTTCACCAAGGAAGATGATTACCTGTTCAATCTGGATACGATCAGGGTGCCGCAAAAATACCCAGGCAAGAAGCACTTCAAGGGGCCAAAGGCGGGCCAGTTTTCGTGCAACCCCCTTGGCAAGAATCCTGGTGATGTTTGGGTAATACCCAACGTGAAGAATAATCATGTGGAGAAAACCATACACCCATGCCAGTTTCCGATCGAGCTCGTGGAACGGCTGGTGTTATCAATGACAGAACCGGGCGATTGGGTGCTGGATCCATTCGCCGGCGTGGGCTCCGCACTGGCTGCGGCGGTACGCCATGGACGCCGCGCGGTGGGCGCCGAGCTCGACGAGGAATATGTCGCCATTGCGAAACAACGCCTACGTCAGGCAAGGAGCGGCGTGTTACCGGTACGCACCATGGGACAACCCGTTTATGATCCGGCGCGTTCCGGCAAGTCATTGACGATACAGCCTTGGCTCAGGGAAGAAAATCATCCGATCGGTGGACAATTCACGCTGCTCGATTCGGCGCGGGCGGAATACAAGGTCAAAAAATGTCGCGGCCGACCTGAAACTGGCCGTAGCTGGCCGAAGTGAAATTGGCTTTTCTTCTGGTGGTTGAGTAAAAGAGTTGGCTATTCTTTGCTGTTTGGTTTTTCTTCGGTTTTCTTCGTAACTCG
>Ga0208244_101563_pt1 | contig 11433 bp, 10 predicted proteins | sample SubbioCR12Aug_5A_FD_184828 | JGI IMG/M metagenome (GOLD analysis project Ga0208244, IMG submission 184828) | Serpentinite rock and fluid subsurface biosphere microbial communities from McLaughlin Reserve, California, USA - CR12Aug_5A (SPAdes) | ecosystem: Environmental > Terrestrial > Deep... | reverse complement strand
GGCGTTGTGGACAGCGGTGCACCGACCGGCGCAAACCGCAAGGTCTGCATCATTGACTCGGGGTACTACACCGGTCATGAAGACCTGCCGAACAGCAGTTCGCAGGTCAGCGGCTACAACGGCAACCTCGCCTGGGACCAGGATGGCGACGGGCACGGCACGCATGTGGCTGGCACCATTGTTGCGATGAACAACGCCCTGGGCGTGATCGGTGTGACGCCCGGCACGGTTCAGGTCTATGTGGTGCGTGTCTTTGGGAATGATGGTATCTGGGCGTACTCATCCACTCTGCTTCATGCCGCGCAGCGCTGCCGCGACGCCGGCTCCCATATCATCAGCATGAGCCTCGGCGGAAGCCGCGCGAACAATACCGAGAGGAACGGTTTTGCCACCCTGTACAACACGAACGGCATCCTCTCCATTGCGGCGGCAGGGAATGCGGGCACGAATGCCCACCACTATCCCGCTTCGTACGATACGGTCATTTCAGTCGCTGCCATTGACAGCAACAAACTCGTGGCGGATTTCTCGCAGTACACCAATCAGGTGGAACTTGCGGCGCCCGGCGTGGGCGTGCTCAGTACCGTGCCCTACATTGACAGCACCACCCTCACCGTCGGCGGCGTGACGTACTCCGGCAGTCATATCGAGTTCTCCGCCCGTGGTTCCGCCAGCGGCGCACTCGTGGATGGCGGGCGCTGTACCGCCACCAATGGCGCGTGGTCCGGCAAGGTAGTGCTTTGTGAGCGCGGCGATATTTCCTTTTACGATAAAGTCCGCAACGTGCAACTCAGCGGTGGAGCGGCGGCAGCGATCTACAACAACGTCCCTGGCGGGTTTGTTGGCACGTTGGGCGACGGCAACTCCTCCACCATCATCGGCATCAGCCTGAGCCAGGAGGACGGACAATTCCTGGTTGCGAACCGCCTCGGGCAGACCGCCAACGTTTCCAGCAGTTACACTGCCCCCGCCAGCGGATATGAGTTCTACGATGGGACTTCGATGGCGACCCCGCACGTGTCTGCGGTGGCGGCGCTGGTGTGGTCCGCCAATCCCTCCGCGACCAATGTCCAGATCCGCCAGGTGTTGCGCGACACCGCTGAGGACCTCGGCGCGGCTGGGCGCGATAATTACTATGGCTACGGTTTGGTGCGCGCCAAGGCTGCGGTTGACGCGATCGGCGGCGGCGGAGGCACCGACCCGCAGGAACTGCATGTCGGAAATCTGACCGGCGCCAAATCCACCAAGGGTAAAAACTGGAGCGCCACTGTCACCATCACCGCGTTCGACCAGAACAACGCCGCGGTTTCGGGCGTGGTTGTGACCGGCAGTTGGAGCGGCGCCAAGACCGGCACCGCCTCCTGCACCACCGGCACCAATGGTGCGTGCTCGGTTTCCACCGGCAACATGAGCTCCGGCACCAGTGTCACCTTCACTGTGAGCAACCTCGCGAAGGACGGCTATACCTATAACTCGTCCGCCAACGTGGTTTCGAGCATCACAATCGTCAAGTAGCGTTTGCTTCAACAAAAACAGGGATGGCTGTGATGCCATCCCTGTTTTTTTAAGAACAGAATTGCTATTTGACCTTCATAAATCCGAACAGACTCCACAGCCCGCGCATCATTCTGTGGGGGAAATCTGGTTTCAGGAACTGGTTCGGACACGCCCCCGGAATGACCGCGATCCCGTTCGCCCGGCAGGTCTCCACCGCGGATTGCGAGACGCTTGTCATGCCCGCCGCGAGACCGGGCTTGACGCCCATCATGCAGTGCATCCAAACGTGTTTGACGCCCAAGTCCACGCACTGGCTCACGATCTGCTCGGTTATTTTGGGGTTGGCGAGGATGAAGACCGCGTCGGGTTTTTCAGGGATGGATGCCAGGTCGGGGTAACAGGCATCCCCGTTGAAAGAGGCGATGCGCGGGTTGACGGCAAATACCTGGTAGCCGTTTTCCTTGAATCTGTTGTATGCCAGGTTACAGCCGGTATCGCGCTTGTCCGAAACACCGACGACGGCGATGCGTTTCTGCGCGAGAAAGTCCTGCACCATGGTGTCGAGTTTTGACATGGAAATTCTCCTTGACACCGGATTATAGGAACATTCGCCCGCAAGGCGAAGTGATGAACATCACCTGTTTGGCGTTTTTACCTCCCGAAATCAGCGCTGGGCGACCAATTCGCTCAAACTTCCCGCGATGATATCCGGTGCGGGCGTCCATGCTTTCGCCTGCTCCGGCGTGGAGACGCCGCTCAACACCAGCGCGGTGGGGCATCCCACCGACTGACCTGCCGCGATGTCCGTTTCGAGGCGGTCGCCGACGACGAGGGTTTCCTCATTTTTTGTCCCCAGTTTTCCCAGTGAAAGTTCCATCAGGTAGGGGAATGGCTTGCCCGCCACGACCGGCTCCACGCCCGTTGCCGTCGTCACCACTGAGAGCCACGCGCCCGACCCGGGGATTTCCCCGCGCGGGGTGGGGAAGGTGCGGTCGGTGTTGGTGCTGTAGAACGGTCTACCCGCCCGGACAAGCAGGGTCGCTTCGGCGATCTTCTGGAAGTTGATGCCGCGGTCGATGCCCATCACCACGGCTTCCGCTTCGGATGCGCGCTCCACGCCCAGAATTTCAAATCCTTTCTCTTCCAATGCCGCGCGGATGCCCTCCTCGCCGATCATGAAAATCTTTGTCCCGCGCGGATGCTTCTGCGCCAGTAGGAAGGCGATTCCCATCGCAGAGGTCACCACTTGCGAAGAGTCAATGTCCACACCGAGGTCGGCTAATTTTTTCTCATATTCTTCCGGGGTTTTTGTTCCGTTGTTGGTGGCGAACACGAACTTCAACCCGCGCTCGCGGATTCGTTTGAAGATGGCGGGCAGGTCGCCGATGGGCGCGTCGCCTTTCCAGATCACGCCGTCCATATCGAGGATGAGGGATTTTATGTTTTCAGGAATCATATGCCAAACTTCTTTTTGAGGTATTGCATCACAGGTTTGTCGATCCATTGACCGTTCGGGTCGGCGCGTTCTTCGAAATTTTCGTTGCCGATGAATTCATTGAAGGCATCCGCAAAGGATTTCTTCCTTTTCAGATACCCGGCGTGTTTCAAAATGAGGGTCATCTGTTCGAGAGCCTTTCCCTTCAGCGCAAGCCGGTCGCTTTTGGGGCTTTTGTCGAAATAGAGGGAATGCAGTTCGAGTAACTCGCCCAGCCTCGGCACGGGGTCTTCATGGTCGTCCACGCGATAGTCGATCCAGCGGTCCATGTATCCGCCGTAGCCGCCCTTCGGCTTGACCACGTAGATTGCCGCGGATTGACGTCCGCGTTTGTCGCCACCGGCGCGGTCGCCCGCCAAAAGCGCGGAAAAGAGGCGTTCTGGCAAACTTCCTTTGGTTGCGAGAAATTTCCTTTCCATTGCCGTTACGACTTTCCCCCCGCAAGGATATTTCCCTGAATGGCATACCCCCTGCCGGTCGCGCCGCCTGCCCAGGGAAAGCATCCATCTCCTGTAAAGGTTGCCGACCTGCCTTTCGCGTCCACAAGACCGACCTGGCGAAGTTCGCGGTCGGGGTCGTTTCGCAATAGCCCAGCCAGTGTCTCCTTTGCGGACATCCCATGTGCCATTATTTCCAGCCCGCCCGGACCAAATGCCGTATTCGCAAAGGATTGGGTCGCCACGGCGCCTGCGCCTGCCTGCGCCCACGGTACAACCGCTCCGACCGCAGGGAATTTGGAGGCAACTGCAACACCCCAGGTTTTTGATTTCAAGTCACATGCAACGATTGAAAAGGTCATATTATCCGATTTCCTTGTGTTCGATTTGTGTGGTTTACCCTGTTCCCTGCATTATACCCAGCATATTCATGCCGACAAAAAAGACCTCGAAGATATTCTCTCCGAGGTCTCCACTAATCGCTAACTGCTACTCGCTAACGGCTACTTGGCAATTTTCTCCGGCGTCTCGATCACCTGGTCCACCAGACCGTAATCCACAGCCTGCTGGGCATCGAGGTAAAAGTCACGGTCAAGATCGCGTTCGATCACTTCCAGCGGCTTGCCGGTGTGTTTTGACATGATTCCATTGAGCAGGGACTTCAAACGCAGGATTTGCTTGGCTTGAATCTCGATATCCGTCGCCTGTCCCTGCGCGCCGCCGAGCGGCTGGTGCATGTGGACAGTCGCGTGCGGCAGGGCGTAGCGTCTGCCCTTGGTGCCGGCAGTCAGCAACACGGTCCCGAAAGAGGCGGTCACACCGACGGCAACCGTGCTGATCGGGTTCGAAATGATCTGCATCGTGTCGTAGATCGCCAGCCCCGCATAGATCACTCCGCCGGGCGAGTTGATGTACATGCGGATCTCCTTCTCCGGGTCTTCGTGGTTCAGGAAGAGCAGCTGCGCCACGATCACGTTCGCCACCTGGTCATCGATCGGCGTGCCGAGGAAGATGATGTTGTTGCGCAGGAGAAGCGAATAGATGTCATAGGCGCGTTCGCCGCGCCCGGTGTTCTCGACCACCATTGGAACTACATTTCGACTTTGCTCGATGCGAGCATTCTTGAAATCAGGAATCATGTTTGTCTCCTTATAACTTGGGACGATGATACTCAACCTGTATTGGATTTATATTAATCTTTTGATGGACGATTCCAATACATTCGCCTCGAACCCGACGGGGAGCCTGCCAGCCATTAATCGGCTTTTTCCTCCGCCGGGGAATTCTCCTGCTCGACTTCGCTCGCGGCAGGCGCTTCTTCCGCCTTGCTCTCGCCTACAACGGACTCTTCCTCCGCTTTCTTCGCGGCTTCCGCTTCCGCCTTCAGTTCTTCCACGGACTTGTACTCGCCAATGGCAATCGACTTGAGCATGTCCAGCGCCTTGCGGGTCATCACGCGGCTGGCGGATTCCATTGCAATTGCCTGGCTGAGTTCCTTTTGCCCCTTGCGCCCGCCGCGGACCTTGCTAAAGTCCATGCCTTGCATGGCGAGGTTGTTGATGGTGTTGTTGAACTCATTGTTCAATGATTCATCGTCCACCTCGATCTTTTCCAAACGGACGATCTCATCGAGGATCAAGCCGCGTTCGAGGCGTTTCTTCGCAACAGGGTTGACTTCCGCCTCCACGAATTCCTCCCGCGTGGTGTTGCGGACTTTGAAGTAGGTGTCCAGGTCCATGCCCTGCTGGGCGAGGCGGTTGGACAGGTCCGAAAGCACATGCTCGCCTTCGTGTTCGAGCGTGTGTTCGTGATACTTGATGGTCGCGCCTTCCTTGACCTTTTCGATCAAGTCGACGAAATATTTATCGTTGTATTCGTTTTGTGAACGAAGCTCGACATCCGTTTTCACTGCATTCAACAGCGCATCGAGTGTTTCGCCTGCGCCGGTCATTTTGGCAAGGTCATCGTTCAGTTCAGGCAGGATGACACTGCGCACAGTTTTGACCGTGGCTTCGATCTCAACTTCTTTTCCCTGCAATTCCTCCACCTCCCAATCCGCAGGGAAGATGTGATTGACCTTCTTGCTTTCGCCAGCCTTCAACCCGACCAATTCTTTTGCGAAGCCGTTGTAGGGCCACTCGGAATCACGCTCCTCCGCGCGGACGAAGGCGGCAAAGCCGGTGCGGTTCAGTTCCGGTGTTTCCGAGACCACATCCACGAGGACATAATCGCCGGTTTCCACTGCGCGTTCCACGTTCTCGGTGGAGGCGTACATCTGGCGCAGGTCTTCGAGCGCGGCATCCACATCCTTTTGTTCGGGGGCTTTCCATTCATAGGGCATGCGGACAGCGTGATAATCCCCGAGGTCAACAGTGGGGGCGAGGGGGACGCTGAATACAAACTTGGGAGGATCGAGGCTTTCGATGTTCTCGAGAACGCCGGAGGCGCCGGGGTTCACATCCGCCTCTTTCAGGATGTTGGAGTATTCTGAATCAATGAACAGGTCCACCGCCTGCTCGGTGATCGCGCTTTCACCGTACGTCCGCACGACGATGTCATACGGCGCCTTGCCCGGGCGGAATCCGGGGATATTCCCGCGCGAGGCGATCTTGCGCGCGGCGCGTTTTTTGTACTCGAGCATCTTGTCTTGATCCACTTCCACGATCAGTTTTACGGAGTGGTCTTCCTGGTATTGTTTTTCGATATTCAATATATATTCCTTGTTAACGTCATTGCGAGGAGGTGATTTTCCGACGAAGCAATCTCAAGATTTGGGAGGATTGCTTGGCGGCGTGAAACGCCGTTCGCAATGACGGAATGATGGTGGGGATGGTGGGAGTCGAACCCACACGCCTTGCGGCATGGCGTCCTAAGCGCCACTCGTCTGCCAGTTCCGACACATCCCCGGCGCACCCGGTCGGCAAGGATGGGCGGCGCAATTATACCGTAAGGGATGGGGGATTTTAGGTAATATCGCATGAAACTTTGGAAATTCCCTCCCAAAAAACGCCGAAGCCTCCTAACCGCCAACCGCCAATCTCTCCTTCGCCGCCTTCAACAATCCCACGAACAGCGGATGCGGTTTCATCGGGCGCGACAAAAACTCGGGGTGGAATTGGCTCGCCACCATGTACGGATGCTCCGCCAGTTCGACGATCTCGACCAGCTTGCCATCGGGGGATAGGCCGGAAAAGACCATGCCGCGTTCTGCAAAGGAATCGCGGTAGGCGTTGTTGAACTCGAAGCGGTGACGATGCCGTTCGTCCACTTGGGGGACGCCGTAAGCGGCGGCGGCTTTTGTCCCTTTTTGGAGCAGGCACGGGTAAAGTCCGAGGCGCATCGTCCCGCCCATGTCGGTGATCGCGCGTTGGTCGAGCATCAAGTCAATGATGGGATGTTCCGTACTGCGGTCGAATTCCGAGGAGTTGGCTTCCTCCAAATCCAAAACATTGCGGGCGAACTCGACGCACATTACCTGCATTCCCAGGCACAAGCCGAGATACGGGATGTTGTTCTCGCGCGCATAACGCGCCGCCATGATCTTGCCCTCCACGCCGCGCGAACCGAAACCGCCCGGCACGAGGATCGCATCCGCTTTTTTGATGACCTCCCAGCCCTTGTCCTTTTCGAGGTCGGCGGAATGCACCCAGCCGATGTCCACCTCCACGCTGTTGGCGATGCCGGCATGTTTGAGCGCCTCGCGCACCGACATGTACGCATCCTGCAATTCGACATATTTCCCGACCAGCGCCACGTTGACCGACGGCTTCGGCTTGCGGACTGCGTCCACCAGTTTTTTCCACGGGCGCATATTTGGCTTGCTCTTTGCCTGCAAGCCGAGTTTTTCCAGCATCAGGTCGCCGACACCCAGTTTTTCCAAAAGGAGCGGCACTTCATAAAGAACGTCCGCGGTTGCCATCGGAATGACCGCATCCTTTTCCACATCACAGAACAGCGCGATTTTTTCGCACAGCCCTTTTTCCACTTTCGCATCCGCGCGGGCGATGATGACATTCGGCGAAATCCCGATGGAACGCAGCGCCGCCACCGAATGTTGCGTGGGCTTGGTCTTGATCTCGCCTGTCGCGCCAATGATCGGCAGCCAGGTCACGTGCACGAACAGGCAGTTCTCGCGTCCGACTTCGTTGCGTAGTTGGCGCAGCGCTTCAAGAAAAGGCTGGGATTCGATATCCCCAACCGTGCCGCCGACTTCGAGGATGACGATCTCCGCGCCGGTTTCCTTGGCGACCAGCCCGATGCGGCGCTTGATCTCGTTCGTGATGTGCGGAATGACCTGGATCGTCCCGCCGAGGTAATCGCCGCGCCGTTCCTTTGCGATGGTTTCCGCATAGACCTGCCCCGTCGTGAAATTGCTGACGCGGCTCAGGCGGATGTCAATGAATCTCTCGTAGTGACCCAGGTCGAGGTCGGTCTCCGCGCCGTCGTCAAGGACGTACACTTCGCCATGCTGATACGGCGACATTGTGCCGGGATCCACGTTGATGTAGGGGTCGAGTTTCTGCACCGCCACTTTGAATCCGCGTTCCTTCAACAGCAGACCCGTTGCAGCGGCTGTCACGCCCTTCCCAACCGACGACACCACGCCGCCGGTAAAAAATAAATATTTCGTTGTCATGATTCATCTCCATTCCATGTCATTGCGAGGAGCGAACGCTTCGACTGCGCCCAGCGCAGGCTCCATGAGCGACGAAGCAATCCCCTTTCAGAACCGGGAGATTGCTTCGCCCTCTGCGTGGTCTCGCAATGACGTAAACAAAGAGAATGGGGAGGGCGTTTAAGCCCTCCCCATTCGGGGTTGCATTGCTTGTGGGGGCGAGTATCCCGTTTTGTTTCATCCGACCAGTTTCACCAGGTCTTCCGATGCGCGCCGCATCTCGAGGAAGATCATGCCAAGTTTGGCTTCATGACGCGCCATTGCGGTCAACACGGCTTCCTCTCCGATGGCGGTCAGCACGATCGAGCCCTTGTCGCCTTTAATATACACCTGCTCCAGTCCGCCGCGCCCGAGTTCGCTGGAGATGCGCTCGCCGAGGCTGAGCATCGCCGCCGACATCGCCGAGACGCGGTCTTCCTCCACGCCCTGTTGCAGGGCAGACGCCATGATCAAACCGTCCACCGAAACGACGGCGGATGCTTCGATCTCGGGGGCGGCGGCTTGCATGTTGCGCAGGCGTTCCACCATCTGGTCAGAGCGGGATTGTGCCATAACTCGGTCTCCTGGAGGACATTCAGTCTATTGAACGGCTAGAGTTTACCAGAAAAATCTTCATTCGAGAATTGCCCCCTCATTTCAATCTGTTTTCAACCATTTCCCTCTTTGCCTCGCCCCGAATTTGACCCGCGCCCCCCTTCATGTTAAACTTACCGATTGCCATGCTCAAAGCCCTGCTCGCATTGACCTTTCTTTTTCAGGAACTGCCCCCGGCGATCACCTCCCCGCAGGCGGGTGAAACGCTTCGCGGACAGGTCGAGATTCAAGGCAGGATGGACCTCCCGGACTTTGCCTCTGCAGAACTGGCATTTTCCTATGCCGCTTCAACCTCCGGGGATGCCTGGTTCCCCATCCAGACCTTTTCCGCCCCCCCGGCAGACTCCACCCTCGCCGTTTGGGATACAACCCTGGTCACCGACGGCGGCTACAACCTGCGCCTGCGCATCGTTTTACAGGATGGCTCCATTCAGGATTCCCTCGTCGTGGATTTGACGATCCGAAATTACACGCCCGATCCCACCGCCACGCCCACCGAAATCCCAACCACCACACCCACACCGCTTTTCTTTTCGCAATTTGATTCCCCGTCATTGCCGGGGCAGTCCACCCCCACGCCGGTCAGCGCTTTCCCCACCGCCACGCCGCTTCCCACCAACCCCGCCTCGTTGACAGCCGCCGCGATCCTCACAACATTTGGCAAAGCCGCGTTTGCCGTCTTTGGCGTATTTGCCTTTTTCTCATTGCTCTTCCGCCTTCGCAAAACTGCCTAACCTGCCGCTTGGAACCTGATACCTGACACCTGGAACTTCCCATGACAGAAACCTACCTCATCATCGGTCTCGGCAACCCCGGGCGCGAATACAGGGACACCCGCCACAACATCGGCTTCATGATGCTGGACCTGCTCGCCGTCCGCTTGGATGCGCGCGGGATGAAACTGCAATCCAAGGCAATCGTTACTTCGGCGCTTCACGAAGAGCGCAGGATCATCCTCGCCAAGCCCCAAACCTACATGAACCTCTCTGGTCACTCGGTGCAGGGACTGTTGAACTTCTACAAGATTCCCCACGCCCACCTGCTCGTTGCGCACGATGACATGGACCTGCCCTACGGCACGATCCGCATCCGTCCCAGCGGCGGACCGGGCGGTCAGCGCGGCATGGCATCCACCATTGAATTGCTCGGCACCAAGGATTTTCCGCGCCTGCGGCTCGGCATAGGTCGTCCGCCCGGGCGCATGGACCCGAAGGCATACGTCCTGCAAAATTTCTCGAAGGACGAGTTCAAGATTCTCCCCGACGTGCTCAACCGCGCCGCCGATGCCGCCCTCGAATTCGTGATGAACGGTTTGGACGCGGCGATGAATAAATACAATGGCACAATGTAAGGGCTGGGCTTGCCCCTGCCCATCATCGTGAAAACATGCGACAAGGGTCGCCCCTGCTAAAAATGCAACCCCTCCTCTCCCATCTTCACGCCCTTCCAGCCTATCAGTCTGTGCTGACTGAACTTACTGCTTGCAAACCCATCCCCGGGCTGGGTCTGCCGCGTTCTGCGCGCCTGCCCATTCTTGCCTGCCTGCACACGGATATCAACCAGCTCATTCTGCTCATCACCGACCGCGCCGATCATGCGCTTTCCTTGTTCGATGAACTCGGCTTCTGGGCGAAATCGCCGCGCTTTTTGTTTGCGGAGCCGAATCCGCTGTTCTATGAAGATGCCGCCTGGGGCGTCACCACCCGCCGCAAAAGACTGCAAACATTGACCGCGCTTTCCGCATATCACCTGCCATTTGTACCCAAACCCGAAACGCCGCCCATCATCGTGGCATCCGTCCGCTCGTTGATGACGCGTACCCTGCCGCGGCGGGACTTTCTCAAAGCCTGTAAAAAACTCGCGGTCGGGCAAACCAGCCAGCCCGACGGTCTGATCCGTGAGTGGGTGAGGATTGGGTATCAGCGGGTGAATACGGTCCTCGAGCCCGGTCAATTCTCGCATCGCGGCGGCATCCTCGATGTGTGGACCCCGACCGAGTTGAATCCCGTCCGCCTTGATTTCTTCGGCGATGAGATCGAGACCATCCGCCGCTTCGACCCCGCCACCCAGCGCACGGTCGAAAAATTGGATGATATTCTCATCACGCCCGCGCGCGAGTTTTTGGCGGAGGCGATGGATGATGAAGTGCAACTGTCCGAGTTTCATATCCCGCTGCTGCACGGACAGCCCGCCTCGTTGTTGGATTACCTGCCGAGGAAGGCGCTGGTGCTTGCCGAGGACTTGAGTCTGATCGATGCGATGGCGAATGAAGTGGAGGAGCAGGCGGTCAAGTTTCGGCAGGAGAGCATTGACGAGGGGACGCTTTCGCCCGATTTCCCCGTGCCGTATGTGCCCTGGTCCGAACTGCATGACCGGCTGGATGAGTTCGCTCATCTGGAGTTGGGTCACTCCACCGAGGTTGAGGGTGGAAGCGAACTGGCTTTGCATTTTGGTCACGATGAACGTTTTGGCGGCAGGCTCAAACCTTTTATCGATTATCTTCATCCGATTGTCGAAAGCGGCGCGCAGGTGTATCTGGTCTCGCGTCAGGCAAGCCGTTTGCAGGAGTTGTGGGGCGAGTATTTCCCGGATTCGGATTTTCAAAACATTGAGTTCATCGAAGCCTCGCTTTCCGAGGGTTTCACCCTCACTACTCATCCATTCTCTATTCATCTAATTACTGACTCGGAAGTTTTCGGCTGGGAACGTCCGCAACCCCGGGCGCGCCAGAGACA
>Ga0208244_101561_pt1 | contig 11439 bp, 10 predicted proteins | sample SubbioCR12Aug_5A_FD_184828 | JGI IMG/M metagenome (GOLD analysis project Ga0208244, IMG submission 184828) | Serpentinite rock and fluid subsurface biosphere microbial communities from McLaughlin Reserve, California, USA - CR12Aug_5A (SPAdes) | ecosystem: Environmental > Terrestrial > Deep... | reverse complement strand
CAAACTAAAAAAGCGTTTTCGGTGGTAGCTTCCTTAGTAAGGATACATCTGATAAGCTTGTTGGATGTGTTTGAATTACTAAGAAGCACGAACCGATATTATTTAAAACGAACAGGCTCTCCTCCAATAAATTTGCAGTATAACCTGCAATTTATATAGGGGGTGGCTTTTAAAAATAAAATCATAATGCCTGTTTATCTGGTAGTTACGTTTGAAAAAGAGTAAAATTACTTTTTAGTCGGATAATAGTGATAGAAAATAAAACATTAACATATGGAGAAAAATAATAAAGGATTGGTTGCTAGAGCTTTGGGTTATGTTGAAAAGGTTGGAAACAAGCTTCCCCATCCGGGGGCATTATTTGCATATTTTGCTCTAGGTATAATTGTATTAAGTTGGATAGCTTCATTGTTTAATGTTTCTGCAATTCACCCCGGTACAGGAGAAACAATAGAGCCATTTAATCTCCTTAGTAAGGCAGGCTTGCATAAAATCCTGACAAATATGGTGTACAATTTTACTTCATTTGCACCACTAGGCACAGTACTTACGGCTTTGTTGGGGATTGGAATAGCTGAAGCAAGTGGATTAATGTCAACCGGATTACGCTTGCTGGTTATCTCAGCACCTAAAAAACTGCTAACTTTTGCAATTGTATTTGCCGGAATATTATCAAATACTGCAAGTGAAGTTGGATACGTTGTTCTTGTTCCACTTGGCGGTATGATTTTTCTTGCTGTTGGCCGAAACCCAATTGCAGGTATTGCAGCCGCATTCGCAGGTGTGTCAGGAGGATACTCCGCAAACTTATTGCTTGGCACAATAGATCCTCTTCTGGCAGGTCTTTCTGAAGAGGCTGCAAAAATTATTGATGCAAGCTATACTGTTAGTCCTGCTTCAAACTATTATTTCATGTTTGTCTCTACTTTTTTTATTGCAATAATTGGAACCTGGGTAACAGAAAAAGTTATTATTCCAAGATTAGGCGAATATACAGGTGATGCAAAACCAGAGGTGATTAAAAAACTTGATGCAACAGAAAAAAGGGGGCTGAGGTTTACACTTATAACATTGATTATTATTATTCTTCTTGTTGTTTGGGGTTTATCTCCTATTGATAGGGGTTTTTGGAGCTATATCCCGAACTCAGGGTTCTTGCGAGACCCAATTACGGGCGGATTGTTAAAATCTCCTTTTATGGGAGGTATTGTTGCTATAATATTCCTTGTAGCAGGAATTCTTGGAATTGTATATGGAATAGGTGCAAAAACGCTGAAAGGAGCAGATGATGTTATTAAGGGAATGGGTAAGTCAATGTCAACATTAGGTACTTATATAGTCCTTGTGTTTTTTGCAGCTCAATTTGTAGCATATTTTAATTGGACCAACCTTGGGCTAATATTTGCCGTTAAAGGTGCTAACCTTATCGGCACCCTAAATCTTGGAAATATACCTCTTATGATAGCACTAGTGCTAATCGCAGCAGTTGTGAATTTATTAATTGGAAGTGCAAGTGCAAAATGGGCAATTCTGGCTCCTGTCTTTATTCCTATGTTTATGCTATTGGGTTATTCTCCGGAATTTACTCAGTTGGCTTATAGAATAGGGGATAGTGTTACTAATGTTATTGCACCAATGATGGCGTATTTTGCAATTATAGTAGCATTTATTGAGAAATACGATAAAAAAGCAGGCATAGGAACTATCATTGCAACTATGCTCCCTTATTCATTTGTTTTTCTGATAAGTTGGGTATTATTGTTAATAATTTGGATTCTTCTGGAGTTGCCTATAGGCCCTGGAGCACCTTTGTTTTATTCACTTTAACAAATATCCGGTTTAATTCTTTTGGCAAATTATGTATTTTGTCGGATTAGAATTAATGATGTCATATTTTTTTATAACTTTGAATTCTATCTAAACTCTGTTTAAAGATAGTTTTCCTAACAGATTATTCTTTATTTATCATTTCGATGAAGATGACCAGGCATAAAATATTAGTTGCTGTAGATTTTGAAGAGCACTCATTACAAGCTCTTGAACATTCCTATCATCTTGCTAATGTTTTTAATGCAGAGATAATACTTTTGTATGTGATAGAACCTATTCCCGGCTTTTCAAAATTCCTTTTCCCGGATGATTACATCAACAAAATTGTATCTCATGTTAGGGAAAAAATGGATGAACTTGAAGAATTGGCAAAGAAAGCCGAAGCAAGCACCAGAGTTCCCGTAGCATCAATTATTGTTAAAGGTAAGCCCTATGAGAAAATTCTCGAGATAGCAAAAGATTACGGGGTTTTAATGATAGTAATGGGTAAAAGCTCTATTATTGATAAGAAAAAAAGAAAATATTTAGGAAGTAATACCTATAATGTCGTTAGAGATGCCCATTGTCCTGTAATCTCTATTAAGGGCGGTAAATTGTCTCATGAGTTTAATAATATACTTGTTCCTGTCGATCTTTCAAAAGATTTTGGAAATCAAATAAAAACTGCAATAGAAATTGGAAATTACTTTGGTGCAACTATAAACGTGTTATTTGTTTTTTCAGGCGAAAATAAAGTATCTCGAATTCTAAAGCAAGCTCAATTAAATCAAATAAAAGAGGAAGTTACAAAGCATGGGCTGATTTGCAATACTGAAACTCTTAACACAAGCTCAAATCATGCGGTGGGGAATATAATAATTAATTATTCACATAAAATTAATGCCGACCTTATCGTAATGTTAACGCAACAAAAGAAGGTGGTCACTGAGTTTTTTGTTGGCTCGGTAGCTCAAAATGTTATTCATAATTCTGATATACCTGTTTTAACAATTATGCCTAATGCTGATTTTAATACAGGAATTCTTCATAATTTTGTTGATCCCATGGGGATAATTGAAGAGAAAAAAAATAAAAATAATTAATTCATTGATAATTGGTTAAAAATGAACAGTATTAGCAGTAAAATTATACTTGTACCAGTTGACTATACCGAAAGAGCGGTGCATGCAATTGGCCATGCACTTGTTATGGCAAGGCTTTTCGGATATCGCATAAATCTTTTACATGTAATTACAAAGAAAGTTGATAAAGATGATGAAGCTAAAGCTCAGAAAAAGATAGGTAAATTTGCGGCTGATTTTTATAAAAAAAGTGGCGTTGAAATTCAAGGCATAGTTAGAGAAGGTAGTATTTTTACAACTATAGGAGAAACAGCAAATGAAATTAAGGCTGATCTTATTTTAATGGGTATTCATGGCAAGAAAGGTTTACAGCACCTTTTCGGAAGTTTTGCATATAAAGTTATTTGCAGCTCTTCAGTCCCTGTTGCTGTTGTTAAGAATCCATTAAAGAAAAAGAATTTTGAGAACATTGTACTTCCTATTGATTTCTCCAAGGAAAGTACTATAAAAGTGAACCAAGCAATAAAGTATGCTCATTATTTTGGAGCATCTATTCGTATAATTGGCATTCTTGATACAAAAAGCACTGTAATGAAAATCCATAAAGAAGCCCTTCTTAAAAAGGTAATGGATTATATTAAAAGTGCTGGTGTTAATGTGACTGCTGACGTCCTAATACAGCCTGGATCAGATGTTCATAAAGCTACACTCAAGTATGCCGATGATATAGACGCTGATATGATTATTATTGTTGCTGAAAAAGAAGGCGGCTTGTCGGATATATTCTCTAAAAACTCTGCAGAAGAAATTATTGACAAAGCAGAAATGCCTGTTATGACTATTATTCCTAATCCTGATGAAAAAGATTTTTCAGACAGTCAGGGCAAAATCGTTAAATCATTCGTAGATCCTCTAGGATTGATAAAGAATTAATTTTTTAAATCTTTGCTATAACAAAACCAAGATTCTTTAAATTATTCCAAAAGCCCGGAAAAGATTTGCCAACAACTTCCGGGTTTTTTATTTGTATTCTATCTAGCTTCATTGATAATGTTGCAAACGACATTGCCATCCTATGATCGTTATATGTCTCAAATACAGGGTTCTCTTTTATTTTTTCAGTTTGCTCTATAGGGTCTAAAAACCATTTATCGTTGTCTGTCTCTTCGAAATTATATCCAATTTTTTTTATTTCTTTTTTTAAGGCAGATATTCTATCAGTCTCTTTATGTTTTAATGTTTGTAATCCTGTAAAAACAGCACTTATATTTAAACCGGCTAAGCAAACTGCCATTGTTTGAGCAAGGTCAGGATTGCTCAAAAAGTTTATTTCTGCAAATTTTATTTTTGTTTTTCTTGTTTTCTTAATTAGCAATCCGCTCTCGTTATATTGGCTTTCTATTCCTAAAGGCGTGAAAAGTTTCAATGTGGTTACATCTCCCTGTATGCTTTTTTCTTTTATGTCTTTTAACAATATTTCGCCTCCTTCTGCCAATGCCAGTATTGAGTAGAAATATGATGCTGAAGTCCAATCTGGTTCTACTGTTATTTCTCCCTGCAAGTATTTTCCCGATTTAACTATGATAGAGCTTTTCTCAAATTTTATGTCGATTCCAAACTTCTTCATTAAATCATAAGTCATAAGAATATATGAAGCTGACATAATATGCCCTTCTAAATTAATTCTTAAACCTTTTTTCATTAGCGGAGCTATCAGCATTAGTCCTGAAACAAACTGACTGCTAATTCCGGCATTTATAGTAACTTCTCCTCCAATCAGAGTTTTTCCCTTAATTTTAAGTGGAGCGAACCCGGGTTTTCCTGCATAGCTTATATCTGCACCAATACTTATTAATGCATTGACCATTTCTTCAATAGGTCTTTCTTGCATCCTTGCGCTTCCGCTTAGTAAATATTCTCCGGGAGTATTTGCTAATAATGCAGTCAGAAATCTTAATGCTGTTCCTGCCTCTCCAATATCAATGTTTTTGTTTATTTTAAGATTGTCAATTGCATTTTTTAAAATTTGGGTGTCTTGTGAATTACTTAAATTATGAATTTTTAATGCTCCATTACTTAAGGCATTAATTATTAATAACCTATTGCTAATGCTTTTCGAAGAAGGTAATTCAACTTCTGCCTTAAGCAATTTGGAAGGTGATTGTAATTGAAAAATATCTGGCATTTTTATTTTGTGTTAGATTCAGTAAGCCATGCTACATATTCTAATGAACTGCGGATATCCTTTTTATTTACGTTTTGATTAACAACAGCCTTTCCCGGAGCTTCCAGCAAAGTAAAGTTCATTTGAGAAGAGGAATGTTTTTTATCATACATAATATATTGCAATATTTCGTCAATAACGTTTTTGTCGAAATTAACCTTAAGTAATCTCTGCTTGAGCTTTTCAATAATTAGATCTAAATCATTTTTAGATAGTATTCCGTGCAACTCTGATAAGTAACTCTCAGCTATCATTCCTAATAATATTGCTTCACCGTGCAAGACAGATTTGTCTGAAAACCTCAAAAAAGCAGTTTCAATTGCATGTCCGATTGTGTGTCCGAAATTTAGTGTTCTTCTTAACCCTTTGTCGAATGGATCTTCTGAAATAATGTTCATTTTTATCTCAACTGATTTTCTAATTGCCTCGGAAATTCTGTTTTCAAAGGCATTATCAGTTAAATGCACAAAATATTCAGCATCTGCTATCAACCCATGTTTTATCATTTCATTATATCCGGAATGAAACTCTCTTCTTGGAAGAGTTTTAAGGAATTCAGCATCTATAAAAACTGCTTCTGGGAAATTAATTACCCCTAAAATGTTTTTAAGATTGTCTAAGTCTACACCTGTTTTTCCTCCAAGTGATCCATCTACCATTGCCATTAAAGAAGTAGGAATGTTTATAAAGGGTATACCTCTTAAATAAATTGATGCGCAAAATCCCCCAATGTCGCTTGTAATTCCGCCACCAAGGTTAATAATCAATGAATCTTTTCTTATGCCAAATTCAGATAAATAACTCCAAATGGTCTGACAAGTTTTAAGATTTTTGTGTTTTTCACCTTCATAAAAAGCTACAAAGTTTAAAAAATAAACCTCGTTAATGTGTTTCTTCAAGATTGGAAAGCAAAGTTTTGCAGTGTTAGAATCGCAAATAACGTGAAGTTCTGTTCCTGGCTTGAAGCGACTACTTAAATATTCCAGGAGTTTGCCTGAACTTAAAAAATCAGAGTAAACCGAGTGAGGATAATTATTGTGGTTATTTTTCATAATTTTTGTAATGAAGCAAATTTATGAAATAATTTTGAGCTTATTATAATTGCTAATTTTGATATTTAGTTATATCTGAACAAAACAAAACTTGTATGTGATTGTTAATCCAAAACAAAAGATAAATTGAATGTTACAGTTTGAAAATACTAAGGTAGCTTTTGCCGATAAGAGTAATTCATACCTTAAAAAAGCAAAGTTTATATTTCGAATGGTTGCTAGTCCTAGATTAGTAAAGGTTGGTTCGTCTTTATTACGATTCGCAATTTTGATAAGATTTCCCGTTAAGTGGATGGTAAAACCAACAATTTTTAGTCATTTTTGTGGAGGTGAAACAATCTCAGAGTGTGAATCTAGTATAGGCAATCTTTCGAATTCAAATATTAAATCTATTTTGGATTATAGTGCAGAAGGTTTGCAAAACGAAAAAAGCTTTGATAAAACCACAGAAATTATTCTTAGTATAATAAAGAAAGCCTCTGTTGATGTAAGAATTTCACAGGCCGTATTTAAGCCCACCGGTATTGCAAGGTTTAAGCTTTTGGAAAAAGTAAATAATAATCAGTCTCTAACTCTTAATGAGGCTGATGAGTTTCAAAGAGTTCAAATAAGATTTGCTAAGATTTGTGATTATGCAGCAAAGCATAATGTTGCTTTAATGATTGATGCTGAGGAAAGTTGGATACAGAATACTATAGATAGGCTTGTCGAAAATGAAATGATGAAGCATAACAAAACAAGACCACTTATATATAATACTGTGCAACTATATAGAAAAGACAGGCTAAAATATATGACAGAATTTAGTAAAAAAGCATTTGATTCCGGATATTTTGCTGCATTTAAATTAGTTAGAGGTGCTTATCTGGAAAAAGAGAATGATAGGGCAGAGGATTTGAATTATGACACTCCAATTCATACTTCAAAAAGAGACACTGATACTGATTTTGACAAAGCAATTAAGTTTTGCATAGATAACATTGATAGAATGGCAGTATGCATAGGTACACATAATGAAGATAGTGTCAGGTACGCTGTTTCATATATGGAGCTGAAAAATATTCCAAAAGATAATAAAAACGTTTATTTTGCCCAGTTATACGGTATGAGCGATAATATAAGCTATAATCTTGCTGCTGAGGGGTATAACGTTTCAAAATATGTTCCTTATGGTCCTGTGAAATTAGTTCTACCATACTTAATAAGACGTGCCGAAGAAAACACTTCTGTGGCTGGCCAGACAAGTAGAGAGCTTGAACTCATTCAAAAAGAGATAATGCGCAGAAGAGCGAAATCCTAATGTTCTGCTTTTTATTAAGAAATACTAAGGTTATTATACCGCTTTAGACTATCTTTGCAACCCATTTTATTATTTAATTATTTTGAAAACGTTCTCTGAACTTGGTATTTCCGAAGCATACATAAAGGCTTTAGATGAAAACAATATCATAAAACCGACAGAAATTCAGCTCAAAGCTATTCCATTTTTATTGGAAGTTGGAACTGATTTTATTGGGCAAGCACAAACCGGAACCGGCAAAACTGCTGCTTTTGGATTGCCCATCTTACATTCTGTTAACCCGGATATAATTATCCCACAAGCATTAATTCTTTCTCCAACTCGCGAGCTGGGGCAGCAAATTGCTAAGCAATTATTTAAATTTACAAAATATCTGCCTAAGAAGATATTTGTAGAATCTGTTTACGGAGGAGCACGAATTGATGAACAAATTTATGCTCTCAAAAGGCCAACTCATGTTGTTGTGGCTACTCCGGGACGATTAGTTGATTTGCTTGAAAGAAAAGCTATTAACCTTTCTGCGGTCAAGATTATCGTGCTTGACGAAGCTGACGAAATGTTAAGCATGGGATTCAAAAATGAACTGGATGCCATACTGAGTTATACTCGTGGTAAACGCCAGACCTGGCTTTTCTCTGCAACAATGCCTAAAGATCTTAAAGAAATTATTGCCGGATATATGTCGCCCAATGCAATGAGGGTGCAAGTAAACGAAAATGATGTTATCAATAGAGATATTGATCATAAGTATGTTGTGTGCCACAGCGACGAGAAATCTGATATGCTTTTTCGTTTTCTTGAATCTCAGCAAGATAGCAGGGGTTTGATTTTTTGTAGAACGAAAGCCGGCGCACAAAAGCTTGCTCAGGAACTTTCATACGTACAGTACAACTCAGACGCTTTGCATGGTGATATGATGCAAAAAGAAAGAGATAAAGTTATGCGTGCCTTTAAGAATAAAAAACTTCAAATTCTTATTGCTACAGATTTGGCTGCTAGAGGTGTAGATGTAAAAGGCCTGGAATGGGTAGTGCATTATAACCTTCCCGAAAAATCTGAATATTATGCTCATCGTAGTGGTCGTACCGCCAGAGCCTGACTTAAAGGATTTTCTTTATGCATCGTTAGCAACAACGAATTAGATGCATTGAACAGTATCGAAAGAGAATTGGATATTAGCGTAACAGAAATATTCTTGTAATATTTATAAAATTATGAGTGATCATATTAGTAAAGATCCATTGCATGGAAAAACTCTTCAATCAATTATGGAGTATTTGATTGAATTTTATGGATGGACTGAATTAGCTGCCAGAATTAGGATTAACTGCTTCGCAAAAGATATGAGTTTGCAATCAAGCCTTAAGTTTTTACGCAAAACTAAATGGGCTCGCGATAAAGTTGAGTCTTTGTATATTTATACACTTAGAAAAAATAAAAGTAAAAACACTTCTTCATCTTAAAATGAGATTTAATCAATATAAGTTTGTTCAGGAACTTAAGCTAAACCTTGAAAATCTTGGCTTTAGAAAGCCTACAGATATTCAGTATAAAGCTATTCCTCCTATTCTGAAAGGTGAGGATGTATTGGCAATTGCTCAAACAGGTACAGGTAAAACTGCTGCATTCGCAATTCCTGTGATTCAGTTGTTAAGCTCAAAGAAAATCAGAACTGAGGAATATATGACGAGGTGCTTAATTATGGTGCCAACTCACGAACTTGCAATTCAAGTAGCTAATGTTTTTGTTGATCTTACAAAAGGAATGAACCTACATATTTTGGGTTTGTTTGGCGGCGTTGAACAAGCTCCTCAAATTGAAAGACTGAAAAAAGGTGTAGATGTGTTGGTGGCAACTCCGGGACGAATGTTTGACCTGGCAAGCCAAGGATTTTTGTCTTTCAAAGGAGTTGAAATTCTGATTCTTGATGAAGCTGATCATATGCTGGAACTAGGCTTTATCTCTGATATGCAGCAACTTATAAAGCGAATTCCAAAAAGAAGACAAACTCTGTTTTTCACAGCTACAATTAATGAGCATATAAAAGATTTAGCATACGGATTAGTTAATCATGCTGTTCGTATCCACATTTCTCCCAAAGATCCTGTCTCGAAAAATATAGACCACGCAGTTGCATACGTTGAAATGGATGATAAACGGTTTTTTCTGGAACATTTTATTAAAGATAATCCTGAAAGCAAAGTGCTTGTGTTTGTAAGAACAAAGGTAAGAGCAGAAAGAGTCGCTAAGGCACTCGAGCGCGTTGAATTAGCAAGTCAGACTATTCATGGCAGCAAAGACCAGAATGAGCGATCTAAGGCCATGAAGGATTTTAAAGACGGAAGCAATAGAATACTTATCGCAACTGATGTTAGTGCACGAGGCATCGATATTCCAAGTGTTGATTTTGTAATCAATTATGATTTGCCTGATGTGGTTGAAAACTATGTTCATCGTGTTGGAAGAACCGGAAGAGGAGTGAAGAGGGGTGTTGCAATTTCTTTCTGTAGCAAGGAAGAAAAGGGCGTTTTGTTAGAAATTGAAGAATTTCTTGGCAAACCAATTTCTGTAATGGCTATTAATCAGGATGAATACGAAGCCACAGTTGATTTCTCCGAAGAAAGCGAACACGATTGGAAATCTCTTCTCAAAGAGCAAAATACTTATGAAGCTTCTCCAAAAGCCAAAAAGAGCAAAAAGAAGAAGAAAATTTAACTTAGAAAAGCTTTAAAAGAAATTCTTATCAGAACCTAACTACAAACTCAAGTACCAACTTATTTTCTGTATTTATGATTCCATTTTTGAAGAAAAAATGCTCGTAATTTAGCCTGATGTCGTTTAAAAATGGCTTAGCAAGACTAAAAGTAAATCCACCGGTAATTCTTGATTGCTCAATGTCTGTTTTAATATTTCCATCCACGTCAAACGAAAAATTATTTGTCATCATATCATACCTAATAAGTGGAGTGATTTTTTGAATATGATTTTTGTTTTGCAGATTGATATTATATGCTAAAAATGCAAAAAAGCCTTTTGTCGGGTCGTATAAGTTGTTTTGATATGTTTTATAATAATATTCCATTTCGAAATGTAAGTCGCTTACATCAATAAAAAACCCTCCGTTATATAGTGTCATTCTGATGTCAGATGGTTTTTTCGAATTTACACTAAATGAAAAATTCAGAAATGACGCAGGCTTAATTGTAATACGTGATGCAAAGCTTAATTCGTCAGACTTTCTCCATGATTTTTGATTATACAATCCTGTTCCATTGTAAACACCGATGAAAAATCTTAATGGAAGTACTTCCTTGTTAATAAACTCAGCAGTAGCTCCAACATCTCTTAGCTTCGATGAGAGTTGCTTTCCAATAAAAGAACGGTTTGCAAAATATAGTTCATGTGGAGAGCGTATATTATCTGTGCTAAACGGAATCTTTTGCTGGCCAATAGTAAATCTATACCAGCTTTTGGGTTGGAATTTAAGATATGCATCAAGCATCTTTGTCACACCTTCATCAGATAAATCAATCTCCGCTTTGTAAGATGTTATTTTGCTGAAATTGCCATTTACGCTAAAACGTGCATTTCGGATTTGAAATCTATGCTCATCAGTGTTAGTCCTATATTCATATTTCGGACGGATGGTGCCCTCCACAATTGGACAAAACAAAGAATCATTTTTGCTAAATGATATATTGGCGCTTAGCGCAATCACTAAACTGATTGTCAGAAATCTAATAATCATTCCTAAGAAGTATTTAATGGATAAAATCAGGCGCGAATTTACAAATAAAAGTTGTCAGTTATTATTGCAATTCGCAGATTAATAGTTTTTAAGATGCCTAAATTCAAGTAATTAATGCAACTTTTTACGAGGATATAAAGTAAATAATATTTTTCAAGACAAAGGAGAAAGAAATTATCTTTCCCCTTGTCCTGATGGATAAAGTTTAAATTGGCTTTCCTCGT
>Ga0208244_101560_pt1 | contig 11442 bp, 11 predicted proteins | sample SubbioCR12Aug_5A_FD_184828 | JGI IMG/M metagenome (GOLD analysis project Ga0208244, IMG submission 184828) | Serpentinite rock and fluid subsurface biosphere microbial communities from McLaughlin Reserve, California, USA - CR12Aug_5A (SPAdes) | ecosystem: Environmental > Terrestrial > Deep... | reverse complement strand
GCTGCCTGCGGAACGGCTTCTGGAGGCGACCGCGCGCAAAGAGTACGCGTGGCCGATGCCGACCGTGGACGGCTATTTCTTTCCGGATGATCCGGCGCGGCTCTACGCGGCGGGAGCGCAGGCGCGCGTGCCGCTGCTGGCGGGCGTGAACACCGAGGAGGCCGGGTTCCGCGGCGTGCTCGGCAGCGACGCGCCGACGGTCGAGAACTACCGCAAGGCGTTGCAACGGCTTTTCAAGGACAAGGCCGATGAGGCGTTCCGGCTCTATCCGGCGGCAGACGCGGAGGGCGTGATGGACGCGGCGCAGGAACTGGCGGGCGACCGGTTCATCGGCCACAGCACGTGGAAGTGGCTCGACGCCGTGACGCGGGAGGGCGGGCCGCCGGTCTACGGCTACCTGTTCGCCCGTCCGCGTCCGATCCCGCGCGCGTCGGCGGGGCAGGGGGATGAGCGGCGGTTCGAGTCGCGCGGGGCGGTGCACTCGGCGGAGATCGAATACGCGCTGGGCAATCTGGCGTTGAACGCGGTCTACGACTGGACGGAAGAGGACGTGCGCGTTTCGCGCCAGATGCAGGCGTATTTCGTGAACTTCATCGCGAACGGCAATCCCAACGGCGCGGAGTTGCCCGCGTGGCCGCAGTTTTCGGAGGGGCGGCGGCTGGTGATCGACGTGCAGAGCCGCGCGGAGTGCGTCGCGCGGCTGCGCGAACGCCATGCGTTCCTCGACGCGTTCCTGACGAAACCTGCCGCGCCGTGAGTGTCGTCAGAGTGCCTTGAGCAGCTCACGCTCCGCGAGGCAGAGGTGGTGGTGCATCTCCTCGGCGGTGGCAGCGGCCCGCAGATCCGAAAGCAACATCGTGCCGTGGGCGAGGGTGCAGAGACGCGCCAGCGTGTGCAGGTGGAGCGTGTCGTCCGTGCAGCAGATCAGGAAAAAGAGGTCGGTCTGCTCGCCGTCCTGCGCACCGAAGAAAATGTGCTGGAGGCTCTTGCCGAGGACCACGAACGATTCGGCGGCGTGGTAGGGGTCGTGGTAGCGGGCGTGGAGGAAGGCGGCGCCGCCGCCGATGGCGGTGGAGGCGATGTTCTCGCGTTCCTCGATCTCGCGTTGCAGGGCGGCATCGTCGTAGAGCAGGCCGGTGGAGACGGCGAGCGCGACCATGTCGCGGATGACGCCGGGTTTGGTGCGCGAGGTGAGCGCGGGGTCGATCCATTCCGGGCGGCAGAGGCGTTCCATCAGCAGGTCGTCATCGGTTTCTGCCGCGCGGCGGGCGGTGGCTTCGCGGTGGTGCTCGGCGAGCGAGCGGTTGGAAAGCCCGAGGATGCGGCACTGCGCCCAATGGTTCAGGAGGCGTTTCTCGAAGAAGGTCTCCTCGCCGCGTTTCTGGAAGGGGATCTCGTCGCGCTTGACGAGTTGGAGCAGTTCGCGTTCCGAGATGTGGATGTGGCGGGCCGCCTGCTGGAGCGTGAGGATTCTGTGGGGCATGGGTCACCTGTCTCGTGGTAGGGATGAAACGTCTCAAGTTTGGCACGGAAGCGGGAGAGGGGCAAGACGCAATTTGCGGCTTGTGCTGCCGCCGCCGTTGTGACTATTGTAACGGACATGTCATGGGATATGGCGAACGAGTCTTTTACGCATATGAAAATCGCGCATGGTCTTTTTGTTTATGGTGCATGTTCAGCCTTGGCTGTCGGCATGACGGCTGGATGTTCCCGAGGCGGTAAGTCGTCGGGTGAGGAACGTCCGCCAGCATATGTGCGGCAGACGGTGCCTGACGCGGAGAACGCCTATCCCCTTTGGACGAATGCGTTGGCGTTGGCGGCATTTACTAGCCACGACGATTGGCGGCTGCGCGGCCTGTTCAGCGCTGTTTGCAGCTTCAAGACAAACATGCCGGACGGGGTTGAGGGGCAGGCTTTGGCGGAGATGCTGGCGTCCCGTCGGGCGATGTTCGGTCTCGTCTCCGAGGCGCTTGCGCTTGGGCGGATGCAGTTTCCCGCGCCAAAGGGTGTCCACGAGGTGGGATCTGGGTTGATGAGCGGGTGGGTGTCGCTGGCGAGTTGGATGATTTTGGATGGACGCAGCGGTGAGGCGGAAGGCGATGACCTCCGCGCGGTGAGGGCGTATGGCGGCGTGTGCGGCATGGGGCGGCAGATGATGGCGGGGGAGGGGAATAACATCGCCTACATTATCGGGAGCGGCCTGAGAATGAGAGGCGTTTCGGCATTGAGGCGGCTTTGCGCGGGGGACGGGGCTGATGCGGACGCCATGCGTCATGCGTTGGCGCAAATCCCAGCGGCACCAGCGGAGGACACCTGTCTGGCGCAGACTTATCGTATCGAGGCGGGGCTCATCCCCTCTGAGGACGTTGTGCGGCGGGGACATCGAACTTTCGGTGAGTGGCTCGCGTCGCGGCTTTGCGGCTTCAAATGGGTGTATGATCCTGCGGCGACCGCAACGCTGTTTGACAGGGCTTATGCGGCCTATGCGACGAACGCCATGTGCGCGATATGGGCCGCGTGCGACAGGCGTCTGTGCGCGGAGATCAAGAACTGGATGGAGGTTTCAGGGCTGGATGACATGGATGACGGATTGCGCGATTGGGTCGTGTGGCTCCGTCTGGCTAAGGCTTCGCGCAAGAAATCGAATATCGTGGGCGTGATCCTTTCTGGGTGGAGATTGGAGACGGCGGATTCCATGCTGAAGAACTCCTTCAAGACGCGCACGTTGGTCGGTTTGACACGCGCGTTTATCGCATTGAGAATCATACGGAAAGAGACGGGAGCGTATCCGGTGTCGCTCGATGCCGCCGTGGCGGCGGGATTGCTGGCGGGTGAACCAAAGGATTTCTTTTCTGGACAGCCGATCCGCTATTCGGCGGAGCGCCGGTTGCTTTGGAGTGTCGGCGAGGACGGAAAAGACGACGACGGGGATGAACGGCGGGATTTGGTTCTGGCTCTGCCGGAATGAGGACGTTTAATTATAGGAAAAGGGGGGCGGATGAAAAGGATGCTGGGAGCGGTGTTGATGATGGCGTGCGCGGCTGGCGCGGCGGAGTTTTATGTGGCGCCGGGCGGGGTCGGCGAGGGGACGAGCGAGAAGCCGTTCGGCTCGCTGGTGGCGGCGCGGGACGCGGCGCGTGCGGCAGGCGGGGAGGCGCGGCGGATCGTGCTGCTGCCGGGCGATTATTTTCTGGAACAGCCGCTCGAACTCGACGCGCGTGACAGCGGACTGGTGCTGGAGGCCGAGGCGGCAGGCGGCGTGACGCTGTATGGCGGGCGGGCCGTGACCGGGTGGCGGCGCGACGGCGAGACGTTCTGGTGCGCGGACCTGCCGGGGGTGAAGGAGGGCGCGTGGGATTTCCGAGCGCTGGTGGTGAACGGGCGGATGCCGGAGCGGGCGCGGATGCCGGAGGCGGGGACGTTCACGCACAAGAGCGCGTTTGACGTGAAGTGGCTCTCCTCCGTGGGGGGCGGCTGGGAGCGCAAGCCGACGCAGGAGGAGCTGACGACGCTGGCGTATGATCCGAAGGACATCCCGGCGGGGCTTGAGGCGCGCAACGCGGAGGTGCGCGTCTACCACATGTGGGACGAGTCGCTGGTGGGCGTGGCGAGTAACGACGTGGCGCGGGGCGTGTTGCGCTTCACGACGGCGGCGAAGTCGCCCGCGGGCGCGTTCGGGGTGAAGAAGTATGTGGTCTTCAACACGCGCGAGGGGATGACGAAGCCGGGGCAGTGGTATCTCGACCGCGCGGCGGGGCGGGTGGTGTACTGGCCGCTGCCGGGCGAGGAGATGGCTTCGGCCAAGGTGGTCGCGCCGGTGCTGGAGTGTGTCGTCCGCGTGGCGGGGACGGAGAAGGCGCCGGTGGAGCGGGTGACGTTGCGCGGGTTCTCGGTGCAGGCGACGACCACGCCGCTCAAGCCGGCGGGGTTCGGGGCCGGGGCGTATGACGGCGCGGTCCACCTGAGCCACGCGCGCGGGTGCGTGGTGGAGGACGTCGAGGTGTGCAACGTCGGCGGGCAGGGCGTCCAGTCTTGGAATCTGACGGGGTGCCGCATCGAGCGGTGCCGCGTGCACCACGTCGGGGCGTGCGGCATCCGCTCGGGCGGCGGCGACAGCACGGTCGCGCGCAACCACATCCACCACGTGGGCGTTTACCATCCGAGCGCGGTGGCGCTGCATGTGAGCCACACGATGCGCGAGGGCGACGAGAAAGGGTTCCACGTCTACCGCAACGAGATCCACGACGCGCCGTACAGCGGGATCATCCTCGGCGGGGGCGGGCATCTGGTGGAGGAGAACCTCATCTCCCGCGTGATGCGCGAGCTGCAGGACGGCGGGGCGATCTACGGCGGCGTGAAGAAGTGCGTGCTGCGCGGCAACGTGGTGCGCGACGTGGTGAAGATGGGCGAGGGGTACGGGGTTTCGGCGTACTATCTGGACGAGGGCGCGGAGCATTGCGTGGTGGAGCGCAACGTCTCCATCGGCGTGGAGCGTCCGGTGCACAACCACATCACCAGCGACTTGACGATCCGCGACAACGTGTTCGTGGCGGAGAAGGACATGGTGCTCTCGTTCCCGCGCTCTCGGCGGTGCGCGTTCACGGGCAACACCATGTTCGCGCCGGGCAAGATCACGGTGAGCCCGCCGAACGCGGTGACGCGCTGGGAGGGCAACCGGCTGTTCCGCAACGGCGTGGGCGCGGACGGCGCGGCGCAGGCGTTCACCATCGACGACGCGAAGCCCGCGGCGCCCGCGCCCGCGCGGCGGAACTACCCGGTGAGCGTGGCGCGCGTGGCGCGGCCGCCGGTGCTGGACGGCGAGATCGGGAACGAGGAGTGGCCGGGGGCGTCCACGAACATCGACCGCGAGCCGTCGCGCTGGGGGTCGAGCGGCGCGCCCGCGTTCGCGAGGTTCGCGTACGACGACGAGTGCCTGTACGTGGCGGTGAACGTGGTGCTGTTCGACATCGGGCGGCTGAGCAAGGGCGGGCGGTGGGGCGCGGACGACGGCGCGGAGGTGTGCGTGGCCGGGAAGGAGGGGACGTTCGTGCTGCGGGGGTTCGCTGACGGGACGCACGCGAGCGTCACCGACGCGGGCGTCCCGGCGGAGGCGGCGGCGCGCGCGGGGCAGGCGGTGCGGTTCGCGGCGCAGGCGTACGGCAAGACCAAGGGCGACTGGAAGAGCGGCTGGCGCGGCGAGTGGGCGATCCCCTTCGCGGCGCTGGGGATCACGCCTGCGGCAGGGGGCAAGGTGGCGTTCAACCTCGGGATCTACCGCGCCGAGGACGGCGTGTGGCGCTGTCTGGAAGGCACGCTGGCGGAGAACTGGCGGCTGGAGGAGGCGGTGCAGATCCAGTTCAAGTAGCGGCGCGGTCCGCCGGGCGACTTCAGACTTGCGGCGGCGGGGCGGTGAAGGTATGTTACCTGCGAACTATGGAAAACTTTAAGACCTTGATGCCGTGGTTCCGCCTCGTGCGGTTGCCGAACCTTTTGACCGTGCCGGGCGATCCTGTGGCGGGTTTCTTGCTGGCGGCGGCAGGGGTGTCGCCGCAGCCGAGGCTGGCGGCGCTGCTGGCGGCGGCGGGCGCGTCGCTGTGCCTGTATGTGTTCGGGCTGATCCTCAACGACATCGTCGATGTCGAGACGGACCGCGTGGAACGGTCCGAGCGTCCGTTGCCGTCGGGGCAGATCACGGTGCCGCAGGCGCGGATGGCGGCGATCGCGATGGGGCTTTCGGGGCTGAACCTCGCGTTGGCGGCGGGGCGTCCGGCGCTTTATGTGGCGGCGGTGCTGGCGGGGCTGATCGTGCTTTACAACGGGGTGCTCAAGCGGGTGCCGGTGGCGGGAGTGGTGGCGATGGGGCTGTGCCGCGGGCTGAGCCTGCTGCTGGGCGCGGTGGCGGTGCGGCAGGGGTTTGACGCGGTTGCAGGCGCGCCCGCGGTGGCGTTGGCGGCGGCAGGCGGCGTGGCGGTGTATGTGGCGGCGTTCTCGCGGGTGGCGGCGGGGGAGATGGCGGAGGAGAAGCCGATGGGGGCGGGGCGGTGGCTGCCGTTCGGCGCGTTGCTGTTGGCTCTGCCAGCGGTGTTGGCGGCGGCGTATGCGGCGCGTAAGCCGGACGCGGTGACGCCGACGGTGTACGTGTTCCTGATGGTGATGGCGCTGATGCGGGCGTGGCTGCTGGGCGGGCTGATGTATGTGGCGCAGCCGCTGCCTGCCACGGTCGGCGGGCATATCCGCAATCTGCTGACGGTGCAGGCGTGCCTCTGCGTGGCCGCAGGGCCAACGGGGGTGTTGCCGGCGATTCTGTTCGTGCTGTTTTCGTTGGTGTTTACCCGTGTTTCGGCGCGCTTTTACAGCAGTTGAACGGGGAGGTGCGTATGCGGAGAGTGTCGCTGAGGGCCGGGGGGGCGGAGTTTTCGCGGATGGCGTACGGGACGTGGCGCCTGTTGGCGACCCGCCCGACCGCGCAGGAGGTCAACCGGCGTCTGCATGTCTGCCTGGAGTGCGGGATCACCACGATCGACACGGCGGAGATCTACGGGCGGTATGAGGTCGAGGGGCTGCTCGGCGCGGCGCTGGCGCTTTCGCCGGGGCTGAGGGAGCGGCTTGAGATCGTGACGAAGGCGGGCATCTATGTGCCGTGTGAGGCGCTCCCCGCCTGCCGCACAGCGCATTACGACGCGACGGGACGGCGGCTGGTCGGGAGTCTGGAGAAATCGCTGCGGCTTCTGGGGACGGATCGCGTTGACCTGTTTCTCGTCCACAGGCCGGACTGGCTGACGCGGGCGGATGACACGGCGGACGGGCTGGACGGGTTGCTGGCGTCGGGGAAGATCGGCGCGGCGGGGGTCTCGAATTACAGTGCGGCGCAGTTCGAACTGCTGAACGCGCACATGCGGCAGCGGCTGGTGACGAATCAGGTGGAGTTTCATCTGTTGCGTCCCGAGCCGGTCACGGACGGCACGTTCGCGTTGTGCGAGGGGGCGGGTGTGGCGCCGATGGCGTGGAGTCCGCTTGCGGGCGGCAGGCTGTTTGCGGCTGGCGAGCCTGCGGCGCAACGGCTGGCTGCGGCGGCGGAGGGGATGGCCGCGCGGTATGGCGGGGCGACGTTGGAGCAACTGGCTTATGCGTGGGTGATGGCGCTGCCGTGCGGGCCGTTGCCGGTGATCGGCACGAACCGCGAGGAACGGATCAGGAGCGCGGCGGCGGCCGACGGATTGAGGCTGGAGCGCGAGGATTGGTATGCGTTGTGGGAGGCCGCGCAAGGGCGTAAAGTGCCGTAAACAGGCGGGGTTCGCGTTTCACCGGCATGCGTGCGGAGGCGCTGTTTTTCGGGACGACAAATATTTCCAGCGGATGGTTGACATTGAATCGGCGGGATGGTTAAATACCTACGTTTTTTCGCCTGTCGAAGGCTTGTGGGGGTATAGCTCAGTTGGTAGAGCGCTTGAATGGCATTCAAGAGGTCGGGGGTTCGACTCCCCCTACCTCCACCACTTCCCGAATATGGCCGGATGTTGAAATGTTGTGACAAGACGTGGCAAACGCTTGGGAAACAACGTTCTGAACGTCCGGCTTCGTTTTTTGATCGCGACAGTCCGCGACACGTTTTGTCCCCTCTGGACTAAAGTTTATGGCCCGCAGAGACATCAACAGCGGGCATGTCGTATACCTCAGGGCGTGGAAGTCCACTTTGCGTCCGCTGGCATCCGTCCGCGCTATCCTCACGCTGTCCGCCATCCCACATCCCACATGCGGCCTTTGGCGATCATGTCCCTCTAGGGGCAAGGATGCTATCCCTCTAGGGATACGACGTGTGCCCCTATAGGGATACGGTATGTGCCCCTCTAGGGACAACATGTCTATCCCTTTAGGGACAGTATCGCCAAGAGCCTGTGTCTCGACCGCCAAAGCCCTGTCACGCAAGCAGGAAGATCCCGGTTCGCCCGCCTCCTGCCCCAACTTATTACTTTTTCCTTCTTACGTATTACCTCTTTTCATTGCCCTCCATTCGCCTCGGTGCTATATTCAGACACACTTTTGGAAGGGCGTTTTGATGATCGGCAGGTTTCTGTGAGGCATAGCAATGAGGCATAGCAAAGGTCATATGCCTCAAATCCGCGTCGCAACCCGTTGATTCGCAACGGCACCTTTGAGGCTTATCATGTTTAAACCCTGCTATGCCTCCTGCTATTTTTGAGGCATAATAGGATGTTGGCCGATGAAGATGACGACGTTCATCACAAACTACGACTTCCGCCGTGACAAGCGGCAGATTGAACGCATGCAGAACGCTTCGCTTCATCTGCACGACTGGGGCCTCGTCACGAAGCAGCTCTCGTTGGCTCAGCCGAGTGGTGGGCGTTGGTCGGAACGGATGTTTTACCCATCCATATGGTCGAAGGGAAGATCTCTCGAGTCTACATGAGCGGGCACAACGACTTTGCGGAGTTCGAGATAGATGATGGGAAGACTAAGACCAGATGGATGCGCCAGGGAGATGATGCCGCCTACACTGTTGGGCGCCCCATTCGCCTTCGCTATGTCGAGATGGCGTTCAAGCGCCCCATCAAGGCCCTCCCGCCGATGAGCCGCTGTGTAATCACCATCGAAGTCGCAACAGAAATGGATTCGGCCAACCAAGCCTCGGAGGTTACGGCTCGCAAGCTCGCCGAACCTCAAGGCTGACGTTCGCTCTGAAAGGATGATAACGATGATCTTACGCAAACTGATCGTGGTGGCAGCTTGGTGCGTGGCCAGTGCCACCTGTTTTGCCGAGTGGGAAATCGTATCTGTGACGACAGAAGCGTTCACCAGGAAGTCATACAACGGGCCACCGGAAATGCGCATGCACCTTTCTCTTCGGAACACCTCCAACCGCGACATTCTCGTCTGGGGCCAGACCTTTGCACCCGATAAGCACTTCTACCTGATCGAGTCGTTCATCCAGAACTCAGGCAATGCCGTGTGGGAAAGACAGAATATAGGTATGTGTGGGGCCATCGGAAAGACTGGATGGATCACGGTCATGCAGGGACAGGTGATCCAGCAGGACCAAGTCCTGTTTCGACACTACGTGGGGCAGAACATGATCCTGACTTTTCGCAGGGCCTACTCAGAGGGAGATAGCAAGGGATCGGAGATTCTCCTCGGCCCGTTCAAGATACCAAAACCAGTGAAGAGCGAACAACCTCCTGCAGGCGACGTCCTAAAGGCCGCGCCTGAGGAGTGACGTTCGCCCAACAAAATGATGATGAATTGGATCATAGGAATCGTTGCTGGCCTCTTCTACGTGCCGTCGATCACCTTTGCCATGTGGAAGCGACGGTCATGGGTTGACATTCTGGCAGTCGGGGTCATTCTGATGATCCTTGCGACGGGGCTGAATGGAGTTCTCCCGCCGTGCGGAACGGTTGCATTTGTGGTCGTGCATCTGATTCTGACGGGGCCGGCATCCGTGGTGTAATGATTGCAAGACGGCTATCTGTTCGAGGTCGCAGCCGTTCTCCTTACGAAACAACCGGTGTCGACTCTTCTGCGCCGGCTTGACAGATCAATAAGGCTCACGTACGATATTGCGTACGAAAGGAAATGGCGTATGACAACACTCACGGCCACAGAGGCTCGAAAGTCCTTGTATGGCCTTTTGGATGACGTGGCGGATTCCCACATGAGCGTCCAGATCACTGGCAAGCGGAACTCCGCTGTCCTTGTTTCCAAGGACGACTGGCAGGCCATCCAGGAGACTTTGTTTCTCACAGCGATTCCTGGAATGAGGAAATCCATCCAGTCAGGGATGAGGACTCCAGTCTGCAAATGCGACAAGGAGTTGAAATGGTGAAATGGACGCTTGTCTTCACCAAGCAAGCCCAGAAAGACGCAAAGAAACTCAGGGCTTCGGGTTTGAAACCACAGGCAGAACGGCTTCTCGCGATACTTGAGAAAGACCCGTTTCAGAAGCCGCCTCCCTATGAGAAACTCGTAGGCGATTTGTCCGGCGCGTATTCCAGGCGCATTAATATCCAACATCGGCTTGTGTATCAGGTGTTGGCTGACGTTAAGACCGTCAAGGTCATCCGGCTCTGGACGCATTATGAATGATTGGCGAACAAAGCGGTGGAGGCGACGGGATACCGCCGCCTCACCGCTGACGTTATACCCGTAACGTGTCACCCATGTCTTGAATGCATACCCCGTTTAGCGCGTGGCGGGGTGGAGGCGGATGAGGCAGACGGCGCGGCCGGGGATGTCGGCGGTGAAACTGCCGGTGAAGGTGCCGAGGTCTTGCTGACGCCAGAGGTCGCGGACGCGCTGGGGGCCGGAAAGGCCGAGGACGGAGAAGTCGGCGGTAAGGGTGGCGGGGAGCATGCTGCGGTTGAAGAGGCCTGCGGCGAGGGAGCCGTCTTCCATGGGCTTGGCCCAGAGTTCGAGGGCGTCGGTGCGGAGGAGGCGGGAGGCTTGCCTGCCGAGAGGGTCTTGGTTGACGTCGAGAACCTCGTCGTTGGTGAGGAGGCCGAGGGTGAAGGGGTCGAGGCGGGCCATGTCGCAGCCGATGAGGAGGGGCGCGGAGAGGAGGCACCAGAGGGAGATGTGGGTGTACTGCTCGTTGGGGGTGAGGCGGGTGGGGTGGGGGTTGCCCCAGCCGACGGTGCCGACGACGAGCATGTCGGGGTCGTTCCATTGGCTGGGGCCTGCGAAGGGTTCGAGGCCGTCTTGGGCGTCGGCGATCTTGATCATGCTTTCCCACGTGTCGGTGATGTCGGGGGTGGTGCGCCAGCAGTGGCCGCCCGCGCGGGCGCCCCAAGCGGAGACGTGGCCCATGCCGTATTGGCAGAGGCTGTAGACGATGTCGCGGGGCTGGGCGCGGAGGGCGCGGTCCATGAGGAGGAAGGGGCGCATGAGGTCTTTGAGGCGTTCGCCCTGCGCGAGCTGGGCGTAGCTGCACCAGTCGTATTTGAGGTAGTCGAAGCCCCATTCGGCGTAGGTCTGGGCGTCGAGGGTCTCGTGTTGCCAGCTTCCGACGCAGCCGCCGCAGGTGAGGGGGCCTGGGGAGGAGTAGAGGCCGATCTTGAGGCCGAGGCCGTGGACGTGGGCGGCGAGGGCTTTCATGTCGGGGAAGCGGCGGTTGGGGAGGATGCGGCCGTCGGGGGCGCGGGCAGGGCCGATGAGGGTGGGGTCGTCTTTTTCGGCGGGGCAGGTCTGCCAGTAGTCGTCGATGTTGATGTAGGCCCAGCCGTGGCGGATGAGGCCGCTGCGGGCCATGGCGTCGGCGGCTTGGCGGATGGCGGCGTCGGAGACGGTGTGGGCGTGGGCGTTCCAAGAGTTCCAGCCCATGGGGGGGGTGAGGGCGAGGCGGTCGCCGATTTCCAGACGCCAGGGGCGGCGGGCGGTGCCGAGGGCGTTGGAGACGGTGAGGGTGACGGGGTAGGTGCCGGGGCGGGC